>Ga0265313_10000180_pt1 | contig 67324 bp, 64 predicted proteins | sample 4123metaG_FD_203122 | JGI IMG/M metagenome (GOLD analysis project Ga0265313, IMG submission 203122) | Rhizosphere microbial communities from Carex aquatilis grown in University of Washington, Seatle, WA, United States - 4-1-23 metaG | ecosystem: Host-associated > Plants > Roots > Rhizosphere >... | reverse complement strand
GCGCGGTCACCTGCACCACCACGTTGCTGATGAGCTGCACTTCATCGGGGGTAGGCGGCGGGTTGCTCACGGGATCGGTGAACGCATCGGTGATCTTCACGTTCTGCACGCTGTACCAGGAGCGAACTATGAGGTCCGTGAGCGGAGTAATGTTGACCACGCTCGCGACGTCCGCATCCGCGCTGACACTATATAAAGTGTGGGTGTCATCTACCTGAACTGATACCAAGAAGGGGGGCTTCAGACCGGTGGTATCTAGGGTGTAATTGCCGTTGTCATCCGTGGTGGTGGAAACAATGGTGCCTTTCTTGTCTACCAGCATGATGGCAGCGCCGGCTATGGCAGTGCCTTTGGCGGCTACGCCCGCGAGCCCGGTGGGCGTCGGTACGGTGATGGCCACGGTCGCGGATTTGCCGCCGCCGGTGACCGTGATTGTGCTCTTGCCTGCGTCGAGGGCTGTAGCCAGGCCATGGGCGGTGATACCCACTATCCCGGTCTTGCTGGACTTCCAGGTGAACTTGACGCCGCTGATGGTGTGACCGCTGCTGTCCTTGGCCACAGCCGTGAGGGTCTCTTGAGTGCCGATATGCGGGCTCTTGTTAGGGGTGGTGAGTGCGATGCTGGCCGCGGTCACCGTGATCACGACGGTCGCTGACTTGCCGCCGCCGGTGACCTTGACCGTGCTGGTGCCCGGTTTCAGACCCTTGACCACGCCCTTGGAAGTGATCGAGAGCACGCTGGTGCTGCTGGAACTCCAGGTGAACTTGATACCACTCACCGTGTGTTTGGCGCTGTCCTTGGCCACCGCCACCAGGGTCTCTGAGACGCCTGCATTGAGGGTAGTGTGGGGTGTGGTCAGTGTGATGCTGGCCACGGTTGCAGCCTGCGCCGCGATGGGTAGCAGACCGGTAAGACCGAACAGGCCGGTGATGAGCAGGATTCGGGCGATCGTTTTGGCGTGCATGGTCATACCCCTCGCGACAATATGTAATCCCCTGGACAAGGATTGAGTATAGTCCAGAGCATATTGCAGGGGGAGGACAGTTCCAGAGCTATTAAAAAGGACGGCGCCTCAGGGCGCCGTCGGTGGGGGATTAGACTTCTTCTAAACCTGCTTTCAGGGCGTCACGCGCACCGTGATCCACCTGGACGCGATGCCATTGGTCACCACCTGGATGAATCCCCATCCCAGAGGCATGTCCGCCGGGATGTCGAACTCCATGGTGGAGAGCGAGTCTGATGCCACGGCCATGCTGCTGAAATCGTGGGTACGCAGGTAGCGCGTGCCATTTGGAAATGCATTCAAGATCCGCAGCAACGGGTAGTTGGTGGCGTCCTGGCCTTCGTCACCGAAAGACGACCCCTGGGACATGCCGTTAAGCCGGATGCCGGAGAGCGTGTAGCTGTGACCGCGTTGAAGCACCGTGGGCACCGTGTCTATCTCGGGGGCCCAGGCGCGGTTCGAGTGCCGGTCGCTCGGCGTATAGATCTCCACGTCCTTGGTGCTGTCCGTGGCCAGCACCTGCCCCGTCGGGAGCAGCAGCAGGTTCACTGAGCCCGAGACATCGATGTTCGCGTGGGGGATGGAGGGTTCGGGTATGAGGCGCTTGCCGTCGAACTCGAAGAAGGCCACCGGCGGGCCGGCGTAACCGGGCTCATCTCCCTCGTCGCTGCCATCGGAGCCGCCGGTGACGGCGATGAGGACGTTACCGTCCGGCAAGAGGGCGGCGGGTGAATCCTGTGCCGTGTATTGGAAGCCCTGGGGGCTCTTCGGAAGCTTCGGGCCCGCGCGCCAAGTGCCGGTGTGGGTGTCGTAGATGCCGGTGAAACCCTCGCTCCCCACGGCGAACACGGTCCCGTCGGGCCGCAGCATGGCGGCACCCATCTCGGACAGGATGGGGTCCGTGAGGGTGTTGATGGTGCTGCCGGCGCTGGACCACTGGCCGGAGACCGGGTCATAGAGTTCCGAATGGGTCGCGTGCTTCGGATAGGGGTTGAGGTCGAGGCCGAAGTAGAAGTCGGTGTAGCAATCTATGGTGAGCACCTTGCCATCCGGCAGCAGGGTCCAGCCTTCCTCGTCGTTCATGTCAGCCTTGGTGGCGGTGCCGGTCTCGGTCCAGGTCAGGGTGACCGGGTCCAGCAGGGCCGCCTGGCGGCTCATCTTGTCCGCCAGCATGAAGGTGCCGTCCGCCAGCACCACGCTCTGGGCGTCGCCGATGGGATTCGGGGCGAAGGTGGCGCGTGGCGGATAGAGGTCCGTGAAGAAAGAGGGCGGCGCCACCGAGGTCCAGCTGTCCGTCACTGGATCGTAGACGGCGCCCTGGTTGGTGAGGGTGAAGTCGAGTTCGTAGTTGCTGTATTCGCCGCCTTCGAAGATGACGCGCCCGTCCGGCAGCATCGCCGTGGCGCCGGCCACCCCCACGTAGGGCATCGTGGCGAGTTCGCTCCAGGTGCCGTTCACGTAGCTGCCGTTGACCGGCGTGAGCTTGAAGATCCTGCCGTCGGCGCCGAAATGGCCCACGTTCTGGACGATGACGCTGCCATCGGTCAACAGGATCGGGAAGGCCGCGCCGCCGGGGCCGAGGTCCGCATCACCGTTGGTGGGATCGATGATCTCCGGTACCGGCGGAGCATGCTTGATGCGTTGCCAAGTGCCGGCCCAGGCGAGCGCGGGCAGGAGCATGAGGATGAGCAAGGTGCCGAGTCGTTTCATGGCGGGTCCCCGGTTCGTTGTTGTGAGACTAGATTACTACTATATTTATAGTAGTCAAACCCACGAGGTGACCCTTTGCGTGGGTGGGCTTGGGATTCAGTGGGAGGCTTTCGCTGCGCGCTGGGGGAACATGAGGATGCCGGCCACGATGAGCAGCACCAGCACAGCCGAGGCCACGTAGCGGCTCAGGGCCATGCCGCCGTGGTCATGGGGCTTGTCCAGGAAATCGCCCACCACCGCGCCGAGAGGGCGAGTGAGGATGAAGGCGGACCAGAACAGGAGCACGCGGTCCAGCTTGGTCCAGAAGTAGGCGGCCGCGATGAGCGCCAGCAGGCTGCCGAAGATGACCGCGGCGCCCAGGTAGCCCAGGCCAGCGCTGTCCGCGGTCCAGTCGCCGAGCGCGGTGCCGAGGGTCTGGGAGAACATGATGGTCACCCAATAGAACATCTCGGCCTTCGGCGTGCTCACACTGTCGATGGACACGGAGCCCAGTACGCGATGCCAGGTGTAGAGCGAAGCCAGCACAAGGGCCAGGAGCAGGGAGCTGCCGCCGGCATAGCCGATGCCGAGGGAGCGATCCGTGAAGTCGGCGAGGGTGGTGCCCACCGTGGTGGTGGCGATGATGGTGGCCCAATAGAGGAAAGGATGGAAACTCCGAGCCCTGATCTGGGCGAACACGAAGCCGATGAAGATCAGGGCGAAGATGGCCGTGCCGACGAGGTAGCCGAGATCCATGGACATGGAGACGGCATCACCACCGGTCTCGCCCAGGGTGGTGGCGAAGATCTTGATGATCCAGAAGACCAGAGCGACTTCCGGGACCTTGCTCAGGGCCAGCCTGACATCGCCTTTCATGCCCGGATTCTAACCCTGCGGTGCGGGGATGTGAGAACATAGCGCCCCGCAATATTCCGCAATACGGCATCCGGTCCCATGGCTTCCGATCTCCTCGTCAGCGTCCAATCCATCAGCAAGTCCTACGGCATACAGACGCTGTTCGACGGCATCACCCTGAGCTTCCGGGAGGAAGAGAAGCTGGGTCTTATCGGTCCCAACGGTTCCGGCAAGTCCACGCTGCTGAAGATACTGGCGGGCATCGAGACACCGGATAAAGGCCAGGTAGCCATGGCGGGCTCGACCCATCTCGTCTACCTGCCCCAGGAAGACAAGTTCCCCCCTGGTGCCACCGTCGAGAGCGCGCTACTGGATGCGCTGCCGCCTTTCCATAAGGAAGAGGGCCTGGGCAGCATCCGCGACACTCTGCGCGAGATGAATTTCGCGGACCTGGAGCAGAAGGTAGACACCCTCTCGGGTGGCTGGCGCAAGCGGCTAGCGGTGACCTGCGCGCTGATCCGTGAGCCGAACCTGCTCCTGATGGACGAGCCCACCAACCACCTGGACCTGGAGGGCATCCTGTGGCTCGAGAACCTGCTGAAGCAGACGCGCTTCGCCTTCGTGCTGGTGAGCCATGACCGTTACTTCCTCGAGAACGCCACCAACCGGGTGGTGGAACTGAACCGGCGATACCCGGACGGTTACCTCCGCGTGGAAGGCAACTACAGCGAGTTCCTGCAACGACGCGTGGAAGCCTTCGACCGGCAGGATCGGGAAGAGGAAGTGCTGGCCAACAAGTTCCGCCGTGAACTGGAATGGCTGCGGCGCGGGCCGAAGGCACGCACCACCAAGGCCACGGCGCGCATCGATGCCGCCTATGAACTGAAGGATGAGCTGGCAGAGACCCGCAGCCGCAACGCCAACCGTGGCGCTGCCCAGATCGAATTCGATGCCAGCGGCAGGAAGACGCGCAAGCTGGTGGAAGTGAAGGGCGCGGCGGTGGAGCGGGGCGGCAAGCGTCTGTTCTCCGGTCTCGATCTCACCCTCGGCCCCGGCAGCTGCCTAGGTGTGCTGGGCCGGAACGGCAGCGGCAAGAGCAGCCTGATCCAGCTGCTGCAAGGCAAGTTCCCGCCCAGCGCCGGCAGCATCACCTGGGCCGACGGGCTCAAGATAGTGAGTTTCGACCAGAAGCGTGAGCAGCTGGACCGCAACCTGCGCCTGAAGGAGGCGCTCTCGCCCACCGGCGACACGGTGATGTTCCAGGGCAAGCCCCTGCACGTGACCGCCTGGGCCAAGCGCTTCCTGTTCCCCATCGAGAAGCTCGGCTTGCCCGTCTCGAAACTCTCCGGTGGCGAGCAGGCGCGGGTGCTGATCGCGCGGCTCATGCTGCAACCGGCGGACCTGCTGCTGTTGGATGAGCCCACCAACGACCTGGACATCGCAACACTGGAAGTCCTGGAAGACAGCCTGTCGGAATTCCCGGGCGCCATCGTCCTCATCACCCATGACCGCTACCTCATGGACCGCCTGAGCGACCGCCTGCTGTACCTGGACGGCGAAGGCAAAGCCGAATACTTCGCGGACTACCCCCAGTGGTTGCAGTCGCGCAAGGCGGTGAAGCCCGCGGCCGGTCCGCGTGAGGCGGCGCCACAGCCCAGGAAGGCCGCGGGACAAGGCTTGAGCAGGGAAGAACGCAAGGAGCTCGACGGCATCCAGAAGAAGATCGAACGGACCGAGATGGAGCTGGGGCGCCTGCAACAGGAGATGATGCAGCCGGAGGTGGCGAGCGATGCGACGCGGCTGAAGCAATTGCACGAGCAGATGGAAGGCGAGGGGATGAAGATCGCGGAACTCTACGCACGCTGGGAGGAACTGGAGACCAAGGCCTCCGATTGATCAGCAGCTGTCGCCGCTGAACTTCGTCCCGTCGAACTTGCACCGCACCTGGATGTCGCTCTCGTCCGAGAGTTCGAAGTCATGGCTGTAATGCTTGCCTGCCGCGCTGGCGTCGAGGGTGTGGGAACCGTAGGCGATGTCCCAGGTGCAACTGGTCCGGGCTTGCGCGATGCAGGCCTGGTTTCCGTCCAGCTTGAACGTCACCACCCCCTCGCTCAGGTTGTCCACCCGCACGCTGTAGGTGACGCCGAGGTCGTCGGCACCGGCCGCGACGGCAGCGAGCAGCAAGCCCAGCAGCATGTATCTCATGGAACCCCTCCCGGTGAGCCCGCCATAGAGGATACCCGACCGGATGCCCGTCCCGCAGGCCCGGTCTATACTGGTCCGGTCCCGAAGGGGGAGTCATGACATCCAATGCCACGGCAGGGCACCCTGCCAGCCATCCGCCATCCGACCGGGCCGCGATGCTCACGCCGGATGAGCGCGCCCGCTTCCAACAGGATGGTTGGGTGGGAAGCTACTCCCTGCTGGGGCCGCAGGAGATCGACAGGCTCTGCCGGTTGCGGGCTGCCAGCATCCATAAGTTCACTGGCCCGAATGCCCTGGCTGCCGTGAGTGGCGCCGACGAGTTCGCGCGCAAGCCCTGGTACAAGAGCATGCACGCCTATCTGCCGGACTATTACGACATCGCATGCCATCCGGACATCGTCGGCCGCGTGGTATCGCTGCTCGGTCCCGACCTGATCGCCTGGGGCCTCACGCTGATACGCGCGGTGCCGGGGCGCATCCATCGCTGGCACGTGGATATCGAACACCGCCATTGGGAGGGGGTGAGCGTGTTCCTGGGGCTCGCCAACATGGATACGCATTCCACCCTCAAGGTGATCGAGGGCTCACACCGCGTCAAAGCGCTTCCACAGACGCATCGCCTGGGAGATGACGATGAACGGGCCGTGGGTCTGGTGCGGGCCGAAGTGCCCCAGGCACGCGCGCTGCGGGTGCCCTTGCAGCCCGGGGAGTTCTTCATCTTCGATGGCCAGCTCTGGCACGGTTCGCACAATACCGGTGACCAGACGCGCATCGCCCTGATCAGCCATTATTCGCGTCCGGACGCGCGGGTGCGCATACCGCGCGGTTTCAACGAACCGATGCAGTGGTACGACTTCAGCCCACCCTGCGTGCTGGTCGCCGGCGAGGACCGGCATCGCGTGAACCGGCTCGTGGAGCGCCCTGGACCGGATGCGCTGCCGTGAAAGCAGGTTATGTGTATGCCTGGGAGTTCCTGGCGGCACCGGGTAGACTGGCGGAGTTCAAGCGCGCCTATGGACCTGAAGGGGAGTGGGTGCAACTGTTCCGCCGCGCGCCGGGATACATCCGCAGCGAACTGCACCAGGACCAGGCCAACCCACAGCGCTTCGTCACAGTGGACTACTGGGAATCGGAACAGGCCTGCGAGGAGTTCCGCCGCATGTTCCTGCACGAATACGAGGACCTGGACGTGCACTGCGAGCAGTACACGGTGAAAGAGCGGGAAATCGGCCGTTTCCGGCCTATCGGCTGAAAGCCCTAGTGCCGCAAGGGCTTGTGGACATTGAAACCGGGTCCGGCGCCCATATCATCATATATAGAGTCCGGGGAGGGGTCCTTACATGGAACACATCTTGGCTTATGGCTTCCTGGCGGCGGGGATCATCCTCATCGTCCTGGAGATGGCCAGTCTCACCTTCTATATGGCGGCGCTGGCCTTCGCCTCGCTGCTCACGGCGCTGGTGCTGTGGGTCTATCCCATGGAGGGCTGGGAGGCCGCGGTGGTGTTCGCCATCGCCTCCGTCATCGCCTTGCCTCTGGCGCACCTCCTGCGTCACCGGCTCCAGTCCCATAATCCCGATCCGTTGGGCGACATGGATAAGGGTGGTCTGGTGACCGTGGCCCAAGCCGACAGCCGCGGTCTCAGGGTGAAATACCGCGACTCCCTCTGGGAAGCCGCCTGGGAAGGGGCCGGCAGCCCCACCGTCGGCCAGCGCGCCGAGGTGGTGGCACGCGACGGCGCGCGCCTGCGCATCAAACCGCTCAACTGAATCCGATATAGCGTTCCATAAGGGAGTAAGTCCATGCAGATATCTTCCATCATCGGCCTGTTGATACTCATCTGGGCCGCGTTCACGCTCATGCGCGCTGTGCGCATCGTGCCGCAGCAGCAGGCCTGGGTCATCGAGCGTCTGGGGCGTTTCCACGGCACCCTCATCTCCGGCATCCAGCTCATCGTGCCTATCCTGGACCGCGTCGCCTACAAGTTCGACATGCGCGAGATCCCCATGGACGTGCCGGAGCAGGTCTGCATCACCAAGGACAACACGCGTCTCTCGGTGGACGGCGTGCTCTATTACCAGATCACCAACGCGCAGAACGCCGCCTACGGCACCAACGACGTGATCACTGCCGTGGTGCAGCTGGTGCAGACCACCATGCGCGCCGAGGTGGGCAAGCTGGCCCTGGACGAATGCCTCTCCCAGCGCGAGACCCTGAACAAGGGCGTGGTGGACGTGCTCACGGAGGCCGCCTCCGGTTGGGGCGTGAAGGTGCTGCGCTACGAGATCCGTAACCTGACGCCGCCGGAAGAGATCCAGCGCGCGATGGAACTGCAGCTCACCGCCGAGCGGCAGAAGCGCGCCGCCATCGCCAAGTCCGAGGGCGACCGGCAGCAGGCCATCAACCAGTCGGAAGGCCAGAAGCAGAGCCAGATCAACAACGCCGAGGGCGAGCGCCAGTCCGCCATCCTGCGCGCCGACGGCCAGGCCCAGGCCATCGCCACGGTGGCCAATGCCACCGCCAAGGCCATCCAGACCATCGGCACGGCGGCAGCCGGAGAGGGCGGCGCGGAAGCGCTGAACTACCAGCTCGGCCAGCAGTGGGTGCAGCAATGGGGTGAGATCGCCAAGACCTCGACCGTGACCGTGGTGCCCGCCAACATGGGCGACCTCTCGGCCATGGTGGGTACGCTCCTATCGCAGGCGGGCAACGCCAAAGCCGTCACCCGCTGACGGCAGCGCCATGAGTCCGCGCACCGCCGTCGTCATCGGCGGCGGTCCCGCCGGGCTCATGGCGGCGGAGGTCCTGTCCCAGGCCGGAATCGGTGTCGACCTGTTCGATGCCATGCCGTCCGTCGGGCGCAAGCTCCTGCAGGCCGGCGTCGGTGGACTCAACCTCACCCATTCTGAACCCGAGAAGAGCTTCCTCGCGCGCTACGGCGCGCGGGCGGAGTCCGTGCGTCCCTGGCTTGCTACCTTCGGCGCCACGGAGCTGCGCGCCTGGGCCGCGGGCCTCGGCATCGAGACTTTCACTGGCAGTTCCGGCCGCGTGTTCCCCAAGGAGATGAAAGCTGCGCCCCTGCTGCGCGCCTGGCTGCGGCGCCTGCGCGGCGCAGGTGTGCACATCAATGTGCGTCATCGTTGGCTCGGATGGGATGCGGAGGATGGCTTGCTGTTCGATGCACCGGACGGCCGCAAAAACGTGAAGGCGGATGCGACGGTGCTGGCCCTTGGCGGCGGCAGCTGGGCACGCCTGGGTTCCGATGGCGCTTGGGTGCCGCTACTGAAGCAGCGCGGCGTGGAGGTGGCGCCGCTGCAGCCGGCCAACTGCGGTTTCGCGGTGGAGTGGAGCGAGCATCTGCGCTCGCGCTTCGCCGGCCAACCGGTGAAACCCGTGGCGGCCTGGCTGGAAGATGGCGTACCGAAACAAGGTGAGTTCATCCTCACTGAGCACGGCGTCGAAGGCGGCTTGATCTACGCCTTGTCCGCGCCCCTGCGCGAAGCGATAACGGCCAATGGCCGCGTGACCTTGCATCTTGACCTGGTACCGAACCGCGATGTGCCGCGACTGGCCCAGGAACTCGCCAAACCCCGTGGTTCCCAATCCATGGCTAACCATCTGCGCAAGCAGGCAGGCATCGAAGGCGTGAAAGCGGGTTTGCTGCGGGAAGTGCTTGGACCGGGTGAATTGCCGGAACCTGGCAAGCTCGCGGCGCAGCTCAAGGACCTCCCGCTGAAGCTGACGGCTCCGCGCCCGCTGGATGAGGCCATCAGCACCGCCGGTGGTGTGAGCTTCGAGGCCTTGGATGAGAAACTTATGTTGCGGGCCTTGCCGGGCGTGTTCTGCGCCGGCGAGATGCTGGATTGGGAAGCGCCTACCGGCGGTTATCTGCTCGCTGCTTGTCTCGCCAGCGGCAAGCTGGCCGGGCAGGGCGCGCTCCAGCGCCTGCGGGGTGCGGCATGAGGATATGGGTGGATGCGGATGCCTGCCCCAAGGCCATCAAGGAGATCCTGTTCCGGGCCGCGAAGCGGGCCCAGGTGCAGGTGACGCTGGTGGCCAACCAGTCCCTGCGCACGCCGCCCTCACAGCACATCAAGTCGGTGCAGGTGTCCTCGGGTTTCGACGTGGCGGACAACGAGATCGTGAAGCAGGTGGCGGCGGGGGATCTCGTCATCACCGCCGACATCCCCTTGGCGGCCCAGGTGGTGGAGAAGGGTGCCCATGCCCTCAATCCGCGCGGCGAGCTCTATACACCTGAGAACGTAAAGGCACGCCTCAGCCTGAGGGACTTCATGGCGAACCTGCGGGACAGCGGCGTGCAGACCGGCGGTCCGGCCCCACTCAGTTCGAGCGACCGCCAAGCCTTCGCCAACCACCTGGACAGGCTGCTGGCCAAACGAGACAAGTCAAAGTGAAGAAGACCGCGATGCAGGGATGCATCGCGCCGGCGAGTCCGGGCGTGCACCGGACTCGCCGTGATCTGAAAATCCAGGATGGATTTTCAGCAGCTATCAGGGCTTGATGCGACGCACCTGCACCGTATCGGTCACGCCTTCCACTGACATGTAATAGGAGTTGAAGGCGCCGCGGGTGATGCTGACCTTCGCGTGCTGGCGGGCCCCCAGGGTCACGATACTGTCATCCACCTGTTCCCACACCTGGCCGTTGTCCAGCGTGAACCGGGTGCTGCCGCTCCAACCGCGGAAATCGCCGCTGATGTAGGAACTGATGCTGTCGTCCACGGGGGCAGCGGAGGCCACAGGCACTGCGGCAGGTGCAACTGCAGCTTCTGCGGGTGCGGAGTCGCCGCAGGGGTGCTGCTTCTGGTATGCGGTGAACCAGGCGTCCAGGCTCTTGAGCTGGTCATCCGAGAGCTTGTCCAGGCCGCTGGCCCGGAAGTCCGCCACCGACATGGCCTTCAGAACGTCGAAGTCCGGCGTATCCGCCCTAGCCATGGTGGTTACCGGGAGGAGAGCAGCGGTCAGCAGAAGGCTTTGGGTTAGTATCTTCATCCTCGGTTCCTCTCTAAGGTGGGACGCGGCGCAGCGGATTGTCGCATGCCGTCCCGGGGAGCCGCATCTTCTGCGCTAATCACAAGAAATGGAGATCCGTATGCAGTTCTCGATGTATCAGGCCACGGCCCCCGGTTTCGTCCACATCCTCACTACCCTGAAGACCATCCTCAAGAAGGGCGAGGACTTCGCCACCGCCCGCAAGGTGGACCCGCTGGTGCTGACCGGCGCGCGCCTGTACCCCGACATGCTGCCGCTGACTCGACAGGTGCAGATAGCTACCGACCAGGTGAAGTTCTGCATGGCGCGCCTGTCCGGCACCGAGGCGCCCAAGTTCGAGGACAATGAGAAGACCTTCACCGAGCTGTACGAGCGCCTGGACAAGACCATCGCCTACATCCAGAGCTTCAAGCCTACGCAGATCGACGGATCCGAGAGCCGCGACATCGAGGTCAAGCCCCCCAACGGCAACGTGCGCCGCTACAAGGGCATGAACTACCTGTTCGATTCTGTGTATCCGAACTTCTTCTTCCACGTGACGACCACCTACGCCATCCTGCGCCATAACGGCGTGGAGATAGGCAAGCTAGACTTCCTCGGCGATCACGAGCACGTGAAGCGCTAGACATAATCCGCTCCGTTACTCTCTGCAGCCGCGGATGTCCAATCTTCGGACATCCGCGGTTTGCATCCTGTCTCTCCCCGCCCAAGAATGAATCTCGCCTTATGCTCGCGCGCGCCGTGAGCCCAAAACCTATAACGAATCAGGTTTTATGTCGCGCTCTGTCGAACAATCCGTGCCCGCGCAGGGCACCGACGCCGCGTTCTTCCTCGATGTGGACGGTACCCTGCTGCCGATAGCTGAACTGCCTGAGGTCGTGGTGCCCTCGGCGGCCGTGTGCGCACTGTTGACCAAACTCTCCGCCACCTGCGGCGGCGCGCTGGCCCTGGTGAGCGGGCGGCCGTTGCAGCAGATAGACCGCATGTTCGCCCCCCTGCGTTTCCCGGCAGCCGCCCAGCATGGTTCCGAGCGCCGCGAGCCGGGTGGGCACGTGATCTGGTCCGAGGGGCACCTCCCGGAGCTGCAGGCCGTTGAACCCAAGCTGCGGGAACTGGCGGAATCTGACGCACGCCTGTGGTTGGAGGACAAGGGCCTAGCCATCGCCCTGCATTACCGCCGCGCCCCGGAACTGGGCGAGAGCCTGCGGGTGGCGGTGCGCGAGATGCTGGTGCCGCACCGCAGCCTGCGCCTGCAGGCCGGCAAACGCGTGCTGGAAGTCTGCTCGGCCGAGACCGGCAAGGGCAAGGCCGTGGAGACCTTCATGCATCTCACGCCCTTCGGCGGCCGCCGGCCTGTCTACGTCGGTGACGACCTCACGGACGAATCGGCCTTCGAATGGGTCAATGCGCGCGGTGGCATGAGCGTCAAGGTGGGCCCGGAACCGAGCGCGGCGCAGCTGCGCTTGCCGGATCCGGCGGCGGTACTGCGCTGGCTGGCCACATACATCGAGGGCGCCGACCGTGGAGAAGATGCGCGATCTTGAACTCGGACTCGTCGGCAATTGCGCCTTCGGCGCGCTGGTGGATACCCGTGCAGAAGTGGTGTGGTCCTGCCTGCCTCGATTCGATTCCGATCCCGTGTTCTGCTCGCTGCTGGAGCCAAGGGGTGAGGGCCGCGGCAGCTTCCGTGTGGAGCTGGCAGGCCAGGTGGGATCGACCCAACGCTATGAACGCAACACCGCGATCCTGGTGACCACGCTGCACGACGCCGACGGCGGCGCCGTGGAGGTCACCGACTTCGCCCCCCGATTCAAGCAGTACGGACGCGTGTACCGGCCCGCCATGCTGGTGCGCCGCATTCGCCCGCTGCAGGGACGCCCGCGGGTGACGTTGCGGCTCCGGCCCGCAGGCGACTACGGCGCCGTAGACCCGGGTATCACCGCCGGCAGCAACCATGTGCGCTACATCCTGCCGGGCTTGGTGTTGCGGCTCACCACCAACGTGCCGGTGACGGCGGTGCTGGACGAGACGCCCTTCGTGCTGGACCACGAGGTGGCGATGTTGCTGGGGCCGGATGAGATACTGGTGCGGCCGGTTGAGGAGGCGGCCCGGGAGTTCCAGATCGAGACCGCCGCCTATTGGCGCGAATGGGTGCGCTATCTCGCGCTGCCCTTGGAGTGGCAGGAAGCGGTGACCCGCGCCGCCATCACCCTCAAGCTCTGCACCTTCGAGGACACGGGCGCGGTCATCGCAGCTGTGACCACCTCGATACCTGAGAATGCGGGCTCGGTGCGCAACTGGGACTACCGCCATTGCTGGTTGCGGGACAGCTACTTCGTGGTGAGCGCCCTCAACCATCTTGGGGCTACGCGCACCATGGAGGACTACATCCGTTACGTGGTGAACGTCGGGGCCGGCGCCACCCGCGGGCGCCTGAAGCCCATGTACCGCATAAATGGCATGAGCGACCTGGACGAGCGGGAGGTGACGAGCCTCGCCGGCTACCGTGGCATCGGTCCGGTGCGCGTCGGCAACGCCGCCCACCTCCAGGAGCAGAACGACGTCTACGGTGCAGTGATCCTGTCCGCCGCCCAGGCCTTCTTCGATACCCGCCTGGACTCACCGGGTGACACGGCTCTGTTCGCCCAGCTGGAGACTCTGGGCGAGGCTGCCGTCGAACTGCACGACCAACCGGACGCGGGCCTGTGGGAACTGCGTGGCAACCACCGGGTGCATACGTTCTCCAGCGTGATGTGCTGGACCGCCTGCGACCGGCTCGCGCGCATCGCCCTGCATCTCCATCTCACGCAACGTGCGGACCATTGGCGTGCCGCGGCGGACCGTATCCGCGAGAAGATCCTCGCCGCAGCCTGGAGCACCAAGCTCGGCTACTTCACGGCCAGCTTCGGCGGTGAGTCGTTGGATGCGGCCTTGTTGCTGCTGGCGCAGTTGGGCATCGTGAAGGCGGACGACCCGCGTTTCGTCGCGACAGTGGAAGCCATCGGCCGCGACCTGAAGCGCGGCGACTACGTGTTCCGCTACGTGGAGGCGGATGATTTCGGCACGCCCCATAATGCCTTCACCCTCTGCACCTTCTGGTACATAGACGCACTGGTGCAGATCGGCCGGCGCGCAGAAGCGCGCGCGCTGTTCGAGCACATGCTGGCGCGACGCACCGCCACCGGGCTCCTGTCGGAGCACATCGACCCCGCCACCGGCGAACTGTGGGGCAATTTCCCCCAGACCTACAGCATGGTGGGCATCATCCATTCCGCCATGCGCCTCTCGGAACCCTGGGAGGCGGCGTTTTGAGCCGGCTCGTCGCCATCTCCAACCGCGTGGCCCTGCCGGACCGGCGCGGCGACGCTCAGGGCGGCCTCGCCACCGGCCTGCTCTCGGCCATGCGCCGCCACGGCGGCCTCTGGTTCGGTTGGAGCGGCAAGCTCGTGGAGCAGCCGGTGATGGAGCCGGAGATATTGGAAGAGGAAGGAGTGAGCTTCGCGACACTTCCGCTCACACCGCGGGAGTTCGATCGCTACTACCTCGGCTTCGCCAACAGCATGCTCTGGCCCCTGTGCCATTCGCGCCTTAACCTCCTGCGGTACCGGGAGGGGGATCACCGGGCCTATCTGGAGGTGAACCGGCGTTTCGCCCGGAGCCTCGCACCCCTGCTCCGTGAAGATGATCTCGTGTGGGTGCACGACTACCACTTCCTGCCGCTCGGGCGGGAGCTGCGGCGGGCGGGGGTGCGTCAGCCCATCGGGTTCTTCCTGCACATCCCGTTCCCTTTCCCCGACACTCTGCGGGCGCTACCGGACCACGAGGAACTGCTGCGCTCCATGCTGGACTATGACGTGGTCGGTTTCCAGACACCGTTGGACGTGGAGGCTTTCCTCACCAGCGCACGGCATTGCTGCCCGGGCGCGCATATACGCGGCGACCACGTGGAGTTGCAGGGCCGGCGCGTGCAAGTGAAGGCTTTCCCCATCGGCATCGATGTGGACAGCGTGACGCGCATGGCCCACAAGGGCCGGCGCGGCATCCACGGCCAGCGGCTCGAGACCAGTCTCACGGGGCGTCGTCTCATCATCGGTGTGGACCGGCTCGACTACAGCAAGGGCTTGCCGGAGCGGTTCCGCGCCTACGGCCGCATGCTGGAACTCAGCCCCGAGTACCGCCGCAAGGTGGTGCTGTTGCAGATCGCGCCGCTCTCGCGCACCGAGGTGGCGGAATACGACGATCTGCGCCGCGAGATCAATGCCATCGCCGGTGACATCCACGCGCGCTTCGCCGAGTACGACTGGCTGCCCTTGCGCTACATGACACGGGGTTTCCCCCGTGCAACCGTCATGGGCTTCCTGTCCCTGGCGAGCATAGGGCTCGTGACACCCATGCGCGACGGCATGAATCTGGTGGCCAAGGAATACTGCGCCGCCCAGCCCCAGGACGACCCCGGCGTGCTGGTGCTTTCGTCCCTGGCAGGCGCCGCCTTGCAGCTCAAGGACGCGCTCATCGTCAACCCCTACAACGTGGACGGCATGGCAGCTGCCATCGCCCAGGGCATGAGCATGCCGCTGGAGGAACGCCGCGCCCGCCACGGGCGCATGCTGGCCTCGCTGCGTTCGGCCGACGTGCACCGCTGGGTGGCGGATTTCACCGGCGCCCTGCAGGAGAGCGGGGCACGGCGCCAGCACGACACACGGCAGATCGCCCCATGAATGCCTTCACCGACGATCTCATGTCCGCCGTGCTGTTCGCGGTGGTGCTGTGCGCTTCATTGGGCGCAGCTTACTTGGTACTGGCCATGCTGCAGAAGGTGACGAAGCGCATCCCAGGCGGAGTCGCCGAATGCGTGTTGAAGCAGCTGCGGGAACCGGTGCTGCTGCTGGCACCGCTGGTGACAATGCTCATAGCTTTACCGCTGGCGGAGTTCAACCCGCGGATCGAGGTCTTCCTCTACCATGCGGTCATCATGCTGCTGATCGCGGCATCGGGCTGGAGCTGCATCCGCCTGTTCGATGCATGGCGGGACACCCTGGCGATGCACCACCGCCTGGACGTGGCGGATAACCTGCGGGCCCGCCAGGTCATCACCCAGGTGCTGATCATCCGTCGTATCGCGGTGGTGCTGGTGGTGATCGTCACCGTCGCCGCCATGCTCATGACTTTCCCGCAGGTGCGTGCCCTCGGCGCCACCCTGTTCGCCTCCGCCGGCCTCGCGGGCCTGCTGTTGGGCCTCGCTGCCAAGCCGACCGCCACCAATATCCTGGCCGGCCTGCAGGTGGCGTTGACGGAACCCATACGTTTAGACGACGTGGTGGTGGTGGAAGGGCAGTGGGGCTGGATCGAGGAGATCCGCACCACCTATGTGGTGGTCCGCATCTGGGACCAGCGGCGGCTGATGCTGCCGCTCTCCTACTTCATCGAGAAGCCCTTCGAGAACTGGACGCGGCGCACGGCGGACCTCCTGGCCACGGTGACGATCTACGTGGATTACATCACCCCGGTGGCGGAGATCCGCGAGCGGTTGCATGGGATATTGAAGGGCAGCCGACTCTGGGACGGGAAGGTCTGGGCCCTGCAGGTGACGGATGCCACCGCCCAGACCCTGGAGCTGCGTGCGCTCATGAGCGTCGCCAACAGCGGCAGCGCCTGGGACCTGCGCTGCCTGGTGCGGGAGGAACTGGTCAAATACCTGCAACAGAGCCGCCCGGATTGCCTGCCCCATACCCGCATCGCCCTCAGCAAGGCGCCGGAAGCCGAGGGCCGCACCGATATCGGGATATCCTAATGCTCTCAAGGAGCCATATATGAACAAGAAGATACTCTTCATCGCTTGTCTCGCCGCGCTCACTGCCTGCGCGACCTCGCCCACCGGCCGCAAGCAACTGAGTCTCGTCTCCGACCAGGATGCGGCACAGATGGGCAACCAGTCCTTCAAGCAGATACAGAAGCAGACGCCGATAGACCGTGACAAGAGCGACAACAGCTATGCCGCGTGCATCGTGGATGCGCTGGCGACCGCCACCGGCAAACCCCGGGGCGGCGGCAAATGGGACGTGACCGTGTTCAAGGACGACAAGACCGTCAACGCCTTCGCGCTACCGGGCGGTCACGTATCGGTCTACACCGGCATCTTCAAGGTGGCGAAGACGCCGGGCGAGCTGGCGGCGGTGCTTGGCCATGAGATGGGCCATGTGCAGGCCGGCCATGGCGCTGAGCGCATCTCCGATTCGGAGGCGACGCAGGTGGGTGTGGGTCTCGCGGCCATCCTCGCCGGCATCGACCAGAGCAGCGTGAAAGGCCAGGCCGCCATGGCGGCGTTGGGTGTCGGCGCCAGTGTGGGCGTGATGCTGCCGTTCAGCCGCGCCCAGGAGAGCGAGGCCGACAACCTGGGCATGCAGTACATGGCGGAGGCGGGATTCGACCCGCACGAGGCGCTGGACCTGTGGCGCAACATGATGGGCGCAAACCTCGGCGCGCCGCCGGAACTGCTTTCGGACCATCCTTCAGACTCGAATCGCCTGCAGGCTCTACAGCAGCAGTTGCCGGGCGATATGCAGAAATACCAGAAGGCACAGCGCCAGGGCCGAAACCCGGACTGCAAGGCCCCGGACTGACCACTGCCTCAAGCTTTTTTGGGAAAATTCCGACATAATCCCGGGCAGGGTCCGCAGGGAGAGGCGGGCCTGACCTTTAAATAAGTACGCGGCCTTCGTCCTTCAGATGCACCAGCTAACGCAGCACCGGGATCGGTTGGGGAGGGCGCGCTGCGCGGTGGCCGCATTCGTCTCCGCTTGCCTGCTGGTCGGCAGCGCAGTCGCTGCAGATGTCCCATTCCCCCCCGGTTCCAGCCTGCGTTTCCGTCACCTCAGCCTGGAAGACGGCCTGGCCCAGAGCTCGGTGCAGGCGGTGGCGCAGGATGCGCAAGGCTACATGTGGTTCGGCACCCAGGACGGCCTGCAGCGTTACGACGGCTATGAGTTCCTGACGCTGCGCCACGACCCCGCCGATCCCGCCTCTCTCGCCGACAACACCGTGAACGCCCTGGCCGTGACCGGAGACGGCGCGCTGTGGGTCGCCACCTCGGTGATGGGCCTGGATAGGCTGGACCCGGGTACGCACCACTTCACCCATTTCCAGAACGATCCCACCGACGATAAGAGTCTCGCGGACGATCGGGTGCAGACGCTGTATCTCGACCGGGAACGCCACCTCTGGGTGGGGACCGATTCGGGCCTCGATCTCTACGAAGGGACTGGTTTCCGCCACTATCGTGTGCCATCCAGCATCGCCAACGCGCAACAGATATACAGCCTGCATGAAGATGCCGCCGGCCGCCTCTGGGTCGGCACGGACAGCGGCCTCTACTACCTCGATGCCAAGCAACAGAAGCTCGTGCCGTTCATGCCGGTTGCCGGCATAGAGAGCAAGGACGAGCGGGGCGTCTTCACCGAATCACCCATCCACGCCCTCGCTGAGGTCAGCGGCATGCTGTGGGTAGCGAGCGGACGCGGCATCGTTGCACTGGATGCGCAAGGCGATGTACAGCATTTCTACACTCATTCCGCGGCCCCGGATTCCCTCGGTGGAGACCATGCCCTGGCGCTGCTGCAGGATTCGAACGGAGATGTGTGGGTGGGGACCTACAGCGGGGGCCTGAGCCGCTTCGATGCCGCCACTGGCCGCTTCTCCACCTACCGGCACGATGCCACCGACCCTGGCAGCCTCGCCAGCGACAACATCGGCGTGCTGTTCCAGGATCGCGCGGGTCTGATCTGGATCGGCACCAACGATGACGGCGTGGACATCTACAACCCGCGCACCCGCGCCTTCGGCTATTACCGCCACAAGCAGGGTGACCCCAACAGCCTCGCCAGCAACATGGTCTGGTCCGTCTATAAGGATGCGAAGGGAGAGGTGTGGGTGGCCACGGATACCGGCCTGACGCGGATGGACGCGGGCCGGAATCACTACCGCCAATACCACATGTTGGATGGCAGGCCTTGGGCTCGTTCGGACGACGATCAGGTGAATGCCGTCTACGGCGACCAACATGGGGACATCTGGGCCGGCACAAATTACGGCCTGTATCGCTACCAGGCCGGGAGTGACCGGTTCAAGCGGTACGACCTGGTAGCTGGGCACGACAACCCCAACGGAGATATCGTCACGTCCCTCTATGCCGATTCCCGGGGCCGCCTGTGGGCCGGCACCGGCGTGGGCCTGGTGCAGTTCGATCCTCGCACTGGCATAGCGCGCCGCTTCGAGCACGATGATCGTCGCACCGACAGTCTGCCCAGCGACAATGTCTTGGCTATCTGTGAGACCACCGACAGACGCCTGTGGATCGCAACCGCGGATGGCCTCGGGTCCTTCGATGGCACGCGCGACAGTTTCATCGCCTATCGCAACGATCCGCGGGACCCGAACAGCCTCAGTTACGACAACGTCCAGTCCTGCCAGCCCGATGCCAGTGCCGGCCTGTGGGTCGGCACTACCGACGGCTTGGATCATCTGGCGGGCGGAAGCTCGAAGTTCAGGCGCTATTTCACCAGCGACGGGCTCCCCAACGACACCATCTACGCCATCCTGCTGGATGGTGCCGACGGAGTGTGGGTGAGCACCGACGATGGGTTGTCGCGACTGGACCCGGCCAACGGCGGTTTCCGCAACTATGTGAAGAGCGATGGCCTGCAGAGCGATGAGTTCAACGGCGGTTCGGCTTTCGCGGCCGCTGACGGCGAACTCCTCTTCGGCGGAATCGCAGGCATGAACGCCTTCCATCCGGAACGCATCACCCGGGATGCTTTGCCGCCAGCGGTCGCGATAACCCGTTTCACACGCCATGGCACCGATGTGCCTCTCACCACCACCACCGGTCCGGTGAAGCAACTCGAGGTCCAGTACCGCGAGAACATCCTCAGCTTCGAGTTCACTGCCTTCGACTATGCCGAGCCGAACCTCAACGGTTTCAGCTATCGCCTGGACGGTTTTGACACCGAGTGGCATATGCTGCGCGGCCGCCATGCCGCCACCTATACCAACCTGGATCCGGGGTCGTACTTGCTGCGGGTGCGCGGCGCCAACAGCGACGGGGCCTGGAGCGCGCAGGAGACCACCCTCGGCATCGAGGTGCTGCCTCCGCCCTGGCGCACCGGCTGGGCCTATCTTCTATACGTGGCGGCAACCTTCGTCTCGATCATGATGGGGTTGGGTCTCTACAAGCGGCACCTCAAGCGCGAGCACGAATTGGGCAACGAACAACAGCGCCGCCAGTGGGCCGAGGCGCTGCATAACCTCATCCATTCGGTCACCGCGCAACGGGACGAGCGCACCATCGGCGAGCAGCTCATCGATACGCTCACCAACTTCATCACCTACGAACGTGCGTTCTTCTACGTCGAGCGTGACGGTGTGCTTACGCTGGTCGCTTCGCGCGGCATCGGTCCGGGTGAGCAGGATTACCTTGAGCACTGGCCACAGCTCCATGCGCGCATCGCGGCACGCCTGAAGCAGGCGGACAAGGCCCTGCTGCTGACGCCAGAAGACGCTGCGACGTTGACCGGCAGTACCGCCAAGCCGGGACGTCACCATTACCTCGCCGTGCCCCTGCATTCCGGCAGCGGCGCCTTCCGTTTGTTATTGGTGGGCCGGCCCAACAAGGTGCTGGATGCCCAACAGATGGAGGTGGCCTCCGCCATGGCCAAGCAGGTGAGCGTGGCGCTGGATAACGCGCAGCTCATCAAGGATTTGGAGAACCTCGCTACGACCGATGGGCTGACGCGCCTGTATAACCGACGCCACTTCATGGAACGGGCGGAGGGGGAGTTCGAGCGCAGCCAGCGCTATCGCCGTGACCTGTCGGTATTCCTCATCGACGCTGACCACTTCAAGGCCATCAACGATACCCACGGCCACGATGCCGGCGATAGGGCCTTGCGCATGCTGGCGGCCGCTTGCCGCCAGGGGCTGCGCCACCTCGACGTGCTGGGGCGCTATGGCGGCGAGGAACTGGTGGTATTGTTGCCTGAGACCTCGGCCGCAGTGGCCTACGAGACCGCGGAACGCCTGAGGCGGAACGTGGAGGAGTTGCGCATCCCGGCCCTGGAAGGCGAGATCCGGCTCAGCGTGAGCATCGGTGTCGCCACCGCCGGCCCCGGCACCGAGAGCGTCGCCGCCCTCATCAACGAGGCGGACCGGGCCTTATACGAAGCCAAGCGCGGGGGGCGCAACCGCGTGGCAGCCGCCGGAGAGCGGCGCTGACGGGTCAGGACAAGGGGACGATGCATGAAGAGTCGGCGCGCCGCACGGCGCCATAAAACGCTCTTGGCCGTGGTGCTGTTGACCCTGGCCGCCACCATCTGGCCCGGCTATCTCCTGGGCGCGCGCGTCGAACCCTATGTGCTCGGTCTTCCGTTCAGCCTGGCCTGGCTCTCGGGCTGCATACTGGTTTTGTTCGCGGCCTTGTTGCTGACCTTCCGCGCCGACATGCGTGCCGGCGGGAGGGAAGGGCAGTGACCGTCGAACTCATACCCTGTCTCGTCTACCTCGGGCTAGCGCTCCTGCTCGGCATGCTGCCGGCCCGCTTCAGCTCACGCAGCGTGGCGGGCTACGTGGCCGGCGACCGCAGCCTCAACACCGTGCTGCTGTATTTCGTGCTGGGTGCGGCGGTGTTCTCATCCTTCGCCTTCCTGGGCGGACCGGGCTGGGCCTATTCGCGCGGTGCCGCCGCGTTCTACATCCTCGCCTATGGCGCCTTCGGCATGATCCCGTTCTATTTCCTGGGGCCGCGGGCGCGGCGCCTGGGGGCGCGGCTCGGTTTCTTCACGCAGGCTGAGATCGTGGGCCACCGCTTCGAGAGCCGCGCACTGCAGGTGGCGGTGGCGCTCCTCAGCATCGCCGCGCTGGTGCCTTACCTCACGCTGCAGATCAAGGGCGTGGGCTTCATCCTCTCGGTGGCTAGCCATGGCGCATTGCCGGAATGGGAGGGCGCACTCATCGCCTATGGCATCGTCACCATCTACGTGCTCTACAGCGGCATGCTGGGAGTGAGCTGGACCAGCGTGTTCATGGGTATCGCCATGATGACCATCGGCTGGCTGTTCGGCCTGTACCTGCCCTGGAAGTTCTATGGCGGCATCGGCCCCATGTTTCATGCCATCGCCGCGGCGCATCCGGAGATGCTGGTGCCCCCTGGGCTCGCTGCGAGCGGTTCCGCCTGGGATTGGTGGGGCTACAGTTCCGCCATCGTGGTCTCGGTGCTGGGCTTTTGCTGTTGGCCTCACTTCTTCATGCGCAGCATGGCGGCCAAGGACGACCGCAGCATCAAGCTCATGGTGGTGATGTACCCCACCATGCAGATATTCATGGTGCCTGTGCTCATCATCGGCTTCTCGGCGGTACTGATGTTCCCGGGCATCAAACCCTCGGACACGGTACTGCCTTTCATGCTGCAGCACGCGGGTCTCTCGCCCTGGCTGGTGGGCTTGGCTTCGGCCGGCACATTGGCGGCATCCATGCACACCGGTGATGCCATCATGCATGCCGCTGGTACCGTGGGTGTGCGTGACGGCATCGTGCCTCTCCTCAAGCGGCCCTTGAGCGATGTCACCGAGAGGCTGCTGATCCGCATCCTGATACTGGTCATCACCGCCATCGCGTTCTATTTCGCAGTAGACTCACAGGTGTCGCTGGTGTCGCTGCTGCTGGGGTCCTACGGCGGCGTGGCGCAGATCTTCCCGGTGCTGATCGCGGCCTTCTATTGGCCGCGCGCCACCAAATACGGCGTCGCCGCGGGCCTGCTCACCGGTATCGCGGTCAACATGCTGTTCCTCTTGGAACCGCAGCTGAAACCGGTGCCGTTGCATGAAGGCATCTACGGTCTAATCGCCAACGTCATCGTGCTGCTAGGGGTGAGTCTGATGACGGTGCCGGCGAGCGCAGAGCGACTGAAGGATTATGCCGAAGCGGGTTGGGATTAAGGCTTACTTAGGCGGGGCGAGGGCGGCCAGGTACTTTTCGACGTCCACAACCGCCATGGGCTTGGAGAAGAAGTAACCCTGGCCCTTACGGCAGCCCAAGGCCCGCAGCAGCTCAACCTGGCGCGCATCCTCGATGCCTTCCGCCACCACATCCATGCCGAGGTCCGCCGCCAGCACCGTGATGGTGCGGACGATAGCGCGGTCGGCGCGGGCCTTCTCGATGCCCGTGATGAAGGAGCGGTCTATCTTCAGGGTGTCGATCTTGAAGCGGCGCAGGGCTGAGAGGGACGAGTAGCCGGTGCCGAAGTCGTCCATCTGCAGGTTCACGCCCACGGAGCGCAGTCGGGCGATGGTCTCCACCGCCAGCGCCGGATTGTCCATGAACACCGTCTCGGTGATCTCGAGGCACAGGTGCTTGGGCTTCAAACCGGTGATGTCCAGCACGCGCGCCACGCGCTGCGGCAGCACCCAGTGGGCGAACTGCCGGTTGGCGATGTTCACGCTCATGGTGATGTCATCGCTGATGTGCTTGTACTTCTTCTTCCAGGCGGCGAACTGCGCACAGGCGGTCTCCATCACCCACCAGCCGATGGGGATGATGAGTCCTGTCTCCTCGGCCACCGCCAGGAAGTGCTCGGGGCCCAGCAGGCCCTGGGTAGGGTGCTCCCAGCGCACCAGCGCCTCGAAGCCGGAGAGCTTGTTGGCGGAGAGGTCCATGACCGGCTGGTAGAACACCCGGAACTCGCTGCGCTGCAGGGCCTGGCGCAGGTCGGTCTCGAGCTTCAGGTTGGCCTTGGCGTTCTCGTGCATGGCGTCGTCGAACACCACGTAGCCGGCCTTGCCGGCGGCCTTGGCGCGGTACATGGCGGTGTCGGCATCACGCAGGATCTCGTCCGGATGCTTGTAATGGGGTGCGTTGATGACGATGCCGATGCTGGCGTTGGTGAACACCTCGTGGCCGTCCACGGTGATGGCGCGGGCCAGTTCCTCGTGCACCCGGTCTGCCACGGCGGTGGCGTCATCGAGCCCGGTGATGTTCTCCACCAATATCGTGAACTCGTCGCCGCCGTAGCGGGCGATGAGGTCGGCGGGGCGCAGGCAGGTGCGCAGCCGGCGCGCGATGGCCACCAGCACCCGGTCGCCGAAGGAGTGACCGAGGCTGTCGTTGATGAGCTTGAAGCGGTCGAGATCCAGGAACAGCACCGAGAAACGGTCTGAACTACGCTTGCCCACGTGCTCCAGGGTCTGTTGCAGCTTCTCCATGAAGAAGCTGCGGTTGGGGAGTTCCGTGAGCGGATCGTGGTAGGCGCCTTTCAGCAGTTCCTGCTCGGAACGCTTCTGGGCGGTCACGTCGCGCACCGTGCCGGTGACGGCCGGCGAGCCGCGGTAGGGCACATGAGCCACGGTCACCGCCGCCACGACACGGGTCTTCTCATCCCGGTGCATGAAGCGCAGCTCGTGCAGCTCGTGCCCGGTGTGCAGCACGTAATCTTCCTCGAAGGCGTTGCTGGAATGGCGATCCTCAGGGGCCAGCAGTGAACTGAAGGAGAGACCAGTCATCTCGTCAGGCTTGTAGCCGAGCATGGTGGCGAAGGCGCGGTTCACGTACACGAGGCCGCCGCGCGCGCTCAGGAAAACGCCGTCCTGGCTCATGTCCACCAGGGTGCGGTATTTCTCCTCGGACTGGGCCAGCGCCTCCTCGGCAAGCTTGCGTCCCGTGATGTCGTGCAGCGTGCCCTCGTAGTACTCGACCTTGCCGGCGCGGTCGCGCACCACTCGTGAGTTGTCCGATACCCAGATGGTGCTGCCGTCGCGGCGCGTCACCTGGATCTCCTGGTCAGTGTACTGGCCGTGTTTCTCGAGCCGATCCAGGAGTTCGGCGCGTTGCTCGGGGTGCAGATAGGTGCGCTCCGCGACGCTGGGGCCGGCGGCCATCAGCTCCTCGGCATCCGCGAAGCCCAGGATGCGCGCCAGCGCCTTGTTGGCGCGGACGATGCGGCCATCCGGCGTGCTCTGGTAGATGCCTTCGACGGCGTTCTGGAAGATGCTGCTGTAGCGCCGTTCCACGTCGAGCAGCGCCTCGCCCTGCATGGGCTTGTCGCCGCGCTGATCGTGGCACACCGCCAGCACCGTGTGCATGCCGTCCAGCACCTGCAGGCGTGCGTGCACGCGCACCGGGACAGCGCCACCGTCCTTGGCGCGCAGGCTGGCATCGAACAGGAGGGCCTGGTCGGTGAGCAGCGCCTCGCTGGTCTCCCGCAGTTTTTCCGCGTCCATCAGGCTGGAAGGGCTGATCTCCAGCAGCTCGTCACGGGCATAACCCAGCAGCTCGCAGGCGGTATCGTTGGCCTCGATGAAGGGCCCCCCGATGCGGCCATCGGTGCCGATGGGGTAGACCAGGATGGCATCGCCGCCGGTGTTGAACAGCGTGCGGTAACTGACGTCGCGGCGATGCAGCGCATCCAAGGTGGAACGGTAGTCGGTGACGTCCAGCACCGCCGTGAGCACGTAGGGCTTGCCCTCGATCTCCACCATCTCGGCGGAGGTGAGGCCGCGGCGTTTCTCGCCGCCGCGGGTGAGGAAGTGGGCCTCGCGGTTGCTGATGCGGCCGTTGAGGCGCAGCTCCTGCAGGAACTCTTCGCGCTCCTCCGGGTACTCCCAGATGCCGAGTTCCACAGCACTGCGGCCTATTATCTCCGCCGGGCTGAAGCCGAGCATGCGTTCCACCGCGGCGTTCACGTCGGTGAACTTGCCGCCTTCCAGTTCTGAGATGGCGATGATGCCGGGGGCGGCACGGAAGGCGGTGGCGAACTTGGCGGCGGCCAGCCGCTGCAGCTCGTCGAGGCGGCGGCGGCGCAGTTCCGCGGCGCAGCGCGCCGCCAGGAGCTTCAGAGTATCGAACAGCTCGTCGTTGGCCTGGAAGGGCTGACGGGACATGATGCCGAGGTGGCCGATCGACTGGCCGTCCGGGCCGGCGATGGCGACGCCGCAGTAGGCGCGTACGCCGTGCTTGCGCAGCCAGCGGTCTTCAGGGAAGGCGGCGGCAGCCTCGTCCTCGATCCAGAGGCGCCCCTCGGCCATGACACGTTCCGCCGGGGTTCCGGGCACGTCGATCTCTCCCAGGCCCCCGGCCGCATGGTTCACGTGCCAGCCGGCCACGAGCTTCAGCCGATTCGGATCCTCGGACAGGCGGCTGGTGACGAAGGCGTATTCGGTGTCCAGGGCGGCGGCGAGGCTGCGCACCAGCTGGCGGAAGAAATCCTGGCCGACGAAGCCCGCAGTCTGTTCCATCAGACTGTAGAGGAGACCCGCTGGGGGGCCGTGGAGGGCGCTTTCCGGCTTCATCTTGGGGCAGGTTACCTCAGTCGGAAGGCGCGGTGCGGACCGCCGCCCGACTCCCAGGCGCGGGTGGGGTCTGATCGCATCGAGAGTGTAAATAATGCTTAAAGAGACAGGGCTAAGTCAATGAAAATCCAGAAGATAGCCCTACCACTGACCATTGAAATCGAAGGGGTATTGGCCGGTGCTGTCCGGACTGCCCAGGTTCGCCAGCAGGGCATGGGTGGCCTGGTCTCCGGCATCCCTGGCGGAAAGGGTCCCTTTGAGATGATAGGCACCTTGGGGCGATAGACCGAGGTCTGCATGCAGCTTGAGGGGACTCGCCACGTCCTCCACGGTCGCCTGGATGCCGCCCCCGGACGCCGGAGTGAGCCCAGCACGGAAACTTCCCAGGGTAGCGGCGGCAGGCCAGCGCATCGTGGCATCGTCCAGGTCCACTTCGCCTTCCGCGGAGACGAGCTGCCCTGCTTTCAGGTAGAGCTGCGCCAAGTGGAGCGTGAGGAACCCGTCCACGCTGTGGGGCGGAAGCGGCAGCCAGTGTTCCAGGGCCCCGACCGGCAGGCGGCCGTCCAGGCTCCGCAGGTAGATGCGGTTGAATCCCACATCGACCCGCGTGTTCAGGTACTGCTGGTCCGTATGCAGGGCGACACGGTAGCCGAGGGTGAAGGTGAAGGGCGCGAGCCAGTCGAAATGCCATTCGGCGGCGCCGAGACTCGTATCCTGATAGCGCAGGTCGGCGGCAGAACCGGAGAAGATGCTGCCGGTGACGCCGCTGAGACGCAATCCAGGCAGGTGCCGGCTCGCGCGGTCGACCATGAACTGGGCGGGCAGGGTGGCGCCGAGGAACACGAGGTAGGCCACCGCGCCCAGCAGCCACCAGCGCAGCCGTTGCCAGCTCATGCGGCGACGAAGGTGAGGGTAGCGTCCACGACGCCGGGTGCCGCGCCCCGCTGCGCGTTCATCTCACGCACCGAGATGCCGTACTGGCGGCGCAAGCTGCCGAGCCAGCGGATCATGCTGTCGAAGCCCACCGCCTGCAGCTGCAGACGCACGGACCCGTCGCTGTTGGTCTGGGCCTGCTTCACCGATGCGGCGAAGCCGGCATCGCCGGCGCTGCGGCTCACCACCGCCAACAACGATTGGTTGGCGGGGATGCTGGAGGGTTGCTGCCCGCGCAGGGCCTGCAGCTGTGCCGCCGCGGGACCCATCCAGGCGATCAGGGCCTGGCGCGACTGGATGTCGTCCGCGAGGCGCTTCTTGCTGGCGAAGTAGGGATGCAGCACGGCGAGGTAGACGAACATGCCCAGCACCACCACGGCGCCGGCGGCGAGCACGCGCTGTTCGCGCTGCTGCAACGAGAGATACCAGGTCTTGAGTTCATCGTACTGCTTCATGAGCCGCCGCCCGAGAGCACGATGCGTCCCGTCACCTGGGCGCCGGACGCGTTGACGGAGTCGAGATCCGCTCGCACGCTGCCTTGGGCGAGGGTGCCCTTGAGTGCATCCAGCGCGCCGATGTCGCCGGCCTGGAGTTGGACCTGCAGGCTGCCGCCCTGGTAGTTGATCCCAGTAACCTGGATGCTGGGATTTGACCCGAGGCCGCTGCCGAGTGCGTCCAGGAGCGCCAGCAGGGAACCGGCGGAATTGCCGCCCTGGAGTTCAGCGAGCTTGGCCTGCATCTCCTGCTGTTCGCTGCCGGGCACCAGGCGGCTGCCCGGCATGGCCTGGTTGAAGAGCTGGGTCACCTGGGCATCCAGGGTGTTCGCTTGCCGGCGCAGTTTCACGTAGGACGTGATCTGTTCCGCGAGTCCGAGCAGGAGGCAGAGGGCGAGCAGGACCACGGCGATGCGCCAGGTACGCCAATGTTCCTGCACGGGCGTCTGCGTCTTGAAGTCGCCCTGCAGCAGATCGAGCCCACGCTGGGCGCCGAGACCTGCCGCCAGTGCCGGCAATGCGCCATCCGCCACCGGGTGCTTGATGCGTTCCAGCGGCACGTCGCCCAGCGATGCGTCGAAAGCGTCCACGTCCGCGGCGGCGCCATGGATCGAGAGGCGGGTGAAGGCGCCGGCACTCTCTGTGATGCGTCGCTTGAGCAGTTCCGCTCCGAATGCCGTATCGGTGGCGAAGCCGCCGCCATCCGGCATGCGCACCAGCACGGCACCGCCGTCCAGCGCCACCGCCACGCTACCGGGCTCCGGCGCGAGAGCGCAGACATCCGGCACCAGGCGCGCGGGCCGCAGGCCTGCATCGGCGAGTTCATCCAGGCAGGCGCGCAGGCGCGCCTTGCCCATCACAGCGACCAGTTGGCCCGCATCGGTGCGTGCACCCAAAGCGAAGTGCAGCGTCTCCACGTCTTCCGCCAACTTGTCTTCAAGGATGTAGGGGACCGCCTGCAGCACCTTCTGCGGGTTGCGGCTGGGCACGTCCACGTGCATCAGCGTCACCTGTTCGGCGGGCACGAGCACAGTGAGGCGCCGGCCCTTGGCCTGCAGCTCTGCGGCTTCCGCCAAGGTGCCCTGCTGCACATGGCCGATGCGATTGCCGAGGGTATCCACCAGCAGCCAGCGGGCAGGCCCGGCGGCACGCGGCAGGTGGAGGTAGAGGGATTCAGCCATCACAGGGTCCCGAAAGTACGACGCACGGCGATCACACCATTGCCGGCGCCACGATACAGCAGACTGTACAGCGTGACATGGGTGCTGCCAATCTCCGCGTCCACGGTCAGCAGGAAGTACTGGCTGTCATAACCCATGTTGGCGGGTTTGATGAGGGCTGCAGTGAAGGCATCCGGCGGGCTTTTGAATACCTGGCTGCCGCGCGCGCCGATGACCTGCGAAGCGAGATCAGCGCTGATGTGCGAGTCCAGGGATTCGAGCACCGGGCCCGACGCGGTATTTATGTTGACCTTGGCCACGCCGGCCTGGGCCGGCAGCGCGCAGACATAAGGGGATATCTGAGCATAGACCGCCGGGGTGATGCCCTTCACCAGCAGGAGTTCGCTGACGCTGCTAATGGGGCCTTCGGCGGTGATATAGGCTGGCTGCAGGCGGGAGTAATAGTCGTCCTTGGCGCCGCCAGGTGACGCCACGCTGCTGCGGCTCATCCAGTCCGCCACGGTCTGCGCCAGGGTCGGGTCCTGGTTCAGGGCGGTGAGCAGGTTCTGGAACTGCTGCAGGGACGTCGGCTGGATCTGACCCTGGGCATTCACGATGTTGTTGAGGTTGAAGCGACCTTGCAGGTCCTCGATCTTGCCCCGGATCTGGCCACCCTCCACCGGCAACGGCGGCAGCTGTTGGGCCCAGTCCTGGCTCAAGGCGGTGGCGCCCGGATTCTGGCGTCCGGAACGGGCGAGGATCTGCTCCGCCCAGGCTTCCGCGCCGAGCGCGTATTCCATGGCTTGGTCGCCCTGCACCAGGGTAGAGGTGCGTCGCACGTCCAGCCCCGACTGCCAGATCATGGCCGCGGCGAGTCCGGCCGCGATGGCGAGCACCACCAGCGCGGTGATGAGCGCGACGCCGTGCTGGCGATCAGGGGCAGACCGAGCCACAGCTCGCTACCTCCACGATGCGGGTCACGTCGCTGAGATCCTTGAGCGTGACGGTGATGCTGACGGCGACGGGCAGGCTGTCCGGCACAGCCGCATGGGTCGAGGCGGTGGGCGCGAGGGTCGGCGGCCACACGTCCTGGAAGGTCTTGGACACCGCATCCATATACTGGATTTTGATGGAAGTCACGTCCTCCAGCAGCGGCTGCTTGGCCGGCGTCACCTGCGCCATGCCATCCAGCTCGGGCCACCAGGAACGCATGAGCTTGCCGTCCTCGAGGCTGTAGGCGACGCGTTCCTGGGTGCTGCGCGTGCTGCCGAGCGGGTTGGCCCAGCCGCCGCGGGTGAACTGGATGGGCGGCACGTTCTGTGGGCCGGCGAGCAAGGCCGGCATGGTGCCTCCCAGGCCGTCGCGCACCGGGCGCGGTTCCAGCTGCGCGAAGTCGCGGGCCATGATGTCCATGGCGAGCTGAACCTGGCGCAGGCGCTTCATGGCATCGCCGTTCTGCTGGCGCGCCCTGGTGACGCCCGCGAGGCCGCCGTAGGCGATGGCCATGATGAGCGCGGTGATGCTGAGCGCCACCAGCAGTTCCACCAGCGTGAAGCCGCGCGTGTGTCTCATGGGTTGGTCCCGGGCTGCCCCGTGCCGCTGCCGAGCCCGGACTGGCTCGCCTGCTGGTTGGGCGGCAGGCCCATGAAGCCGGTGACGGTGGCGATGGTGGCATCGGGCGTGTCGCCCAGGCTCACGTCGATGTCGATGCGCAGGAGCCCGGGGTCCGCGGTCTTGGTCATTGTGGCTTTCCAGTGCCACTTCTCGCCGCCCATGTCCGCGTCGCCGTTCAGGGAGTCGTCGCTGGGCCAGCTCTGGGCGGCCCGCAACATGGTGAGTTCGTTCAAGCCCACCCAGTTCGCGTAGGTGGTGTCGCGCAGGTGCGCGCCGTCATGGGCGGTGTGACCGGCGGTGCCGATCACCGCCGTGAGGCCGAGCGCGAGCACGGCGAGCGCGATCAGCACTTCCAGCAAAGTGAAACCTCGCGCGTGCCGCATACTCATGGCGGCGACTTCGCGGCCTGGGCGTCTTCGGGCGTGATCACCGTGATGCCGTCAGCGAGCGTGCCTTTCACGGTATAGATCGAGCCGGAAGCGCTGCCGGTCACCTGGATCTCGAAAGGCGGCAGTTCGCCGCTGGAGAGCAGGAGCACCTGCGGCAAGTCCTTGTTCTCGGGCATGCCACTCTCGCTGTCGGCGCTCGCGGGAGCGGATGCAGCGCCGGGGTCCTCGACGGTCGCGGGCGGCGGCGCCAGCGTCGCCGGCGCACCCTCCAGCTGCAGCGACAGGGTCACCTCATCGCCGAGGTCGCGCCGGTAGAAAAGGTTGTCACCCTGGACCGGCGACCACTTGCGGCCATCGTAGGTAAAGAAGGTGTAGCCGTGGGCTTCGATGCGCAAGCCGTACTCCTGGCCCTGCATGATCGCCTGCTCGGCAGCGAGGCCGGTGAGGTTCGCCAACTGCTCGGCAGCGCGCTTGGCCGGGGGATCGCGGCCGATGACGTTGAGGGAGATGATGGCGAAGCCCGCTACGATGGCGATGATGACCATCACCACCAGGAGCTCTATGAGCGTGAAGCCTCGATCGCGTTGCGGGCTCACGTGCGTGCCCGCGGGTCAGTGCCCGCCGTTGCCGCTGGAGCCGTTGTCGTTCATGTTCCAGTTGCCGATGTCGGCGTTCACGCCGTCACCGCCGGGCTGGCCGTCGGCGCCGTTGGACCAGATGTCCACCGCCAGGCCGTGGGCGCTGGGATTGACGTACTGGTAGGGATGGCCCCAGGGGTCCGTGGGCAGCTGATCGAGATACTGCTTCCAGTGGGGCGGCGCGGGGTTGGCCGAGGGCTTCTGCACCAGCGCTTCCAGGCCCTGGTCGGTGCTGGGATAGACGTAATTGTCCAGACGGTAGACCTCGAGGGTCGACTGGATGGCCTGGATGTCGGACTTCACCTTGACGATGCGGGCCTCGTCGGGCTTGTCCATGATCTTGGGGACGATGACCGCCGCCAGGATACCGAGGATGACCACCACCACCATCACTTCGATGAGGGTGAAACCGGATTGCGTCTTGCGGGTCTGCATGGTGTTTTGGCTGATAAAATCAGGGTTGGAGCGCGTTCCTGCGCAGGCCCCAATCATACACTAAGCCCCCATGTCACCGACCCCACGACGCATTCGGGACGAGGCCCTCCGGCTACTGCATCGGCACTGGCCCTTGCTGGCGGTCTTGCTGCCTTGCCTGCTGCTAGCCCTGGCCGGAGACGCCGCACGCATGGCCCTGCGCTATGACCGCGCCGCCATCTTTCACGGCGAAGTCTGGCGGCTCTTCACCGGCAACTTCGTGCACCTCGGCACCGGTCACCTGCTGGAAGACATGGCGGGGATGGTGCTGCTCTGGCTCCTGTTCGAGGACGTGCTGCCGGGATGGCGCATGCCGGCGGTCATCGGCATCGGTGCGCTGGCCGTGGGCGGCGGCCTGCTCGTGGGCGACCCGCAGGTGGGCTGGTACGTCGGCATCTCCGGCGCCCTCGATACGCTCTGGGCAGCCGGGTCCCTCGGGCTCATGCGCCGCGGCGACCGCTTCGGTTGGATACTGGCGGCCGTGCTGGTGGCGAAGCTCATCTATGAGCAGTGCTGCGGCGCGCTGCCGTTCTCCAGCGTCTCAACCGGCGGCACGGTCATCGTGGATGCGCATCTCTACGGCGCCTTCGCCGGCGCGCTCATCGGCTTTGGCGGCGGCTTGCCCTGGCACCGTATAATGAGGAAGTCGAAGCACGCTGGAGTGGATGCATGAGTTTCGCCGCCGTCTTCCCGGGTCAGGGTTCCCAATCGATCGGCATGCTGGGCACGCTCGCCCCGGAGCACCCGGAAGTGCAGAAGACCTTCGCCGAGGCCTCCGAGGCCCTGGGGTACGACCTCTGGGCCCTGGCCCAGCAGGGACCGGAAGAGCGCTTGAACGCCACCCAGCAGACCCAGCCCGCCTTGCTCGCTGCCGGAGTCGCCGCCTGGCGCGCCTGGAAGGCGGCCGGCGGTCGCGACCCTTCCGCCATGGCCGGCCACAGCCTCGGCGAATACACCGCGCTGGTCTGCGCCGGCGCCATGGATTTCAAGTCCGCCATCAAGCTCGTTGAGTTCCGCGGTCTCGCCATGCAGGAGGCGGTGCCGGCGGGGCAGGGCGCCATGTCAGCCATCATCGGCCTCGATGACGACGCAGTACGTGCGGCCTGCTCCGAGGCGGCCCAGGGCGAAGTGGTGGAAGCGGTTAACTTCAACGCGCCGGGGCAGGTGGTGATCGCCGGTCAGACGGCCGCGGTGCAGCGTGCCGGCGAACTGTGCAAGGCCAAGGGCGCCAAGCGCGCATTGCCCTTGCCGGTGAGCGCACCGTCCCATTGCGCGTTGATGAAACCCGCCGCCGAGCGGCTGGCCCAGAAGCTTACGGCCCTCGACATCCGGGCCCCGATCATCCCGGTGATACACAACGTGGACGTGAGCGCGCATGCCGATCCGGACAAGATCCGTGCTGCACTGAAGGCGCAGTTGCACAGTCCGGTGCGCTGGGTGGAGACGGTGCAGAAGCTCCTCCATGACGGCATGCCGAAGCAGGTGGAGTTCGGTCCCGGCAAGGTGCTGGCGGGGCTCGCCAAGCGCATCGACAAATCCGTGGAAGCCTATCCCGTATACGATCCCGCAACCCTGCAAGCCGCCCTGGCCGCGGTAGGAGCCTGACCATGCTGAACCAGGACATCGCCCTCGTCACAGGCGCCACCCGCGGCATCGGCAAGGCCATCGCCGTCGCCCTCGGCAAGTCCGGTGCCACCGTCATCGGCACCGCTACGCGGCCGGAGGGCGCCGAACAGATAAGCGCTTACCTGAAAGCCGAAGGCATCAAGGGCAAGGGCATCGTGCTCGACGTGTCCAACGCGTCCCAGGTGGAAGAGACCGTGAAGGCCGTGGCGGCCGAGTTCGGCGACCCCACGGTGCTCGTGAACAACGCCGGCATCACCCGCGACACGCTGCTCCTGCGCATGAAGGAGGAGGACTGGAACGCGGTCATCGACACCGACCTCACCTCGGTGTTCCGCCTCTCCAAGGCCTGCCTGCGCGGCATGATGAAGGCGCGCCGCGGCCGCATCATCAGCATCGCATCGGTGGTGGGCGCCTCCGGCAACCCCGGCCAAGCCAACTACTGCGCCGCCAAGGCCGGCATCATGGGCTTCACCCGCTCGCTGGCCCAGGAAGTGGGCTCCCGCAGCATCACGGTGAACACGGTGGCGCCGGGCTTCATCGACACTGACATGACCCGCGCCCTCACCGAGGAGCAACGCGGCATGCTCATGCAGAAGATCCCGCTGGAGCGCCTGGGCGCACCGGAGGACATCGCCGCCACAGTGCTGTTCCTGGCCTCGCCGGGTGCCGGCTACATCACCGGCGAGACCATCCACGTGAACGGTGGCATGTATATGGCGTGAATCCGCCCCGGAAGAGGCTGGGTTTACGGGGATTTAGCGCGATTTCGGGGGCTTCCGCCCCTATTTAAACGGGGTATAAAGCGCAAGTGGCGCGACCGGGGGCTTTTCTCTACAATACCGCCCCCAGTTTGGTCCGCTACGCCGAAGCCGAACTGTTTTGTCACTCTGGGAGGTCCCAACAGTCATGAGCAGCATTGAAGAACGCGTCAAGAAGATCGTCGTCGAACAACTCGGCGTGAAGGAAGACCAGGTCAACCCGCAGGCCTCCTTCGTGGACGATCTGGGTGCTGACTCGCTGGATACCGTGGAACTGGTCATGGCGCTCGAGGAAGAGTTCGAGTGCGAGATCCCCGATGAAGAGGCCGAGAAGATCACCACCGTCGGCCAGGCCATCAGCTACATCAAGGAACACCTGCCCAACGCCTGAGTGGCAGGTCTCCGACGTCAAGCGCCGTTGTCATCGCGAGGTGGCAACGGCCTTTGCTTTTATGACGATGGCTGCGGCCGACTCCCGTACCGGGGCGATCCGCGGCATGTCGTATACTGAATATGCAGCAGCAGTGAGAGGGCAGTTCCGTGTCTAAGCGCCGCGTCGTCGTCACAGGAATGGGCATCATCTCCCCGGTGGGCAACAGCATCGAGGAGGCCTGGGCCAATATCGTCGCCGGCAAGAGCGGCGTGGGAATGGTCACTCATTTCGATGCCACCAACTACCCGACGCGCATCGCCGCCGAGGTCAAGAACTTCGACCCCGCCCAGTACATCACGCCGAAGGACATCAAGAAGATGGACCCCTTCGTGCACTACGGCATCGCGGCCTCGGTGCAGGCTCTCAAGGATTCCGGCCTGCAGGTGACGGAGGCCAACGCGGCCCGCATCGGCGTGGCCGTGGGTGCCGGCATCGGCGGCCTCACGAATATTGAAAAAGCCCATAGTTCGATCATCGAGAACCATAGCCCGAAGCGCGTCTCGCCGTTCTTCGTGCCCTCCAGCATCATCAACATGATCTCAGGACATCTCTCGATCATGTACGGCCTCAAGGGCCCGAACTACGCCGTGGTCACCGCCTGCACCACCGCCAACCACAACATCGGCATGGCCATGCGCAACATCCAGTACGGCGATGCCGACGTGATGGTGGCTGGTGGCGCCGAGATGGCGGTGACGCCGCTCGGCCTCGGCGGCTTCTGCGCCGCGCGCGCCCTCTCGGAGCGCAACGACGCGCCGGAGAAGGCCAGCCGCCCCTGGGACAAGGAGCGAGACGGCTTCGTGCTGGGCGAGGGCGCCGGTGTACTGGTGCTGGAAGAGTATGAGCACGCCAAGCAGCGCGGCGCCAAGATCTACTGCGAGCTGATCGGCTTCGGCATGAGCGGCGACGCCTACCACATGACTTCCCCGCCGGAAGACGGCGAGGGCGCGCGCCAGTGCATGGCCAACTCCCTGCATGACGCCGGCATCAAGCCCGAGCAGGTGGACTACATCAACGCCCACGGCACCTCCACGCCGGTGGGCGACAAGGGCGAGACCATCGCCATCAAGCGCGCCTTCGGCGACCACGCCAAGAAGGTGGCGGTGAGTTCCACCAAGTCCATGACCGGACACCTGTTGGGCGCCGCGGGCGGTGTCGAGGCGGTATTCAGCATCCTCGCCATGCGTGACCAGGTGGCGCCGCCCACCATCAACCTCGAGAACCCCGATCCCGAGTGCGATCTCGACTACGTGCCCAACAAGGCACGCAAGATGAAGATCGACGTGGTGCTCTCGAACTCCTTCGGGTTCGGCGGCACCAACGGCACGCTGGTGTTCCGCCGCCTGTCCTGAGCGGCGGGACTCCAAGCATCGCAGCGTGGCCATGACCGCGGTCCACGCATTCCCCTACGAAGCCGATCTCCTGGCCGCCTGCCGGGACGAGCCCGGCTTGTTCCCGTTCCTGCTGGAAAGCGCCGCCCGCGGCGGCGCCCAGGGGCGCCATGACATCCTGTTCGTGCGGCCCGATCCGGAGATGCTGGTGCTGCACGCGGATGGCCGGCTCACGGGCCCCCACGCGGACGCGAGCGCCGGCGATTTCCTGACGGCACTGGATCGTTGGTGGAAGGCGGAGCGTTCCCCCGCCGCCCGCCGCGATGGCGAAGCGCTCTTCCGCGGGGGCTGGTTCTTGTATCTCGGCTATGAACTCATCGGGCAGATAGAACCCAGCCTCAAGCTGGCGCGGGGGCGCGACCTGCCGGTGGCCTTCGCCGCGCGCACGCCGGCAGCCCTGGTGCGTGACCACCGGACGGGCACCGTGACCTATGTGGCGGAATCCGGCACCGATCCGGCCCTGGCAGCGCGTCTCTCCGCGATCCTGCGGCGAGGCCCCGTGCAGGAGACCTCCGCGCTCGCCGGCGGTCTTGGCGAGGAGGAGCCGGAGCGTTACCTCCAGCAGGTGACGCAGGCGCGCCACTATATATATGAGGGCGACATCTTCCAGGCGAACCTAAGCCGCCGCTGGTCGGCGGAACTCTCGCCCGATGCCACCACCGCCGGACTCTACGCGCGCCTAAGGCGCGCCAACCCGGCGCCTTTTGCCGGTCTCGCCCTCTACGGCGACTCAGCGATCATCAGTTCCTCGCCGGAACGCCTCGTCAGCATCTCCGGGCGGCGGGTGGACACCCGGCCCATCGCCGGCACGCGCCCCCGCAGCACGGATCCGGACCGTGACGAGGCGCTCATCCGCGAACTCATCGAGAACCCCAAGGAACGGGCCGAGCATGTGATGCTGCTGGACATGGAACGCAACGACCTGGGGCGCCTGGCGGAGCCCGGCAGCGTGAAGGTGGACGAACTCATGGTGGTGGAGTCCTACACCCATGTGCACCACATCGTCTCCAACGTCTGCGCCCAGCTGCGCCCCGGCACCACACCGGCACAGGTGATACGCGCGGTGTTCCCGGGCGGCACCATCACCGGCTGCCCGAAGGTCCGCTGCATGCAGATCATCGCCGAGCTGGAGCAGGGCAGCCGCGAGGCCTATACCGGCGCCATGGGTTGGCTGGACCGGGATGGGGATATGGATCTCAACATCCTCATCCGCACCCTGGTGCAGAAGGGCCGGCGGCTGGAGTTCCGCGCCGGCGCCGGCATCGTGGCGGACTCGGTACCGGAGCGCGAACTGGAAGAGACCCGCGCCAAGGCCCGCGGCCTCGCGCGCGCCCTCGGAGCCGACGCATGAAGCCGATAGCGTGGGTGAATGGCGAGCCCGCCGAGACCCTGCGGCTCGCGGACCGGGGCATTCAGTACGGAGATGGCCTGTTCGAGACCCTGGCGGTGATGGATGGCCGCATCCGCAGGCTGGGACTCCATCTCGATCGCCTCCGGGAGGGTTGCGCGCGGCTGCGCTTACCGATGCCCGATGAAGGATCGCTCCGCCAGGAGTTGCAAGGCGCCGCAGAAGGGCAGAGCCGGGCGGTTCTGAAGTTCATCCTCACCCGCGGCAGCGGTGGGCGTGGCTACCGGCTGCCGGACCCGGTATCGGTGACGCGCATGATGTTCCTCCACCCCTGGCCCGACTATCCTGCGGATTGGCATACCGATGGCATAGAGTTGCGCATCTGCGCGACACGTCTCGCCATGGGTCCTGCTCTCGCGGGCTTGAAACATCTGAACCGGCTGGAACAGGTCCTGGCCCGGGCAGAATGGAACGAAGGCGTGCCGGAAGGGCTCATGCTGGATGCCGATGGCCGGCCGGTGGAAGGTACAATGACCAATCTGTTCGCGTCGCCCGCCGAGGGGCGATTGGTGACGCCGGACCTGAGCCGCGCGGGCGTGGCCGGCGTGACCCGCCGCCATATCCTGGAGCGGGCGAAGGCGGAAGGGGTGCAAGTGGAGATCCGCGATTTGAGCCTCGCGGAGTTGCTGGAGAGCCGGGAGATATTCATGTGCAATTCCATCGCCGGTGTCTGGCCCGTGACGCGCATCGAAGCACGCCGTTACACCGTAGGCCCGCTCACCTGCATGGCTCAGACCTGGGCCGGAGAAGATTGAACCCATGCGATCCTTGCGAATCCTTCTGCCGCTGTTGATGCTGGCCGTCGCCGGCACCGCCGGCTATCTCTATTGGCATTGGAAGAAGGACCCGCTGCCTATCGGCACACAGGCACGGGATGTGGAGATCATGCCCGGCGAGTCCCTGCGCCACGTGGCCCAGGGTTTCGCGGAGCAGGGGATACTCGTCCATTCCTGGGATCTCATCGCCTATGCGCGCCTGCATGAGGCAGCCGGGGGCTTGAGGGCTGGCGAATACCAGATCGAACCCGGCACCACCGTGGCAGGCCTCCTGACCCTCCTGCGCAGCGGCAAAGTGGTGATGCACTCCCTGACGCTGGTGGACGGCTGGACCTTCAAGCAGGTGCTGGATACGGTGGAGCAGGAACCGAACCTCAGCCACAGCCTCGCGGGCCTGAACCAGGCCGAGATCGCGCGGAAGCTCGGCATCGATTCGCCCAGTCTCGAAGGCGAGCTGATGGCCGATACCTATCAGTTCCCCCGCGGCACTACCGACGTCGCTTTCCTGAAACGTGCCCATGAGTCCATGCAGCAGACCCTGGAGGCGGCTTGGGCGGAGCGGGCCAAGGACCTGCCGTACAAGGATGCCTACGACGCGCTCATCATGGCCTCCATCGTCGAGAAAGAGACCGGCCAGGCGGCCGAACGTCCGAAGATCGCGGGGGTGTTCGTGCGCCGCCTGCAGAAGGGCATGAAGCTGCAATCGGATCCGACCGTCATCTACGGCCTCGGCGACGCCTACGACGGCGACATCACGCTCGCGGACCTGCGCAGCGATACCCCCTACAACAGCTACACCCGCTACGGCCTGCCGCCCACGCCGATCTGCATGCCAGGCCGGCCCGCGATCGAAGCGGCGTTGCATCCGCAGGCGGGCGATGCGCTCTACTTCGTGGCCAAGGGTGACGGCACCCACGAGTTCTCCGCTACCCTGAAACAGCAGAACGCGGCGGTGGAGAAATACCAGTTGAAGCACGGCAAGTGAAGAAGACGCGCACCAGGGCCCAGCGCGGCCGTCTCATCACGCTGGAAGGCGTGGAGGGCGTCGGCAAGTCCACGCACATGAGATTCGTGTGCGACGAGTTGCGTGCGCACCGCCTCACGGTGCTGGAGACCCGCGAACCCGGCGGCACCCCGGAGGCGGACGAGATCCGCGCCACGCTGCTCAAGGTGCGTGGCGCCGCCTTCGACCCCATGGCCGAACTGCTGATGATGTTCGCCGCCCGGGCCCTGCACGTGGAGCAGGTGATCCGTCCGGCCCTCGCCGCCGGGACCTGGGTGGTCTGCGACCGCTTCACGGATGCGAGCTATGCCTATCAGGGCGGCGGTCGCGGCATCCCGTCTGCCCGCATCGCAGCGTTGGAGCGCATGGTGATGAAAGGGCTGAAACCCGATCTCACGCTGCTCCTGGATGTGAAGGTGTCGGTGGGTATCGCCCGTGCCCGCAAGCGTGGTGCCCTTGACCGCTTCGAGCGTGAGAAGGACGCTTTCTTCGAGCGGGTGCGCCGGGTCTATCTGGCCCTGGCGCGCACAGAACCCCGGCGCATGCGACTGGTGGATGCGGGCCAGGACATCCCCAGCGTGCAGCGCGATCTCGCCGCCATCCTGGTCGAGCGCCTGGAGCGCTGGACGTGAGCGTCATGCCGGACATCGCTGATGTGCCGCTGCCCTGGCAGAGGGATCTGTGGGCGATGCTCACCGCGCGCCTCGCCGACGGCCGGCTCGCCCACGGCCTCCTGATCACCGGGCAGCCGGGCGTGGGCAAGGGTCTCTTCGCCACGGCCTTCGCACGCCTCGCGCTCTGCCGAAACCCGAATGATGGCAAGTCCTGCGGCACATGCAACTCTTGCTCCCAGTTCGCCGTCGGGGTCCATCCGGATTACAACTACGTGAGCTTCGAGGAGCGGGAAGGCAAGGCCGGGGAAGACGGCGCGCTCAAGATGAACATCAGCATCGAGCAGATCCGCGATCTGGTGGGCAAGGTGCAGCTCTCCAGCCAGTACGGCGGCCGCAAAGTGGCGGTGATCGAACCGGCGGAGGGCATGAGCCATGCCGCCATGAACAGCTTGTTGAAGACCCTGGAGGAGCCGCCGGCGGATACGCTGCTGCTGCTCGTGAGTTCCACGCCGGGCCGCCTGCCCGCCACCATCCGCAGCCGCTGCCAAGTGCTGGCCATCCCAGCGGCTGAGCCGAAGCAGGCGCTGGCCTGGTTAGAGGGGCGCATGCACCGGGAAGACTGGCCGGTGCTATTGGGTTTCAGCGGCGGCGCTCCCCTGGCGGCCCTGGGTCTGGCCGGTTCGGACATCGGCACGCGTCGCAAGAGCTTCTTCGAAGCCCTGGGCCGCCTGCGTACGGGTCAGGCGAACCCGGTGATGCTCGGCGTGCATCCCAAGGAACAGTATCCCGAACTCTTGCAGCTCCTATGGAGCTTCACCTCCGACCTGATCCTGGTGAAGAGCGGCGGGGCGGGGCAGATCGTGAACCGCGACCAGTTGCAGCTATTGCAAAAGACCGCGGAGGGCATACACTTGCGTAGCCTCTACGCATTCTTGGACCGCATCCAGGTCGCGATACAGGCGCTGGATTCCACCGCCAACCGCGAACTCGCCTTCACGGTGCTACTGGCGGACTGGGCAGGGGGTCTGGACGACATCAAAGGCTCGCCGCTGGCGGCGAACGACCGGGGAAGGTAGATGAGCGCACCGCGTCAACAAGGCATCCTTAACCTCGCCATCAAGGACAAGAGCGCGCTCTACAGCGCCTACATGCCCTTCATCAAGAACGGCGGTCTGTTCATCCCCACCAGCAAACCTTACCAGCTCGGTGACGAGGTCTTCATCCTGCTGCAGCTCATGGAATCAGCCGAACGCCTGCCGGTGGCCGCCAAGGTCATCTGGGTGACGCCGCGCGGAGCCCAGGGCAAGCGCGCGGCCGGTATCGGCGTCCAGTTCAGTGAACAGGACGGCGGCAACACCTCCAAGAAGATCGAAAGTTACCTCGGCGGCGCCCTGCAGGCCGACCGTCCCACCCACACCATGTAGCATGGCCACCGGGAGCACACAGGCCGGGCTATCGGGTCCGGAAGAACGTGTGCGGCTGATTGCAGGACGCGCCGGCGAACACGTCAAGCGCGGCGAGTTGGCCGCGGCCCGCAGCCTCTACGAGCAGATACTCTCCATCGACCCCCGCCACGTGGAAGCCCTGAGCTTCATCGCCATGAGCCTGCTGTATGAGGGCGAGGCGCGACGCAGCGTGCAGATGCTGGAGCAGGCGGTCTTCGCCGGCCCCGACAACGCGAACCTCTACAAGAACCTCGGCATCGCCTATCGCGCCACCGGCAACGCACAGGGAGCCTTGAAGGCTTTCGAGCGGGCCGCGGCCCTCAAGCCCGATCTCGTGGCGGCCTTGCTCAACCACGGCGCCTTGCTGGCGGAACTCGGCCGCCACGACGAAGCGCTGTCATCGTATATGCGCGGATTCGAGGCGGCAGAAGCCAACGGCCTGTTCCTGGACGTGGCGGCGATCCCTGCCGGCATCCGCACGTTGGCGGAGAAGGCGATGCTGGCGCTGCGGGAGGCCCGCCTGGAGGTGTTCCATCGGGCTCTGGCACCGATCGAGCGCGCCCACGGCCGGCCGGCGCTGGAACGCGTCTGGCACTGCCTCGAGTCCTACCTTGGGCTGCGGCCTCCGATCACGCTGCCGCAGCTGCAGCGGCCCACCTTCATGAGCTTCCCCGGGTTGCCGGCGCGCGCCTGGTATGAGCGCGAGGAGTTCGCCTGGATGCCGGAGATGGAACGGCATACCGGCGAGATTCGCGAGGAGCTGCTGGCGGTGCTGGCCCAGGACCAGGGGTTCCGCCCCTTCGTGGAGATGCCGGAGACCCATCCCGGCGCTTCCTATTGGCGGGAACTGAACCATTCGCCCAGTTGGAATGCATTCTTCTTCTACCGGGATGGCGAAGCCTACACCGACAACCAGGCCCGCTGTCCCAAGACCATCGCAGCCCTGGATGCGGCGCCCCTCAACCGGGTGGCGGACCATTCGCCGGAGTCCCTGTATTCCATACTCACGCCCGGAGCCCACATCCCACCTCACACCGGCGTCATCAACGTGCGCCTCGTGGTGCATCTGCCCTTGATCGTGCCGCCGGATTGCGGCATCCGCGTGGGCTCCGAGACGCGGGGCTGGACCGAAGGCCAGTGCATCGCCTTCGACGATACCTACGAGCACGAGGCCTGGAACAAGAGCAAGCAGACCCGCGTGGTGATGATCTTCGACGTGTGGAACCCGGCGCTGACGCTGCCGGAACGGGAGGGCATGCGTCTCGCCATCGAGGAACTGGGGCGCTTCAACCGCAGCCACGGTGGGAAGCCGCAATCCTTGGCCTGAACCGGGCTGATGCGGAGACGAAAAAGCCGCTCTGAGAGCGGCTTTCTGCTTTCCTGGGTCTGAGGAGCCGCTGCTATGCTGCGGCGCCACCCTTCAAGACGTACACGTCGAAGCCGCGCTCGCTCAGGATGTAGGCGCCCGCCGAGCTGCGGCGCCCGGTGTCGCAATACACCACATACTTCTTCTTGGGATCGAGGGTGTCGAGCTTCAAGCGTATGAAGTAGAGAGGGATGTTGATGGCCCCTTCCTGATGCTTGTTCTCGAACTCGCTGGGCAGGCGCACGTCCAGCCACTGGCCGCCGCCGGCGACGATCTTCTCGCCCTCGGCCAGGTCGATCCACTTCTGGCTGGGTTCGTTCAGGAGCTTCTTGAAGTCGTCCTTGGCGAGCCGCACCAGCGAACCGTCCGTGAGCATGGTGATGGTGGCGTTGCGCTTGGCGTCTGAGATCAGCGCTTCCTCACCGAAACCGTCGCCGGTGGTGAGCTCGGCGAGCTTGATGCCGGCCTTGTTGGTCGGCGTCTCGCGAGTCACCACGCACTTGCCGGAGGTGACGATGTAGAAGTAATCGCCTTCGTCACCCTGCTTGATGATGACGTCGCCCGCCTTGCGCGCGATGTTCTCCATGCGCATCAGCACCGCCTGGATGTTGGCGGGCGGTATGCGGTGGAAGGCCTTGGTCTGGAGGATGGTGGTCATCCAGTCGTCGGCCGGCGCCTCTTCCTGGGCCTGCAGTTCACCGACCTCGAAGGCGCCGGTCTGGTCCCAGGTGAGCATGATGTCCAGGAGGTCGCTGTCGACGCCGAACCACTCGACGTTTGTCTTGGCGCGCGCGGCGAGATGGCGCGGGATCTGCGGGGCTAGGGGATGGCGCGCTTCTTCGCTGCCGCCGGTGATCACGCGCACGATCTTGTCACCCGAGCGCAGTTCCACTTCGCCCTTGACGAGATACACGGTGCGCTTGTCGGCGTCGCCCTGGCGGAACACATAGCGTCCGGCCTCGGTATCCTGCACCTGGCTCTTGCTGGCGAGGTCAGCCTGGTTCTCCGGCTTGAGACCGCTCAGGGGCGAGAATTGCTTGATGAGTTCGCGGTCGAGGGGTCGCGGTGCCATATGCTTCTTTTCAGCCCTTCACTACAGCAACTTATTGTTCTACCGGGGAATTCCCCACCCGGGAACCCGGGAATGACCATTCTACCATACCCCTGTCGCAGGCCGGCCTGGAAGGCTTAGGCCGCGTTTCAGGCGGTCTTATGGGCCACTGGCACCGGGCGGCGGTTGGCACCCACCCGCACATAGGTGAGCTGGGCGGTGGCCACCTTCACGGTCAGGTCACGCTCCCCGTCGCTGCGTTGCGAGAACACCGTGACGTCGATGGCGATGGAGGTGTTGCCGACCCGGCCCACATCTGTATAGAAACTGACCACATCGCCCACGTAGACCGGGCTCACGAACACGAAATCGTTGACCGCCACGGTCACCACCCGGCCGCCGGCCCGGCGGTAGGCGAGGATGGCCCCGGCGATGTCCGCGTGCGACATGATCCAGCCGCCGAAGATGTCGCCCAGGCCGTTGGTGTCCTTGGGCATGGCCAGGGTGCGGACCTCAGCGGAGCGGTCTGCCGGCGGCGCGTCGAACTTCATGCCTTGGGTTCCTTGAGGGCGGCGGCGCTCCAGCCGACATCCGGCTTGAAGCGGGGGCCGTGGACCTCTGCGAGCTGGCCGAGGCGGGCTTCGACCTTGGCGGCGCCTGCGGCGCGGATATAGTTGATGGGGCCGCCGCGGAAGGGCGCGAAGCCGGTGCCGAAGATGACACCTGCATCCAGCAGGTCCGCGTCCGCCACGATGCCTTCGCGCAACACCGCCACCGCTTCGTTCAGCATGGGCAGGATCAGGCGGTCCTGCAGGTCCTGGGTGGCGCCCCGGGCCTTGGATTTGTCTTTCACGGGTTTGCCGTCGGCATACTTGTAGAAACCCTCGCCGGTCTTGCGGCCGAGCTTCTTCGCTTCCACCAGCTTCACCAGGCTCGCCGGGATCTTCTTGTCGAACTCCTTGGCGAAAACCTTGGCCACCGAGAGGCTGACGTCGAGTCCCACGGTGTCGGCGAGTTCCGCCGGCCCCATGGGCATGCCGAAGTCCAGCGCCGCCTGATCGATAGCTTCCAGTGCCACGCCGTCGTCCGCGGCGAGCATGGCTTCCATCATGTAGGGCATGAGTATCCGGTTCACCAGGAAGCCGGGCGCGCTCTTCACCGGCACCGCGAGCTTGTCGATGTGACGGGCGAAGGCGAGGGCCTTGGCAACCACTTCCTTGGGAGTGTCCTCGGCGTGGATCACCTCGACCAGCGGCATCTTGGCCACGGGGTTGAAGAAGTGCAGGCCCACGAGGCGGGTCGGCTGCTTCAGCACCGTGCGCAGGGTCTCGAGGCGGATGCTGGAGGTGTTGGTGGCGAGCACTTCGTCGGGGCCCATCACGGCATCGAGCTTCTTGTAGAGCGTCTGTTTCGCGTCCACGTCCTCGAAGATGGCCTCGATGGCCACCTGGGCATCCTTCGCGCCGTCACCCGCCACGTCCATCTTGAGGCGCGCCGTGGCCGCATCCACCTCGGCACCCTTGAGCTTCTTCTCGAACAGCTTGCGCGCGCGTCCGAGGGCCGGTTGTATGTACTTCTCTTCCCGGTCCTGCAATGTCACCTCGAAGCCGCGCAGGGCGCACCAGGCCGCGATATCGCCGCCCATGGTGCCGGCGCCGATGACGTGCACGTGTTTCAAGGCGAGGTCGGATTTCTTGCCCAGGGACTTCAATCGGTCCTGCAGCAGGAACACGCGCATGAGGTTGTGGGAGACATCCAGCTCCAACATGTGTCCGAAGGAACGGGCCTCGGCCTCGAACTGGGATTCGCCCGCCGCGTACTTCTTCCACAGGTCGATCACGGCGTAGGGCGCCGGATAGTGGTCGCGGCGCACCTTGGCGGCCTGCACCTGCTTCACCAATATGTTGGCGATGAAGGGACGCAGTGGCGCGGAACCCAGCAGCTTCTGGACGAAGGGCGCACTCTTCTTGGGCGCACCCGCCAGTACCAGGCGCTTGGCAGCGTCGCGGGCATCCGCTTCCTTCACTAGCTTGTCGACGAGGCCGATCTTGAGCGCTTCCTTGCCGCGCACGTTGCGGCCGCTCAGCATGAAGCCCATGGCCGGAAGCACACCCACCAGGCGCACCGAACGCACGCTGCCGCCGAAACCCGGATGCACGCCGATCTTCACCTCCGGCAGACCGAGCGCCAACTTGTCATCATCCACGCCCACGCGGTAGGTGCAGGCGAGCGACAGCTCCAGGCCGCCGCCCAGGCAGTAGCCGTTGATGAGCGCGGCGGAGGGGCAGGACAGCTTCTCGATCTGCTCGAAGATCAGCTGGCCTCCACGGGCCATGCGGTAGGCTTCCTCCTGGACGCGCAGGTCCTTGATCTCCTTGATGTCGGCGCCGGCGATGAAACCGGATTTCTTGCCGGAGTAGATGACGAGGCCCTTGGGTCTCATCGCCGCCACCTCTTTCAGGCGCTCGCTCAACTCCAGCATCACGGCTGTCGATAGCACGTTGGCGCTGGCGCCGGCCTTGTCGAAGCATAGCCAGGCGACGCCGTCCGCGTCCTGCTCGATGCGCCAGTTGGCCTGGGTGTTGCTGTCAGCCATGGGAGACTCCGGGTGTTCGTGTAGTTGTCGGGCGGGGAGCCGCGTCCTGCGGCCCATCATCATAGGAAGGGGCCGAGGCAGCCGCAAGCAGGCTATTCGGGGGCGAGTTTCCCTTCGTCCAGCCCCGTGAAACGGGTGCCGGCGGGCACCTTGAGCAGGCGTGTGCGGATCTCCTGGTCGACCCGGGTCATGCTGGTGTAGCGGGCATCGTCCTCGCCGGTCTGGGTGCCATTCAGGGTGCGCTGTATGAAGTTGCGGGTGCCACGACGCCGGAGGCGGGAAGCCTTCTCGTATACGTCGAACCAGTCCCCGGGCACCCGGTCGCCGAATCGCAGGCCGGCATATTCCCGCAGTACGGCCAGCCGCGCCTCGTTGGCGGCGATGTAGATGCGCGCCTCCTCATCGGTCTGCAGCATCTCGCTGCTCTGCTCGCGCAGTTTCTTGCGGACCTCGGGCGGCAGATCCAGGATCTCCATGTTGAGCAGGCGCCGGTCCACGCTGTCCATGAGTTCGCGGCGCAGGGCCTGCAGCGGTTCCCGGTCCCGGCGCAGTACGGTCTCGAACTCCAGCAGGTTGGAGCGCACAGACTCCCGCACCTCCGGCGTCATCTCTTCCAGCAGCGCCTCGCGCAGCACACGCAGGCGGTCGTCGGTGAACTTCGCGTCCAACCAGCTCTGCCAGGCCTGCTCCATGCTGGCGCGGCGGCGGCGCACCAGCAGCGCCACCACGCTGGCGAAAGCGGCGAGGGTGAGACCGGCCAGCAGCCAGCGCATCAGCGTGCGCTCCGCACGTGGAAGTCGCAGACCAGCGGCAGATGGTCGGAGAGCGAAGTGCGAGGGATGTCGAAACGCGTCACATCGATCGCGTCGCCGTGGAGGATGAAGTCGAGCTGCCGCAACGGCCGGTTGCTGGGCCAGGATGGCAGGTTGGCGGTGTTGGCGTTCTTCAACCCGCTGTGCTGGATGAAGCTCTCGATCTCGTGGTCGCCCCACAAGGTGTTGAAGTCGCCGGCGACGATGACCGGCTTGGGGGCGCTGCGCACGAGGGAGGCTAGGTGGTGCATCTGCTGGTGCCGGTGACTGCGCTTGAGGGACAGGTGCACCAGGAACAGGCACACCTGATCCAACTCGAGTTCCATGATAAGCCGCTTCACACCCAGTTCAAAGTAGTGGATGCGCTGGACCGCATCCGGGTAACGCGTGAGGAAGGCATTGCCCTGCTTATTGAGGATGGGCAGCCTGCGGTTGAAGGAGTTGATGCCGTATTTGTTCTGGAAATGGGGGGAATGGCCGATGGCCTTGCCGATGGCCTCCGCCTGGTTCACTGCCGAGGCGCGCCGTGACCCCAGGTCCACCTCTACCAGGCCGACGATGTCCGGCGCCTGGTCCCGTATGAAGTCGGTGAGCTGGGCCAGGTTCCGGCTGGTGTTGCGCAGGTAGCCCGCCCCCGGCAGGGGCAGGTGGAAGCCCGGGCCGGTGCCCGTGGCGTAGCGGATGTTGTAGAGCAGCAGGCGCAAGTGGCGTGACGGGGGTTTAGAATCGTTCGAAGACTATACCAGCCGGACCCTCCGATGGCGGCGCAAGCCAGCGTACGTAAAATCAGCCCCTTGCCCGCGCACATCTACACCGAGGGCGACGAGCTGTACGAGGCCATGCTCGCCGCCATCCGCGGCGCGCGCCGCAGCGTCAAGTTCGAGAGCTACATATTCGCTGACGATGAGGTGGGCCAGCGCTTCATCGAGGCGCTGGTGGAGCGAGCCCGGGCCGGCGTGCAGGTGCTGGTCTACATCGACGCGGTGGGTTCCTTGTTCTCGGGACCGCATCGGGTCGAGGAGGCGCTCAAGGCCGGCGGCGTGCAGGTGCGCTGGTTCCAGCGCTGGAACTGGCGTGACCCCGGCCGCTACAACCGGCGCAACCACCGCAAGCTGCTGGTGGTGGACGGACGCGTCGGCTTCTTCGGCGGCTTCAACATCCACCGCGAGAACTCCCATTCGGTGTTCGGCGAGCTGCGTTGGCGCGATACCCATGTGGAAGTCACCGGGCCCCTGGCCCGTGGCCTGCAGGTCCTGTTCGATGCCTTCTGGCGCAACCAGGTTCGGCCGAGCCCGGAACTGGAGGTGGAGGGCGGTCACCTCCTCATCACCAACCATTCCCACCGCGGCCGCAACCACCTGCATAAGCTCTATGGCCGCAAGTTCGCCGAGGCGAAGCAGAGCATCCACCTCACCACTCCGTACTTCGTGCCGGACTATCGGACCCGTCGATCCCTGATGCACGCGGCGCTCAGAGGGGTGGAGGTACGGCTGGTGGTGCCCCACAAGCCCGACGCCCGCATCGTGCAATGGGCAGCCCATGCGGCCTATGCCAACCTGATGGCGGCCGGGGTGCATATCCATGAATACCTGCCCCGCATGCTCCATGCCAAGACCATCGTCATAGACGGGGAGTGGTGCAGCGTCGGCACCGCCAATCTGGACTACCGCAGCTTCTTCCTGAACTATGAGTTGACCCTGGTGAGCACTGACAAGGCCCTGGTGGAGAAGCTGGAGTCCGACTTCCAAGGAGACCTTAAACAATCCGTGGCCATCCAGCCCAAGCGCTGGGCCAGACGCCGCTGGTGGCTGAAATCGCTCGAAGCCATCGGTTGGGCTGCTCGTCACTGGCTATAAAGTGTTCGATAAGTCACTTTTAAGATATTCAGTATCTAATTGATATTTAACGTTATTAATCACAGAATAATCTCCGTACCGCCGGTCAGTGTGCCGATGCTAGAGTGCAGCCTCTAGCCGCCTGAAACTCTTGAGGAGCAGACCATGCTGTCCCGTCCGTCCCTGGCCCTGTGTGCCTCAATCCTGGGTCTCGTGAGCCTCACGGCCCAAGCCGACGGGGATTTCACCCTCAAGCAGGCCCTGAGTTATCCCTACCCAACGGAACTCGTCGCCTCTCCCAAGGGCAGTGCCATGGCCTGGGTCCAGGACCTGGGTGGCGTCCGGAATGTCTGGCTGGCGGATGCCCCCGGCGCGACGCCCCGGCAGCTCACCCACTACAGCGGGGATGAGGGTATCGAGATCAGCCATCTCAAGCTCTCGGCGGACGGGCAGTACCTGGTCTACGTGCGGGGAGGCGATCACGACGCCAACTGGCCGGAAGCCCTGGAGCCCGGCCCCGGCTCCATGCCGGTGCAGCCCACCATGCAGGTATGGAGCGTGGCCCTGAAGGGCGGCGAACCGCAGCTCCTGGGTGATGGCGATGCGCCGGCCATCTCGCCGGACAGCGCACGCGTAGCCTTCATCCACCTGCCGGAACATTCGGTCTGGTCCGCAGCTCTGGCCGGCGGCAAGGCCGCGCAGCTCTTCTTCGACCGGGGCAAGGCTTCGGACCTGCGCTGGTCGCCGGACGGCAAGGCGCTCGCCTTCGTCTCGGGCCGGGGCGACCACAGCTTCATCAGCATATACCGTGACGACAAGACGCCCATCCAGTACCTGGCGCCGTCCACCAGCACCGACTTCATGCCGCGCTGGTCCCAGGACGGCGGCCGCATCGCGTTCGTGCGTGTGCCCGGCGATGGCGGCGCACCCCAGCCGATCCTGAAGCAGGTGCCCAACCCCTGGGCCATCTGGGTGGCGGACGTGGCCACGGGCAAGGCTGCGCTAGCCTGGCAGAGTCCCAAGACCCTGCGCGGCTCCTATCCGCAGACGGAGGGCGAAGCCAACCTGCACTGGCTGACAGGTGACCGGCTCTTGTTCCTCGCGGACATGGACAACTGGCCGCACCTCTACTCGGTGCCGGCGAAGGGAGGCGAGGCCAAGCTGCTCACGCCCGGCAAGTTCATGGTGGAGTACGTGAGCGTGAGCGGCGACGGCAGCCGCGTGGTGTACAGCGCCAACATCGGCGCCAACGTGGGCGACCAGGACCGCCGCCATCTCTATCTCATCACCGCCGACGGCAGCACGCCGGAGAAGGTGCTCACCGCCGGCGAACGCATCGAATGGACGCCGGCCTTGAGCGGCGACGGCAAGACCCTGGGCTTCGTGCAGGCGGGCGTGCAGACGCCTCCGCTGGTGGTGGCGGGCGGGGTGGACAAATCCGACTGGCACACTTTGAACGCGGACAGCGTCCCGGCAGATTTCCCCAAGAGCGGCTTCGTCACGCCGCGCTCCGTGAGCTTCGAGGCTGCCGACGGCACCGAGGTGCACGGCCAGCTCTACGCCGCGGATGGCGGCGGCCGCAAACCGGCGGTCATCTTCGTGCACGGCGGCCCGCCGCGGCAGATGCTGCTCGGCTGGCATTACATGAACTACTACTCCAACGCCTACGCGGTGGACCAGTACCTGGCGACCCATGGCTTCGTGGTGCTGGCGCTCAACTACCGTCTCGGCATCGGCTACGGCCACGACTTCAACAACCCGCCCCACTGGGGGCCGACCGGCGCGGCGGAGTACCAGGATGTGGTGGCAGGCGCCAAGTTCCTGATGCATGACGAGCGCGTGGACGGCAAACGCCTCGGCATCTGGGGCGGTTCCTACGGCGGTTACCTGACCGCCATGGCGCTGGCCCACAACTCCGACATCTTCAAAGCCGGGGTCGACTTCAACGGTGTGCATGATTGGTCCTACGACATCGCTGACCTCTACACCGGCGGCAGGGCGCGCTACGAGGAAGGGGACCGCAAGCAGGCCATGAAAGTGGCGTGGCAGTCCTCGCCCATCTCGGCCATGAAGGGCTGGCGCTCGCCCGTGCTGCTGATCCAGGGGGATGACGACCGCAACGTATACTTCCACGAGATGATCGACATAGTGAATCGCCTGGACGACATGGGCGTGCAGCATGAGGAGCTGGTGATCCCCAACGAGATCCACGGCTTCCTGCGGCGCGCCTCCTGGCTCGCGGCGGACCAGGCGACGGTGGCGTTCTTCCAGAAGCAGCTGCGCCCCGCCGGTAACTGAGCTGCGGCGGATACATGGCACGCACGGCGCTGGTCATCGGCGGAGGGCTGCTGGGCGTCACCAGCGCCTGGTATCTGGCCGAGCGCGGGCTCGAGGTCACCTTGGTCGATCGGCGCGAGGCCACCGGTCTCGAGACCAGTTTCGCCAACGGCGGGCTCATCACACCGAGCCAGTCGGACCCGTGGAACGGGCCAGGCACGCTCGTCCATCTACTCACCTGGTTGTGGCGCGAGGATTCACCGCTGCTGCTGAGACCGCGGGCCCTGCCCGGCATGTGGCGCTGGGGACTGAAGTTCCTGCTGGCTTCCCGCGCCGCGCCCTGGTGGCGTGCCACGGAAGCGAACCTGCGGCTCGGGCTCTACAGCGCAGAAGCCCTGCGCGCATTGCGCACGCAGCTTGCTCTCCGCTACGACTCACACAGTGCCGGCACCCTCAAGGTATATCGCGAGGCCGACGCCTTGGAGCGTTCCCTGGTGCTGGCCCGTTCCCTCGCGCCGGTGGGTCTGCACTTCAGGGCCCTCACACCCACGGAAGCGGCGGCCCTCGAACCCATGCTCGGATCCCAGGCAGACACACTGGCGGGCGCCATCCACTATCCGGACGATGAGAGCGGCGATGCCCACGCCTTCACCCAGGCCTTGGAGCAGGCCGCGCGCCGCGCCGGCGTTAAGTTCCTGTTGGGGACCGAAGTGCGCGGGTTGAAGGCCCGAGCCAGCCGGCTTACGGGGGTGGAGACCGCCGAAGGCGATCTGCAGGCCGACATCTATATATTGGCGGCTGGCAGTTACTGCACGCCGCTCGCGGCATCGCTGGGGTTAAAGCTGCCTATCTACCCGGTGAAGGGTTACTCGGCCACCTTGGATGCGCCGGGACTGAAGCGCAGCTTGAGCGTGCCCTTGGTGGATTTCGAGCGGAAGATCGTGGTCACGCCGATCGGGACGCACCTGCGGGTCGCGGGCACCGCGGAGTTCACGGGCTACGATGTCACGCTCAACCCGCGGCGCGGTGCGAACGTGCTGAAGCAGATGCTGGCATTGCTGCCGGAAGTGGCGGAGCAGGTGGATGAGACGACGGCTCAACACTGGGCCGGGCTGCGCCCCATGACCGCGGATGGACCACCCATCGTAGGTGCCACGCCGTATCCCAACCTCTTTATAAACAGCGGCCATGGGCCGCTGGGATTCACCCTCAGTGCCGGTTCCAGCAAGTTGCTTGCGGACATCATCGCGGGCGCGCAGCCCGGCATAGATCCCGCGCCCTATGCCTTGAGCCGCTTCGGCTGGGTCACTCCCCGGTCTTGGCCGGTTCAGCCCGTGTGTAGGAGGCGATGCCCTGCATGTCCAGGCTCACGGGCTTGCCCAGAGCGTCCAGGCCGAAGGTGACGTAGCCCTTGCCGAGGTAGGCGTAGTCCCACTGCACCTGGAAGGTGTCGTGGTCCCAATGCTTGAGCGCGCCGGTGAACCGCTTGCTGGCTCGCAGCACGAGCTTGCCGCCCTGCATCGACACCTTCACGTCACCGTAGAGTTCGTTGCTGTAGGTGCCGGCGTAGTCCGCCAGCGGCAGCGGCGCGGGTCCGGCTTGATAGGCTTTCTCCAGGATCGTGCGGCCGGCTTTGTCCGCCGCATAGTCCGACGCCACGGCCTTCAGCACCGCGGTGCTCCAGTCCTTCTCCGGGCGGCCCTCGTAGGCATCCACCACGCGCCATACCAATGCCATGGGCAGCCAGCTTTGGTCCATGTTGCTCAAGACCACCACGCCCAGGTGCTGCGAGGGCACCATGCCGAGCCCCGCGCTCATCCCGTCGATATGCCCCGAATGCCACACCACCTTCGTGCCCGCATAGTCCTGCAGGAAGAACCCGAGGCCGTAGGCATAGAAGCGACTGTCGGGATTGAGGGCGTTCAGGAACCGGGCCTCACCGTCCTTTCCGCCGATGAGCATCTGCGGCGTCTCCATCTCCTGGATGACGGCGGGACTCAAGACCTGCTTGCCTTCATAACGCCCGTCCGCCAGCAGCATGCGCATCCACTGCGACATCTCGCGCACGCTGGAGTTGATGGCGCCGGCGGGGGCGAGGCTGCCGGCGTCGTACCAAGCGATCGGCTGCACCTTGCCGTCCACTTCCGCATGGGGCGCGGCCGCATCCGAGTCGCGGGTGAATGCATGCACGCTGGTGTTGCTGGTGTCCATGTGCAGCGGCTTGAAGAAATGCGAGCGCACGTAATCGCTCCAGCTGCTGCCGCTCACCGCCGGCACCACGGAGCCCGCGGTCATGTACAGGCTGTTGCTGTAGCAGAACTGGGAGCGGAAGCTGTAGGCGGGCTTCTGGTAGCGCAAGCGCGCGATGATCTCCTTGTCGCTGAAGTCAGTGACATACCAGACGCCGTCCTCGCCGCAGGTGCCGCTGCGGTGGCTGAGGAGGTCACGCAACGTGACTTCGCGGGTCACATAGGGATCCTGCATCTGGAAACCCGTCAAGAGCTTCGTCATGGGGTCGTCCCAAGCCAGCTTCCCGGCTTCCACCAGGGTGCCGAGGGAGGCGGCCGTGAAGGCCTTGGTGTTGGAACCGATGCCGAAGAGCGTGTCGGCATCGACGCTTTCGGGCTCGTCCAGGTTCCGCCTGCCGAAGCCGCGGGCCCAGACCAGCTTGTCATCTTTCACCACAGCGATGGCGAGGCCCGGCACCTTCCAGTCGGCCATCGCATCCTGGATATAGGCATCCAGCCCTTTCAGTTCCTGCGGCGGCTCATCGGCAGCAACAGCGGCGGTGGCCAGCAACAGGCAGGCGAGGATGGGAAGTAGGCGAAGGCCAGGCATGGGCGGCTCCTGGAGTGAGTCTAGAGATGCGTAGCGTGCGAAACATCTGCTCCCGGTACCGGCTGAAGCTACGCGGTTTTTACTGTATAAACTAGGACAGGGAGCGTCCGGCGGGGGTCGGGTCTGCTCCGACATGGATGGAGGGGTGCCGCGTGCCGAGGGACGGCGAACGGCTCAAGGGTCATCTGGCCTGCACCTTTGGAAGATCACGGACGGTCTCTCGAATCCCGCTTACCAAACTGGCAGGCGGGCATGTGACTGTGCAGCAGGGGATCGGCATGGCCAAGAGCGCGTTCAGACCCGAAGACACGACCACCGACATACGCAATGCGCTCCAGCAGGAGCGCAAGATCAAATCCGATTTCACCAGCGGCATCCGCGAAGGCGCCAAACTCTATGGCCGCGCGCGAGCCTGCCTGCAACGCCTGTTCGAGGACGTGCGCCACAACCGCCCGCTGGATCTCGAGACCGCCAAGGAAGTGGTGCAGGCGATGTATGAGAGCCTCGCCAAGAACCAGAACGTGCTGCTGTGGATCACCAACCTGCAGTTCCCCCACGAGAGCAATGCCTGCCACAACTTCAACATCGCCGTGCTGTCGATGATGTTCGGCAAGCACCGGGGCATGAGCCGCTCCGACATCATCTATCTGGGGCAGGGCGGGCTTTTGCACGATCTCGGCAAGACCCATGTGCCCACCGTGGTGCTGGAGCGGCCGGCGCGTTTGACGCCCGATGAGATGACGATCGTGCGCCGCCACGCTCTCGAGGGCTACAACGCCCTCAACGCCACGGGCCAGCTCACCAACGCGGTGCTGGACATCGTGCGCTACCACCACGAGCGTGCCGACGGCAGTGGCTACCCGGAAGGCCTGTTCGGCGGCAGCGTGCCGGACCTGGCGCGCATGGTGGCCATCGCCGACGCCTACGACAGCATGATCGGCGGCTACTACCGACGTCCCATGACCCCCACCGACGCGCTGCGCATGCTCAAGACCAGCGCCGCCGAGGAATACGGGGTGGAACTGGTGGAGGAGTTCATCCGCTGCCTGGGCACCTATCCCGTCGGCAGCCTGGTGGAGCTCAACTCAGGTTCGGTGGTCATGGTGGTGGGTTCCAATCCCGATGCCCGCCTGAAGCCCCTGGTGATGTTCGTGCGCAACGAGGAGGGCCGTTTCGAGCGTCCGCGCATGCTCAACGATCTGTCGCGTTACAACGATGATGACCTGGCGGACCGCTGGGGCATACGCCGGTTGGTGGACCCCCTCGAGTACGGCATCGACATGTGGGCCCTGATCCTGGAAGAGATCCAGTTCTGACCGGTATTCCGGGGCTCCGGCCGCTGACTAGCGCGGCGGCGGCCCGTTTTAGGTAAAATCCCCTCCAGCCTCCATTCCATGTGCTGCCCCCTGGCCGGGCCCGACGGTCCTGCCAGGCGATTGGGCGGCCTCATTGCCTTTAAGGGACTGACGATGCGCCGCAAGGTAAATGTCTCGGAACTCGTGATCGGCATGTACGTGGCCGAACTGGACAAGCCCTGGGAGAACAGCTCCTTCCTGTTCCAGGGCTTCGCCATCGAGAACGACGAGGACCTGCAGAAGCTGCGCGGCGAGTGCCAGTTCGTCTACATCGACGAAGTGCAGTCCACACCGGCCTCGCTGAAGCCGGCGGCGCCGCGCGCCGCGGGCGGCGGCGTGAGCACCACCATCACCAGCCGCAGCGGTCCGTCGGAACCCACGGGCTTCAAGCGCGAGATGAAGGAAGTGGTGCAGACCCAGCAACTGGCACGCACCAACATCAGCCGCGTGCTGGACGAGGCTCGCCTCGGCAAGACGCTGGACACCAAGGAGACCAAGGGCGCCGTCACCCAGATGGTGAGCGCGGTCACCGCCAATCCGAACTCCATGCTCTGGCTCGCGAACCTGCGCTTGAAGCATGAGCGCACCGCCAGCCATTGCCTCAACTCCGCGATCCTCTGCATAGCCTTCGGCAAGCACATCGGCCTGTCCGAAGTGGACCTCAACATGCTGGGGCAGGGCGCCATGCTGCATGACATCGGCAAAGTGCGCCTGCCACCCGCCATCCTGGACAAGGCCGGCGCGCTCACTGAGGCCGAGATGCAGATCGTGCGCAGACACCCGGTGGATGGCGAGGCGGTGCTCAAGCTAACCCGCCAGCTGCCGGACAAGGTGCTGGAGATCGTGCGTCACCACCACGAGCGGGTGGATGGCAAGGGCTATCCCGACGGGCTCGCCGGCGACGCGGTGCCCCTGGGCGCGCGTATCGTCGGGATGGTGGACACTTATGACAGTCTCACCGCAGAGACGCCGTACCATGCGGCGCTCACGCCGGCGGATGCGCTCGGCGTGCTGCGCACCGAAGGCGCCGATGCCTACGGCAAGGACCTGGTGCAGGAGTTCATCCGCTGCCTCGGCATCTACCCCATCGGCAGCCTGGTGCAGTGCAACAACGGTGCGCTGGCGGTGGTGGTGTCCTCCACACCGGCTTCGCGCCTGAAACCCGTGATCATGGTGATCCGCGATGAACGGGGCAAGGAGACGCGGCCGCGCATGCTGCTCAGCCTCGCCACCATGGACCCGAGTCTGGCGGCCCGTTGGGGTCTGAAAGGTAACGTGGATCCCAAGGCGCATAGCGTCGACCTCTCGGCGATAATCGCGGAAGAGACCGGCACCTGAGAGCGGGCCATCCGGCCCGCTGTAACATTCCGTCACAATTCCCCGGCGCGCTCCAGCAGTGCGCCCAGGGTGCGCGTGCACTGTGCCAGCTCAGCAGGCTTCACCGCGGTGAACAACTCGCGCCGGAACGCCCGTGTGACACTGCGTATCTTCTGCACTACACCACGCGCCTTGGGCGTGAGGTGCACAGTCTTGCAGCGCCGGTCGTGAGGGGAGGGGCGCCGCTCGACCCAGCCCCGGCGCGCCATGCGGTCCAGCAATTGCACCAGCGTAGGCCCTTCGATGCCGATGCGGTCCGCCAGTTCCCGCTGCACTAATGGCTCCTGTACCCGCGACAGCAGCAGCAACACCCGCCATTGGACCTGACTGAGGCCCAGGGGTTTCAGGCGCTGATCCAACCGCGTGCGCCAGACGCGGGACAAGTCGTTGATGAGGGGTCCGAGTTTTTCGCCTGGATCTGTCTTCATTGGGCGCCGAATCGATAGTATGCTACTAAAATGCACAGACCCCGGAACTCCTGTCAAGCTCGCGGGTCTATCCCATATCCTGCATGAGTGCGCCGATGCCCAAGCCCGGTATGAACCTGCGAGCCAGTACGAGCGTGCTGCTCGCGGCCGCATTGACCGCCTGTGCCGTCGGCCCCGACTACCATGAACCCGATGCACCGGATGTGAAGGCCTATACCGGGGCGCCGGTGGCGGTCACCGCCGTGCCGGTACCGGGCGGAAGTCAGACCCTCCACTACGGGACCCTCACATCCTCCGAGTGGTGGCACGACTTCCACTCGGATGCACTCGACCGCGTGCTGCAGCAGGCACTGACGAACAACCCGGGCCTGAGGCAGGCGCGGGAGAACCTGAGCGCCGCGCAATACGATTACAAGGCCGCCAACGGCGTCTTCTACCCGCAGGTGGGGGTCGGCGTGGGCGGACAACGCGCGCGCAGTTCCGGCGCCGGACCCGTCGTGTCTCATCCCTCCGTGTATTCGCTCTATACCGCCGATGTGCAGGTGAGCTACTCGCCGGATATCTTCGGCCTGAGCCGGTTGGTGTCCCGCCGGCAGCAGGCATTGGTGGACCTGGCCGATGACCAGCTCCAAGCGGCACGGCTCGCGCTCGTCGGCAACGTGATCGACGTGACCCTCGACCTCGCCGCGACCGATGAAGCCCTCGATGCCACTCGCCAGAGCCTTGCCGATGAGAAGCAGATCTACGACCTGGTGAAGCTGCGTTACGACCATGGCGCCATCTCGCGGCTGGTGCTGGACGCACAGCAGACGCAGCTCTCAGACGTGGCGGCGGCGGCACCGGCGCTGGAACAGCAGCGGGACGCGGACTTGCATCTCCTCGCCATCTACACCGGACGTTTCCCCGCGGAAGGGCCGGGCGGCGATGTCCCCGGCTTCGCGGACTTGAGCCTGCCCGCGGACTTGCCGGTGACATTGCCCACAGACCTGGTCCGGGCGCGACCCGATATCCGCGCCGCCGAGGCGCAGCTGCGGGCCGCCAACGCCGAGGTGGGCGAGGCGGTGGCGCGCATGTATCCGCAGTTCACCCTCACGGGCGACGTGGGCCATGAGAGCAACCAGTGGGGCACGCTGTTCAAGCCGGCGAACGAGATCTGGAATCTCGCCGCCAACCTGTTCGTGCCCATCTTCGAAGGCGACACGCTGGAGGCGGAGAAGGAATCCGCCGAGGCCCAATACCGGGGCATCTTCGACCAATACCAGGCGACGGTGCTGGAAGCCTTCCGCCAGGTGGCGGATGTGCTCGGCGCGTTGGAGCACGATGCGGACGTGCTGTCGGCGCGGGTGGACCAGGAGGCATCGGCGAAAGAAGCTTTCGCCCTGGCGCGCGAACAGTACAAGGCGGGGGCCATCGGCTACCTCGACCTCTTGAACAGCGAAGTCAGCTACCAATCGGCGCGTATCGCCCTGGTGGATGCCCGCCAGCAGCGTTATGCCGATACCGCGGCCCTGTACGTGGCCATGGGCGGTGGGGCATGGACCGAGGCCCATGAGACGGTCCCGGCGGCTGCTACTACGGCGTCTCCCGCAGCGGGCACCCCGGATTGATGCGCCGCGCCGGCAGGCGTGGCCATAGGAGAACAGGAACATATGAAGAACAAGCAGACCCTCATCGTCATCATCCTGCTGGTAGTGGTGTTCGGCGGCCTGTTCGGCGGCCGTGCCTGGGTGAACCACCGGAGCGCCGCGGCGGCTGCCGCCCGCAGTGCGCCATCAGTGACCGTATCCACGGCCCAGGCCCAATCGGAACATTGGACGCCGGACGTGCACGTGGTGGGCAGCCTGCAGGCGGAGGAAGGGGTGCAGCTCACGGCGCAGATCGCCGGCAACGTCACCGCCATCGCCTTCAAGTCCGGCGACAAGGTTGAGAAGGGCGTGCTGCTGGTGCAGCTGGACGATGGCACCGAACTCGCGCAACTCCATGCCGACGAGGCCAAGCAGAAGCTGGCGCAGGCGGAGATAGACCGGACACAGGACCTCTTCAAGCTGCAGGCGGCCAGCCAGTCCGACCTCGATACAGCCCAGGCGAACTACGGCAGCGCCACCGCTGCGGTTGAGAGCGACAAGGCGACGCTGCGCAAGCTCGCCATCACCGCGCCGTTCTCCGGCGTCGCCGGCATCCGGCAGGTGAGCCTAGGCCAGTACGTGGCGCCGGGCACCGTGGTGGTGAGCCTCCAATCCTGGGATCCACTGCACCTCGAGTTCAGCATCCCGCAGGCGGAGGCGGCATTGCTCCGCAACGGCCAGCGGGTCGAGTTCACGGTTGACGCGCTGCCGGGCCGCAGGTCCGTGGGCGAGGTGACAGCCATGGATTCGCGCATCGATCCCGCCACGCGCAACGTCGGCGTCGAGGCGACCCTTGCCAACCGCGACCTGCAGCTCCGTCCCGGCATGTACGGCGACGTGCACCTGTCCATGGGCAAGGAGCGGGAAGTGGTGACGGTGCCGAGCATCGCCCTGAGCTACAACACCTACGGCAACTTCGTGTTCATAGTGGATGCGGACGGCACGGTGCACCAGCGCATGCTGGTGACCAGCGACGAACGTGACGGCAAGGTGCTGGTCGAGAGCGGCCTCAAGGCCGGCGAGACGGTGGTGACCGCGGGCCAGACCAAGCTGCACGAGGGCTCGCACATCACCGTCAACAACAGCGTACAGCCCTAAGCCTGGGACAGCCATGAAGTTCACCGACATCTTCGTCCGCCGCCCGGTACTTGCGAGCGCCGTGAGCATGGCCATCTTGCTGCTGGGCCTGCGCGCCTGGCTGGGCATGACGGTACGGCAGTACCCGGACGTCACCACCACGGTGGTGACCGTGACCACAGCCGACCCCGGCGCGAGCCCCGAGACGGTCAAGGCCTTCATCACCTCGCCCCTGGAGCAAGTGATTGCCTCGGCCCCCGGCATCGACTACATGACGGCCACCAGCGCCATTAGCACCTCCACCATCACCGTGTACATGCGGCTGAACTACGACCCTAACGCCGCGGTGTCCCAGATCATGTCCAAGGTGAACCAGGTGCTGAACGTGCTGCCGCCGGGCAGCCAGGCACCGATCATCAACGAGACGGTGGGTGATTCCACCGCGCTCATGTACCTGTCCTTCGACAGCACCCAGATGTCGCAGCAGCAGATCGACGATTACCTGCTGCGTGTGGTGCAGCCCAAGATCCAGGGCGTCGCCGGCGTGGCCCAGGCGCAGATCCGCCCCACAGGCACCGATCCCAGCGGCAATGCCTTCGCGTTGCGCGTGTGGCTCGACCCGGTGCGCATGGCCGCGCTCTCCATCACACCGGCCCAGGTATCCCAGGCGCTGCAGGCAAACAACTTCATCTCCGCCATCGGCAGCACGCGTGGCACCAGCAAGCAGGTGACAATCACCGCCACCACCTCCCTGAATGACCTCAACCAGTTCAAGCGGCTGGTGGTGGCTGACGTGAACGGCACCGTGGTGCGACTGCAGGACGTGGGTGACGTGAAACTCGGCGCGGAGAACTACGACCAGTCGGTGTACTTCAACGGCGTGCCGGCGGTGTTCATCGGCGTGTTCCCGACCCCCGACGCCAACGACCTGGACGTGGCGGACGGCGTGCACAAGGCGTTCGAGGATCTGAAGGCTGCGCTGCCGCCGGGCATGGAGGCGGTCAATGCCTACGATGGCAGCGTCTACATCACCAAGTCCATCCACGAGGTGATCTTCACCATCGCCATCACGCTGCTGGTGGTGGTGATCGTGATCTTCCTGTTCCTGGGTTCGCTGCGCTCGCTGCTGATGCCGGGGGCCGCCATCCCGCTGTCCGTGGTGGGCGCCGGTCTCTTCATGCTGGCCTGCGGCTTCAGCATCAACCTGCTGACCTTGCTGGCGGTGGTGTTGTCCATCGGGCTGGTGGTGGACGATGCCATCATCGTGGTGGAGAACATCCATCGTCACATCGAGGAGGGCATGAAACCCTTCGATGCGGCCCTGCGCGGCGCGCGGGAGCTGGCGAGCCCCATCATCGTCATGTCCACCACGCTGGCGGCGGTGTTCGCACCCATCGGCTTCCTGGGCGGACTCACGGGCAGCCTGTTCACGGAATTCGCCTTCACCCTGGTGTTCACGGTGGCGGTGTCCATGATCGTCGCCTTGACCCTCACGCCCATGCTGAGCTCGAAGGTGTTGGTACACACGCCCCCTGAAGGCCTGGCCCATTTCCTGGAGAGCAACTTCGAGAAGCTACGCCGGGCCTATGACCGGTCCCTGCACTCGGTCCTACAGTTCCGCCCGCTGGTGCTGCTGGTCTCGGCGGCGCTCTTCCTCAGCATCCCGTTCCTGTTCCTGGGATCGCGCAGCGAACTCGCGCCCACCGAGGACCAGGGCCTGATCCTGGTGTCCGGCAACGCGCCTTCGACCGCCACGCTGCATTACCTCAACGCCTACGCCGGACAGATGCGCGGCATCTTCAAGGACTTCCCGGAGACGGGCGGCCTGTTCCAGATCAACGGCATCTCCCTCACCGGCGGTTCCGGCAACAACGGCCTGGTGGCGGGCATGCGCCTCACCGACTGGGACGACCGCAAGCGCACCCAGATGGAGATCATGCCGCAGCTGCAACAGAAGCTCGGTGCCGTGGCGGGGCTGGAGACGGTCGCCTTCACGCGCCCGGCGCTGCCGGGTTCCGCCGGCGGCCTGCCGGTGCAGTTCGTGCTGACCTCCAGCGCGGACTACACGGATATCAACAATGCCGCCACCAGCCTGATCAACGAGGCCATGCAGAGCGGCAAGTTCGCCTACATGACCAAGGACCTGCGCTACGACAACCCGCAAGTGGTGCTGGACATCGACCGGGACACCGCCGCCAGCCTCGGCATCAGCATGAACGCCATCGGCAGCAACCTGGCGCCGCTCCTGAGCGAGAACCTGGTTGGCCGCTTCGACATGCAGGGCCATAGCTACGAGATCATCCCGCAGGTGCCCGACTCGATGCGCGACGATCCGGAGGCGCTGAAGAGCTTCTACGTGCCGACCAGCGGCGGCAAGCTGGTAAGCCTCGCCACCGTGGCGAAGATCGACCACAAAGTGCAGCCCACCTTCCTGCCCCAGTTCCAGCAGCTCAATTCCGCCACCCTCCAGGGCGTGATGGCGCCGGGAGTGACCCTGGGCTCGGCGCTGGACTATCTGCGCGAAACCGCCAGGCGCATCCTGCCCTCGGGCTACCTCATCGACTACGCCAGCCAGTCGCGCCAGTACGTACAGCAGGGCAACACCGTCATCTGGACCTTCCTGCTGTCCATTACACTGGTGTACCTGATCCTGGCAGCGCAGTTCGAGAGCTTCCGCGACCCCCTCATCGTGCTCATCACAGTGCCCATGTCCGTGTGCGGTGCCCTGGTGTTCCTGTATCTCGGGCTCGCTACCCTCAACATCTACACCGAGGTGGGCCTCATCACGCTCATAGGGCTGATCACGAAGCAGGGCATCCTGATCGTGCAGTTCGCCAACGTGATCCAGGAGGAAGAGGGGCTGGACCGGGCTGCGGCGGTGCAGAAGGCCTCCAGTATCCGCCTGCGGCCCATCCTCATGACCACCGGCGCCATGGTGTTCGGCGTGGTACCGCTGCTGATGGCGAGCGGCCCCGGTGCCGTGAGCCGCTTCGACATGGGGCTCGTGATCGCCGCCGGCCTCACCATCGGCTCGCTGTTCTCCCTCTACGTGGTGCCGGTGTTCTACAGTTACATAGCCGAGGTCAAGGAGCGCGCAGCGCCGGAAGGGGAGGCATGAAGATAGAGCTGGAGCCCATCGGCTGGGTGCGTAGCAGCCGCGCCGATGCCATCGACGACCGCTGGGATGCGGTGGAGAGTCGCATCGAACTGGATCCGGGACGTTTCACCGAAGAGGCACTGGCAGGGCTAGATGCCTTCTCTCACCTCGTGGTGGTGTATTCCTTCCACAAGACCGATGCCGCCAAGACCGAACTCAAGGCGCGTCACCCGCGCGGGAACACCGCCTGGCCCAAGGTGGGCATCTTCGCCCAGCGCGGCAAGGACCGCCCCAACCACCTCGGCGTGTCCAGTTGCGGGATCCTCAAGGTGGAAGGCCGCGCTATCAGCGTGAGGGGCCTCGATGCCATAGACGGCACGCCTGTATTGGACCTGAAGCCCTATATGCGGGGCTTCGAGCCGCGCAGCTCCGTCCGCGAGCCGGATTGGGCGCAAGAGATCATGCGCGAATATTGGTGACCCTCCGCATCAGGTAATCACCTGATGTCATGACATAAGCCTCGCATCCGGCCCGGCGCCATATGTCTCTCTGTGCGCGACCGCACAGTAACAACCCATGCTGCAGCGTAATTTGGTGCTCAACCAAAAAAGGAGCACCGCTCATGTTGTACTGGACCGGAGTCTTCCTCGTCATCGCCATCATCGCCGCGGTGTTCGGTTTCGGCGGCATAGCCGCCGGTGCCGTAGGCATCGCCAAGATACTGTTCTTCATATTCATCGTATTGTTCCTACTCTCGTTGGTGTTCGGTCTGGCCCGCCGCGGCCGGCCCTGACATCATCTGACCCAGCCTCACTTTCCGACCACGTCTACACAGCAGGAGACATTCATGACCGCCAGGAACGCCACAATCCAGCAAGCCAGCAAGGAAAAACTCATCGCCGACTTCGAAGCGTTGATAGCCGACACCGAGGAACTGCTCGGCGCCACCGCCAATCAAGGCGGCGAGAAGATCTCGCTCCTCCGCACCAAGATGGCCGATCGCCTGGCCGACGCCAAGGACCGGATCACGGCTGTGCAGCAGTCTGTCGTCGAGAAAGCCAGGGCCACCGCCAAGGTGACCGATGACTATGTGCGGGGCAATCCTTGGCAGTCCGTGGCGATCGCCGGCGGCGTGGGCTTCCTGCTGGGCTTCCTGGTGACCCGGATCGGCTCATCCTCAAAATGATGATCGAGGAGGGGGGCGGGGTGGTGGCAGCGGAACGTCCGCACGGGATCATGGCCTCGGCCAAGGCCCTGGTGGCGACGCTCGTCGCCATCGCCGCCACTCGCCTGGAGATCTTCGCCACCGAACTGGAAGAGGAACGGTTGAGGTTGAGCTCGGCCGCCGCCTGGGCGGCCCTCACCCTCATGTTCCTGGCGCTGGCGATGATCTTCCTGTCGTTATTGGTGGTGGTGGCGTTCTGGGATGAGCACCGGCTCCTCGCCATCAGCTGCGTCGCGCTCATCTACCTGGTAATGGGCGCCATCTCAGCGCGCCAGCTCTCGTTGCGACTCGCCAGACACGCACCGCTCTTCTCGGCGACCCTCGAGGAGCTGCGGAAGGACCGGGCGGGACTGGAGCCATGATCACGCGCCTGGAAAGCCGCCTCGCGCTGTTGCAGCGTCGGCGTGAATACCTCGTGGACCGGGCTGCACTACAGCGGCTTGAATTGGCCGAGGCAGGGCAGGGGCTCGAGCACCCCTTGCGCTGGATGGACACCGGGATGGCGTTCGCAGCGAACTTGCGTGCGAATGGCGGTCTCTCCGCACTGGGAGCGATGCTCGCCATGAGCACACGACTGGCCCGCACCCGTGCCTGGGTGGCGCGCGGTCTCATGCTCTACCAGGCCTTCAAGTTCGTCCGTTCACGCTTCGCGCGACGGGAAGAAGCTTCAGTCTGATCACGTCCTGATTCCGACCTTACCGTTCGGGAGATCACCTGCACCGTTGCACGCTTCAACTCTATGTGCGGTGCTGCACAGAAATCATCTCGCAGCGGGCACATGCTGTCAGTCAGGTCACAGGACCGGATCGCGATGGACATGCAATCCCGGATGCCGGTACCTCAATAAAAACTAACCGACCCAGCTGAAGGAGCATCAACGATGAGGACCCCCAACAGATATTTCGCCGCAGCCGCTGCCGGCACGCTGCTGGCAGCACTGATAGGCTGCAGCCACGAACCGCAACGAGGCAACTACAGCAGCGACAATCCCGCCGGGACATCCACCCAGGCGGTGGATGACGTGACCATCACCAACAATGTCGAGGCCGCGCTCGGCAATACGCCTGGTATCACCGCCAGCCAGGTCAACGTTCAGACCAGCAGCGGCGTGGTGATCCTGAGCGGCGATGTGGATTCCTCGTCCGCCGCCAGTGCCGCGGTGAGTGCCGCCCAAGGCGTCAACGGCGTGAGTTCGGTCAAGAACGACTTGACCGTCAAACCGCCCCAATCGTAAGGAGCTTCAATCATGAAGATACTGACCAGATTTCCACTGTTGATCACCACCGGTGCCGTGGTCCTGAGCCTGTGCGCCTGCTCCCCCGAACCCCGTCCTGATGACGTGAAGCACACCACTACGGTGACCACCACCACGACCACCGGGCCCACCACGGATACCACCTATGCGCATCCGGTGGACGATGTGACGCTCGCTAACCGCGTGACTTCCACCCTCAGCAATACTCCGGGCGTGGATTCGAACCTCATCACCGTCCAAGCCGATGACGGCGTGGTTACCCTGAGTGGCAACGTGCCGACGGCGGCCATGGTCTCCACGGCTGTCGCCACCACGCAGAACGTGGCGGGCGTGCGCTCGGTGCACAGCAACCTGACCGTTACCAATCCGCCGCAGTGATGCGGCGATGAAAGTGCTGCCGCCGGGATCCGCCGGCGGCAGCCACGAAGGGGAGTAGGGGTCAGCTCGCGGGTTTCGGCAGGCCGTGTTTCACGGCGCGCAGGCAGGCGAGGATGAATCGGGCGGAATCATCCAGAGGTGCCGCGGCGGAGGCAGAGATGCGCGAAGTACCCTCGCCGCATGTCGGGGTCGCATTCGCAGAAGCGATAGCCATCTGGAAATCCGCCCCCGCCATGAAGTTGTAGCTGAAGTTCAGCCAGTTATCCAAATGCTTGTTGACCCGGTTGATGGCGGTCACGTTGGCTTGTTCCCGCTTGTTCCAGTCGGCGGTGGCTCTCTGGTATTCATCGAAGCGGGCCGCGAGCGCCTGCTGTTGCGATTGCAGCGACTGCAGGTTCGAGTTGATGTCCGCGGTCTTCTGGTTGATGGACTTGGCTGTGTTGTTGCAGGCATTGGCGTCTTGTGCCGTATTGCCCTTGCCCTGTTCACCTTCGTTATTGCAGCCCTGGCGGGTCTTGTCTATCTGGGTCTTCTGGTCCGTCACCGCCTGATTGTGTTCCTCGGCCTGCCGGTTGAGATCGGCCTGTTCCCGGTCCAGCTCGGCCCCGGTGGCCACCAGCGCCTTGGCCTCGTCCGCCAGCTTCTTCTGTTGGGCAGTGAGCTGCTGCTTCTGCTGGAACAGGCTGGACCCGCCGGACAGCTCCTCATCGAGCTGTTCATGCAAGCCATCGGCCCAGGCTGTGACCAGGGTCGCAGCCAGGGTACAGGCGAGGGCGATCCGGGAGATGGGCTTTGGCATGGCGCCTCGTCACCGTCTTGAGTTTTGGGCCGCGTATTCTTCCACAGCCTCGCCTCCAGCTCACCGCCCTGATGGGGAGCTTAGTGCCGGTAGGCTCCTGGGTAGCCCGCCGCTCAGGCACTCCAAGGCATACAACAGGCTTTTCTGGCCGCCTCGACCAAGACCCCCCCCTTGTAGGCATTTGATGCTATCGGGCGGGGCAGGTAATGCTCAGGGCGCCTATGGCTCTAGGCCTAGCGAGGGCCAGGCCTCGCCAAACCCGGCACATCTTTGAAATAACATAATATACATTATGCGCATTATTGAGATGGCTCCAGAGGGCAGACCGGCTTGTTTTGAGGCATCAAGGCCTTACAGCCACATCAACCTGCTCCACAGGCACAGCTCGTGAGAGCTAATGGCCATACATCAAGTTGAATTAGATAAAATATATTTATCAACTAGTTATAAGACTATTCTCAAATTTACCTCCGCCTGGTTCACCGGTCCCAAACCACAGCTAGCCCCTTTGCTATGGCGCTTCGGAGTTCCGCTTTGAGACCGGGTAATCACAGGCCATGTCTGGATTACCCCGGTCGGATCATGTGTGCGTTTAGGCCGATATAACCCTCAGCCTAGAATCCTGGGCTTAATGCCAGCATCCGGGTGACTCCAGGAGGCCTGGATTTAAGGTGATTCTGCAGG
>Ga0265313_10000178_pt1 | contig 67583 bp, 76 predicted proteins | sample 4123metaG_FD_203122 | JGI IMG/M metagenome (GOLD analysis project Ga0265313, IMG submission 203122) | Rhizosphere microbial communities from Carex aquatilis grown in University of Washington, Seatle, WA, United States - 4-1-23 metaG | ecosystem: Host-associated > Plants > Roots > Rhizosphere >... | reverse complement strand
CTATAATCGCAACGCCGATCTTGCCGCCGAAACCGTACGCGAGCTCGAAGCGCTCGGTTCGCGCGCCATCGCCGTCGCGGCCAATGTGGAGATGCCCGAAGAGATCGACGCCCTCTTCGAGCGGGTCGACGCCGAATTCGGGCGTTTGGACTGCTTCGTCTCCAATGCCGCAGCGAGCTCGTTCAAAAAGATCGTCGACCTTAAAGCGCACAATCTCGACCGCTCCTTCGATCTCAACGTCCGCGCTTTTGTGTTGGGCGCGCAGCGCGCGCTCAAGCTGATGAACGGCGCCGGCCGGATCGTCGCGCTCTCCAGCTACGGCAGCATTCGCGCCTACCCGACCTACGCAAATCTTGGTTCGAATAAAGCCGCCATCGAAGCGCTGGTACGCTACATGGCGGTCGAGTTCGCGCCGTTCGGCGTCAACGTCAACGCGGTCAACGGCGGATTGATTGACACCGAGTCGTGCGGCTATTTCTACAACAACGTTCCGGGCATGGCGCCGATCGACTCGGTGCTCTCGAAAATCCCGAAGGGCCGGATGGGCAGCCCGCAGGAGGTCGCGGATACGATTGCCTTCCTGCTCGCGCCGGAGTCGGAATACATTACCGGTCAAACGATCTGCGTGGACGGTGGGTTGAGCGTTATCGCACCGCCGTTTTACTCGGACGTCTCGCCGCCGCTCACCCTAACGTAATTTCTTCTATGTTCGAGCACGCGCTGCGGCCCGGCTCGATCGGCGGGCTGCGCCTTCCCAATCGCGTCGTGATGGGCTCGATGCATCTCGGCATTGAATCCGACGCGGGTGCGCTGGCCGCATTTTACGCCGAGCGGGCGCGCGGCGGCGTAGGTTTGATCGTCACCGGCGGCTCGGCGGTGAGCCGCACCGGCGCCGGCGGCCGTAACTACAGCTTCATCAACGACGCGGCGAGTGCGGAAGTGCTTTCCGGGGCGGCACGCGCCGTGCACGAAGCCGGCGGACGCATCGCGCTGCAGCTTTTTCATGCCGGACGCTACGCTTACGAGTCGTCGTTCGGTCTACAACCGGTCGCGCCGTCGGCCGTGCCGTCGCGCTTCTCGCCCGACCCACCGCGCGCGCTCGACGAGCCGGAGATCCTCGAAACGATCGACGACTTCGCGCGCGGCGCGGCCCAGGCTAAAGCGATTGGTTTCGATGCGGTCGAGGTTATGGCGTCGGAAGGATATCTACTCAACCAGTTTCTCTCGCCGCTCACCAATCGGCGCGACGATGCGTGGGGTGGCGACTTCAAACGCCGCAGCCGGCTGCCGCGCGAAGTGCTCAAGGCAATCCGCGCTCGCACCGGCGCCGATTTTCCCGTGATTTTTCGCATCTCCGGAGCCGATCTGATGAACGGCTCGACCACCGCGGAACAGACGCTGGAGTTCGCGCGAAGCCTGGCATCCGACGGCGTCGATGCGCTTAACGTCGGCATTGGCTGGCACGAATCCGCCGTTCCGACCGTCCAGCACTTGGTGCCGAGCGGAGCCTGGATTCCATATGCTGCGGCGATCAAGACCGCCGTTGGCGAAGTCACGGTCATCGCCAGCAACCGCATTAACAACTTAGCGGCGGCCGACGCGGTGCTCGCCGCCGGAAGCGCCGATTTCGTTTCGATGGCGCGGCCCTTTCTCGCGGACGCGCGGATCGTGGCAAAAGCCGCGCTCGCGCGTCCCGAACTCGTCGACACTTGCATCGCTTGCAATCAAGCTTGTATCGATCGGTCGTTGCTGGACGAGCCGGTCTCGTGCATGGTCAACCCGCGCGCGGGACGCGAGCTCGACTTTCCCGAGAACGCCACGACGCGCCGTAAGCGTCGCTTTGCCGTCGTCGGCGGCGGTCCGGCGGGAATGGAATCGGCCCGCGCCCTTTCTGCACTGGGACATGCGGTCGTGCTCTTCGAGTCGCAGAACGAGCTAGGCGGACAGTTCCGCATGGCGCGGCGCATACCGGGCAAGGGTGACTTCGGGGAAACGATTCGCTTCTTCAACAACGAGTTGGCGCGGCTGCACGTCGACGTGCGGCTCAATCATCGCGTCGAAGACAGCGCGGCGCTGCACGGATTCGACGGCATCGTGCTGGCCGCCGGCGTGGCACCGCGCCGCGTAGAACTCGCCGGCCACGATCTTCCCCACGTCGTCTCGTATGCCGACGTGCTGCTTTACGACGCCCCCGTCGGAGAGCGTGTTGCGATCGTCGGCGCCGGCGGCATCGGCGTCGATATCGCTCACTATCTTAGCTTCGGGCAGACCGGCGTCGACAGCACGGCTCGCTTTTTCTACGAGTACGGTTTGGCGGCGCCGCCGGACGGCGCGCTGGTGGTGACCGGGCGTAAAGCGGTATCGCTAATGCGCCGCGGACGAACGCTCGGGCAAGGCATCGGTAAGACCACGCGATGGGCGGTCCTGCAAGCGCTGCGCAGCGCCGGGGTCGAGACGTATCCGAACGTGACGTACGAAGCGATCGTCGCCGGCGGAATACGCATCCGTGACGCCGGAGGCACGCCGCGCACGATCCCCGCCGACACCGTAATCATAGCCGCGGGCCAAGAGCCCAACGACCTGCTTCTTCCCGCAATCCGCGAACTCGGCGTACCGTTTCGCGTCATCGGCGGAGCAAAAGAAGCTTCCGAGCTCAACGCAGTCCGCGCCTTCGACGAAGGCCTTCGCGCCGCACACGAACTTGACGTGGGCTAAGGGCTTATAAAGCCTTGATCAGTGATTGCAGTTGTGAAACGTGATCGGCAAAGGCGTCGCGGCCGCGTTGCGTGAGGCGGTAGCGCGTTTGCGGGCGCTTGTTCACGAAGTTCTTCTCCTCTTCGACGTATCCCGCTTCAACGAGCTTTCCGAGGTGTGCGCCAAGATTTCCGCCGGTTACGTCCAGCGACCGCGCCAGCTCGGCAAAGGCGACCCAGTCGTAACTCAACAACTCGGCGACTACGCCCAAGCGAACTTTCGACAGCAACAGCTCGTCCATTCTCTAGCGCCGGTTCAGTCGCGCGCGAGCAGTTCGCTCACACCGAATCCGGCATAGCCTACCAGCATTCCAGCCGCGAGAATGTAGGCGGCGAATGGATGGGCGAAGTTTGCGACGATCAGCGAAACGACGACGAGCACGCCGGCAATTTGCGCGCGGCGATTGCCGTGCATGCCGATGTAGAGCAGCACGATCGCTTCGGCGACGCTCCAGACTGCTGCCGATGCAAGGCCGGCGAAAATATTGAAGACCGCGACGTCGGCGACGAAGGCCATGCCCAGCGTCAGCCACAGAACGTTGAAGAACTCGCGCTGGAGCAGCGAGCTGCGCTTGAGTACGCTGCGAGTCAGACGTCCGCGCACGATCGAGAAGAGTGCACCGGCAAGCAGCACGACCGGAACCGTCCACAATGCGCTCGCCGGAAGCCCGCGGTGCCCGACCGTATCGGCGAGGATCGTCACGTACGCCGAAATTACCCCCCAGACGATGAAGTACTCGCCGCCCGTGCAAAGGCGCTGATGCGACTCGGCCAGGATCCGGTCGACCATTTCAATGTGGTCGCGCGCTTCGGTAGCGTCGATCCGCTGCATCTTAAAGCTCCCGCATTGCCAGCGCGATTCCGGCGAGGAGCGCCCCGGCCCAAACGAGGCCCTGGGCTAAGGGGCGCCCGCCGGCCATCTGCCAGAGCGTCGCAACGGCCCACCCATAGACCAACCAAACGAATACCAGCTTCCCTAGGCACGGCACCGGACGAGGAAGGACTCGATGCATGAGGCTCATCTCCAGACTATTCTATTTTTCAGAGTAATCTGACGATATCATCCCACCGACCTGGTGTCAAGACGCGTTGACGCTGGCCTTCGCTCCTGGTATCGTACCGAAGGCATGTTCGCGATTATTGAGTCCGGCGGCAAACAGTATCGAGTTGCCGAGGGTGATATCATCCGCTGCGATCTGATCTCCGATGAGGTCGGGTCGGACGTTACGTTCGACCGCGTCGTCCTCGCCGGCGACGACGACGCGCTGAAGGTGGGGACCCCGACGCTCGACGGCGCCACCGTTACGGGAACGGTCCTTCGCCAAACCAAGGCCAAGAAAATTCTCGTCTTCCGCTACAAGCCGAAGAAGCGCGTCCGCAAGCTCAACGGCCACCGCCAGCCGTACGCGGAAGTCAAGATCACGAAAATCGCGCTGCCCTAGCGCGCCAAGCCCCCACAATCCACGTGCTCCAGGTTACCTTTCTCCGCGACGGCCGCGGTCAATTTCGCGCGTTTTCCGCACGCGGTCACGCCGACTTTGCCGAGCACGGTGAGGACATCGTCTGCGCGGCCGTTTCGGCGATTCTTCAGGCCGCTCGTCTCGGGTTGGAGCGCCACGCCGGCATCGCCCCCGCAGCCGTACAAAGCCCGGGGGAGATGGAACTGGGCTGGAGCGCAGCCGACGCGGAACTCGAGAGCGTGCGCGCCATCGTGGCCACTGCGGAAATGGCGATCGACGAGATCGCCCGGCGCTATCCGGAGCACGTCCGGCTGACAATCTCCCCTCAAGGGTAACAATCTCGGCCCGGCACGGGTAAGTATCTCGGCAAACCGAAGGAGAGTACACGATGTCTGAAAGTTTTCGCACCACGCCATCCGACCAGCCCTGGTCGGGTTCGGCGAATCCCGGCAACGGCCATCAGGGCGGCTACGGGGACGACCAACACTCCGAAGACGACGCCGGCGAGGCCGGGAAAGTCGTGCTGGTCGGCATACTCGGCGGCCTGCTTTCAGCGGCCGGCTATATGATTTATCGCCGTCTTCCCGACGAGCAGAAGCAACGTCTGAACACCCAAGTACGCTCGGTGGTTCAGCAGCGCATTACCGAACTTCGACAGAATTTCAATATCTAGAGAAGAGCCCTAGGGCTTTTCAGCCTGGGGGATTTCCGGGTCGGATTCGATATGAGATGGCTGCGGTTCGGGGGTGTCGGCAGCGCGTTCCATCTCGGCGATAAAAGCGTGCGACGTGTTCTGAACCTCGCGCATGAAGCGCCCGGCCTGGCGCATGACCTTCGGCAGCCTCTCCGGGCCAAAGAGCAATAGGGCGAGCACGGAAACCACCAGGATGTCGGGCACCGAAAACATCGCCCCTCCTTTCCGGGCAGGCCCGGCGACTTCCGCCGGAAGGGCTTACCTGGGCAGCCGTGCAAGCATCAGGACCCCTCGTGAAGATCATCTATACGCGTGGCAACCGGACCGAAACGCTCGCTTCGCTCGCGACCTTGCGTAAGATCCTCAACCGGTTCCTCGCCCACCGCGTCTTCTACGAAGTTTCGAGCCGAAGCAAACGCGGTCACGAGTTTTATTCCACCAAGAACGTCTTCGTCGTCGGACTGATCGAAGTTACCAACTTCGAGCATTTGCGCATTCTGATCTTCGACGCGCACAATCACGCGCACTCGGTCGAGATCCTCAATCCCGAAACGATGCGGATCTACGATGAAATGCCCGGACGCGGATTCGCCGTTTCCTTCATTAGCGGGGATCCCAACGCCGTCGAGACGCGCTGCTACATTCGCGACGAAGGCGAAGATGGAGAACCCGTCCACGAGGCTACCGCGCTCGAACGCATTACGCTGCCGCAGCTCTTCGAATACTTGGAAGAGATCACGTCGGTCGAGCCGGCCGTCAAGAACTCGCCACGCTAACCTCATAACGCTTCGCGCGACGCTCCAACCGCTCGGCTTGCCGCAGCGCCCGCACCGCATCGGCGATTCTTCCGGCACGTTTGTAGGCGGCGCCGAGGTTGAGGTGGGCAACGGCATACTCCGAATCGGACGCAATGGCGCGCTCGTAACGCGCGATCGCTCCTTGCACGTCGCCGGCCTCGAAAAGCAGATTGCCGAGGTTGGTTAGCGCCGGAGCGTAGGCGGGCTGCGCTTTTAGTGCGGCGTCGAAATCTTCCACGGCCTGCTCGCGCCGCTGCATCCCGATGCGCGCCACGCCTCGCTTGTTCAGAAGAAAGGCGCGTTCGGGCGCGCCGAGCGATTCCGCCTCGAGCCACGCCGAGAGGGCGACTTCGGCTCCGGCGTAATCGCGCCGGCGCAGCGCCTTGAGCGCGAAAGCAAAACGGTCGTCTTTCCGGAACACTCTGGTGCAATGTTCACGGTCGACGTCGTCACGCTCTTTCCCGAGATCTTCGCGCCCTTCGTGGGACTCTCGATCGTCGGGCGCGCCGTCGAGCGCAATCTGGTGACCGTGCGTTACCATCATCTCCTCGACGAGCTGATTGACGGCGAGCGGGCCGACGACTCCCCGTTCGGCGGGGGCGCCGGCATGGTGCTACGCATTGAACCGATCGCTCGCGCGCTCGATCGGGTCCTGCGCGAGGCTCCGAACGGCGAGCACCGGCTGATCGTCGTTCCCAGTCCAAGCGGTCCCCGCTTTACGCAACGCGAAGCTGAGCGGTGGTCGAAGCTCGACCGGCTGGTTGTGATCTGCGGCCATTACGAGGGAATCGACGACCGGCTCGCGTCGCTCTACGAACTCGAGGAGTGGTCGCTGGGCGACTTCGTCGTCACCGGCGGTGAGCTGCCCGCCCTGGCCTTCATGGATGCAACGGTCCGGCTGGTAGCCGGCGCGCTCCGTCCCGAGTCGGTTGAGAACGAGTCGTTTACGGCCGGCCTGCTCGACTACCCCAGCTTCACCCGGCCGGCTACCTTCCGCGGCGTGGACGTCCCCCCGGTGCTTCTCTCCGGGGATCACGCCAAGATCGCCCAATGGCGCCGGGAACAGTCCCGTCAGCGCACCGCCGAGCGCCGCAGCGACCTCTTGCCCGCGGACGAAGACTCGGGTTGACCTTGCAACCCGTCGAACGCCCATGATAGGATACCTTGTCTGCCGGGCCCGCGCCCGGCTATTCTTTACGCACCCGCCTCGACGGACGAAAGTTTATGAACGTCATCGATGTCCTCAACCGAGATCAACTCAAAGACAGCATCCCCCTCTTCCGCGCCGGGGATACCGTAAAAGTCTATTCCAAAGTCGTCGAAGGCGGTAAGGAACGGACCCAAATGTTCGAAGGTGTCGTCACCGTCCGCAAAGGCGGCGGCACGGCCGAATCGATTACCGTGCGGCGCATCGCCCACGGCGTCGGGGTCGAAAAGACGTTTCTTCTGCACAGCCCTCGCGTCGAGCGCATCGAAGTCGGCAAGCGCGGTATCGTCAAGCGCAGCCGCCTCTACTATTTGAGCGAGAAGGTTGGTAAGGCCGCGCGCATCAAGGAAAAGAAAGTTAAAGGAAACTAATACGCCGCTCTGACACCGCTGCAGCTTCTGGGGCTTCTGTGCGTTTTCAGCGTGGCGCGAATCGCGCTATCGACCAAACCCTTTACAGCGAGCGGATCGACGATTGCGGCAACGGCGCGCAGTTATCTCGATGCGCTCATCATCGCCGGCCTCGTCGCACTCTTCCTCATCACGTTCGTGATCGGAACCTTCTTCATTCCCTCGGTCTCGATGGTGCCCGCTTTACAAGTGGGCGACGTCGTGCTGGTCGATGAGATCGCATATCGCTTGGCCGGCCCCGCCGACGGTGACGTCGCAATCTTTAAGCCACCGGTTGCATCGGGCGGCAACGACTTCGTCAAACGCGTTATCGGCGTCCCCGGCGACCGTCTGGTGATCTCCAACGGCGTCTTGTACCGCAACGGCGCGGCGGTCGGCGAGCCCTACGAAAATCAGCAACCCGCCTACACGCTGGCGATTCGCGATTACGGCATCTACGTGAACGGCCATCCGCTCGATGCGCGCACCGCCAACGTCCCGCCGCGGCCGAAATGGCAAGCGCCCAACCGGATCCCGGACCGTTATTATTTCGTTCTCGGCGATAATCGTAACTATTCGGACGATTCGCACGTATGGGGATTTGTGGATCGTCCCAACTTTGTCGGCCGCGCCTTCATGGTGCTCTGGCCGCTGCGCCGTCTGCACGTGCTGGAGAAATAGCCGTGACTCCCGTCGAGCTGCTGGCCATCGTCGCCGCCATCGCTGGGGCGCGCGTCGTGCTCTCGCTGCGCCCGGTCATCGCCGGTTCGTCGGGGCGCAGCACCGCGATCGCGCGCGAGTTCCTCGACCCGTTCATCATCGCCGGTCTCGCTGCATGGGTTTTGATCACCTTTGTCGCCCGGACGTACTACATCCCATCGGGCTCGATGCTGCCGACGCTTCAGATTCACGACGTCCTGCTCGTCGATAAGTTCGAATACCGCTTTCACCCGCCCAACGAGGGCGACATCGTGGTCTTTCCGCCTCCCGTCCCGACGCCCGACGATTTCATCAAGCGCGTCATCGGCCGCCCGGGCGACCGCCTTCGCATCGCCGGTGGAACGGTCTACTTAAACGGCGTTCCTTTGGTCGAGCACTACACTGCCGAACGCCCGGATTACGCGCTGCAGATTCGCGACTACGGTATTTACGTGAGTTACGGCGACGGCTGGCAACGACTCGATCCCAAGTCGGCAAACGTTCCCCCGGCCTCCAGCTGGACGGCGCCGGATCGCATTCCGCCACACTGCTACATCATGCTGGGCGATAATCGGAACGATTCCGAAGACTCGCATATCTGGGGTTTCGCACAAGACAGCGGGCGATTCGCGGCCGGTCAGCGCGCCGGCGACCGCGGCGGATTTACCGGGCGCGCGTTTCTCATCTTCTGGCCACCGTCGCAAGCGAAGATTCTTTAAGGCGCGCAGCGAAAAGCGCAGCGTGGTCCGCTTCTTGCGATGGCGATCGGTAGCGAACCTGGCCCTGCAGCTCGCCGTACTCGCACTGCTCCTGGCAGCCTTTTTCGTCCGATTTCCGCAGGTCTCCGGACTCTCGATGGAACCCCACATTCGCTCCGGCGAATACGTCCTCATCAACACGTTTGCGTACCGCATCGGTGCGCCGCACCGGGGTGAGATCGTCGCCTTCCATCACGACGGCGGCACCCGCGACGTCTTCATCAAACGCGTGGTCGGGTTGCCCGGCGAGCATATTCGCATCGATCGCGGTCGCGTCTACGTCGACGACCGGGCGCTCGAGGAGCCGTATGTGCGCGATGGCGACGACCGCAGTTTTGCGGACGTCGTCGTACCGCGGGCCTCAGTCTACGTGCTTGGCGACAACCGCGCCAACAGCGAGGACTCGCGAGTCTTCGGTCCGGTATCGGACGACCGCCTTATGGGCCGCGCCGTCGCCGGACTCTGGCCGCCGCACATGCTGGGCGGTTTGTGAGCGGCACTAGATCGAGCGAAGCCTCGCGTGAATTGGAGCGCCAGATTGGCTGGTACCCGGGCCACATGGTCAAGGCGACGCGGCGCATGCGCGAGTACCTGCGCGCGATCGACGTCGTCGTCGAGGTGGTCGACGCGAGAATCCCCCGCAGCGGGCGCAACGCCTTGCTCGACGAGCTGGCCGGGAAGCGGCCGCGCGTGATAGCGCTCACGCGCGAGGATTTAGCCGATCAGGCCGCCACCAAGCGGTGGCTGAAGCATTTCACGGTGTTGGGACGGCAGAGCCTCGCCGTCGATTCGCGCGCGCCGCGCAGCGTCGCGCGGATTGCCGCAGCGATCGCGAGTTCCTCTCCAGGGGGCGCAAAACTAGGCACGGCTCGGGCGATGATCGTCGGCGTCCCAAACTCCGGGAAGTCTACCATCGTCAACTCGCTCTTACGCCGGGCCGCGGCAAAGACGGAGGACCGGGCCGGCGTAACACGGCACTTGCAGTGGTTCCGCCTCAGCGCGAACGTAGAATTAATGGATACGCCGGGAGTGCTTCCGCCAAAGATTTCGAGCACCGCAAGCCAATGGAAGCTTGCGCTGTGCAGAGCAATTCCGCGCGATCTCTACGACCCGCAGGAAGTCGTCAACGTCTTCTACGGCTGGCTGATCGAGCGTTACCCAAAGACCGAGGCGCCCGGACTCGACGAATTTGCGCAACGGCGCGGGTTTCTGAGCCGCGGCGGACGCGTCGATTACAACAACGCCGCCCACGCCTACATCAGCGCCTTCAACGACGGCGCATTTGGGCGAATTTCGCTCGAGGCTCCCGATGACGCCGAAGCAGCGTAAGTTAAAGACCGCGTACGAGCGCGAGCGCCGCCGGCTGCACCGCATGCACCGCTTCGAGAATGCGGCTCGGGCGCAAGGCTTCTCTCTGATCGGCGGCGTCGACGAGGTTGGGCGCGGTCCGCTCGCCGGGCCGGTCGTGGCCGCCTGCGTCGTGGCCGCCGAACCGCTCTTCATCAAAGGCCTCAACGACTCAAAGCAAGTGCGTCCCGAGGCGCGGGTCACCATCGCCGAAATCATCAAGACGCGCGTCGCGGCGTGGGCCGTCGGCAGCGCATGCGTGGCAGAGATCGACCGCCTCAATATCTATTGGGCCAGCGTATTGGCGATGGAGCGCGCCATCGCATCGCTCGCGGCAGCGCCGGAGTATTTGATCACCGATGCCGTACGCATCCGCTCCTTCGCCGGTCCCCAAGAACCGTTGATACACGGCGACGCGCGCTGCGCGGTCGTCGCCGCCGCATCAATTTTGGCAAAGGTGTACCGTGACGCGCTGATGGTCGAGCTCGATCGTGAAGATTCGCGCTACGGCTTCGGGATGCACAAAGGCTATTCGACGCCGCACCACATCGAAGCGTTGCGGATTCACGGCCCGAGCACGCACCACCGGGCAAACTGGGCGCGCGTGCGCGACGCTCAGCTCACCCTTGGGCTCGAATCCGCCGAGGCGCTGGAAGAGTTTGCCGGATAACGGCGCTAAGGGGCGGCGGGCCGAGGACGCCGCGGCCGCATTTCTCACCGAAAGCGGCTACCGCGTGCTGGCGCGCAACGTGCGCGTTCCAGGCGGCGAGATGGATGCCGTCTGTCTCGACGGGCCGACTCTGGTAATCGTCGAAGTCAAAGCGCGTGATTCCCGAGCATTCGGCTCGGCGCTGGGCTCCGTCGACGCGCGCAAGCGCACGACGCTACGCCGCGCCGCGGCCGATTACGCCCAGATCGTGGCGCCCGGCGCGAAAATCCGCTTCGACGTCGTTACGCTCGACGGCCGACGCATAACTTTGCACCGAAACGCCTTCTAACGGTGCGTCGAACGTAGTGCCCGCGCAAACCTCCGGCGCCAATCCGGAACTCCGCAGGACCGTTACGCCGTGGGGCTCCTTCTCTTGGGGTTACTCCGACGTCGGCGCGGACATTTTCGTGGGGCTGGGCTTAGTGCTGGGAGCAGCCGCCGGCGCTTCCAATGTGGCCTTCCTCTTTGCCGGCGTCGTGTACGTCTGCATCGGCCTCGCCTACACGGAGCTCGCCGCCACCTATCCGGTTGCCGGCGGCGGCCAATACTTCGTCATGCGCGGCCTCGGCGACGTCTTCGGCTTTCTTGCCGGATGGGCCGTCCTGCTCGACTTCACCATCGACGTCACGCTGTTTGCGTGGACGTCGGTCGACTACACCAGCCAGCTCGTTCCAGCCCTCACCAACTCGTCCCATCCGTGGCTGCATTTCCTCGTGGTTTTGGGGCTCGTCCTCGGACTCTGCGCGCTCAACGTCGTCGGCGTGCGCGAGAGCACCACGTTCAACGGCATCGTCTCGGCGCTCGACGTCCTCAGCGAATCGGCCATTCTCTGCCTCGGGTTTTTGTTTGCCTTCCATCCGCAGCTGTTGATCCACACGATGCAGTTCAGCTGGCCTTCACCATACCAGCTGATGCTGGGCACGTCGCTGGCAATCATCTCGTTCGTCGGTTTGGAGTCGATCTCGCAGGCCGCCCAAGAAACGCAGCGCCCCGCGTCGATCATCCCGCGCACCTCGGTAGCGCTAATCCTAACGATCCTTATCTTCGCGTTGGCCTACTCGAACTTGGCGCTCGGTATGCAGCCGTGGCATCCGATCGTCAATGCGGCCGGCCATACAATGCAGTTCTGGCAGATCTTCCCGAACAATCCCGATAATCAAGGTAAGGCCGTAGCGCTGCTCGCCGAGCAAGTCCCTTACTATGGCGCCTTCGCCGCGCTCTACGTGCCGATACTCGGCGCCGTACTGCTGCTCATTTCCTCGAACTCGGGAGTCTTTGGCAGCTCGCGCATCGCCTATGCCATGAGCACCAGCAACCTCCTGCCCTCGATCTTCCAGCGGGTCCACGCTAAGTTCCGGACGCCGATGATTTCGATCGTGTTCTTCTCCACCATCGCCATCGTCGAGTTGATTTTCGCCGCCGCACCGGCACTCTTTCCGGCCGTCGCCCACCTCTACTCGCAGTTCTTCCGCGGCGAAAACGGGCTAGAGTTTCTAGCCGACCTCTATGCGTTCGGTGCGGCGACCAGCTATTCGTTCGTCTTTCTCGCGCTGATCGGGCTGCGTCTCACCGATCCGCTGAGCCCGCGCAAATTCAAGATCCCACTCAACTTTCCGCTACAGTTTCGCGGCGAACGCGTCGAGTTTCCGGTCATCGCGGTTATCGGCTTCCTGGGCATCTTCTCGATCTTGATGTTCACCATCCGGACGCACGCGCTTGGGCGGATTTTCGGCCCCAGCTGGCTGGTGGTGGGTTTCATTCTGTACCTGATCTATCGCCGCCATCGCCGCCTGCCGCTCTTGGGCTCGCAGCCGCGCAACTGGCGAAAGGCGCAAAAAGAGATCCTCCAGCGCGCCGGCGAGCTCGAGCTCATGGATGAATACGTCGCCAACATCAAGGCCAGCGAGGCGCGTCGCGCCGGAACGAGCCCATAACGGTGCTGTTAGTACGCACGCTTATTGCGGCCGCCATGATCGCGCTTGGATGCATCATCCTCTCGCAGATGCTACGCGCGGCCCCGGCCGGCGGCTTTGCGATTCTCCCCGGCGTCGTACTCGGCGTCGCGATGGTGGCGCTCGGCGCTCATCGCCTGATGCTGATTCTTCGCGTCCGGAGAATGCCGTGATCGAAGCCGCAAATCCGGTTCAAGTCACGGTAGCCGGAGCGATCTGCGCGCTGCTTATTGCCGCTACGATCGGCTACACGCTTTATTGGATGCTGCATCCCGCGCCTTCGTACGTGGAACGCATTGCGGAACGAGCGGAGAGCGACCTCGAGCGGATGGTCGGCAGCTTGGTGGTCGTGTTCTCGCCTGAGATCGCGTCCGCGCATATGATGGCACTGGCCGCACGTCTTGCCCGCGGCGAGCGTTCCGAACTGTTGGCCGTGTACGTGATCGAGGTCCCGTACACGCTGCCCCCGGATGCCGAGATGCCGCTCGAGGAGCGCTCCGCACTCGACGCGCTCGGCGCTGCCGAGACCATCGCAAATAAAAATAACGTTACAATTCGAACGGAACTCATCAAAACGCGTTCGACCAAACAGGCGGTCCTCGATGTCGCCAAGCGGGTGAAGGCGCACCTCATAATTCTCGGTTCGTTCCGCGAAGGAAAGTACAGCGGCGCACCCCTTGGACGCACCATCGAAGAGATCGCTGCCGATGCAAAATGCGATGTCCTCATCGGCGTCGAAGGCAAACACGGCACGCTGCTCGCCGACGAGAGCGTGCCTCTCAGTTCGCAACCGGTTTAATATCGAGGAGAAACCCGCGTGATCTTCAAAAGCCCGTCGTCACTTGGCGTGCCGTTGCTCGCCGCCGCCTTAATGGCTGCCGTTTCGTCGCCGCCGGTACGCGCCGACAACTCCGCACCGGCAATCGTGGCATTCGACAAAATGTTTGCCGGGGTCAACGACTACACGGCCGTCTTGCACGTCCACGAAGCAAAGGGAACGCAATCGCAAGACCGCGTCTATCAGTACGACTTCATGAAGCCGCATTACGTCAAGACGTTGATTCTCGAAGGCGACGGCAAGGGTTCGGGTGGCGTCTGGGTGGGCGGCGACGAAGTCAGCGGGCACCAGGGCGGACTCTTCTCCGGCATTCACCTCAAGGTGAGCATTCACGATCCGCGCGCGGTCTCGCTGCGCGGCGTAACGATTCCCGACGGTTTGATGCAGCGCATCGTCGACGTGTACGGTTCCACGCCCGGAAAGCTTACGCAGACCGACGGCGGCAAAGTCAACGGTGCCGAAACCGATCGCCTCGAGCTCAAAGCCTCCGACCCCAACGCGAACAATGGGATCACCGACCAAATTCTCTATCTTTCGAAAGAGACGCATTGGCCGGTCCGTCAGGTGATGTACTCGGGCTCGCAGATCGTCCTCGACGAAACGATCAACGACGTCAAAGTCAACACCGGCTTAACCCAAAAAGATTTCCCGTTCTAACGTCATCCCGGCGTTATCGCGATAGATAGCGCTTTCGCAACTCGTCGAGGACGACGGCGGCCAAGATAACGGCTCCGAGCAGCACTTTCTGCAAATACGAATCGACGTTGAGTAGGTTCATCGCGTTGTAGAGAACGCCGATGAGGAGCGCACCGAAGAAGGTGCCGACGATGCTGCCGCGGCCGCCTGTGAGGCTCGTTCCGCCGACTACGACGGCTGCGATCGATTCGAGCAGCTCGTCGCCGGTGCCGGTTTGCGGAGATCCGGAAGAAAAGAGCGCCATATACAGAAATCCAACGATCGCCGCGCAGACGCCGCTGATCACGTAGACCAGCGTCTTAACGCGGCCGACGTTGATGCCGGCTAGCCGCGCCGCCTCTTCGTTGCCGCCGATGGCAAAGACGTAGCGCCCGAACCGCGTTCGCTGCAGCAGCACCGAGGCCGCCACAATTACAACCAGCATCCAAACGACGGGAATCGGAATGCTCGGAAGATGCGCCGCCGCGGTGACCGAGCCCAAAAACGACCCGATTCCCGTATTCTGAAAGTCGCTGCTCTGCAGCGCAACCGGACGCCCGTGCGAGAGAATGAACGACGCGCCCAGCGCCATTTCCAGCATCGCAAGCGTGGTAATAAACGGCGGCAGATTGAGTTTGACGACCGGCAGCGCGTTGACCCATCCGGCGAGCGCGCCGACTGCGACGGCAACCAGCAGCGTCGCAGCGATGAGCGGAAAACCGCTAAGGTGCATCGAGTTGGCAAACAGCGCGGCGACGACTCCGGTGAGCGCTACGAGCGAGCCGACCGAGAGATCGATACCCGATGTGATAATGACGAACGTCTGCCCGACGCCGAGAATGCAATTGTACGTAATTTGGCGCAGCACGCGCACGAGATTGCTGGGTGCAAGAAACAGACCGTGCGAGGCGACGTCGACGATTACCACCAAGGCGATCAGAACCGCCGCCGCGCCGGCGATGCGCAGGATGTAGGCAACGCGATCGTTCTTGTTCACGCCGCAGCTCCGGTCGCTATGGCAATGACCTTATCGGGGGTCGCCTCGGTGCGGTCGAACTCCGCTGCGATCAGTCCGCCACGCACGACCAGGATGCGGTGCGACATCCCGAGCACTTCGGGCAAATCGCTCGATACCATCACGATCGACGCTCCGCGCGCGGCTAAATCGCACATAATCCGGTAAATTTCCGCCTTTGCCCCCACGTCGATGCCGCGCGTCGGCTCGTCAAAAAGAAAGACGCGGGCATTCCCGAGAAGCCATTTCGCCAAGACAACCTTCTGCTGCGTTCCCCCGGAGAGATTTCGAACCAGTTGCTCGGTACCCGGCGTGCGAATCGCCAACTCGTCGATCATCCGCGTCGTCGCCGTCTTCTCGCGCGCCACGTCGATCAGCAGATCGCGGTCGATAAAGTCGGGGAGATGCGCGAGCGTCACGTTCTCGCGCACCGCCATGCCCAAGACCAGCCCTTGCGTCTTGCGGTCTTCCGTGATGAAGGCGATGCCGGCCGTTATGGCATCCCCAATGCGTCCGGGCGCAATAATCTTGCCGTCGACGCTCACGTCGCCGCTGCGCGGCACGTCGGCACCGGCGATTAGGCGCACGGTTTCGGTCCGACCGGCTCCGATCAAACCCGCCAAACCGACGATCTCCCCGGCACGCACCGCAAACGAGACGCCGTTGACTGCCGGTGGCCGCAGAAGGCCGCGCACCTCGAGACGCACGGGCGCGCCTGGCGGCAGCTTCGGCAGTTGCGGAAAGTGCGATTCGAGCCGGCGACCCACCATCGCGGCGATGATATCGTCGGGTGGGAAATCCGCACCCTTGCGCGTTTCGACAACCTTGCCGTCACGCATTACCGTTACGCGATCGGCGATGCGCGCCAGCTCTTCCATGCGATGCGAGATATAGACGATGCCGGTCTTAGCCTCGCGCAGACGCCCGATGATCGCGAAGAGGCGCTCGATCTCGCGATCCGAGAGCGCGGCCGTCGGTTCGTCCATCACGATGATCCGGGCCGCGCGGCCCAATGCCTTAGCGATTTCAACCGATTGCTGCTGTCCGACCGAAAGATGCGAGACCGGAACGTCCAGCGGCAAGTCCACGCCCAGTTCGCGCAGCGCCGCTTCAGCGCGGCCCCGCACCGCGGCATCGTCGATCAAACCCGCCCGGGTCGGCTCGGATCCCAGCGCAAAATTGGCCGGCGCGGTCAGCTGCGGCACCAGCGTAAACTCTTGGTAAATCATGCCGATGCCGAGGCGCTGCGCTTCTTGCGGCGACGAAATCTGCACGGGCGTGCCGTCGATCAGAATCTCTCCTTCGTCGGCCGCTTGCGCGCCGGCGAGGATCTTCATGAGCGTCGACTTACCTGCGCCGTTTTCCCCCACTAGAACGAGGACTTCGCCGGCATCGAGCGTCAGCGACACGTCCGAGAGGGCGCGCACACCGGGAAAACTCTTCCCGATGCCGCGCATTTCCAGCAGCGGAATTACGGTTCTCGCTTGGCGTCGGCCGCCGTGTAGGTACCGACCGGAATCTTCACCAGCGCCTGCGGTTTTTGACCGTCGAAATAGGCGTGGATCACGTCGACGGTCGTCGCACCGATCTTAGCCGGAAATTGAATCGCGTCGCCGTACATCTCGCCGGCGGCGATTGCCTTGCGCGCTTCCGGCGTCGCGTCGTATCCTACGATCGCAACTTTGCCGGTCATTCCGGCGGCCTTTACGGCCGCAAGCGCACCAAGCGCCGAATCGTCGTTGATGCCAAAGATGCCCTTGAGATCGCGATGCGCCTGCAAGACGTCGCCGGTGTCGCTGTTCGCCTTGTCACGCGTTCCACCGGAATCGACGTCGGCGACGATCTTTACCGCCGGGCAAATCCGAGCGATGGCAGCTTTGAAACCTCTGACCCGGTCTTGCACGCTGGTTACTTCCGGCTCGTTGACGATGGCGATGCTGCCCTCGTTGTGCACGGCCGCGCAGATCAGCTTGCCCGCGGCAGCGCCGCCCTGAACGTTGTCGCTGGCGATATGGGAGACCACGTTGCCCTGCTTGCTGGTGCTTGCGATGTCGGCGGTAAAGACGGGGATGTTAGCGTTATTTGCCTCGGCAATTGCGCTGCCGATGGCTTGCGAGTCGTAGGGCGTTAAGACTACGGCATCAACGTGCTTGGAAATAAAGTCCTCGACTTGACTCTGCTGCTTCGCGTTGTCGCGGCTGGCGTCGACGACGGTTAGCGCATAGCCGTATTTCGCCGCTTCGGAACGCATCCCGGATTCCATATCCTGATAAAACTGCGCTTCTCGGTTTTGGATCGAGACGCCGATCGTCTTTTGCCCCGAAGGCGCCCCGCTCGCTCCCGGTGATGCACTCGATTGGGAACCCCCGTGCGAGCAGGCGGCCAGCGCGATGGAAACGGCAATAAAACCGATGCGAGCGAGCGCTTTTTTCAATCCAAATCTCCTCCGGTGGGGCAATCGATTGGCGGGGGTTTGGGCGCGGACCGAAGCCTGGCCTGTTTCCTCACTGTCCACAGCCTGGGACGTTTGTCTTGTGCAATCTGTGGAAAAACCGCCGTTTTGCGGGTCAAAAGGCTATTTTTTTGTTAATTCGTGGTCAGTTTCCAGCCAATAATCGGCCAGCGGCGTGCGGGCAAAGGCGTGCGGCGACATGCCATGCGGATTGCGGTCAAGCCACCCCGCGGCGCGCATCGCGAGGTATTCGAAGTCGTGATACTGCCCCGGCCCCCGCTGACGGCGCATGATGGCAATGGCCGGAGAGACCTGCTTCCAGCAGTGAACGATAAGCTTTGCAAAGAGATCCATAAAGGTGTCTTCAGATACCAGACCGCGTTTGACGAGCGTTCCCATCTCGTTAAGCCAGTTGCACGCGATCATCTCGGGATGCCCCACGGGATCGACAAAGCCGATCGCTTCCAGCTCGCCGCGATACTCGGAGTCTTCCAACCGCTTGGGCAGCGCTTCTTGGATGTAGGTTAGCGCGGCTTGGAGTTCCGGCGCGCGAAAGTCACGCTCGAGCGAAAGCAATGCCTGCAACTGGTTACCGGCGCGGATGTGCCGCAGCTGAATAAGCGCCGCCCAAACACTGGCGACGACGATAACGAGCGTCCCGACTTGCGCCCAGGCCGATATCGCGTCAGCGCCCATCGAAGGCGCTTTCTTGGCTCGCTCTCCCCACCCCTAGACATTCGGTGTCAGATGCGCAGAGGAGCGCGGTAATGCTCTCGCTCGCCTATTCAGCTGCGATGCTCGGCATCGAGGGCTATGTCGTGCGCGTCGAAGCCGATAGCGCCGCCGGAACGCCGCACTTTGCGATCATCGGACTTCCCGACCGGGCCCTGGGGGAAGCGCGCGAACGCGTGCGCGCGGCGATAATCAACTCCGGCTTCGCCTATCCCGCCGGAAAGCTGCTCGTCAATCTCGCGCCGGCCGACGTACGTAAAGCCGGACCGGCATTCGACCTGGCCATCGCGCTGGCGCTCATCGGCATCGACGAACAGATCGACCGCCTCGCCTTGCAGCAGTTCATCGCGCTTGGCGAGTTGGCACTGGACGGCAAACTGCGCCCGGTGAGCGGCATCCTGCCAATGGTACTCGGCGCGCGCGAAGCGGGCTTTACTAAACTCATCGTACCGTCGCTCAACGCCGACGAGGCCGCGCTGGTCGGAGGCATCGAACTTTATGCCGTCGATTCGCTGCAGGCGGCGATCGCAGTGATCGTCGGACACGGCGCGAAATGGCGCCGCCGCTGCACCGAGCCGGCGCTCGAGCCCGCCGACGACCTCGTTCACGGCGACCTAGCCGACGTGCGCGGCCAACTCGCCGCAAAGCGCGCGCTGGAAATCGCCGCGGCCGGCGGCCACAACCTGTTGCTCGTCGGGCCGCCCGGATGCGGCAAAACGATGCTGGCGCGGCGCCTTCCCTCGATTCTCCCGGCGATGTCGCTGCACGAAGCGCTTGAAGTAACGAAGATCTACAGCGTAGCCGGATTGCTGGTCGGTCGCGCCGGCGTCGTGCGCGCGCGGCCCTTTCGCTTTCCGCACCACACGATCAGTCAGACGGCGCTGGTTGGCGGCGGCTCGTTCGTCAAACCGGGGGAGATCTCGCTCGCGCATCATGGTGTTCTCTTTCTCGACGAACTTCCGGAGTTTAACCGCAGTTCGATCGAGGTTATGCGCCAGCCGCTCGAAGAGGGGACGGTTACCATCGCGCGCGCATCCGGCACGTTTACCTACCCGGCCCGCTTTCAACTCGTCGCGTCGATGAATCCGTGCCCCTGCGGCTATCGTGGCACGCGCACCGTGGAGTGTCGCTGCGACGACGCGACGGTCGCCAAGTACGTCAGCAAACTTTCCGGGCCGCTGCTCGACCGGATCGACTTACAGATCGAGATCGCCCGCGTGCCGTTCGACGATATGGTGCGGTACGAGGGCGCCGAACGTTCGGCGAAAATCCGCAGCCGCGTCGTCGCCGCGCGGAACCGGCAGCGCAAACGCTTTGCCGGCGCGACGCCGCTCTCGAACGCCGACATTCCGGCCAATGCGATGCGGCGCTACTGCGCGCTCGATGACGTTGCGCTCCGGCTTCTGGCGCATGCCAGCGCGAAGCGCCAGTTCTCAGCGCGCGCGCTCGACCGCATCGCTCGCGTCGCCCGCACGATCGCCGATCTCGCCGGCGACGACGCGATCGCCGCACAGCACGTCGCCGAAGCGATCCAATATCGCAGTCTGGAGCGGCTGGGCGCCGCGGCCTGAAGGCCGCGACGGCACACGCAGGCAAAAAATACAGCGTGCGATACGCTGCTATTATCGGCGCGACATGTCTTGCGTTTGCGCTTCCCACCGTTGCGCCGGGAGCTTCAATGGGGCCGGCCGGACTGGTCGATACGTTCGTCGGAACTTCCGGCACGACGATCGGCGGCCCGATCGATACCTTTCCCGGCGCCGACCTACCATTTGGGATGGTTCAGTGGAGCCCGGACACGCCGGCGCAGAATGCCGGCGGCGGCTACGATTACGGCGACCACGACATCACCGGCTTTAGCTTGACCCACCTCAGCGGCCCCGGATGCAGCGTTTTCGGCGACTTTGCCGTCTTGCCGGTGATCGGCACGCTTCCAAACGACCCTTCGACCTTGCGTCAGACTTTCTCGCACGCCAACGAGGAGAGCGCGCCCGGGTGGTACGCCGTCTCGCTCGGTAATCCGGGGATACGCACCGAGTTGACGGTCACCCGCCGAACGGGTCTCGCTCGCTTTACCTTCCCGGCGACGCCGGAAGCAAATCTGCTGCTCAACGCCGCCTCGAACCAAGCCGGCGTCACCGCCGCGCAAGTGAAGGTCAGTTGGCCGAACGAGATCTCGGGAACCGCATCGAGCGGCTTCTTCTGCGGCATGCCCGATCGCTATACCGTGCACTTCGTGGCTCGCTTCGATCGCTCGTTCACCGGCGCCGGCGTCTGGAACGATGGGCGGGACGCCTGGGTGCGCTTCGACGCGACGCGCAACCGGCAAGTCGTCATGAAGGTCGGCCTTTCGTTCGTCGACGATGCCGGGGCGCGGGCCAATCTCGCGGCCGAAGCGACGAGTTGGAATCCGATCGTCGTACGCAATCATGCCACCGAGATGTGGAGCGGCATGCTGGCGCGCATCGCCGTAACCGGCGGAACGACGCCACAGCGCCGTACTTTTTACACTGCCTTCTATCACACGCTACTTCATCCCAATGTAATCAGTGACGCAACCGGCCAGTATCGCGGCTTCGACCAACGCATCCATCACGTCGTGCCCGGACACGACGAATACGCGAACTACTCCGACTGGGACGTCTATCGCACCGAAATTCCGTTGCTCGCGCTCGTCGTTCCGGGGGAGACGAGTGACATGATGCAGTCGCTGGTCGACGCCGCGCGTCAAGGCGGCGGCTGGCTTCCGCGCTGGGCGCTGGTTAACGGACCGACCAGCGTCATGGGCGGCGACTCGATCGATCCGGTGATTGCCGGCGGCTATGCCTTCGGTGCGCGAGACTTCGATACGCGCGGCGCGCTGGCTGCAATGGTACAGGGCGCTTCGAGAACTTCGGGGCCGCCGGGGCAAGGCTGGTACGTTCCACGATGGGAGCTCAACGACGATTACCTGCGCAGAGGCTTCATCGTCAACACGCATACGACGTCGGTATCGCCGGTGCCAAACGGAGCCTCGGAAACGTTGGAGTATGCTCTCGACGATTTCTCAATCGCTCGCCTCGCCTATGCGTTGCATTCCAATCAAACCTACGACGCATTTATGCGGCGCTCGTCGAACTGGGCGACGCTGTTCGATAGCGCGAGCGGGTGGATCGCGCCGCGCGATGCCGATGGCGCCTTCATGCAGGCGCCGATCACCGAAAACGGCCAGAGCGGCTTTCAAGAAGGCAACGCCGCGCAGTATACGTGGATGGTTCCGCAAGATTTGCGCGATTTAATTGGGGCAATGGGCGGCCGGGCCGCCGGCTCGGCCAAGCTCGACGAATTCTTCACGCAGCTCGACGCCGGACAGGACCATCCTTACGCGTGGCTCGGTAACGAGCCGAGCCTCGGGGCGCCGTGGGTTTATCTCACCGCGGGAGCGCCATGGCGAGCGCAAGATATCGTGCGCCGCGCGCTTACCACGCTCTACGGCGACACGCCTGACGGTCTGCCGGGCAATGACGACCTCGGCACGATGAGCGCCTGGTATCTGTGGTGCGCGATCGGACTCTACCCGCAGAACCCGGCAGTTCGTTTTCTTGACGTCGGCGCGCCGCTCTTTACCTCGGTGACGCTGCGCGCGCCGAACGGACCGACGATCGTCATTCGCGCGCCGCAGGCGTCAACGGACCGTCCGTACGTGCAGGCGCTCCAAGTGAACGGCCGTTCGACCAACGCAACGTGGCTGTCGTTGCCGATGCACGGCACGCAGCGCCTCGATTTCGAACTCGGGGCGGCGCCGAATCGCCGCTGGGGCGGCAGCAGCAACGACGCACCGCCCTCCTACGCATCGACGCACATCGTACTCCCGCCCGCGACGTCTGCGGTATTGGCGGCCGGCAGCACGAGCGTCTCGGAAGCACAATCCTCGAGCGCATCGTTTACCGTTTCTAATCGAGACGGCGCCATGCCGGTAGCAATAACGTGGAACGCGACGGCACCGCGAGGCATCCATCTCGAACCCGAACGCGGACGCGTCGCGCTGGCCGCACACGCGATAGAAGAGGTGCATCTGCGGCTGTCCGCCGACGCCTCGGAGGCGGCCGGTTATCGAGGCGTTCGCATCGACGCCGTCGCCACCGACAGCAACGCACGCCTCGCGCACGCTACGATCGCCGTACGCGTCAGCAACGGCGCAGAGCAGCCCGCACTTGCCTACGCCGAAAATCGCTTCGGCAATACGATTACGCCGATCGACGTAACGACCGGCGCGACCGGTCCCGAAATCGCGGTCGGTGAAGAGCCGCGCGATGCCGCCTTGAGCCGTGATGGGCGGCGCCTCTACGTTGCCAATCGCGGGGCTGCCTCGGTCAGCGTCGTCGACACCGGCGAGCGCCGCGCGATCGCCGTCGTCAAAGTTGGTTCATCGCCAAACGGCCTTGCGCTAACTCCCGACGGCAAGCAGCTCTGGATCGCCAACTCCGACGACGGAACGATCCAAGCCGTCGACACCGCGACGCTTCACGCGCGCCCGCCGCTGCGCGTGGGCTTGGCGCCGCGCAGCATCGTGGTCGCTCCGGACGGTGCGATGCTCTACGTCAGCAACTCGGATTCAAATAGCATTACGCCGGTGGACCTGCGCAGTGGAACCGCCGGCAAGCCGATCGCCGTCGGATCGCGCCCCGCCGGCATCGCCATAGCTCCCGATGGTAAGCGCCTGTACGTCGTGAACAGCGCCTCGAACGACGTCTGGACGATCGACCTTTCCGGGAGCGGCACGGCGTTCGTTCCTATTCCCGCCGGCGTCGATCCGCAGCTAATTGCGATTTCGCCAGACGGCCGGCTCGCTTACGTCAGCGACTACGCCAACTCGTTCGTCACGCCGATCGACTTGCAGTCAAATCGTGCGCTGGCACCGATCGAAGTCGGCGGAGCACCCTACGGCATCGCCTTCACCAGCGGCGGACGCACTGCCGTGGTGGTCGTGCGTCGTGACAACGCTTGCGTTATGATCGACGTCGCAAAGGGCAGCGTGAGTGCCGCGATTCCGCTAGGAAACGGACCTTATACGGTCGTTGCACCGTAGGGCGGGCCGTCTTCCTTGGGAACGTCCAGCTGTGGGATGGCGTCGCCGTCGAGAAAGACGGCGAGCTCGCGCGGCGAGAACTGCAGTCCTGCCCAGAACGCACCAAAATCGCCGTAACGCGCGCTGGCTTCGTCGAAGCGCATCTCGTAGACGAGCTTCTTGAAGACCAGGGGATCGTCGGCATACAGGTCGACGCCCCATTCGAAGTCGTCGAACCCGACCGATCCCGAGATCACCTGCGTTACCCGCCCGTGATAGGTGCGACCGACGACGCCGTGCTGGCTCATCATCTTTGCGCGCGCCTCGTACCCGAGGATATACCAGTTCTGAACTTCACCGCGCCGCTTGCTCATCGGATAGAAGCACTGGTAGCGCCGCACCGGGATCTTGGCCCACAGACGCGGACCGACGTACGGGCTCTCGGCTTGTTTTCGAATCAGCTCGTCGAAGGCGGCGATCCATTCGGGCGACTGCGGCGGCAGCTCGCGCTGCGTCAGCTCGGCGTGAATCTTGGCTGTAGCGTCGTATAGGCCCAGCTCCAACACCGAAACGTAGGAACCGTAGGGCGCCAGAAACTCGCGCAGCTCGAGCTTGTCGACGAGCGTTTGCGCGTACGCCAGCCCATCGAACGAACGGGCGTAATGCGTAAGCATCAGGTCGCCCTTATGTCCGACGATTTGGGCGAGGCCGACGTCGCCGTCGTCGCTCGCCTTGAGGTGCTCGACGAGGTCGATCGCATGGCCGGTATACTTATTGCGCCGCTTCTCCGGCAGTGCATCCCATCGGCGCCGGTCTAGGGCGAACATGCGATGGAGAATCCACCAACCTTCGAGCGATTCGGGAACGTTCGGATCGCGCATCTCGTCTGCTTACGTAGTGATTGTGTGATTTATTGGCCGCGAGCTAGGGCCTTGACGCGTTTCACCTCGGCTATGACTTCGGCCTCTAGACGCTCGGGATGCTCCCGATACTTTGCCCAGAGCGGCGGCGTGTGCGCGATGTCGTTAAGCACGCGCGTATAGACCGCATTGACCGGCGTCGGTACGCCGCGGTCGTGACCGGCCGCGGCAACGGCGCCGTTGAGCACGTCCACCTCGGTCTGCGGCCTCGCGCGGCGAAGATCGAGCAGCAGCGAGGGCGGCTTGGTCCCTCGCGCACCGGCGATTGTGTGCGCCAGCATGCCGCGTGAGACCGGGCTCGGCAGCGACGCAACCCCGAAGAGCGCGCGCACGGGGTAGCGCGGCAGGTCGATCGCCTCGATGCCAAGCGCCTGCATGACGGCGCGAACTTCGCGAATCATGCGAATCTCCAGCGTAAAGATCTTGTCGAAATGCACGAAGCGGTTGGGCAGCACGTTGAGGATCGCGCAGCTCGCATTGGCGACGACGTTGAGGGCGAGCTTGCTCCACTTCAACGCGCGCCAGTCTTTTACGATCTTCACCGTCAGGCCGGTAGAAGCAAAGGTCGCAGCGAGCCAGTTGTAGGCGTTCGCGCCAACCGGTGCCAGCGCCAGTCCGCCTTCTTTTGCCGGACGGGCGTTGCCGTCGCGATCGCGATCGATCGGCGTGGTCAAAGCGGCGGCGACAACGTTGTCGGCGCCGAATGCCGCCGCCAGCCGTTCCTCGTTTCCGACGCCGTTCTGAGGGGATACAAAGACGCATTTCTCGGGGGCAACGATGGCGCGTCGCAGCGTTTCGATCGCGGCCTCGGTGTCGTAAGCTTTGGTTGCGACCAGCGCCACGTCCGCGTCGTACGGCGTCACCTCTTCCAACGCACGCGGCGCATATGCCACTTCCACGCCGACGCCGCGCAGCAAATCGCCGGCATACGTTCCCATGGCACCCTTGCCGACGATGTACACCTTCACGACGAAAATCCCGTCGAACCGAAACCGCCCTCGCCCCGGGCCGTCGGCGGCAGTTCGGCCACTTCGTCGAACGATGCACGCGAGACGGGCGACACGACCAGCTGCGCGATTCGATCGCCCCGCCGAATGACCACCGGTTCGCTGCCAAGATTGGCGAGCACGATCGCGACCTCGCCGCGATAATCGGCGTCGATCGTTCCCGGCGAGTTCAAACACGTAACGCCGCGGCGTATCGCCAGACCGCTGCGCGGACGTACTTGCGCTTCGTACCCAACGGGAAGCGCGATCGAAAAACCGGTTGGAACCAACGCGCGAGCACCGGGCAATAGCGTCAGCTCTTCGCGAATCGCCGCGCAGAGATCGGCTCCCGCCGCGTGCTCGCTCATGTAGCCGGGTACCGGCAATCCTTCGCCTTGCGGCAGGCGCTGCAAGGCAACGCGCACGCTTTCCACGTCAGACGAACACTATAGCTGGGCTAGCTCTTCGCGGAAGCTCTCGATGTCCCGGAACGACCGGTAGACGCTAGCAAATCGAATATAGGCGACGGGGTCGAGGCTCCGCAGCGCCTCCATCAACTTCTCACCCACCAACGACGACGCTACCTCGCTCTCCCCGCGGGCGAACAACTCGCGCTCGAGATCGGCGGCCACCGCTTCCATGCGGCTCTCCGAAATCGGGCGTTTCTCACATGCCTTGCGCAGACCGGCGAGAATCTTTTCGCGGCTGTACTGCTCGCGCCGGCCATCTTTCTTGACGACAAAGAGGCGCGGGACTTCCATGCGCTCGTAGGTGGTAAACCGGTGCTTGCAGCGCGGATCCAGACATTCGCGCCGCCGCCGAACCACAGTCTCGTCGTCGCGCGAGTCCACGACACGCGTTTCACTCGTGCGACAAGTTGGGCAAGTCAGCGGTAACTCTCTCCCCCACGGCACATATTGTGGGTGCACGTATTATACGTCACTACGGGTAGTTAACGCAAAAAAGCCCCGACGCGCCGTGCGCGTGCGGGGCCTTTTTCCCAAATGTGCGCGCTGTGCTATGCGGCGCCGATCCTGAACATCTTCGTCCCGCAGACCGGGCACTTGCCCTCGGTCGCGGGGCGGCCGTTTTTCATTGTGATTTGGACGGCGTCTTTGATCTCGCGCTTAGCCTTGCACTTGACGCAGTACGCTTCTGCTGCCAACTCTGCTTCCTCCGTGGGGCCAGGCTATTCCGTCGGGCGCCGATTCCCCCTGCACGCCGCTCCTTGCCCGCACGGAGGGAGCGCGTGATGGAGGGCGCGTGCACGACCCGGTCTACGAAAGCCGCAGCCGCATCGAGGCCGCCCGCGGCCGACCCTTCGAGGTGGCCGCCGCGGGTCTGTGGCGCTGCGGCGAGCTGGACGGCCTGGCGCGGCCATGCGTGGCCATTGTGGGCACCAGGGCGGCCACCCCCTACGGAACCCGGCTGGCCCATCGCTTCGCCGCCGAGCTGGGTGCTGCAGGCTGCACGATCGTCTCCGGCCTTGCCTTGGGCGTCGACCGGGCGGCGCACGAGGGGGCGCTGGCGGCCGGCGCCGTCACGGTGGGCGTCATCGGCGGCGGCCATCGCTGCTTTTTTCCTAAGCGCAACCTAGCGCTCGCAAGTAAAATGGTTGCGGCCGGCGGGGCGGTACTCTCGCCCTATCCACCCGACCATCTCGCTTTTCCGAGTCAGTTTCTCGAACGCAACGGCATCGTCGCAGGACTGGCCGATGCCGTACTGGTCGTCGAAGCCCCGGCTCGCAGCGGAGCGCTTAATACCGCCGGCTGGGCGGCCGGGCGGATTCCGGTTCTCGCCGTCCCGGGCGACGTCGATCGCAAGCACGTCGCCGGCTGTTTGGCGTTGATCCGCGACGGCGCCACGCTGGCGCGTAATGCGGACGATGTACTTGAATCATTGGGGCGCCTGCCGCTTCGGACGCTCGCACTCGCGGCGCCCTCGACGCGCGATCCAACGGCGCGCGCGTTGCTCGAAGCGATCGATGAGGGCGCAGCAACGTTCGACGAGATCGTCGCAAAAAGCGGCGTCGCGGCGGCCGCGGCCCTCGCCACGCTCGCGCTCCTGGAGCTCGACGGAATTGTGGAATCCACGGGAGCCTCGCACTATTCGCGGGTCGCACCGCTATGCGGCGGCGAAAAAGCCTAATGCATGAGTTTGGACGACGCGCTGCGCGCCTTTTCCGACGCCGCTGCGGCGGCCGTTGCCGAGACGTATCCGGGAGAGCTCCCGGCCGTTGCGTTCGAGGCCCCGCGTCGTCCCGAGTTTGGCGACTTCTCGACCAACGTCGCGTTCTCGCTGGCGAAGCGAGCGCGCAACGCGCCGCAAGAGATCGCGAAAGCCATCGTCGGCGCAATCGACACGCGCAACCCCGAGCTGGCCGAGCGATTCAGCAGCATCGAGGCCGTCGGCGGTTTCATCAACTTGCGCCTCGCTCCGACGGTGTGGCAGAGCGTCGTCGCAGAGATTCTCCAAAAGGGTGAGGACTTCGGCCGGATGCCGCGCCGCGGCGTGCGCGTCTCGCTGGAGTTTGGGAGTGCCAATCCGACCGGACCGCTGGTCGTCGTGCAGGGCCGTTCGATGTCCATCGGCGCGACGCTGGCCGACGCGATGCGTTTCTGCGGCTACGACGTCTACGTCGAATGGATCATCAACGATGCCGGCGGCCAGCTCGACGCGCTCGGGCGTTCGATCTATGCGCGCTACCGCGCGCTCTTCGATCCGGGCTATCCTTTTCCGCAAGAGGGCTACCCCGGCGAGTATTTGATTCCGATCGCCCGGCGCATCGAAAGCCGTGACGGAGAGCGCTGGATCGATGCAACGGAATCGGAATGGCTTCCCTATTTTACCGCTTTCGGCCGCGACGAGCTGGTTGCCGAGCAGCGACGAACCGCCGAACGCTTCGGCGTCGCTTACGACTGCTGGCAGAGCGAACGCGAGCTGCACGAGAGCGGCAAGGTGCGCGAAGGCATCGATCGTCTCGGCGAGCTCGGCTTGACTTACGAACAAGACGGCGCGCTCTTCTTCCGGGCGACGAACTTCGGCGACGACAAGGATCGCGTGCTGCTGCGTAGCGACGGGCGGCCGACCTATTTCTGCATGGACGTTGCCTACCATTATCAGAAGCTCAAGGGCAACGATCGCGTCGTCGACATTCTCGGCCCCGATCATCACGGATACATCGAGCGTCTCAAGGGAATGGCGGAGGCGCTCGGCTATCCCGGGCGCCTGGAGGTCCTCATCGCGCAGCAGATCACGTTGATGCGCGGCAGCGAGCAAGTTGCGATGAGCAAACGCGCCGGGGAGATCGTAACCCTCGACGAGATCATCGACGAGGTCGGGCTCGACGCGGCGCGATTCTTCTTCATCATGCTGGCAGTCGAGTCGCCGCTGACCTTCGACCTCAAGCTGGCCGTCGAAAAAGAGAGCGAGAACCCCGTTTATTACGTGCAGTACGGGCACGCCCGCATCGCGTCCGTGCTGCGGCGGGCGCTGCCCGAGGACGTGCGCGACGCGCAAACGGCCTCCCTCGCTCCCCTGGTACATCGCTCGGAGTTGGTGCTGGCGCGCCGTCTGGCCGAGTTTCCAGCCGTTGTCGCCGGCGTAGCCCAGCATCTTGCGGCGCATCGTCTTGCACGGTACGCGCGCGACGTCGCTGCCGACTTCCACCAGTTCTACACCGAGTGCAAGATCTTGGCCGACGAACGCGAGATTCGACTGGCGCGTCTGGCGCTCTCGTTGGCCGCCAAGAGCGTTCTCTCGCGCGCGCTCTCCCTCGCGGGCGTGAGTGCGCCGGATTCGATGTAGTTGCCGGGCTTAGCGGCCGCGCTCTGGCTGCTCGGCCTCTATGCCGCGGCCCCGGCACTACGCTCGGGCGAGCGATACGGCTTCGCCGATCGATGGCGCGACGCGGTGATTCTGGGCGTCGGAATTCCATTCGTTCTCGCGCTCGTGCATGGGCTCTATCCGGCAACGTGCTGGATCGCTCTGGCAATCTGCATCGCAGTCGCCGTGCGGCGCCGCGAGCGGCGCGAAGCCCCGCCGCCTTACGCTGCCGGCGACACCGTTCCGTACGTTACGCTTGGCGCGCTCGCGGCCGTAGCATGGCCGCAACTAATGCGACCGCTGCTCGACGGAGATTCGCTCTCATACCACCTTCCCAACGCGGCGTCGTGGGTGCAATCACACTCGCTGTGGACGACCGCTACGCACTACTGGTGGTATCCACCGGGATCGGAGCTCTTTGCCGCGGGCCTCTACGACGTTGCGAGCCCCTTCGCGCTGCCGTGGTGCGGCTTCGTCGCGCTGGCGCTTCTCGGTTTCCGCATCGCCGCTTTCGCGCGCGAAACTTTTGCCGCGCCGCCGCTGCTCGCCGACGCGCTCGCCGCCGCCACCGTTGCCACCTATCCGTTGGCCATTCAGGGCGGAACGCTGCAAAACGACGCCTGGCTCGCCGCGTTCTTTCTCGAGAGCTTCGCCGCGCTGAATACGACCGGCGACCGCGCCGCCGCAATCCGCACGCTGGCGGTGACCGCACTGATCAAACCGCAAGGTTGGATCTTTGCCGGCATCGCGCTGGTAGCACGGCGCGCGCCGCGCGAAGTCTGGCTCGCCGTAGCGGCGGTGCTCGGGCTCTGGATTGCACGAGACGCCCTGCTCTGGAGTTCGGCAATCCTCGCACCGGCGAGCACTACGTACGGCAATATTGCGGGGTCAACGATCGTTGCCCACGGCGCGGCGGCGTTGTTGCTGCTCTTGCACGTCGGCGCGACGATCTCGCCTTTCGCGCTGATCGCATTGACGGCGGCGCTCATCGCACCGGCGCTTCTGCCGAAGCAGCGCGAGCTGGGATGGAGCGCGTGCGCTGCGGCGCTGCTCTTTTTCGCCCTTCCTTTCGGTTACGACACGTCGGTGGCGCAGCTCGCGACGGGCGCCTCTCTGCGCTTCGCCGCGCCGGCCGTTGCGGCCGGAGCACTGGCGCTCGCGCCGGTAGCCGCGCGCTTTAGTTACATCTCGATCGCCTTGCTCTGGGGCGCTGCGATTTACGGAATTGTCTACGTTCTCGGCATCTTTTGGAACGACGGTTCTACGCACGCCGCGTTACCCGTCGCCGCTGCTGCCGTTGCGATTGCGGCTGCGGTTCGTAACCGTCACGCCGCCTGGGTACCGGCAGCGGCGTTCGGCCTCGCCGTCGTCGCGGCGACGCATCTCGCCGGGCGCCACCCCGTCGACTATTACACCGACGCGTTGCGCGTTGGGCCAACGCAGCCAGGCCTTTATCGCTGGATCGCGATGGAGCATCCGCCGCGCATTGGTGGTTGGGGGTTGCGTTTGGGTGTGGTCAACGTTCTCTCGCCGGCGACGCAGACGATGGATTTACCTGACGCCGCGCCCTGCACGGTCGCGCAGCGCTACGGCGTGCTCTTAACCGCGGTGGCGCAGAACGATCTGCCGCCGGAACTCAATACGCAACGGCTCGGCGCCGCACGTCGCTGCGGTGCCGTCGTGTACGAAGATCCGATCGCCGCGGCCGCCCGACCCAGCGGAACGGCTACGACTTCTCGAGCTGAGCGGTGATCCACGGCGCCACGAAATAACGCCACAGGATCTTGATGAGCGCCGCGGCCGGAATCCCCAAGATCAGTCCCGGGATGCCGAAGAGTTCCCCGCCGGCAAAGACGGCAAACATCGAACCGATGGGCGACACGCCGGCCGATTGACCCATGATCTTGGGAACGAGCACGTTGTCGCTGATGCGCGCCATGGCGAACATGATGACCTGGACCCAAACGATCATCCAAACACCCTGCGGCGCGCTCATCGGTACGGCAATAACCTGGGCGATCAGCATGCCGATCACCGGTATCGCGTAGGCCACGGCCGAGATAATCCCGATGATCAGCGAAAACTTGAAGCCGATAATCGCCGAGCTGATCGCGATGGCCGTGCCGGTGATCGCGCTCACGATCACCTGGCCGGAAATGTAGCTGCCGAAGACTTCGGTGACCTCGGCGGCGAGCTGGCGCGCCGTCTGCTGGCGCCGCGGCGGGAAGAGCGAAGCGAACCAGTCGGAGATCTGCGTGTCGTTGAGCAGAAAGAATATCGAGAGAACAATCGCCGAGAATATCATGAAGAAGCCCGTCGCAGTATTGACCGCAATGGCACCCAGCGAGGAGATCGCTCCACTGATAAACGCCGTCATCTGGGTCGATCCGATCTTTCCGACGTTGAGGCCGCTCTCGGGGAGTTTGAGCGTCGGGAAGTACCGCTCCAGCGACGTTTCGGCTTCGATCACCCAGGTCTGCGCGGTCGTCGCGTAGCCGGGAATGTTGGTCGCCAGAAGTTGCACCTGGTTGATCGTCAACGGAACGACGATGACGATAAGAATGGTAACCGCCAGCAGCAGGCCAAAAAAAACAATTCCCACTGCCAGCGGCTTGGGCATGCGACGCTCCAAGCGCCGGGCGACCGGCTGAACGCCGAACGCAATAAACGCGGCGATGATGAAAATCGATATGGTTTTCGGGATGTGAACGGCAAACCAGAGCAGGCCCGCGGCGATAACGATGGTTGCGGCGATCCAGCCGATTCGCCGCCAAAGCTCACTGCCTAAAGTGGTTTGCACAGCAGCCGCCGCTCCGTGCGATAGCCACTCCGACGGTAGAGCCGGCGCGCGGCCTCGTTCTCTTCGGTGACCATTAACGCCATATACGGCAGACCGCGCCTTCTTGCCTCATCCTCGGCCGCGGCCAGCAGTGCCGAGCCTATCCCCGAACCACGATGCTGCGGATCGACGGCCATATATGCCACAAAGCCTTGAGGCAGCGTCGTAACCTCATCGGGAAGCTCGTCGAGGAGGAGCAAAAAACCGGCGCGCTTACCCTTGCGCCGCGCGATGAGCGCAACGTGCGACTGCGTTTCGACGATCTCGCAGAGCCGCTCGAAGGCGATGCGCACCATTGCCTCGGGAGCGCGTCGAGTTGAGGCGACGCTCGACATGACGCAGCGCCGGCCGAGTTCGAGGATGAACGCGCGGTCGGCGGCCCCCTCGTCTCCGCTACCGCTTGGACGAACGGTCGCCATCAAACACGCCGGGACCCCGGGTCGGTCACCGGCTCGCCGTCACGGCACTGGGGGCACTCGCGTTCGTCGTAGGATTCCAGCGGCAGGTCGAGCAGCGCGTGCGTGGTCAGCCCAAAGTCGCCCTTCCCGCGCAGAATGATGACGCCGATTCCGACGATCTCGGCACCGCCGTCGCGCACGACCCCGATGACTTCGCGCACCGAGAGGCCGGTCGTAACCACGTCTTCCACAATTAACGCGCGATCGTTCGGAGACAAGGCGAAGCCGCGGCGCAGGGCTGGAACGCCGTTCTCTTTCTCGACGAAAATCGCTTTGGTTCCCAACTGCCGCGCTACTTCGTACGCGAGCAGAATTCCACCGACGGCGGCACCGACCACGATCGTCGGAGACGACGCGCGAAAACGATCGGCGATTGCACGCGCGACCGGCTCGAGCAGAACCGGATCTTCGAGAATCCGGAACTTTTGCACGAAGCGGTCGCTGTGCCGGCCCGAGCTGAGCCGAAAATGTCCTTCGAGCAGGGCTCCTCGCTTCGCCAGCGCCGATGGCAGATTCAGCTCGCCGTCGTTCACGCCCGTACGGACATCTCGTCGAGTATGGCGCGCGCTGCGGCGACGGGGTCCTCGGCTTCGACAATCGGACGCCCGACCACCAAGTAATCGGCACCCTCGGCGACCGCTTGCGCAGGAGTGGTGACACGCTTTTGATCGCCGTGCGCGCTGCCGGCCGGTCGAATCCCGGGCGTCAGCGTCAGGAAATCGTCGCCGAAGAAACGCTTGAGGTCGCGGACTTCGTGCGCGCTGCAAACGACCCCGGCGCAGCCTGCGTCGCGGGCGAGCGCCGCCAACCGAATCGCGTTCTCGCCGGGGCCGCCGCTTAATCCCAGCTCGTTGAGATCTTCGGGAGCGATGCTGGTTAGCAACGTCACGGCAAAGATGTGGGGCGCGGTGATACCCAACTCGCTAGCGCGCTCTTGCGCCGCATCTACCGCCGCGCGCATCATCTCGAGGCCGCCCAGCGCGTGAACGTTGATCAGATGCACGTTCGGGCGGACGAGGTGCGCGATCGCTGCCGCCACCGTCCGCGGAATATCGTGCAACTTGGCGTCCACGAACGTCCGCACGTCGCGCTCCTCGCAATACGACAGAATGCGTTCGGGGTAGGCGCACAGCGCCTCGAGGCCGACCTTGACGAGCACGTCGAGCTCGTAGAGCTGGTCGACGAGCCGTTCCGCCTCCTCGGCGCTGGGGACGTCGAGGGCGACGATCAGCTGGGCCATGCGTTAACCTTCATCTCCTTCGTATTGATCGGGCGTAGCTAGTGCTACGTTGGCGCGACCGACAATCTCGTCGATCGCCGAAAGGTTGCGCTGCGCGAGGTATTGCTCCAGCTCAGAGACGATTCGCTCGGGAATTCGGGGATCGGTAAAGTTTGCCGTACCGATCGAAATCGCCGTCGCTCCGGCGAGGAAGAACTCGAGCGCATCGGTGAGGTTCTCGATGCCGCCTTGGCCGATGATCGGAATCTTTACTTTGCGTGCCACTTCGTAAACCGCGAGCACCGCAATGGGGCGAATCGCGGGCCCGGAGAGACCGCCGGTGATGTTGCCGAGGCGCGGCTGCCAGTTTTCTACGTCGATGGCCATTCCACGAACGGTGTTGATTACCGCCAGTGCGTCGGCACCCGCCGCTTCGGCCTCACCGGCGACTTCGGCAATTGAGGTGACGTTCGGTGAGAGCTTCACGATGAGCGTTTTGTCGGTCGTGCTTCGCGCGGCGCGCACGACGCGCGCGGTCAGCCCGGCGTCGCACCCGAAAGTCTCGCCCTCGCTGGCGACGTTGGGACACGAAACGTTGAGCTCGACGGCGGCGATCTCGTCGCGTGCCGCCAGCCGTTCGCAGACGTAGGCATAGTCGTCGATCGAAAAACCGGCGACGCTGCCGATCAGCTTGCAGGGCCGGCCGGCGTATTTGGGTAGCTCGCGCTCGAGATACCAGTCGATGCCGGGATTCTGCAACCCGATCGCGTTGAGCATGCCCGAAGGCGTATGAACGAGCCGCGGCGTCGGATTGCCGAGCCTAGGCAGGCGCGTGACGCTTTTGAGCACGATCGCGCCGAGCTTCGAAAGGTCGGCGAAGGGCGCGTATTCCTCGCCCGAACCGTAGCAGCCGCTGCCCATCAACGTCGGATAAGGCAGCTGCAGCTTCCCGATTTTGACCGCCAAGCTCGGCTTCACGCCTACCATCGTAACTCGCCGGCCCAAAAAACCGGTCCTTCCCGGCAGACCCTCGCGTAGACCACGTCGCTACCGCCGCGATCGGCAGGTGGGAAGCCCGGAGCCTGCGCGCTGCTCGCATCGAGCGGAACGACGCAGCCCCAGCATCCTCCAACGCCGCAGCCGAAGGTTTCCTCGAGCGCCAGCTGCGCCGGTACGTCGAACGCCGCCGCCACTCGCGCGACGGCTCGAAGCATCGGCGTCGGACCGCAGGCAAAAATTGCGTCGGGCTTCGATGACTCCGCCAGCGCTTCGGTAACGAATCCGCGACGTCCCGACGAACCGTCGTCGGTCGTCAAAATCAACTCGCAACCGGCATCGGCAAAACGCTGCGCTTCGACCAACAGTTCGGCGTTGCGCGCGCCGTAGAAGAGACGAACGCGGGCACCGCGAGCGAGCAATTCGTTGGCGCAGAGCAACACCGATGCGATGCCGACCCCGCCGGCAACGATCGCCACGTCGCGCTCGCTTCCGGTGCAGTCGAATCCGTTGCCGAGCGGTCCCAAGACGTCGAGTCGATCGCCCGGACGCAACTCTGCGAGCTCTTGCGTGCGCCTGCCGGTGAGAAAGAAGAGAAGGCTTGCGAGCTTGCCTTCTGCTTCGTAGATGGCGAGCGCCGTCGCTGCCGATTGTGCGCTCGGTGGAATCGCCATGACGTATTGGCCGGGACGCGCGGCACGTGCCAAATCCGGCGCATCGAGCGCCAGCAGCACGACGCCGGGTGCCGGTTCGCGGCGCTCGACGATGGTGGTCGCGTGTACGCGGGCGTGCTGATTAAGCGTCGCCATCTTGTTTAGGGTATTTTCTGCAAATTCTCAGAAAAATCTCCGGAAACGGGTGCACACCCTTGCGGGTCGAGCCGTTATACTGTATAGAGAGCGTAAATCACTGGGAAAGGAGGGTCCGCAGATGGCAGGTCTTATCGTCTTCAAATCGTTAGCCGACGCACTCAGAGCGGGTTATCAGGTTTACGATCGGACTGCGGATGGATATCTGGTCAGGACTCGCACGGCAGCCGGCTGGGCCATGGCCTTGGTCTCCTGTAAGTAAGTTCGTCTTTATAAATAGAGCAACGCCGCCGGCAATCGTCCGGCGGCGTTGCTTATTATGCAACCGTGCTCGATCTAGGAGCGATAGTCGGGCGGCGATGCGGGCTTCTCGATTTCCGGCGTCGATCCGGGACGCCAGCCGCCATAGGTGGGGCCGGGCGGCATCGCACTCGAGGTTGCGTTGCCTGGAGGCGGCGCGTTCGAAGTTCCGCCGGTCATTCCGTACCGCCGTCCGCCCAACGCGGGCCCGAAGCTCGCGCCGCTGAGAACCGCGCCGATAATCTGCGCGATACCGACGAACAGCGGTATCAGTCCGCCGAGCAGCCACGGGCCTGGGAAAAAAGTCCCATCGCCGTGGTATCCGATGAATCCCAACCCGATGAGCAGCGCGAGTCCGATAAAGGCAACCTGCATGCCACGCCGCAGCTGCTGCTGCGCGAGGAAGTCAGGCTGGTAGCCGTATTGTTCGGGCGGCGCTTGCGTCGTCGAGCCGGGAACCCATCCGTACTTCATGGCGCGGCGCATGTCGCGCGGGTTGGGCGGCGGCACGATGCCGCGGCGTAACATCTCCATGCGCTCCTGATGCGCCAACACCCGAGAGATGATGAATGCTGCAATGGGTGCGCCGAAGATGCATAGGATTGCCACCATCGGCACGAGATCGCTAAGGTCCGTCACTGTAGAGCTTCTCCGTTAGTAAGTATGTGAATCGAGCCGTCGGATGTGGCTAGCCGCATCTTGCCCGCAGCCGATCCGAGGCGAATGGTGCGCTGGGCGTCGCGATCGAGTGTCGCGCCATCGACGGAGATTCTTCCGTCGAGCGTCGAGGCGTCGATCGCGAGGTTGGCGTTGGGAGCGAGGGCGATGTGAATCGAGCCATCCGAGGTTTGAATGTTGGCATCGTTTGCGACGCTCAAGGCGTCGGCTTTGATGCTGCCGTCGAGCGTTCGCGCCTGCAGCGTGTCGACCGTAACGTTCTTGAGGGCGAGGTGCCCGTCGTTCGACGCGAGGGCAAGCCGGTCGCCGCGCACGTTGGTCGCCGAGACGTATCCGTCGTCGCTTCGCACGTCAACCGTGCCTTGCAGATCGGTCAGCGTCACGTGTCCGTCGAGAGAATGAACGGTCGTTCCGCCGGCGATTCCGAAGACGTCGGCGCCGTCGCAGCCGGCGATCTCGAGGTGCGAGCCGCTCGGCACGTCGACTTCAATGGCCTGCGTGCTGAAGCCGAAGATCTCGAAGGAAAGCGCGCCCGTGTGGGGGCGTTCGACGCGCACGCCGTCCGCCGTACGCGTGACGTGCAGCTGCGCGTAGCTTCCGCTTGAATAGACGGCGCCGCGAATGCTGGTGAGGTCGCGCACGTGAACGAGGTTATCGTTGGAAACCGCGACGTGAACGCGCGACGACCGATCGTCGATGACGACGTGCGGCTCGGAACCGGCGGCCACCGGGGCGATCGTGTTGGGCGTAAAAGCGACGTGATGAAGGCCGGCGGCGAAACTGGTGCCGCCCCGGCCCAGGGCAAAGATCGCCATTCCGACGATCAGAATCTCGGCGGCGATGAGCATGCCGACGACCGACGCGCGGGACATCTAGAGCCTCGGCCCCCAGCCGTCGAAGGTGGGGCGCAGCGATTGCGCGGAGTTCCGGTCATCGGGCAGCGTAGATGGCGAACCATCGGTCCGGCCGCAGCCGGGAAGAGTTTTCTTTGGAATCGTGGTCATGTTGTGGGTAGAGCCTCCGTGAAAGTTCCTGCCCTAGGTACGGCAGCCGCCCCGGCATGTTTCGCCGGCCCGGAGCCCATCGTTGAGGGCTCCGGGCGAAACAATCGCCCCTTTCGTATCGTACGACTGATGTGTCGGCATGCTTGGCCGAGGCCCCACCGGTGGCCGTAAAAGCCCTCCCGGAGGACGGCGAGCTGGTTGCGATGACGCTTCGGGGCAACCCGGAGAGCTTCGCCACACTCGTCGAGCGCTACGACCGTGCCGTCTATCACTTAGCGTACCGAACCCTGCACGACGTCGAGGAGGCGCGCGATGCAACCCAAGAGGCCTTCTTCAAAGCTTTTCGCAGCCTTCGAACCTTCAAGACGGGAGCCAAGTTCTCGACCTGGATTTTCGCGATCGCATATCATGCGTGCTGCGACCGGCTCAACCGCCGCAAGCACTACGTTAGCGACGAGATGCCGGATCGAGCCGACTCGGGACCGGGTCCCGAGCAGCAGGCGATCGCTCTCGACGAGGCCTCGCGTCTGCGCTGCGCCATCGACGCGCTGCCGGAGAAGTACCGCACCGTGATTACGCTCTTCCACCTGCAAGGAAAGCAGTACGAGGAGATCGCCACGGTACTTGGTCTGCCGATGGGTACGGTAAAGACACATTTGTTTCGCGCGAAGGAGCAGCTACGCAGGCTTCTGAGCGGCATGGAGGTAACCGAATCGTGAAGATGGACGACAGCGAACTGGAGCGCGCGATCTTCGCGTTACCCCTCGAAGAGCCGCCCACCGGCTTGCGTTCTTCGATACTGCTGGCCACGGCGTACCGTCCGGCACCCGTCTTCTCGCTGTGGGATCTCGCCGCGCTGGGCGCTTCCGGTGCGATAGCGATTTGGCTAGTTGCCTTGCTGGTCCTCGGCGGCGGATCGCTCTTCGTTCACACGCTCGGTTTGATCGGTTCCTTTGCTTCGCGCTTCTTCTCCAACGCGACGACTCTCGCGTGGCTCGCCGCGGGCGGCGCGACGGCAATCTGGCTCTCGCTCTTTACCGCCCCGCAACCGGCCGGACTTCTGTCGTACAGGTCTCGACGAAGGGCTGGACGATAATCCCCATGCATGGACAAACGCCCACCCCTGGAGCGGCGCGCCTATAGGGTCCTCGTCGTCGAAGACGACGCAGCCATCAGTCGCGTCCTACAGCTTGAGCTCGAGCACGAAGGCTACGAAGTCGACGTCGCTCGCGACGGTCTCGCCGGCCTCGAAAAGGCCCTCAAAGAACCCGACTTAGTGATTTTAGACTTGATGCTTCCCCGTTTGGACGGCGTCGAAGTCTGCAAGCGCATACGCGCGAAAAGCACCGTACCGATCATCATGCTGACCGCACGCGACCGCGTTCCGGATCGCGTCGCCGGACTTGACGTCGGCGCCGATGACTACGTTACCAAGCCTTTTGCCACCGAGGAGCTCCTCGCCCGCGTGCGGGCGCGGCTGCGCGAGCGCTCCCCTCAAGGCAACGTCATCGAATACCGCGACGTCGTCATGGATCGCGACCGCCACGAAGTGCATCGCGGCGGCAAGCAGATCCAGCTTACGGCCAAGGAGTACGCGCTTCTCGAATACCTGCTGCTCCATCGCAACAAAGTTCACACGCGCGACGAACTCTTCAACGGCGTCTGGGGCAGCGACTTCCTTGGCGACTCCAACCTTATCGACGTCTACATCCGTTATCTGCGCGGGAAGATTGACGATGGCTTCGACGATAAGCTCATCACGACGGTCCGGGGCGTCGGCTATACGATCAAGGACTAGGTTCTGGGGGCGGTCGCGATGTCGCTAAAGTGGAGGATTGCGGCTGGGTATTCGCTGCTGCTGATCGTGGCGCTGACGGTGATGAGCGGGATCATCGTTTGGCGGTTTCAGCAGATTTTATACGATCAGGCGCGGACGAGCGTGAACGCGACGATGCGGCAGATCGTGCAGTTCGCACAGCAGACGACGACGCCGTTCTCTATTGAGGATTCGACCTCGGGATCGCTCCAGTTTTTGTTTAGCAGCAACAATCTGGCGACGTGGAACACGCCCCATAGCTTCGTGCAAGTCGACTCGCGCCAAGGTTATCCGTTGGCGAAGACGGCCAACCTCGGTTCGCTTACCATCCCGCCCAACTCCAATCTGTCTGCGGCCCACGACTTGGCGTTTCGCGAGCTGACGCTCGGCGCGCGCCGCTATCTGGTCGAAGATCATTTCTTGCAACAAGGCAAGGGTACGGCGATCATTCACGTGGCCGAACCCCTCGACGCATTAGAGCGAACCTTTTCGCTGGCAAAAGAGGCGATTGCGGTCGTGCTCGGGGCGACGGCCGTTGCCGTTGTGTTGCTATCGATCGTGCTCGCCGCGCAGGCGACGACGCCGATCAACGAACTCTCGCGCGAGATGCGGGAGATCAGTTCGTTTGACGCGCCGCTCGCCTCGCCGCCGAGGGTGCGCCGCCGCGACGAGATCGGGCGTCTGGCGCAGAGCTTCAACGATCTGCTTGCTCGTCTCACCGAAGCCTTTGCACGCGAACGCCAGTTTATCTCCGACGCTTCACACGAGCTCAAGACGCCTTTGACTTCCATCAACGCCAACGCGCAGATGCTGCTGCGCTGGGGCGACCGCGACGATTCGGTGCGTAAGGAGAGCCTCGAGACGATCGTACGAGAGAGCGCCGACCTCGCCGGCATGGTCAACGGCATGTTGACGCTGGCCAAGGCCGATCGCGGCGACCAGATTCCGAAGGAGCCCTGTTCGTTGGCGCAGATCGCCAGCGAGGTGACCCAGAATGCCGCGCCGCGCGCCGCCGAAAAGCACCTCGAGCTAACCTTCCACCACAACGGGACCCCGCTGGTCTACGGGGATCCCAACCTGTTGCGGCAACTAGCCGGCAATCTGGTGGATAATGCCATCAAGTTCAGCGAGCAGGGCAGCGTCGAGGTGGCGGTGAGCTCCGACCGGGAGTGGGCCTGGATCGCCGTCACCGACAGCGGCCCCGGGATACCCGAGGCAGAGCTGCCCCACGTCTTCGAGCGCTTCTATCGCGCCGACAAGGCCCGATCGCGCACCGTGCCCGGGACCGGCCTGGGCCTGGCCATCGTCCGTTCGATCGCCCGGGTCCATGGGGGAAAGGCCGAAGCGACCCGCGCCCCCCGCGGTGGCGCCCGTTTCAGCGTTTTCTTACCTCGCATCCAGCCTCCGTTCACCGATCTCTCATGATGGGGGGCAAGCCGCCCCTATACAATGTGATCGTGCGTGGGGGATGGGGGCGGGGAGCGATCGTGATGCTCCTCGCCTCGCTCTGTTCTCTGGTCTTCGTGGCGCCGGTGCGGGCCGACGATCAGTATGACGTTGGCATGTCGCCGGTCCTCAACGTCCGGATCGCCCGCGGGAATCTAACGATCCAGACCTGGGACCGTCCGCAGATCATGATCTCGTCCAGCCAGAATATGGACGTCCGTCAGGTGCCTCCCGAGCAAGTCGACTCGCGCATTCCCAGGCAGTTGCAATTCAAATCGCAGCGGATCGACAGCGAGCACGGCACCGTAGAACTGCCGGCGGAATCTTTCGTCGTTCCCGATTTAAGCGGCGGTAACCACCAGGCACTCGTCGCTTCCGGACGCGGCCAGGTGACGATTACGATTCCACGCACCACGGCGATGGTGATCGCGCACGTGCGCGCCGGTACGCTGAGCCTGCAGAACTATCGCGGCGTCTTCGTGTTGCGCGGCCGCTCGGCCGAGATCACCCTCGACAACGTCGGCGGCACCGGATACGTCGAATCGCTGCGGGGGCGCGTCGCGGCGACGAACTCCTCGTTCGACCGGCTGCGCGTGCGGACGGCCACCAGCAACATGCTTTTCCGCGGCTGCACGTCGCAGCAGATTCAAGCCACCAGCACCTACGGTTCGATCGTTTACGATAACGGCGACTTTCAGGCCGGGCTGGCGCGCTTCGAATCCGACCACGGCAACGTCGCGCTCGGCGTGCGCGGTGGTGCGCAGATCGGTGCGCACAGCGGCTCGGGGCACGTCGTTTCAAACTTCCAAGACGACGCGTTCGTGCAAGGTAACCCGGAGACGAAACAGGCTACGGTCGGCGGCGGTGGTCCGGTCGTTACCGCGACCTCGAAGAACGGCTCCGTCTATCTCTATAGTGGATCGATGGAAGCGCAGCCGCAGGTGCGCCAAGAGCTTAGCGGCAGCATGCGCCTGCCCATGGAAACCTTTCCGGCGCCGCGACGGCGTCAGCAGCAGGCAGCGCCGCCGCCGGCATAGGCGATAAGGGTATCCAGATCCAGCGTTAAGCCGTCATAAGCGGCGATCGCGCGCAACCCCAGTTCGTCCTCGAGTTCCACCGCCAGCCGCGGCGGATCGGCCTCCAGCATCTTCGTGCCGAAGTGCGCGAAGACGGCGAGCTTCGGACGAACCTCGGAAACGACGCGTTTTGCATCCTGCCAGGTGAAGTGATCGGCGTTGATGTCGTCGCGATAGCGCAAGACGTTGATGACGAGCACGTCGGGCCGGTGCGCGGCGTAGTCGGCGGCCAAGCCTTCGAAGAAACGACCGCAGGGAAGGTAGGCCACGCGTAGGCCGTCGTGCACGAAGTGCAGGCCGTGCGTGGCGACGGCGTGCACGTGCGCCATCGATGTATACATCGCGACGTCGCCGATAAGGTACGGACCGCTGCTGGGTTCTAACCGCTCGATACGCTCGACGAAGCGCCGCGCGTAGGGCAGCACGACGGGATCGGTGTCGAACGCGTCGGCGGGAGCGAGCACGGCGCCGCGCCGGCGAAAGCCGCCCGACGTCATCGCCTCGATCAGCGCGTTGACGTCCGCCGAATGATCGAGATGCTTGTGCGACAAGACGATCGCATCAAGATCGCGCGGATTGCAGGGCGGCACGTGCGACAGTGCGCGCACGAGGGCGCCCGGACCCGGGTCGACGTGAATCTGCGTCTGACCGAAACGCAGCCACATGCCGCCGGACGAGCGCAACTGGCGCGCGACGACGAAGCGCGCACCGCCGCTTCCTAAAAAGAGAATCGACGAACTCAAGTCAGGACCGGAAGCTGTACGAACTCGCCGCCCAGCAGCGGGGCGGAGGGACGCCCGAGCCAGCGTTCCAGCACGGTAGCGTAGACGCCGCGGAAATCTGTCGTGAAGCGCACGTTGCCCATGTTCGTCGCGCCGAGGTCCGGCGCCTGACCGTACAAACCACCTTTGACGCCGCCACCGATCATGAAGAGGGGTGACGCTTCGCCGTGATCCGTCCCGCGGCTGCCGTTCTCCTCGATGCGGCGGCCGAATTCGCTGAAGGTGACCGTTAGCACGCGGCGATCGTTGCCGTGGGCGGCGAGATCTTGGTAGAACGCGCCGATCGCGTCGGAAAATTCGGCCAGTAGGCGATTTTGGGTCGTTTTTTGACTGACGTGCGTATCGAAGGAGCCGTGCTCGACGTAAATCGCCTTGGTGCCCAAGTGGCTGCCGACGATTTGCGCCGCCAGCGCCAAGCTGCGGCCGAGACCCGTAGCCGGATAAGATGCCTTAGTAACATATCCCGAAACCAGTCTCGGCAGCTCTTCCGAGCTCCGCTGCGCATCAGCCTCGATCTCCATTACGTGCGCGAGGTACGGCGACTCGAAGGGCAACCGACGGTCGCGCGCCTGTTGCGCAAAGGCGCGTCGCGCCGTCGCGTTGCCGTCGGCGATCATCGCGTACTCTCGCAGACCCGGAATCGCCGGGACGTCGGTGCGATTGGAAACCATCGCCTCGGGGAGCACCTTCGAAACGGCGACGCCTTTGAAGAGATTCGCCGGCGGCAGCCCGGCGTCGTCGAGATAGCGTCCCAGCCATCCGGTGTGTTCGTAGCGGTCGGGCGCAGCGGTCTGCCAGATTTCCGTAGAGCGAAAGTGCGAATGATCGGGGTTGGGATAGCCGACGCTTTGCACGATCGCGACCATGCCTTTATCGTAGAGCGCCTTGAACGACCGCATGCCGGGATTGAGGCCGACGTGCGCGTCGATGGCCAGCACGTCGTGACGGTCGATTGCCAATCCGGGTCGAACCTGATAGTAGCGATCGTTGCCGTGCGGCACGACGCAGTTGAGCCCGTCGTTGCCTCCATGCAGGTTGACGAGCACCAAACAACGATCGGTACCGCCGGGCAGCCCCGGCAGCGGCGTCTGCGCCAGCGCGCGGGCAAAGACGTGATCGGGATTCGCCAACACGGCCAATCCGGACGCCGTCGCCAACAAAAAGTTGCGTCGTTGCATTAGTTCAGCTGATACGCGGGCGTCGCCATCGCCAAATAGGCCGCGCCGCGCAGGCGTTGGTCGTAGTTTTCAACCGAGAGCGTGCCTAGCGCGGCGCTACCGGCACCGCCGAGATACCCCTGAAGCTCGAAGAGCGCAGCCGGCGCCGCGTCGCCCTGGAGAATCGTTTGAGCGAGCCGCTTCGAAACGTCTTGCGGCGTTAGCGGCAGCCCGTGCAGCCAGACCGACGCCGAAAGGCCCTGCGCACCGAGCACGCGCGTGAGGAAGTTCTGGCGCGCGATCATCGTGCCGCTCGTCAGCCAGTTCTGACCGCCCGGCCAGCCGGCGACGCTCGGCGGAAAGAACAGACGTTGACCCATCTGAGCCAACGCCGGCAACGCGCCCGCGTCGAGCTTGGAAAGGCCGAGCACCTTATACGTTCCGACGACAAACTCAACCGGACTCTTGACGAGCGCTCGATAGGCGCGCGCACTATAAAACACGTCGCTCTGGAGAATCGCCGCGACGACGGGACGCAACTCGAAGTCGTGCGCGCGCAACATTGCCGCAACCGTTTCGACGAGTTGCGGCTCGGGGTTGTTATAAACGAACCAGTTTAATAGGCTTGTGGCAAAGAAGCGCGCGCATTGCGGCTGGGCGAAGATGATGTTGACGACATCGTCGCCGTTGAAGTTCCCGGTGCGTCCCAAAAAGCGCTTGCTGCCGCCATCGTGCAGCGCCGGATTGAACTGCGCACTCGCGCTGCGCCGGTCGACGTGCCATCCCGTCCAGGCGCGCGCCGATTCACGCACGTCCTGCTCGGTGAAGTTGCCCAAGCCGAGCGTAAAGAGCTCCATGAGCTCGCGCGCGAAGTTTTCGTTGGGATGCGCGGCGACGTTGGCGCCCCCATTCAAATAGATCAGCATTGCCGGATCTTTGGAGACCGCTCGCGTCAGCTCGCGCAGATTCCCTAGGGCATAGCTTCGGAAGAGCGCGTTCTGCTGGTAGGTGATGCGGGGAAAGCGCGGCGTAGCGCGCGAGGTAAAGTGTCCGTGAAAGTAGAGCGTCAACTTTTCGCTCAGCGGTGCCGGCGAAGAGAGCATCGCATTGAGCCACCATAACTGCAACTCATCGAGCACGTCGCGCACATCGCGGCGGGTGAGCGGCGCCTGCGCGTTGACCAGATCGGGCGTCGGCCCGGGGGATGCCTTGGCATCGAGCAGCAGGCTCACTGCCTCGCCGGCGTGCATGCTGCCGTAGCGCCGTATCTCATCGGCGGTGCCCCCGAAACCGGCGCGCCGGAGCAGGTGTGCGGCAGCGCGGCTGCCGAGCCGTTCGGAGTAGGGACGGAGCGCCGTCGATGGATCGAGCGAACCTTGCGGGCGAAGGATGCCGCCGACATCGACCTGAGCCTGTGCGGCCATCACCCCTACCTACGCTCCGCCGGGGCGAGGGCCCTCGGCACGCTGCGGACTCTAACCGGGCTCTAAGCGCGGGGTGCCGAATGGCGCCGCGATGGCGCTGTTGGAATCGCGATTGGACCGGCGTTCGGAGAGTTTTGCAACGAACGCCCAGCGGATGGAGCGGCTCGTCGGCGAGCTGCGCGAGCGGCTCATCTCGGTGCGAGCGGGCGGCGGCCGCGACGCCATCGAGAAACACCGGCGGCGCAACAAGATGACCGCGCGGGAGCGCGTCGAGCTTCTCGTCGATCCGGGTTCCAGCTTTCTCGAGTTCTCGCCGTTGGCAGCGTTCGACATGTACGATAACGGCTCGCCCTCCGCCGGAATACTCACCGGCATCGGCATCGTCGAAGGGCAGCACTGTGTCATCGTCGCCAACGACGCGACCGTCAAAGGGGGCACCTACTACCCGATGACGGTAAAGAAACATCTGCGCGCGCAAGAGATCGCCGAGCAGAATCATTTACCGTGCATTTACTTGGTCGATTCAGGCGGGGCATTCTTGCCGTTGCAAGCCGACGTCTTTCCCGACCGGGAACACTTCGGGCGAATCTTTTACAACCAAGCACGCATGTCGAGCAAACGCATCGCGCAGATCGCCGCCGTGATGGGATCGTGCACTGCGGGTGGCGCCTACGTCCCGGCGATGAGCGACGAAACGGTGATCGTTAAGGATCAAGGAACGATCTTCTTGGGCGGGCCGCCGCTGGTCAAAGCGGCAACCGGCGAGGTCGTGACCGCCGAAGAGCTCGGCGGCGCCGACGTTCATACCCGCATTTCCGGAGTCGCCGATCACTTCGCGGGGGACGATGCGCAAGCCATCGGCATCGTTCGCGAAATCGTCAGCAATCTTCACCTCGAGCTGCCGCAGCAGTGGGACCGCAGCGATCCGCAGCCGCCCAAATACGAGCCGCGCGAAATTTACGGCATTATTCCCGCCGACAGCCGCACCGGTTACGACGTCCGCGAAGTGATCGCACGTTTGGTCGATGGGTCGGAGTTCCACGAGTTCAAGTCGCGGTACGGCGCGACGCTCGTCTGCGGCTTCGCGCGAATCGAAGGGCACCCAATCGGCATCCTCGCCAACAATGGAATTCTCTTTAGCGAGAGTGCCCTCAAAGGTGCGCACTTCATCGAGCTCTGCGCCCAGCGCGGAACGCCGCTGCTCTTCTTGCAGAACATCACCGGCTTCATGGTTGGCAAGGAGTACGAGAATCGCGGCATCGCCAAGGATGGTGCGAAGCTCGTGACGGCCGTCGCTTGCGCCGAAGTGCCGAAGTTTACCGTCGTTATCGGCGGCAGCTTCGGGGCGGGAAACTACGGCATGTGCGGGCGGGCCTACGCGCCACGCCAACTCTGGATGTGGCCTAACGCGCGCATCAGCGTGATGGGCGGCCCACAAGCGGCGAGCGTACTCTCAACCGTCAAGGGCGAGATGACGCCGCAAGAAAAGACCGCCTTCGAAGCGCCGATCCTCGAGAAATACGAGCACGAAGGCAATCCGTATTATTCGACGGCTCGCCTGTGGGACGACGGCATCATCGATCCGCTCGACACGCGCCACGTCATCGCCATGGGGCTCGACGCGGCCGCCCACGCGCCGCAGCCGCGCACCCAGTTCGGCGTCTTCCGGATGTAACGGCATGGTCGACCTGCCTAGACCAGTAGCGCGATACTTCGACGCCGAGAGAGCTCGCGACGTCGGCACACAGATGCTCTGTTTTACCGAAGATGCGATAGTGCACGACGAAGGACGCGACTACCGAGGACTCGTCGCCATAGCCGGCTGGAAACGCGCCGTTCAGGCGAAATTCGAATACGAATGCGAACCCCTCTCGGTATCGGCCGAAGGGACCTGCGTTTCTGTGCTGGTCAGGCTAACCGGAAACTTCCCAGGCAGTCCGGTCGAGCTCGATCACCAATTTACGCTGGACGGCGGCAATATTACCGCGCTCACGATCGAATGACTCATCGCCCGGCGGTTCCCCCTTCGACCTTAAAATAGTTCGGCGTCTCACTCCACTTCCCGTGGCGATAACTGAGCACCGCAGTGGCCTTTGCTTTGGTCGGACAGCACATCGCAGCGTCGCCGGCATAGTAAGGTCCGTGCAATTCGAGGACCGGGCCGTCGGGCTGGTTGACGATGGTCGCACGTAGTTCACACGGATTTGTCACGGTAACTGCGGGCGCCGCGCGCCCCGCCATTCCCGTCGTAAAGACGGAAACCGTCGCCGAGCCGCAGTCGGCCGCCATCGCATGTGACGAAACGATCAGCTGCTCGTAGTGCTTGCGCATCAGTTGCGCCGCCCCAACGAGCTTGAGGTCTTGCACCGGAAACCACATCTTCGCCCCGGCGGCTTGAGCGACGCGTTCCAGTGGGCCGCCGTTGCGCGGGGACTGATAGCGTATCCGGTAGGCGCCCGCGCGCGGCGCGTAGATCGAGAGATACCATTGGTAAAATTCGCGGCCGTTGCCGCTTCCGGCGACCTTCTTACTCACCACCGCCTGCCATTGGTCGTGAGCGAGACCATCGAGCGCGACGAGTTGTTTTTGAACCGTGGTGCCCGGGGGCATCGGGACGAAGGTCGTATTGGGTTGTGCGAGAGCGGCGGTGCCAAACAAAAGCGCTACCATAATCGTGCGGCCAATCATTGTGTTTACTTCCGCCGAAAGCACGTGAATTACTCGAACGACGTACCTGCCGCGTTTCCGACTGCAGTTATGGCTTGTATTCGTTCGGTGGAATCTCAGACGGCAGCTGCGCCAAACCAAACGTAGGGGGCGGAGCGCGCACGACGCCTTCGATCATGTCGTCCCAGGCCTGCGTCAGAATCGGCAGGAGCGTGACGACGCGATGCGTTCCTTGGTGCTGCGAGTAGTACGACACGTCGACGCCGATCGACGCGAGATAGTTGGCCGTCGACGTCGGCCATTGCGTGGGAACGTTATCGTCGGCGCTTCCGGTCAGAACGTAGAAGCGCGAGGTATGCATCCGGCTGACGAGCCGCTGCGCGTCCTCGCCCCATAAAGCTCCCGCAATGCACATCACCGCGGACCATCGATCGGGGTGAAGCGGCGCAATTTCGAAGACCGAGAAAGCTCCCATCGAGTAACCCGCCAGGTACCGTTTGCGGGGATCGACGTTAAAGGTCGCGGTCGCCGCATCGAGCGCATCGTAGACATCGCTCTCCGCTCCGCGAAAATCGTAGTAACCGCGGCCCCACGGCGCGACGACGACCGTCGAGTTGGTGTCGGAGAGCTGGGAAATATAGAACGGCGCCAGCAGCTGTGTCTCGGCCTGCAGCCGCCCGTGAAGAAAGACGATCAGCGAAACCGGACGGTCCGGCGAGTACGAGGGCGGAACGTACATCGCCACCGGCTGCATCGTTCCGTCGCGCGAAGACCGTACCAGCGTCTCGCCCCAGCCGCGAACGCTCCCCATTGCAACGTAACGCCGCTCCAGCAGCTGGTTCGCAAGGCTGAGATCCAAGGTTCCAAAGCGCTGCGTGGTTTGGAGCCATTGCGACGCGGTGAAGCCGCGGCCCGCGGTGGGATCGTCGAGCATGTCGGCGTCGTCGCGCAGACGTTCGTAGTAATCGAAGGCGGTGTCGCGCCCCGTAACGGTGGCGATGCCCCCGATCCCGGCAAGATACGCCGCTGCCGTTTGGCGGAGCTGCGTTTGCAAGTTGCTTTGGCTGCTGCCGAGCAGCACCGTTGCCGCAGCGGCGAGCAGCGCGCCGTTTAAATACCGGCGTACCATTCGTAGCCTCGATCTTCCCAATATCCGCCGCCGCCGGCATAAATCGTCGCGAGCGTTCCGACAACCTCGATACGAGCGATCCACTTGGCGCTCTTATAGCCAAGCTGTGTCGGTACGCGCAAGCGAAGCGGCGCGCCATGGTCGGGATCGAGGGGCGCGTCGTTAAGGCTGAGTGCCAGCAGCGCCTGAGGGTGACGAGCCTGATGCATGTCCAGACTCTCGTAGTAGAGATTCCCCGTGCCGTCGTCGTCCATGCAGCGAAAAACTACGTAGCGCGCGTCGGCACGCGGCTCGACGGCGTCGAGCACCGCCGCCAGCGAAACGCCGCTCCATTTGCCGATGGCGCTCCAGCCCTCGACGCAATCGTGTCGCGTGATCTGCACTTGCTGCCGCATCGCTTGCAGCTCGGGCAATGAAAACGCGCGACGGCGCTCGACCGCTCCGTCGACGACGAGACGATAGCCTGCGTAGTTGTCCGCCGCGAGATCCATATAATGCTGATCCGATGGGGTAGCGAATCCATTGACCCGAAAGTGACGGTCGACGTCGGCGTCGCGGTACTCGCGGGCTAGTCCACGCGTGCCGATCAGCCGATGGTTGAGCGGTTCGGCGGCCGCTAGAATGCGCTTGAGGGTCTCGTTTTGGTTCAAAGCGGAACTCACCGGTCCGCATCCGGCCAGCGCCGAGGCCGCCGTGGCCAAAAAGAGCCGGCGCTTCATTGAACCCGGTACCAGCCGGTAATCATCGAGCGCATTTGGTTGACCACGCCCTGCGTCGCGACTTGAAACGTATGAATCGCGAAGAAGCCCAAGAGCAAGATCATACCGGCGAAGTGCCAGAGCCGGGCAAACTGGCGGCCGCCGAAAGCAATGGTTAGCGGTTTTGCAATCGAGTCGATTCCCGGCGACAGCGCCAGGCCCGTCAGGACGACCAACGGCGCGATGACAAAGCCTACCGCGGTATAGGCGGCTTTCTGGAGCGGGTTGTAGATGCCGTGCGGCGGCGGTTCCTTACGCAGCTTCAAATAGTACGCCTGCATCGGCCAGAGCTTGGGCAGGTCGCCGGGTCGCAGAATCATTTCTTTCAAGTTCCCTTTGACCGCGGTGGAAATCAGCCATGCCAGCCAACAGATCGCGGCAATCCACGCAAAGAAAAAGTGCCATCGCCGTCCCCCGGCGAGATCTTGATAACCCGGTATCGTCAGCCACGCGCCGAAGGCGTGCGCGCCGCGGGAGCCCAGCCCGTCGCCGGTCCAGCCCAACCAGCCCGTGGTGACGAACGTGTGCCCGAAGAGAGTCGTCGTTCCCACACCTTGTGCGGGCGCCGTAATCGCCAGGACGCGGCGCGCCGGGTCGCTCTTGTCGGAGGCGTCGAGGTTTGGCGAGGCGTTAAAAATTTGCAGGCCGCTCCCCACCAGCACCACGAAGGCGAGCACCCAAAGCCAGTGACTAACGCGCGTCAGCAGCGCGTACCGATAGACCTGGCGCGGCGTTTCGCTCCCCATATCAGGAGTATAACGCTTGCGAGGCCCGCTCGGATGATGCCTCGAACGGGCGGGGGATGGCTGAGAGCGTCAAGTTTACGGTAGACGGCGGCGTCGCGCGCGTCGTCCTCGCTCGCCCCGAAGTGCGGAACGCGTTCAACGCCGAGGTGATCGAGCGGCTGCACGATACGTTCATGCGCATTACCGCCGCCGATGACGTGCGCGCCGTCGTACTCGCCGGCGAAGGCAAGGTCTTCTGCGGGGGCGCCGACATCAACTGGATGCGCGCCTCTCTAGACTTGACGTTTGAATCCAACGTGGCCGACGCCGAGCGAATGAGCGATATGTTCCGCGCCATCGACAACTGCTCGAAACCGGTTATTGCCAAAATTCACGGCGCCGCGCTGGGTGGAGGCTCGGGTCTGGCGGCGGTCTGCGATGTTGCCGTCGCCGCCGACGACGCGGTCTTCGGCTTCACGGAAGTCAAGCTCGGGATCATTCCGGCCGTCATTTCACCATTCGTTCTGGGCAAGATCGGCGCGTCGCAGGCGCGCGCGCTCTTTCTTACCGGCGAGCGTTTTGACGCCGCTCGCGCTAAAGCAATCGGCCTGATACACGAAGCCGTACCTTCGGCCGATCTCGACGCTGCCGTCGATCGGCATTTGGCGGAGATCTTTACCGCCGGACCCGCGGCGATTGCGGCCGCCAAGCTTCTCGTACGGCGTGTCCTCGACAGTCCGTACGATCAATCGCGCCTTATCACGACCGAAGCGATTGCGCGGCAGCGAGCCGGCCCCGAAGGACAAGAGGGACTGCGCGCGTTCTTGGAACAACGCCGCGCCGCGTTTGCCGAACCGCCCGTGCAATCGTGATTTTTGGCCGTGCCGCCGATTAAACGGCTACTGATCGCCAACCGGGGCGAGATCGCGGTTCGCGTCGCGCGCGCGGCGCGCGGGATGGGCATCGTGCCGCTGGGCATTTATTCGGAGGCCGATCGTGAGGCCTATCATCTGCGGTTCGTCGACGACGCGCGCTGCGTCGGGTCGGCCGAGGCTACGGCCTCGTATCTCAATGCCGAGGCGATCGTGGCCGCAGCGCGGGCCATGCAGGCCGACGCTCTGCACCCCGGTTATGGTTTTCTCTCCGAACGCGCCCCCTTCGCGCAAGCCGTTGCCGATGCCGGAATAATCTTCGTCGGTCCGTCCCCGCAAGCGATGGCAGCGATGGGAAGCAAGATCGAAGCGAAGCGCCGAGCGCGAACTTTCAACGTTCCTACCGTACCCGGCTACGACGGCGACGATCAAACGCCGGCGGCCCTGCAGCAACAGGCCGAACGCGTTGGATTTCCTCTGCTCATTAAAGCCAGCGCAGGCGGCGGCGGCCGCGGAATGCGCGTCGTCCAGGCCCCGGCGGCGTTCGGAGAGGCGCTCGAAGCGGCAAAACGCGAAGCGCGTGCGGCTTTCGGCGACGACGCCGTTCTGTTGGAACGCTATTTGCGCGATCCGCGTCACATCGAGTTTCAAATCCTCGCCGACCGGCATGGCGCGACCATTCACTTAGGCGAGCGCGAGTGCTCGATTCAGCGGCGCCACCAAAAGATCGTCGAAGAAGCGCCGTCGGTCGCGCTAACCCCGGACCTGCGCGCGGAAATGGGCGCCGCTGCGGTTCGCGCGGCCGAGTCCGTAGAATACTCCAATGCCGGAACGTGCGAGTTTATGCTCGATAGCGACGGTTCGTACTACTTCTTGGAGATGAACGCTCGCCTGCAAGTCGAGCATCCCGTCACCGAGCTTGTGTACGGCATCGATCTCGTGCAGTGGCAGCTGCGCATCGCCGCGGGCGAACGATTGACGCTAGCGCAGGCCGGCGTGCAGCCGCGCGGATGGGCGATCGAAGCGCGCATCTACGCCGAAGATCCGGCCAACGACATGCTCCCCTCGACGGGAACGATCGCCAACTGGACGCCACCGGAAGGGCCCGGAATACGGGTCGACGCCGGCGTGGCCACCGGCAGCATCGTGTCGCACTATTACGACCCGATGCTCGCCAAGCTCATCGTTTGGGGCAGCGATCGGCCCGCCGCCATCGCACGCTTGGGCGGCGCGCTGGAAGATTTTTACATCGACGGCGTTCGCACCAATCTGCCGCTGCTGTTGTGGATAGGGCGCGACGAGCGGTTCAGCCGCGGCGAAACCACGACGAGCTTCTTGAACGCGCTCGACGAGACGATCTTCGCCGCAAAGCCGCCCTCCGAGGGCGCAGTGCTCTTATGCGTTGCCGCGCTGCTCGCCGACGGGCGCGCACCGTGGCGAATCGGTGAAGTTAGCGTGCCGTTGCGATTGCAACACGACCTCGGGGTCGTTACGCTTACCGCCGATGGGGGAAGCGACCCCGCTTCGTGGCATCTCTCCGGCGACCTCGCCGGCGAGTTGCACGCGCAACGCCGCGGCGACTTCGTGCATGCCTGCTTCGACGGTCGTGCTCTCGCAGGAGCGGTTTCGTACGCCGGCGAGCGCTTCACCGTGCATTTTGACGGCGGCATTTGGTCGTTCGGTTTTGCCGCCCCGCCTTCGGCCGCCGGCGATAACGCAGCGCACGCCGGCGCGACGGCAGCTCACGTGACCGCACCAATGCCCGGCAAAATCATCAAGGTGGCGGTGCGCGATGGCGACGAGGTTGAAGAGCACGCGCTCCTCGCGGTTTTGGAGGCGATGAAGATGGAGCACCGCATCGAAGCCTCGGGCGCGGCCACGGTGAAAGCGGTATTGGTGAAAGAGGGCCAGATCGTCACCGCCGGCACCCCGTTGGTGGAACTCGCCTAGCCGAATCGGTGTCATAATTTCACCAAACCATGACTCCTAAAGCGGTAACGATCTTCGAAATGGGTGCCCGCGACGGGCTCCAAAACGAGCACGCCGTAATTTCGACCGACGATAAGGTTCGCTATATCGATCTGCTCTCGGAAGCGGGATTGAAGTGGATCGAGGCCACGTCGTTCGTCAGTCCCAAAGCGATTCCGCAACTGGCCGATGCCGCCGAGGTCTTCGCGCGTATTCGCAAGGCGCCCGGTGTACGCTACCCCGTGTTGGTCCCAAACATCAAGGGTTATGAACGCGCCAAAGCCGCCGGCGCCGACGCGATCGCCGTGTTCACCGCCGCATCGGAACACTTTACCAAGCGTAACATCAACATGACGATCGACGAGTCACTGGCGGCGTTCGCCGAGGTCGTCGCCGCCGCAAAGCGCGACGGGATGTGGGTGCGCGGGTACGTCTCGACGGCCTTCGGCTCGCCGTTCGGAGACGACGTGACGCCGCAGATGGTCGCCGGCGTCAGCGCGAAGCTGATGGCGATGGGTTGCGACGAGCTTTCGATCGGCGATACGATCGGCGTCGGCGTGCCGAGTCAGGTTGATGCGTTGATCCCGCTGCTTGCGCGAGAGGTTCCGCTGGAATCGATCGCATTGCACTTCCACGATACTCGCGGAACGGCACTGGCCAATATCTACGCCGGGCTGCAGCAAGGGATTTCTAAGTTCGACGCCTCGTCGGGCGGATTGGGCGGTTGCCCGTATGCGCCGGGCGCGACCGGCAACGTGGGAACTGAAGACGTGCTCTATATGCTGCACCAAATGGGGATTGAAACGGGCGTCGACCTCGTTAAGGTACGCGCTGCATCACGATTTATCGCCGGCGTCGTCGATCACGCGCTGACGAGTAAAGCGTATCAAGCGATGGAGGCTGCGGCGGCCCTATCGTAACGCGACGGGAATGACGAAGCGCGTTGCCGTGTGCGTTTCGGTATAAGCGCTGATCTTATTGTCGACCAGGCCGGCGGCAATGCCGGCTTCTCGCACTTCGGCATCGGCCGGCGACGCACCGCGCCCCTTGGGATGAAAGACCCACAAGAAACCGCTGCTTTTGAGGTGCGGTCGAGAGCGCGCGATTCGAGCCAAGTCGCGAACCGAATCGATCCGCAGGAAGATCACGTCGTACTGCGTTCGCAGCGCCTGCGAGGCGCCTTTTGCCAGCCGCTCGTTGAGAGCGACCGCAAAGTCTTCGTCGTGGCGCCCGATCAGCGCGACGTGATGGCCGGCGAGGATGCCGAGCTTCTCGAAGAGCGAGCGTCCCGAGTAATCGCGTTCTGGTCGTCTCATTCGAAATGCAAGCTCGTGGGTTTGGGGCCGATTTCGGTATAGGCCATTGGGCGATCCCACCAATCGTGGCGGCGCGCGCGTAACTGCGCCTCGCTCGGCGGTGGCGGCGTTTCGAGCTCGAGGGCGCGAGCGTATGCGGCGAGGTATCGGTCGATCATTCGTTCCAAGCTGAACTTATCTTGGACGTGGCTTCGACATGCTCGGCGGTCGAGCCCGGCCAACCGCCCGGTCTTCTCAACGGCGTCGTCAACGTTATCGCAAAGAAAGCCCGTTAGGCCATCCACGACGATCTCTGGGATCGAGCCCATGTTGGCACCCAGCACCGGCGTGCCGCAGGCCATCGCCTCGATCGTCGTTAGTCCGAAGCGCTCGGGGCGCGTCGTCATGTGCACCAGCCCTAAGGCGTTAACAAGCAGCTCGTTGCGCGCCTCACGCTCGACCGCGCCGAGGAACTGCACGCGGTCGCCGTCGATATGCGGCTCGACCTGCTCGCGAAAGTAGCTTTCGTCCTGCGGAATCGCCGCGATCTTGAGGCGCACGCCGGCGCGCTTGGCGATTTCTATCGCGAGATGCGTCCCTTTCTCCGGATGGAACCGTCCTAGGAAGCATAGATACTCTCCCGGCCGTTCGCTGAACGGAAACTGCGCCGTTTCGATCCCGTTGTACGTCGTGGCAAGATACTCGAGACCGGGGTCGCGGTCGGCATTGGAAATCGAACAGTAGAAACTGCGCTCTGCTCCGGCGTAATATGCCGCCAGAATTTGGGGTGACGAGAAACCGTGCACCGTCGTCAGCATCGGCGGCGCTTGCGTCGCCAGCGCATAGGTCAGCGGCCGCCAGTCAAAATGATTGTTGATCAGGTCGAAATCGCGCGCGTGGCGGAACAGCTCGGCGATGTGCAATGCGCCGAAGACGTCGGCGTTGAGCGCCCTGTCCTCATTGAGGCCCACCGGCACGGCCGAGACCAGCTTGCCCTCGAAATGTGAGTCGCCCGCGGCAAAGAGCGTAACGTCCAAACCCCGCCGGCGCATTCCGTCGGCGACGTTGAACGCCATCTGCTCCCAAGGTCCGTAACCTGCCGGCGGGGCGGGCCACGAGATTGCGCCGAGCACGGCGAGCCGCAGGCCCTGCAGATCGGTCACGACCTTACCGGTCGTCATCCACGACGTGACGGTCGTGGACGGCCACAGCGAGCTTGAAATGCGTCTGACGAATCATCCGGCGCATCGAAAGCTCCGAGAACGGCGGTATCGGCTTGGCACGTGTGTAGTCGAACAGGTCGCTGAGATCGTCGTCGCTGACGTCGCGCTGCCCCATGTTCCCCAAGTTCCAGTTCTTCTCGATGAACTTCGTAATAGCGGTCGATTCGCGGCGCGTATGCGAAACGCCGGTACGCGCCCATGCCGAAACGGCCACGATCGGAATGCGAAAGCCCCAGGTCGTTCCGTCGGGTCCGGGCGGCGGCTTTACGCGATCGTACCATCCGCCGGAGTCGTCCCACGTCAGCAGCAGCGCGCTATCTTTATAGTAGTTGCAATCAGGGTTAGCGACGTGCTGGCTCTGCACGACGGCGAGGTAGATCGAACCAACCCAACCCGGTCCCCCCGCGCTCAGATTTCCGGCATGATCGGAGTCGAGCCAGTTCGGCATGACGAACGAGACTGATGGCAGGCGGCAGTTCTGAATGTCGCTGAGAATCTCTCCGGAGGGCGTCACGATGCTGCGTTGCCAGTCCGGACCGTAACGTATCCGGCGAAAGGCGTCGTAGATGCCGACTGCCGGATTGCTCGAGTCGTTGTATGGACCGGTGTAATACTTCCAGCTCACCTGCGCGGTATCGAGAAGATCGGCGATCGTCGTTTGGTCGAAGCACGGAAAGACTCCCGGCATCACCACTGCCTCGCCTTTTTCGAAAAAGGGAACCGTCGTGCCCGGTTTGGCGTCGCAGCCCCAGATCGCATCGTTGGGATTACCCGCGATACGGCTCTGCGCCGTTGCCAGCGTGTAGTGACTCGGGAACGTCGGCACCAAGCGCGGCGCGAAGTTTTCATCGGCGAGCGCGTAGCGCGAGGCCAGCACGTGGTAAATGGTCGTTTCGTAGGCCGGAACGTAGGCATAGGGAAAACCTGGGCCCGGTTTGGACGCGTCGAGCGCCACGCGCAGTTCGTCGCTGCCGAAGCCATCCATGCGGCCCTCGTCCCACTCGTGCAGCAGCGCGGCGTGAGAGTGGCTCGGGTCGGCGGGATTCTCGAATGGTACCGGCTTGAGCGTGACTTGCTTGCCGTCGACGGTCGCCGTTTGGGACGTATTCGCGCCAGGGAACGGCCCGCCGTGGTCAACGATCGACGAGGCGAAGAGATTGTCGAACGTACGGTTCTCTTGGACCAGCACAATCACATGACGAATCGGACTGCCGAGAACCTGTTGTCCCAACAAAACGGGATTGGCCCCCGGTCCGACGGCCACGCCGCTGCGCGCCGGCTGCATCGCCAGCACGAGCACCACGAGAGTCAAAAAAGCCGCGTAGCGCATTGCCCTTTACTGGATGAGGCCGTTCTTAAGCACGAGCTGCGGTTCGCGCAGGGCGCGCACGTCTTCGCCGACATCGCGCGAAAGCATCAGTAAGTCGGCCGGCTCTCCGACGGCCAGCAAACCCTTGTGCAGCCCGATCAGCTCGGCCGCGACATTTGTGGCGGCGTGCAGCGCTTGCTGCGGCGTCATGCCGAGCATCGCCCACATCAACTCGACCTCTTGCGCGTAATCCTCGTGATAGTTGTACGGCGTTCCGGCATCGGAACCGCCCGCGAAGCGCACGCCGCCGTCGAAGGCACGGCGCAAATTCGCCAGCATCACTTCCGTGAGGCTGCGCGCCTTATCGGTAATGTACTTCGGTTGATGGCCGTCTTCGAGGTGAGCCAGAATGCAGGTCGGGGCGCTCAGCGTCGGCACCAGGTAGACGCCGCGCCGTTTCATGATGTCGATGCATTCGTCGTCGAGCATCGTCCCGTGCTCGATCGAGTCGATGCCCGCATTGAGCGCATTTTTGATGCCCCGCGTGCCGATGGCGTGTGCGGCGACCCGCAATCCGTGCGAATGCGCTTCGTCGATCGCGGCTGCCAGTTCATCGGGCGTGAGCTGCGCGTTGCCGGGTACGGCGCCTTTGGTCAGCACGCCGCCGGTCGCGATAAGCTTGATGCAATCGGCACCGGCCCACATCTGCTCGCGCACCGCCTTGCGCGCGTCCCACGGCGAATCCACGGCCCGTCCGATCGGCCAGCCGTGGCCGCCGGTCATGCAGAGCGCGGCGCCGGCCGTACGCATGCGAGGCCCTGGAATTCGCCCTTCTTCGATGGCTTCACGGACGTCCGGTGCAATTTTGTTCGAGCTTCCAACGTCGCGAATCGTTGTTACGCCGGCCTTCACCGACTTACGCGCGTTGGCGACGGCCCGCAGCAAGCGCTGGTTCGGCGTCGTGGAGTGAATCATCGCCATTAGGTCCGGCTCGCCGCTTCCCTCGACGTGTGCATGGGCGTTGACCAGCCCCGGCGTGACGCAAGCCGCTTCCAAGTCGCACTCGCCACTCGCCGCGCGCACCTCGGCGATGAGTCCGTCGGCGATTATCACGTCGACGTTCTGCTTCGGCGGCTCCAGCGTGCCGTCGTAAAACGCTCCCGCACGTACGATCATCGGGCTTGCTCCTTTAGCGGAAAGTAAAGTTCGTCAGGCCGCTGATGCCGTTGAGCACCAGCTGCACGGCGATAGCGGCTACGATGATGCCGACGATGCGCCCAACGGCATCGATTCCGGTCGCGCCGAAGATCTTGACCAGCTGCTGGGCGCCGCGCATCGAAACGTAGGTTATGGCGACGACGACCAGCGCTACGGAGAGAAAGATCCCGCCGTTGAGGTAATGGTGCGTGTCGGTGGGATTGACCAGCGCGACGCTGGCCGTCAGCGCTCCCGGTCCGGTAATGATCGGAATGGCGAGGGGGAAGACCGACGGATCGGTCAGCGGCGCATCGCTGGCCTTGGCGCTGTTTGCCGTGTCGCGATCGGTCTTCTCGGCGAAGACCATGTCGAAGCCGACTTTGAGCAGCAGCAAGCCGCCGGCGATCTTGAATGCTCCGATCTTAACGCCGAGCGCCCCGAGCAGCGCTTCACCAGCAAATGCAAAGCTGATGAGTGCAATCGCGGCGACGATGCTCGCGCGTTTGGCAATCGCCGCCTGAGCTTGGGGCGTACGGCCTTCCGTCAGCGTGGCAAAGGCGGCAGCCGCCTCGATCGGATTGAGCATTGCGAGCAGCGTCACGAAGACGTAGAGTAGCTCGTCGATATAGGGACTCATGCGGCGGACCAGTGCAGTTTAGCGTGCGCCGCCTGCGCCCGGGCGATGGCGTCATCGCCGACCGGGCCATCCACCAGCATGGTGAAGTGTCCCATTTTGCGCCGCGCCACCGCGTGGCGCTTGCCGTAGACGTGCAATACAATCGCCGGGTCGCCGAGCAACTCTGCCACGCCGTCGAGGTGGTCCCCGGTGCCGTCGCCGAGGATGTTGAGCATGACGGCATTTGTCAGCAGCCGAGGCGGCGAGAGCGGCAAATCGCAGATCGCGCGCACGTGCTGCTCGTACTGCGAGCACGGCGTCACGTCGATGGTGTAGTGCCCGCTGTTGTGGGGGCGCGGCGCGATTTCGTTGACCAGCAGTTCGCCCGCCGTAGAAAGAAAGAACTCGACGCAATAGGTTCCGACGATTGCTAACCGATGCCCGACGGTCGCGGCCATGCGCTGCGCCAGTTGTGCCGTCGCGTCATCGACGCGCGCCGGGGCGACGGTCATCGCCAAAATACCCCGATCGTGCGTGTTTTCGGCCACCGGATAGGCGACGATCTCATCGAGCGAGCTGCGCGTCGAGATGACGCTGAGCTCGCACGACAGCTCGACGCGCCGCTCCCAAATCAGCTCCGCTCCCTCCGCCGCGGTCAGCGCGGCGCGCGCTTCGTTGAGGGACGACACCGTCCATTGACCCTTGCCGTCGTAGCCCCCGGCAGCCGTTTTAAGAATCGCCGGAAAGCCGATGCGTCCGGCCGCCGATTCGAGATCTTCGAGATTTGTGACGCGCGCGAAGTCCGTCGTTGCCAAGCCGGCGTCGCGCAAGAACTCCTTCTCGCGAAGGCGGTTCTGCGTCACGAGCAGCACGCTGCTCGACGGTGCAACCCGATGCAACAGCGACTCGAGATGCTGGACCGAAGCAATGTCGATGTTTTCGAACTCGTAGGTGATGACGTCGCTGCGCCGGCCGAGCTCCTCGATGGCGCGTAAGTCGCTGTACGCGGCAACGATCTGCTCGTCGGCGATCTGCCCGCAGGGCGAATGCTCCTGCGGATCGAGCGTGATCACGTGGTAGCCCATGCGTTTGGCGTCAAGCGCAAACATGCGGCCGAGCTGGCCGCCGCCGATGACCCCGATCGTCTCAATGCGTTTCAATCCAAGACGCTGGAGGCGGCTGCGTCGTGCATGCGCGTCACGTAAGCGGTAAGCCGCTCGGCGACGCCGGGGTCCTGGAGCGCGACGATGCGCGCGGCAAAGAGCGCCGCGTTGACTGCCCCGCCGATCGCCATCGTCGCAACCGGAACGCCGGGCGGCATCTGCACGATGGAGAGCAGCGAATCGAGGCCGCTCGCCTTTGAGTTGACCGGCACGCCGATCACCGGCAGGAGCGTTTTCGCAGCCGTCATCCCAGGCAGGTGTGCGGCGCCGCCGGCACCGGCGATAATCGCAACGAGACCGCGGCCTGCCGCCGACGACGCGTACTCGAACATCTCGTCGGGCATGCGGTGCGCGGAAACGACGTGCACCTCACATGGAATCTGCAGCTCGGCGAGCGTATCGCGCGCGGGCGACATCGTTTCCCAGTCGGAGCGGCTGCCCATGATGATCCCAACCATCGGTGCTTTGCCTGCTTGCGCCATGCCCAGGCCTTCGCTGCAACCGTGCCGTGTCATCCTGAACCGCGCCGGAGTAAGGCGGAGCCTCGCAGGGGCGGAGTCGAAGGAACGTTCTCGATGGCGCGCTTTCTTTTAGGCATTAATTATTGGCCGCGTAGCAGCGCCATGTACATGTGGGATCGCTTCGACGTCGACGAGATCGGCGAAGACATGGCGCGCATCAAAGCTCTGGGACTCGACGTCGTGCGCTTCTTCCTCGTCTGGGAGGCCTTCCAGCCCGATCCCCGCCACATGAACGATACGACCTTGCGCCGATTCGACGCGCTCATGGAACGTATCGCCGCCGCTGGGCTGCGAGCGATGCCGACGCTTTTTTGCGGCCACATGAGCGGCGTCAACTGGCTGCCTCGCTGGACGCTCGAACGCGATACCACGAGCGGCCGCTTTAGAACCATCAGCAGCGGCTCGATCGTCGACCGCTCTATCGGTGACTTCTACGCCAATCCCGAGCTGCTGCGCGCGCAGGTCTATTTCGCGCGGCGCGTCGGCGAGCGGCTGCGCGATCATCCCGCCCTCTTTGCCTGGGACCTCGGCAACGAGTTCTCCAATTTGCGCACGCCGGCCGGCATACGCGACGGCGCGTTGTGGAGCGAGCGTCTGAGCGAAACGCTGCTCGAAGCCTCCGGCGCCGGCACGACCGGCGGCATGCACGGTGAGGATCTCGAGCAAGACCGCAACTTGCGGCCCTCGAGCATGGCGCGCCCGTGGATCTTTCCCACCATGCACGGGTACTCGGTCTACAGCAAGTTCGCGCGCGACCGCCTGGATCCCAACGTCGTACCGTTTCTCTGCCAGCTGCAGCAATCGTTCGCTGGGAAGCCGGTACTCTTCAGCGAGTTCGGCAATCCGCAATGCCCGCCGGGAAGCAATCAGGTTGACGGCTTCGCCTGTCTCGATGAAACCGAGATGGCCGAGTATGGCCGGCGCGTCGTGGACCGGTTGCACGAACGCGGCGCGCTCGGTGCTTTTTGGTGGTGCTGGGCCGACTACGATCCGGCGCTCGCCCAACTTCCGCCTTTCGACAAAGCACCCCATGAACTGCGTTTCGGCATCGTCCGCAGCGACGGCAGCCTCAAGCCGGTCGCGCAAATGCTCGCGGAAATCGCGGCGCAGGCGCGCAAAGTAAGGTCGCCCGCGCCCGCAGCGATCGCCGGCGAGAACGAACACTACGCCGGCCTTCCGAAGAGCATCGCCGGCGAATACCGCGCGTACTGCGAAACACATGGCTGACGACATTCGAACGATGATCGTTACCGGAGCCAGCTCCGGTATCGGTCGAGCGCTCTCGCTGGCCGCGGCACGCGCCGGCTTCGCTTTAGTGATCAACGCGCGCCGCGCCGACCGTCTCGAAGAGGTGGCACGAACGATTCGCGAGGCCGGCGGCCGTTGCGAAGTAGTCGCCGCCGACGTCACCGCGACCACAACGCCTGCACGAATCGTCGAGACGGCGATGCGCGCCTTCGGACGCATCGACGTCGTGGTAAATAATGCCGGCGGAGGCACCTATGGAGCGCTGCTGGAGCAGAGCGATGCCGCAATCGAGGCGCAGTGGCAGCTCGAGGTTGCCGGTCCGCTGCGTGTGGCGCGCGCTGCCCTCGCGCAGCTCGAAGCGAGGCGCGGCCAGCTGGTCTTCGTCGGAACCGGCGGCGTGCGCGTGCCGATACCGCACTACGGCGCCTATCAGCCGGCCAAAGCGGCGGTGCGCGCTGCCGCCATTCAACTTCGCCGCGAGTTGCGCGGGCGCGGAATCGCGGTTACCTACGTCGATCCGGGATTGGTGGCCAGCGAATTTCACCACGCGATGGGAATCGAACGCACGTCGAACGTGCGCGCGGCGTCGCCCGAGCGTGTCGCGCGCGCAATCCTGCGCGGGATTGCGCGACGGCGCGCCGTCGTCAACGCCGTCCCGTGGCAGACCGCCGGTGCGGTACTCGGAGAATGGTTCGGCACGGTCACCGATTCCGTCGTCATATCGCGCTTCACGCCAAAACGCGCAGCGATTAACGAACGCGCGCAGGGCGACCCCGCAAGCGATGCGCCGGCACCACTCGAGCCGGCCCCCACGGCAATCGACGAATCGACCTTCCAACGAGCGTTGGAGCCCGTTGCGCGGCGAATGGAGCGTGTTAAACTTCCCGCTGATTTTCTGCGCTCGGCATTGGTTCCGGACGCTCGGATCGAGCTGGGAGACCTGGCAATGCGATGGGCCGGTATGCCGAATAAGAACGAACGCGCCGCGTTACACGAAGCGCTCGACGCATTGGCGGCTGGGGGCTATTTAGAACCGCAAGAGGAGGGAACTTGGAGAGTCGTACGCGCCGCGGATTGAGCGGTTTTCTTGCCGGAGCACTCGCGGTTGGGACGCTCGCCGCAGTCGCGCGTGCGACGGGTGACGTGCCCGCCATTCGGGGAAGGTTCGCTTTGCTTGAGGGCGCGCCTAAGGTGGTTTCCGAGCTACGCACTTCCTCAGGCGCCGCCACGACGGCGAATCTCAAAATCCGCCAGTTCAACCTGGACGGCTCTTCGCCGATTCTCGAATACAAGATCGACATGGAAATGCTGATGCACGTGATCGTTGTTCGCGACGATTTCTTAACGTTCGAGCATCTGCACCCCGCTTTCGACGCTGCGACCGGCACCTTTTCGCAAGCGTTCACCAAGGAGCGGTACCATCGCTACTACGTCTTTGCCGACAGCGAGCCCAAAGGACTGGGACAGCAAGTTTTTCGCTTCACGCTTCCAAGCGACGGCCCGATCATGACCGGCATGGTGCCCTCGATGGCTTCAACCCCAAGTATTGCTGCCGGCCCGTACGTCGTGACGCTTTCGGCGACGACAATGCAGGCCAACACCGCGCAGACGCTTGACCTCACCATCACCAAGAACGGGCAGCCCGCGCAGGACCTGGGGACCTATCTCGGCGCCGCGGCGCACGTCGTGTTCATCGGCGTCCCGACGCTTGCGTACGTTCACGTTCATCCGCACGTTGTAGGTAACTCTGCGGGCGCCGACGCCCCGATGGCTCAGAATGCGGGAATGCATATGGATATGGCCGACGAGCAGGTCGCTGGTCCGAAGATGAAAATGGATCTCCCCGCGTTGCCCGCGGCACCGTATAAAGTTTGGGTTCAGTTCCGCGGGGCTAACGACAAACTTTATACCGCGCCGTTTACCGTGCTCGTGCAGTAGCGCGAACGAACTGCTTGGCGATGACGGCGGCAAAGAAGAGCAGCGTCGCCAGTAGAACGATCGTGGCGCCGCTCGAGGCCCGCACGTAGTACGAAAGGTACAGGCCCCCGACGGTACTGGCGGCGCCAATAACCGCTGAGAGCGCCATCATCGGCGCGAATCGCGAGGTCAACTGATACGCGGCGGCGGCCGGCGTTACGAGCAGGGCCGCCACGAGCACGATGCCGACCGCTTGCAGCGACACGACGATGGTGAGCGCGAGCATCACGAGCAGCGTATACTCGTAGGCCGGTGACGCAATTCCGCTGGCCTGCGCCACGATCGGATCGAACGTGGTGTAGAGCAAGCCGCGATAGAGCACGACGACCGCGATCGCCACGATAACGCTGAGCGCAACGATCAGCCGCAGGTCCTGCGGCTGCACCGCCAGGATGTCGCCGAAAAGGAAGCTCTGCAGATCGATCGCGTAGCTGCGTTGTTGGCTCATCAAATAGACGCCTAGCGCGAACATTCCAGTGAAGAGCACGCCGATGGTGGTATCGAGCGAAATGCGTCCGCGACGATGAACGAAGCCGATGCCCAGCGCCGTCACGACCGCCACGATTCCCGCCCCGATGTAGAAGTTTGCGCCGCGAAGGTAGGCGATCACGATCCCCGCGAACGAGGCGTGCGCGATCCCATCGCCGATGAACGAGAGCTTACGCAGGACGACGTACGTGCCCATCGTCGAGCAGAGAATTCCAACCGCCAACGCTGCGACAAACGCTCGCTGCATAAACGCGTAGTGAAACGGAGTTAGAAACGTCTCAACCGTCATCTGTGGATTTCCGGATGGCTAGCGTGGGCGGCGTGTGGCTCGTGATCGTGGCGCAAGTGTCCGTGCGTATGCGTGTGCTCCCTGATCGCGCTGTAAGCGCCGGCCTCGACGACTTCGCGGGGCGTGCCGAGCGCGAGGACGCGGCGATCGAGCACCAGCAGCCGGTCGAAAACCTCTTCGACGCGATCCAAGTCGTGGGTCGCGACGAGCACCGGCATCCCCTGGGCGACGAGCTCGCGCACGATTTTATAGAGCGTCTCCTCGGTTGCCGCGTCGACCCCCGTCGTCGGCTCGTCGAGCAACAGCAACTTGGGTTCCTGTGCGATCGCGCGCGCGACAAAGGCCCGTTGCTGCTGACCGCCGGAAAGATTCGCGATGTGCCGGTCGCGCAGGTCGCTCATCTTCACCATCTCGAGGGCGCGCTGCACTGCGTCGCGGTCGTGCGCGCCAAACCGCTGCCAAAAATGCAGCCGTGAAAAACGCCCCATCGCCACCACGTCCCAGACGGTCGCCGGAAACGACCAATCTACCGCTTCAACTTGTGGAACGTAGGCGATCGTGCCCGGCGTTTGGCGGCGCGGTGACGAGCCAAGCACTTCCAGTTCGCCCCCGGTCGGCGAGAGCAGGCCGGCGATGGTCTTGAGCAGCGTCGACTTTCCCGAGCCGTTGGGCCCGACGATGCCCAGCGCTTCCCCGTAATGCACGGCGAGTGAAACGTGACTCAGGGCGATGAAGTCTTCGTAGCGCACGACCAAATCACGCGCCACCACCGCGTCGTGGTGCTTCACTTTAGCGCCGCGACGATGACGTTGGTGTCGTAGAGCAGCATCGCCGGGTAGTTCGAAACGCGCGGATCGGTGCCGACCGAATCGTCGTAGAGGTTCTCCACGACCTTGATGCCGGCGCCTTGGGCAATGGTGTAAAGGATCTTGGGGCTATACTCGGGCTCGCTAAAAACGGCACGCACCTTGAGTTTCTTCGCCAAATCGATCAGCTCGGCGATCTGCTGTGGATTCGGTTCCTGGCCCGGGTTGCGTTCGACGAAGCCCAGCGTCACGATGCCGAAGCGATCGTTGTAATACTGCCAAGCATTGTGAAAGACGATCATATTGCGGCGCGCCGGGGGTATCGTTCCGATCTTTTCGCGGATCGTCGCCGTCAGCTCGTCGAGGCGCACGTCGTACGCGGCGGCGTTGCGGCGATAGGCCTGGGCGTGCTGCGGATCAACCGCTGCCAACGCGTCGCGGATCTTCGCGACGTACGCCTTGGCCATCACGGGATCCATCCAGAGGTGCGGATTGTCGTTCTTGACCGGCAGACCTTGGGTGCAGACGACGACGCGCGGGCTGTGCGTGCCGGCGTCGTGCAGCAGACGGTCGAGCCACGATTCCAGGCCGGCACCGTTTTCGACCAGCACGTTTGCATCGGCAACGGCCGCAACGTCTTGCGGCGCCGGCGCGAAGGTTTCGGGCGAAGCGCCGACCGGCACGATATTTTTGACGGTGACATATTCGCCGCCGACGCCTTGCACGAACGAGTTAAGCGTCGAGATGGTCGTTACGACGCGAATCTTACCCGCGTCGCCCTTTCCGGCGTCACCCTGAGCCTGTCGAAGGGCGTGCGAGCAGCCCACCGTTGCGGCAAGCAGCAGCGTTGCGGCGACGAGGCGCTTTACCGGCACGAACGGCACCGACCGAAGAACTCCATCGAATGACCGTCCAATTCGAATCCATGGAGATTGCGGAGCGAATCGGTAAGTTGATCCATGGCGTCACAGTCGACATCCTCTACGAGACCGCAGTCACTGCAGATCGCGTGATGGTGATGGTGAGCCGGCTCACAAAGCATGTACGTCGCCTCGCCCTCAGCATCGGTGCGTGCCGTGACGTCGCCTTTGAGGCGTAGCCGCTCGAGCGTCCGGTACACGGTTGAAAGCGAAACCGGCGCGCCGGCGAGCTTGAGGCGTTGATGGATTTCCGCCGCGGAAAGAAAGCGCGGTTCGCGCTGAAGGATGGAAGCGATCCACTCGCGCGGTCGAGTGACGTAATCGGCTCGAACCATTATTAGATTATTTGCGAACTGTTCGCAAATAATCCTGCTGTGCTAGGTCGGGGTTGGGGAAGGGCTAGGCGGTTGGCAGCTAGCGACCGCGTCTTTGGCCTTCGCCTTTACTTGATCGCGCCAGTACTCCGAGGTGTCGGCCCAGGCGGGGAGCGTAAGATTTACGGCCTGGGCGTGACTCTGGATCTTCGGGATCACGTCAGTGAACGCCGCGGGCACCGTGCCGTTCTGCTCGTTGACCACCCTCGCCAACCCCAGCCACGCGTCGGCCAGAATCATTTGCGGGACGCCGGTCGCGGCTGCCGGGCAAGCGGCATTGAGTTTCGCGGTGACGCCCGCCTGGAGGACGAGTGCCGCACCGCTGACCGCCGCGACCTGCGCAAAGAGCTCGGCCTGACGGGCGTCTCTCGTGCAGACGCTGTCGATAATCTCGCGTTCCTCATTTAAGGTGCCGATCAGTTCGGAGAGCAAGCCGTAGCGCTTAAGAAGGGCCGCTTGATTGTTGGCGGGCGGGTGCCGATCGTAATCGCGCACGCGCGCCGACGACTCGTCGGTCACCTGCCCGTTGCAGCGGTTAAGCGCGACGATCGCCGGTTGCGCGGCACCACCGGGCACCGCGGTAGCGAGCGTGGTAAAAGCGACCACGACAAGGGCGGCCAGTGGTGAACTGCTCGTCATATTACTTTGACAGGTGCCCATCCCGGCGCGTACAATCCTCCAGGTTCGCCGCACGACCCGTGGGGATGTAGCTCAGCTGGTAGAGCACTTGCTTCGCATGTAAGGGGTCGGGGGTTCGAGTCCCCCCATCTCCACCAAC
>Ga0265313_10000176_pt1 | contig 68037 bp, 65 predicted proteins | sample 4123metaG_FD_203122 | JGI IMG/M metagenome (GOLD analysis project Ga0265313, IMG submission 203122) | Rhizosphere microbial communities from Carex aquatilis grown in University of Washington, Seatle, WA, United States - 4-1-23 metaG | ecosystem: Host-associated > Plants > Roots > Rhizosphere >... | reverse complement strand
CGGGGGAGGGAGTCCACTGGTTTTGCCGCGCCCGCACTCAGCTCCACCAAAGTCGGCAGGAATCCAGCCAGGGTCTTGCCGCCGCCGGTCGGCGCGATCAGCAGCACCGAACGCCCGTCGCGCGCCTTCGCCAAGAGCTCAAGCTGATGCGCGCGCAGCCGCCAGCCGCGTTGCGCGAACCAGCGCGCGAAGGGTTCCGGTAGTTCTGCTGTGGCGTCCGCAGTTTCGATAAGCGCCATTTCCTCGTCATGGCCGGGCTTGTCCCGGCCATCCACGCCTTTCTGTTACGACAGCAGCAAAGCAAGGCGTGGATGCCCGGCACAAGGCCGGGCATGACGCCGTAGCTCTCGCCAAGGCCAAACCAAGACCTATGTAAGCGCGATGCGCCCCGAAGATATCCTCATTCCGACGCCGTCCGGCGTCTGCTGCAAGGCCGGCGGGTTCCACATCGACCCGACCCGCCCGGTCGACAAGGCCCTGATCACCCACGGCCATTCCGACCACGCCCGCGCCGGCCATGGCGCGGTGCTGGCGACGCAGGAAACGCTCGACATCATGCGGTTGCGCTATGGCGAGAATTTCGCCGGCAAGACGCAGGCGATCGGTTATGGCGACACCGTCAAGTTCGACGGCGTCACTGTGAGCTTTCATCCGGCCGGGCACGTGCTCGGCTCGGCGCAGATCAAGGTCGAGCGCAAGGGCCTGCGCGTGGTGGCGTCGGGCGACTACAAGGACCGGCCCGATCCGACCTGCGCGCCGTTCGAGCTGGTGCCGTGCGACGCCTTCATCACCGAGGCGACGTTCGGGCTGCCGGTATTCCGCCATGACGATGCCGAGGGCGAAGTGCGCAAGCTGCTGCACTCGGTCGCGCTGTTTCCGGAACGCGCGCATCTGGTCGGCGCCTATTCGCTCGGCAAGGCGCAGCGCGTCATGGCGATGCTGCGCGCCACCGGCTACGACAGGCCAATCTATATCCACGGCGCGCTGGAGAAGATCACCGGCTATTACCAGAGCCGTGGCATCGACCTCGGCCGGATCGAATTGGTGCGCGGCGCCAGGAAATCCGACCTCGCCGGCACCATCACCATCGCGCCGCCGAGCGCGATCGGCGATCTGTGGTCGCGGCGGTTTCCCGATCCTGTCGCCGCCTTCGCCTCTGGCTGGATGCGGGTGCGAGCGCGCGCAAGACAACGCGGTATCTCGCTGCCGCTCGTCATTTCCGACCACGCCGACTGGAACGGGCTGACCGCGACCATCGCCGCCACCGGCTGCTCCGAAGTCTGGGTCACGCACGGCCAGGAAGACGCGCTGGTGCACTGGAGCAAAGCGCGCGGCCTCAAGGCGCGACCGCTCGACATTGTCGGCTATGGCGACGAGGAAGAGCACGATGTGCCGGCCGAGAGCGCCGACGCATGAACCGCTTCGCTGAACTGCTCGACCGCCTGGCCTACGAGCCGGGACGCAACAACAAGATAAGGCTGGTCGCGGACTATCTGCGCACCACGCCGGACCCCGAGCGCGGCTGGGCGCTCGCCGCGCTCACCGGCGCGCTCAGCTTCAAGCACGCCAAAGGCGGCATGATCCGCGCGCTGATCGCCGAGCGCACCGATCCGGTGCTGTTCGCGCTGTCCTATGATTATGTCGGCGATCTGTCGGAGACGGTCGCGCTGATGTGGCCGGCCGATCCCTCGCAACGCCCCAACCGAGCCCCCACCCTCACCGACGTCGTCGAGACACTGGCGACGCTCGGCAAGGCGCAGCTGCCCGGCCAGATCGCGCGCTGGCTCGACGGGCTCGACGAGACCGGCCGCTGGGCCCTGCTCAAGCTCGTCACCGGCGGCCTGCGCATCGGCGTGTCGGCGCGGCTGGCCAAGACCGCGGCGGCCTCGCTCGGCGGCAAGGAGCCGGACGAGGTCGAGGTGCTGTGGCCGGGATTGACGCCACCCTATCTCGACCTTTTCCCGTGGCTGGAGGGCCGCGGCGACAAGCCGATTTCGACCGACCCGGCGCCATTTCATCCGCCGATGCTGGCGCACGCCATCGAAGAGCCCGAGCTTGGCGCGCTCGATGCCGCCGAGTTCATGGCGGAATGGAAGTGGGACGGCATCCGCGTCCAGGCGGTGGCGGGTGAAGACGACCGCGCGATCGTGTCGCGGCTGTATTCGCGCACCGGCGAGGACATCTCGAAGAGCTTCCCCGATCTGGTCGAGGCGTTGCGGCTGCCCGCCGCCATCGACGGCGAACTGCTGGTGATGCGCGAGGGCCGCGTGCAGTCGTTCAACGTCCTGCAGCAGCGGCTCAACCGCAAGGCCGTGACGGCGAAGCTGATCGCCGAATTTCCGGCGCATCTGCGCGCTTACGATCTGCTCGCCGACAACGGCACCGACCTGCGCGGCCACCCGTTCAGCGAACGCCGGGCCCGGCTGGAAAAATTCATCGCGCGGCTGAACGACCCTCGCATCGATTTGTCGCCGCTGGTGCCGTTCGAGAATTGGGACGAGTTGATCGCGGCCCGCGCCGATCCCGCCACCTCCGGTGCCGGCGACGATGCGGCCGCGGTCGAGGGCGTCATGCTCAAGCGCCGCGACGCGCTCTATTTGCCCGGCCGGCCGAAGGGACCGTGGTGGAAATGGAAGCGCGATCCGATGATCATCGACGCGGTGCTGATGTACGCGCAGCGCGGCCACGGCAAGCGCTCGTCGTTTTATTCCGACTATACGTTCGGGGTCTGGAACGGCGACGAGCAGTTGGTGCCGGTCGGCAAGGCCTATTTCGGCTTCACCGACGACGAGCTCAAGGAGATCGACCGTTTCATCCGCCGCAACACCGTCGATCGCTTCGGCCCGGTGCGCGAGGTGACGCACGAGCCCGACAAGGGGCTGGTGTTCGAGGTTGCGTTCGAAGGCCTGCAGCGCTCGACCCGTCACAAGTCCGGCGTCGCGATGCGGTTTCCCCGCATCAGCCGGCTGCGCTGGGACAAGCCGCCGCGCGAGGCCGACCGCCTGGAGACGCTGGAGAAGATGCTGGCGCAGAGCGAGCACGGCCGGGCGCCGCTTTTTGTTGACGAGCGAACCAAATCCGTTCGTCCCCGCGGAAGCGGGGACCCAGGCTAGGCTGCACAACAAGCAAAGAGCTCGATTCCCGCTTCCGCGGGAATGAGCGGATGTGGAGGCGCTGTGCTATGGTCGGGAGCAGGAGACATCAATGCCCGACAACGTTCCGGCGGATCAAAAAGTCCCGGTCAATCGATGGGTTGGCGGCTCGCCGCTTGGCGTGCTGGCCCGGCTCATCCTCATTTCGGTGCTGGTCGGCGTGATCCTGTCCGCCTTCGGGCTCGATCCGTTCGATATCGTGCATAGCGTCGAGCGCCTGATCCGCAGCATCTGGAACATGGGCTTCGACGCGGTGCGCTGGCTGTGGCGCTATTTCCTGCTCGGCGCCGTGATCGTGATCCCGATCTGGATCATCATGCGGCTGGTCAACGCGCCAAGGGGGAAATGATCCACCTCATCCTGAGGAGGACGCGCAGCGTCCGTCTCGAAGGATGAGGTCGGCCAGGTTCCGGTCTCATGGTTCGAGACGCGCGGCTTCGCCGCGCTCCGCACCATGAGGTTATGAGGGCCAGCTCTCGGCCGTGATCGCCGCGGCGTCGCTTCCGGTCATCGCGGAAAGGGTGTTGCGGTGGCCGCGCTTGAGCGCGGCGACGAGATCGGTCTTGATCTCCGACACCAGCCCGATGCCGCGATAGGTCAATCCGCTGTAAAGCTGCAGCAAGGTCGCGCCGGCCTTGATCTTGGCGATCGCGGTCGCGCCGGAATCGATGCCGCCGGCGCCGATCAGCGGGAATGCGGCCTCGGCGCGCACAAAAGTTTCCGCCAGCATCCGCGTCGACAATTTGAACAGCGGCCGGCCCGACAGGCCGCCGGCCTGTTTGGCGCGCTCGCGGTCGCGCAGCGACTGCGGCCGCGTGATCGTGGTGTTGCCGACGATCATGCCATCGATGCGGTGCTTGCGCGCAATGCCGACCACGTCGTCGAGCTCCGACAGAGTGAGATCCGGCGCGATCTTGAGCAGCACCGGCGTCGGCCCGGCGCGGCGCTGGGCGCGCTCGCGCGCATCGACCACGCGCCCCAGCAGGTCGTCGAGCGTCTTGGCCTGTTGCAGGTCGCGCAGCCCCGGCGTGTTGGGCGAGGAGATATTGACGGTGAAATAATCCGCGACCGGCGCGAAGGTATCGATCAGCCGCACATAGTCCTCGATGCGGTCGGGCGAATCCTTGTTGGCGCCGACATTGACCGCGACAATGCCGGGCGCAGCGCCCGCAACCTTGGCGCGCGCCGCGAGCCGCGCCAGCACCACCGCCGCGCCCTCGCTGTTGAAGCCAAGTCGGTTGATGACCCCGTCATCGGCGGCGAGCCGGAAAATGCGCGGCCGGGGATTGCCGGGCTGCGGCCGCGGCGTCACGGTGCCGACCTCGACGAAGCCGAAGCCGAGCCGCAGCAGCGCGTCGGGCACGGCGGCGTTCTTGTCGAAGCCGGCGGCGATGCCGAGCGGATTGGGAAAATTCAGGCCGAAGGCGCGCACCGCCAGTTGCGGCGGCTCGGGCGCCGGCCGCACCTGCGGCACCAGCTTGAGCGCCTTGATCGCCAGCCCATGCGCATCCTCGGGATCGAGCGCGCGCAGCAAAGGACGCGACAGGCGGTCGAAAAGGCCGATCACAGGCGGCTCCGGCTTGAATTCGGCCGACCGTATCGCCCCCGAGGCGGACTGTCCAAGGCGGTATCGGCTGCTAACTTGCTGGACAAAGCCGACTCAAGGTAATAATTCCTAAGACGTCAACAACCCTATCGATTCCGAGGCAGCCGGTGGCCCGTTCCAATCAGCTTACGCATGCCCAGATCTGGTCGGCGATCGACCGGCTCGCCGAGCGCGCCGGCCTGTCGGCCTCGGGGCTGGCCAAGAAGGCCGATCTCGACCCCACCACCTTCAACAAGTCGAAGCGCGTCACCCCGGAGGGCCGGCCGCGCTGGCCCTCGACCGAATCGGTCGCCAAATCGCTGGCGGCAACGGGAACCTCGGTCGGCACCTTTGTCGGCCTGATCACCGGCAGCGCCAAGGAGCCGCCGCAGGCTGTGCCGCTGATCGGCTTCGCCGAAGCCGGCGCCGGCGGCTATTTCGACGATGGCGGCTTTCCGGTCGGAAAGGGCTGGGAAGAGATCGCGTTTCCGCAGGTCAATGACGAGCACGCCTTCGCGCTGGAGATTTCCGGGGACTCGATGAAGCCGGCCTATCGCGACGGCGACGTCATCATCGTCTCGCCGGCCGCCACGGTGCGGCGCGGCGACCGCGTCGTGGTCAAGACCAAGGACGACGAGGTCATGGTCAAGGAGTTGCGCCGCAAGACCGCAAAGAGCATCGAGCTGCGCTCGCTCAATTCCGAGCATCGCGACCGCACGCTACCGATGGCCGACGTGCTGTGGATTGCGCGCATCGTCTGGGCCAGCCAATAAGCCGCGCAATAATTTTGTTACCCCGCTAGCTGCACCGGCGCGCCCGGCATAGACTGAGCGGCATCGACAGGGGGGAAAGCCAACATGACATCGCCACCTCACGATGACGCATGCGCCTGTTGCAGCGACATGCTGCGCACGCGCTTCGACCGCCGCCGCTTTCTGCACCTCGGCGTCGGCGCCGGCCTGATCGCCGCGTTTTCGTCGCTCGCCGGCGCGGCGGAAGGCAATTACGACGCCATGCTTTTGACCTGCATCGACCCGCGCATGCCGGGCCCGACCTATGAATACATGAAGGGCCGCGACATGATCGGCAAATACAGCCAGTTCACTTTCGCCGGCGCGTCGATCGGCGTGGTGGCGCCGGCTTTCAAGGCCTGGCACGCGACGTTCTGGCAGAACCTCGCCGCCTCGATACAATTGCATCACATCCCGAACGTGATCGCGATGGATCATCGCGACTGTGGCGCGGCGAAGATCGCCTATGGCGCGGCCAAGGTCGCCAATCCGCAGATCGAAACCGAGACCCACAAGGCGGCGCTGCTGAAATTCCGTAAGGAAGTCGCGCAGCGGCACCCCAAGCTCCAGGTCGAGCTCGGCTTGATGGCGATCGACGGCAAGGTCGAGACGTTCTCGTAGTTCTTAATCCCTCCCCGCTTGCGGGGTGGGATAAGGCAGCCTCACGCGCTCCGCGCCAGCGCGCCATCGATCATGTCGACGGTGTTCTGCAGACCATAGACCGCGACGAACGAGCCGAAGCGCGGCCCCTTCTCCTGGCCGAGCAGCACCTGATAGAGCATGTTGAACCAGTCGAGCGACACGCCCGGCTTGCCGTCCTTGGCCTTCTTCTTCTGATCGAGGAACGGCTCGCGGCGGCCGATCTCGTAGACCACGTCCTGGATCGCTTCCGCGGTCGCATCCGCCGGCAGATTGGCGAGCGCGTCGCGCAGGTCCGACAACGCCTTGCGCTCGATGTCGGTCGGCTCGCGGAATTTTTTGGTCGGCTGCACGAAGTCGCGGAAATACTGGATGGCGTATTCGACCTGGGCGTTGAGCCTCGGATGGGTCTGCGGCGTCACGCCGGGCCGGTAGCGGCCGATGAAGCCCCACAGCGTGCTGGCATTCTCGGCATTCGATGACGACACCAAGGTCAGCAGCATCGCGAACGAGATCGGCATTTCCGACTGCGGCGGCTTGCCGGAATGGATGTGCCAGACCGGATTTTGCAGTTGCTGCCGCGGCTCCTGACGCGGATAGGTGTCGAGGAATTGCTGGTACTCGTCGACGGTGCGCGGGATGACGTCGAAATAGAGCCGCTTGGCGGATTTCGGCTCGCGATACATGAATAGCGACAGGCTTTCCGGCGAGGCGTAGCGCAGCCATTCGTCGATGGTGAGCCCGTTGCCCTTCGACTTCGAAATCTTCTGGCCATTCTCGTCGAGGAACAATTCGTAATTGAATCCCTCCGGCGGCGCGCCGCCGAGCGCGCGGCAGATTTCACCCGACAGCTTGACCGAGTCGATCAGATCCTTGCCGGCCATCTCGTAATCGACGCCGAGCGCGATCCAGCGCATCGCCCAGTCCGGCTTCCATTGCAGCTTGCAGCGCCCGCCGGTGACCGGCGTCGTCACCGCCGCCTTGGTGTCGGGATGTTCGTAGGTGATGGTGCCGGCCTTGGCGTCGTGCGCGATCACCGGCACCTGCAACACGATCCCGGTTTCAGGATCGATCGGCAGGAACGGCGAATAGGTGGCGGCGCGCTCCTCGCGCAGCGACGGCAGCATGATCGCCATCACCTTGTCGAAGCGCGCCAGCATGGTCAGCAGCGCCTGGTCGAAGCGGCCCGACGTGTAGCACTGGGTCGACGACAGGAATTCGTATTCGAAGCCGAAATGATCGAGAAAGGCGCGCAGCCTCGCATTGTTGTGCTTGCCGAATGACGGATGGGTGCCGAACGGATCCGGCACCCTGGTGAGCGGCTTGCCGAGATGCTGTTCCAGCATCTCCTTGTTCGGCACGTTGTCGGGAACCTTGCGCAGGCCATCCATGTCGTCGGAGAACGCGATCAGCCGTGTCTTGACCTTGTCGTCGGTGAGCACGCGGAAGGCGTGGCGCACCATGGTGGTGCGCGCGACCTCGCCGAACGTGCCGATATGCGGCAGCCCGGACGGGCCGTAGCCGGTTTCGAAAATCACCTCGTCCTTCGGCGCCTTCTTCAGGCGCGCGACGATCTTGCGCGCCTCCTCGAACGGCCAGGCGTTCGATTGCTCGGCGACTTGACGCAAGGACGCGGCGACCGCGGCAGGTTCGGACATCATGGTTTCTCCGCGCGCGGACACTATGCAGCGCCCATTCGGCGGTCAAATCAGGGCGCGCGGCGCGCGGCCGGATCGATCAGCCGCGCCAGCGCGACGGTGGCAAGGCCGATCGCCAAGACGACGCCGCCCAAGGCCAGCACGGTGAACCCGACCTGGACCATGCCGAGCGTGCGCCAATCGATGATGGGGTACGGAAAAAAGCCGGACCAGGTCCCGAACAGCAGCGCGGTCAGCATATAAACCGCCGGATAGATCAGCCAGATCGCCGGGTCGCGCCAGCGCAGGCCGCCTTTCGGCACCGCCAGCAGCCAGAACGCGCCGTAGAGCAGCGGCGTCACATAGTGCAGCAAGACGTCGGCCGTGAATTGCAGGCCGCGATGATGGTAATAATGCCGCAACACCAGCCCGAACACCGCGACGCCAGTCATCAGATAGACCGCGATCGCCGCGCGCAGCCCGTCACGTTTGGCAAAGCATTTCAGGCCGGCGGCCGCACAGCCTGTCACCGCAGCCGCGAGACCGTTGATCTGGGTGGTGAAGAACATCACGAACACCACCACGGCATCGATTGCCGGCAATTTCTGCGCGCCAACCCGGCGCAGGATCAGCGCGAACTGCAGCGCCAGCGCGATCGCGCAGACCGCCGCGGTCAATCCGGCCAAAATGCGCAAGCGAACCGGCATGACGGGCGCCGTCGTCAGAACGGGCTGATCGGGAAATAGCGCAGCCACAGATCGGTGAACTTGCCGCTCTCCCACAGCCGGAACAGCGCCCAGTTGAACGCCTGCCGCAGCAGGTCGTTGCCGCGGCGCACCGCGATGCCGACGCCCTCGCCGAAAAACCGGCTCTCGATGAACGGCCCGCCGCGGAACACGCAGCAGCCGGCGCTGTCGGTGCCGTTGAGCCAGAACGCGAGCGCGATGCCGTCGCCGAACAGCAGATCGACCTCGCCGCGCCGCAACGCCGCGCGCGCCTCCTCGGCGGTCGGATAAGGATGCAGCTCGGCCTCGGTGAACAGCGCGCGCAAATAGGCCTCGTGCGAGGTGCCGGCGACCACCGCGACGCGCCTGCGTTCGAGGTCGGTCGGCCGCACCGCGTCGATCTCGACGTCCTTGCGCGACACGAAGCGGGCCGGCGTGCGGTAATAGGGATCGCTGAAGTCGACGCGCTGGCGCATGTCCGGCGTCACCGCCAGTGACGCGATCACGGCATCGCCGCCATTGCCATTGAGCGCGTCGATCAAGGTATCGAAGCGCCGCGCCTGGATCGTGCAGGTGACCTTGATCTCCTCGCAGATCAGCCGCGCCAGGTCGACATTGAAGCCGGCGGGCTGGCCGTCGGCGCCGGCATAATCGAACGGCGGGTAATCGAATTCGGTGAGGAAGCGGATGCCGCTGATGCGCGCGAGGTCGGGCCGCTCCGGCCGCCGCCGCGGATCCCAAAAGCTCGGCACCGCCATCGGATCATTGGCCGGCACCGCGGCGTCCGGCCGCGTCGGCGTCGACAGCGACGGCTGCGATATCGCCGGCGGCGAAGCGGGCGCAGCGTTTGGTGTCGCCGGCGCCTGCTGCGCGATCGCCGAGACGGCGACGACCAGCGCGATCAAGCCCGCAGCCAGCCCGGCAAATCGATCCAGATATCGCGCCATGCGCCGTTCCCAGAGGAATCGCCGCGAAGATAGCATCGCAATCGAGGCCGGCCAGCGGCAATCGGGGACGCTGCCAGCTAGGCGCTCAAATGCTTCTCGATCTCGTGAACCGGGATCTTGACCAGATCCTTGTCGATTTCGGCGCGAATGGCCTGCCGCAGCGCCGGCGAATAGGCCTGCCGCAGAACGCCGAGCGCGCGCGGCGGCGCGACCACGACCAGGGACTTGAACTGCCCCGCCGTCAATTCGGCGTCGAGCCGCTTGGCGACATCCCGAAGGAAGCTGCGTTCTTCCTGGTCATGCCAGTCGGTCTGGCCGACCGCGCTGCGGCCATGGCCGGTCGAATTCATGCTGCGGCCCGGCGCGTCGCTGCCAAGCTCATGGGTCGCGAGCGCCTTGTGCTGATAGACCTCCCGGGTCTTCAGGTTCGGCAAATCCGGATCGCCGGCATTCGCCAACACCAGCGCCTTGGCACCGTCGCAGACAACAACCCATTCGTTATGGCGAATTGAGACCATGGAGTCCTCCAGCACACATTTTTCGCACGTCCGGGCGGACGCGCGCTTTGCTATGGATCAAACGCCGGTGTCGGAGCTTAGTTGCTGCCGTCGAGCAGCCGCCGGGCGATAACCTGGGCCTGAATTTCCGCGGCGCCCTCGAAGATATTGAGGATTCGGGCATCGCACAGGATGCGCGACACCGGAAATTCCAGCGCAAAACCGTTGCCGCCGTGGATCTGCACAGCATTGTCGGCCGCCGCCCAGGCCACCCGCGCCGCCAGCAACTTGGCCATGCCGGCTTCAAGGTCGCAGCGCCGCCCGGAATCCTTCTCGCGCGCCGCATAGTAAGTGAGCTGGCGCGCGATCATGATCTCGACCGCCATCATCACGATCTTGTCGCCGACGCGCGGGAAGGCGACGATCGGCTGGCCGAACTGGACGCGGTTTTGCGCGTAGGCCAGCGCCTGCTCCATCGCGGCCTGTGCCACGCCAATGGCGCGCGCCGCGGTCTGGATGCGGGCGGACTCGAAGGTCTGCATCAGCTGCTTGAAGCCGAGCCCTTCGACGCCGCCGAGCAGGTTTTCGATCTTCACGGCAAAGCCGTCAAAGGCGATCTCGAACTCCTTCATGCCGCGGTAGCCCAGCACCTCGATTTCGGTGCCGGTCATGCCCCGCGCCGGGAACGGATCGTCGTCGGTGCCGCGCGGCTTTTCCGCGAGCAGCATGGACAGTCCGCGATGGCCGGGCTCTTTCGGATTGGTGCGGACCAGGAGCGTCATCAGGTCGGCGCGGACCGGGTGGGTGATCCAGGTCTTGTTGCCGAACACCTTGTAGGCGTCGGCGTCGCGCACCGCGCGGGTCTTGAGCGAAGCAAGATCGGAGCCGGTATTCGGCTCGGTGAACACCGCAGTCGGCAGCACTTCGCCGGAGGCGAGCTTCGGCAGCCACTTGTTCTTCTGCTCGGTAGTGCCACCGCCGAGAATGAGCTCGGCGGCGATTTCCGAGCGGGTGCCGAGCGAGCCGACGCCGATATAGCCGCGCGACAATTCCTCCGAGACGACACACATCGATTCCTTGCCGAGCCCCATGCCGCCGTAATCTTCCGGAATGGTGAGGCCGAACACGCCAAGCTCGGACATCTGGGCGATGACTTTGAGCGGAATGTAGCTGTTGGTGCGATGCCAGTCCTGCGCGCGCGGAATCACCTCGCTGTCGGCGAATTTCCGCATTTCATCGCGGATGGTTTCGAGCGTCTCGTCGAGCCCGCAGGCGCCGACCGTCGGTTGCTGCGAGCCGCGCATGAGCTCGAGCAGGCGGGCGCGGCGGTCGGCGGTGTTGCCGGTCGCGATCAGGGTTTCAACCGCGGCACCGAGCCGGGAGGCGACCTGGGCCATGGACAGGCCGAAATCCGACGGCCGCACCATCTCGCCTTGGCTCATCGGAATGCCGCCGAAGATCTGCGCCAGATATTCGCCGAGTCCGATCCGAGCAACGTGTTCTTCGGTCTCGCCGAACTGCGCAGTGGCGATCATGCGCTCGATGTAGGCGCCGAGTTGCCGGACAGCCTCCACATAAGTGGCAAGCCAGGCGAGGCCGTGGACGGCGCGCTGCTCGCGATCGAGCACCTTGTTGACGACGTGGCCCTCGACCACGACGCGCTCGCGCACCTTGGCGGTGGCGTCCGCCAGCAGTGCTTCGATCGAGCCAAGGGCGACGCGGGATAGATCAATCAGCTCGTGAGCGGCGGCAGCACGGGAGGCGGCAATTGGCATGGCAACTCGCGGTTCGGGAAGGCCATCGGCACACTACTTTTGCACTGCACAAAAGAAAAGGTGAAGCCGTACCTTACAAATAAGGCCCTCATAACAGGCGATTAGGCGTCGATTGCTACAATATTAACCATATTGCGCTTCCATCGCCCGATCCCAGGGTCGCCGACCCTGATTGAGCGAGACCCCGGCATTCCATGCGTCTTGGCTATCTGCCCCAGCAATTGCGGCGGCTTGCGGTCTCGCTTTCGGTCCGCACGCGTATCGTCCTGCTCGCCCTCATCCCGGTTGTCGGCTTCCTCGCCAACGGGATGACGTTCATCTCCAGCGAAGGCGAGGTCGGCACCGCCTTTCAAACCGCCACTCGCTCGGCGGCGCTCGCCGATGCCAGCCGCGACTTCAAGATCGCGATCGCGGAAATGCGGATCGCGGTGAAGAATTTCGTGGCGGCGCCGCAAGACGACTTCATCAAATCCTTCGCCACCGCCGAGAACGCGGCCTTCAAGAACCTCGATGCCATCGCCGCCGCTACCGCCGGCAGCGGCAGCACAACCGAGGACATCGCCCGGCTGCGCGGCCAGCTTACCGATATCAAGAAAAACTTCGACCTGCTGGTCAACGACCAGCGCATCCTTGGCTTCAGCGACTCCGACGGTCTGCGCCGCAAGCTGGCCGAATCCGGAAACGACATTGAGCGCATCATCAACGAGAACATGACCTGGCTCGCCGAGGGCGATGCGAAGAAACTGATGATGTTTCTTTTGGTGATGCGCCACTACGAGGCCGACCACCGGCTGACGCCGCGCGAATTGACGCGGCAGTTGTTTTTCAAAGCCTACAAGCAATTCACCGACTCGTTCGATCGGGTGGACGGCACTCCCGCGATGAAGGACGGGCTTGAGAGCCAGGTCAAATTATATGCCGACACGTTCGCGGAATGGATCGACACGTATAATCGCACTTACCCGATTCAGACCATCATCGATCTCGACAGCCAGAACTTGCTGCCGCGCGCCAACGAGATCATCAAGCTGGCCAACCACACCACCGAAGTTGCATCCGCGACGCTCGCAGCGTCGCAATCGCGAACCCGCACCGGCATCATCATTGTCGGGATCACAATGGTCACCCTCGGCCTGTGCTTCAGTTGGCTGATCGGCCGCAGCATCACCGGACCGCTTCACGGCCTCGCCGCAGTGATGAAGCGGCTGGCGGCCGGCGAGACGTCGGCGCGGATTCCGGCAACGCATGCGCGCGACGAAATCGGCGAGATGGCGCGATCAGTGATCGTGTTCCGTGATAGCATGATCGAGCGAGAACAGCTGGCGGCGCGCCAGGCCGACGCCAGCCACTCGCAAGAAGCTCGCAGCAATTCGATTGCGATGACGATCGAGCAATTCAAGCGCTCGGTCGAAGCGGCGCTGGGAAAACTGCGCGCTGCATCGATGAAGCTCGAGAAGAGCTCGCACGAACTCAACAGCGTCGCCGACACGGTTTCGGCGGAAGCCTTCACCGCCGAGCAGCGCGCCAATGCGGCATCCGAGAACGTCACCACGGCAGCCGGATCGGTCGAGGAATTGGCGGCCTCGATCGGCGAGATCGCCGCGCAGGCGGTCAAATCCACCGAGGTCGCGCAGCGTGCCGTTTCGGAAGCGCAACGCACGGTCACCACGATGTCCGAACTGGGCAGCGCCGCGACCCGCATCGGCGAAGTAGTCGGGCTTATCCAGGCGATCGCCGGGCAAACCAACCTGCTTGCGCTGAATGCGACCATCGAGGCCGCCCGTGCCGGCGAGGCCGGTCGTGGCTTTGCCGTGGTCGCGGCGGAGGTCAAATCGCTTGCCGGCCAGACCGCGCGGGCCACCGAAGAGATCGCCGGACAGGTCGGCTCGATCCAGACCGCCGCCGCCGACGCGGCGCAGGCGCTCGAGCAGGTCAACGCCATCATTCAGGACATGGCCACCATCGCCGCCTCGGTCGCCGGCACCGTCGATCAGCAAAGTGCGGCGGTGTCCTCGATTACGGAGGGCGTTACCCGAGCCTCCGGCGAGGCGCAGACCGGCGCCGCGGCCATGAGCCGGGTCGCCGGCGTGACCGCCGAAGCGCGCGGCACTGCGGCCGACGTCAAGGACCTGGCCGACGCGGTCGCCCTCGAGGCCGAGAGCCTGGAGAGCGAAGTGCGCCAGTTCCTCACCAACGTTCAGGCGGCCTGAGTTTTCCGTTCATTCCCGCCTTTGAGTCCAACCTTCGGTCGGCCTTGGGACGACACGGGCGTCAACGGCACCTTGCGGTTGAACCCAAGAGCGCCGATGTGAGTTACCTTGGATTCGAGCCGGGGCGGTACGATTGCATTTCCTTCGATTGTCACTTCGAATTGCCAGCAAGGCCATTCTGCAATTTCTCGCGGATGACGGCTGGGCCATCGCCAGCCATATCGCGCTGTCGACATTGATGGCGATGTTTCCGTTCCTGATCGTGGTGACGGCTCTCGCCGGGTTCTTCTTCGGCTCTAAAGAGCTCGCCGACGAGGCGGCCAAAATCCTGCTCGAGACCTGGCCGCAGCAAGTGGCCGGACCCTTGTCACTCGACGTTCAGGGCGTGCTGACCAGCCTGCAGGGCAGCGTGCTGACCTTCGGCGCCGCATTTTCCCTGTATTTCGCCTCGAGCGGCGTCGAAGGGCTGCGGACCGGCCTCAACCGCGCCTATGACATGAAGGAGCTGCGGCCATGGTGGCAGTTGCGGCTTGAATCGATTCTTTATGTGATTGTCGGCGCGGTCGCGTTGCTGGCCTTTGCATTCCTGGTGGTGCTGGCGCCGCTGATCTGGTGGCGCTTGATCGGCTATGTGCCGGCGCTGGCGCCGTTCGGCTATCTCATAACGTTCGCGCGCTTTTCGGTCGCCGCGGTCGTGATCGTGATCGCATTGATCATCGTGCACTTATGGCTGCCGGCCGGGCGCCGCAGCATCGCCGAGGTCTATCCGGGCATTCTGGCGACCTTGGTGCTCTGGCTACTCAGCGGCGAGGTGTTCGGCCGTTATCTCGCCGATTTCGCCTATGGCTATGTGACGATGTATGCCGGGCTTGCGTCGGCCATGATCGCGCTGGTGTTTCTCTATATCACCGCGTCGATCTTCATCTTCGGCGGCGAACTCAATTCGGTGATCGCCAAGGCGCAAGCGCGCAAGCTCAGGTCTCAACCGCCTCCAAAACATCCTCGTAAGTCCGCAGCCCCGCGGTCGGCGCACTGACGAGCACCGCCATGTTGCCGGGCGGGTGCTGGTTCTTCCACATCATGGTGTGCGCCTTCGGGATGTCGGCCCAGCCGAAGGTCTGGCTCAGGCACGGATCGATGCGCCGCTCCAGCACGAAGCGGTTGGCCTGCGAGGCTTGCTTGAGATGGGCGAAGTGCGAGCCCTGAATGCGCTTCTGCCGCATCCACACATAGCGGGCGTCGAAGGTGATGTTGAATCCGGTGGTGCCGGCGCAGAACACCACCATGCCGCCGCGCTTCACCACCATCGATGACACCGGGAAGGTCTGCTCGCCGGGATGCTCGAACACGATGTCGACGTCACGCTTGCCGGTGATGTCCCAGATCGCCTTGCCGAAGCGGCGGGCTTCCTTGGCCCAGTCGTTATACTCGGCCGAGTTGACCTGCGGCAGTTGGCCCCAGCATTTGAATTCCTTGCGGTTGATCGCGCCCTTGGCGCCGAGATTGAAGACGTACTCCATCTTCGATTCGTCGGACACCACCGCGATTGCATTGGCGCCCGATGCCGCGACCAGCTGCAGGCCGAACACGCCGAGGCCGCCGGACGCGCCCCACACCAGCACGTTGTCGCCGGGCTTGAGCGTATGCGGCGGATGGCCGAACAGCATGCGATAGGCGGTGGCGAGCGTCAGCGTGTAGCAGGCCGATTCTTCCCAGGTCAGATGCGCCGGCTTCTGCATCAGCTGGCGCGACTGCACGCGGCAGAATTGGGCGAATGAGCCGTCGGGGGTCTCGTAGCCCCAGATGCGCTGCGATGGTGACAGCAGCGGGTCGCCGCCATTGCAGTCCTCGTCGTCGCCGTCATCCTGATTGCAGTGGACGATGACTTCGTCGCCGACCTTCCAGCGCTTCACCTTGTTGCCGACTGCCCAGACGATGCCGGAGGCGTCGGAGCCGGCAATGTGGAACGGCTGCTTGTGGATGTTGAACGGCGTGATCGGCTGGCCGAGCCCGGCCCAGATGCCGTTGTAATTGACGCCGCCGGCCATCACCAACAGCAGCACTTCGTCCTCGCCGATCGGCCAGGTCGGCACCACTTCGAGTTGCATGGATTTTTCCGGCGGACCGTGACGGTCCTGGCGGATCGCCCAGGCGTGCATCTTGTCCGGGACATGACCGAGGGGCGGGATTTCACCGATGGCGTAGAGATCCTTGAGCGGTGCGACGCTCTTGACCTTGGCGGTGGCCGGCATGGGAAAACCCTCCTGCAAGACGCCTAGTCTGCCGCAGTTAATGCTGCGCTGCAATAAATCGTTCGTCGGCTCGGAAACCTCAACGACGCGCGGGATTTAAGAGTTCCTCAAGGCCGCCCTCCTAACGTCGCAAAAACTGCCAGCAGGTCGCTATGGCCATCGTCGAAATTTCGCCGCCGCGCGGCGCGCCTTTGGCCCGGCCGCTCGAGCTCACCTGCATCGCGCTGGTCGTCGCCCAAGCCGGGTACCTCCTCGTATCCTATTGGCAGGGCACGTGGATTATCGGCGCCGATGGCAAAGGCATCGCCTCCGACTTCGTCAATGTCTGGGCCGCCGGAAAACTGGCGCTGCAAGGCACGCCGGCCGCGGCCTATGACTGGCCGATTCACAAATCCATTGAAGAGCTTGCCGTCGGCCATCCGTTCGACGGCTATTTCGGCTGGCACTACCCGCCGCCGTTCCTTGCCGTCGCCGCGCTGCTGGCGCTGCTTCCGTATGGCGCGAGTTACATCGTCTGGGTGGTCGCGACGTTGCCGTTCTACGTCGCAATGGTCCGGGCGACGATCGCCGAACAAGGCGCTGTTCTGCTGGCGCTGGCCTTCCCTGCCCTGCTGTCGAATTTCGTCGTCGGCCAGAACGGATTCCTCACCGCCGGGTTGCTCGGCGGCGCACTGCTCCTGATCGAGCGCCGGCCGCTCGCCGCCGGTGTGCTGATCGGGCTGCTCACCTACAAGCCGCACATCGGGATGCTGATCCCGATCGTGCTCGCGGCGTCGGGGCACTGGCGGGTCTTCTTCAGCGCAACGGTGACTGCCGCGCTGATGGCGCTCGCCTCGCTGCTGCTGTTCGGCGCCGACACCTGGCTCGCCTTCTTCCATTCGATCGCGCACACCTCGCAAGCCTTCCTGTCCGAAGGCTGGGCCAATTTCGGCAAGCTGCAAACGCTGTTCGGCCTGACGCGCGCGCTCGGCGGCGGCGAGACCCTGGCCTGGACGTTGCAGGCGATCCTCGCGCTGGTCAGCGCGCTGGTCGTCTCGTTGATCTGGCGCGGTCGATCGACATTCGAGATCAAGGCCGCGGCGCTCTCGACCGGCGCGATGCTGGCGACGCCCTACCTCTACACCTACGACCTTGTCGTGCTGGCGGTGCCGCTGGCATTTCTCTACCGGCTCGGCCGCCGCGACGGCTTCCTGTCCTATGAGGCCGCCGGCATCGGCGTCGCCTGCGCGTTGATCGCGAGCTTTCCCTTCGTCGCCATGCCGGTCGGCTTCGCAGCGGTGCTGATCGTCGCAGCGCTCATCATGAGGCGGGTGTGGATCGCATTATGAGACGAACGCCCAACTCACCCGCTCATTCCCGCGAAAGCGGGAATCCAGTCCTTCCTAAGCCGCAAAGAGTGGGTCCCCGCGTCCGCGGGGACGAACGGATTAGATGACGCAACTTTCATTAGCCCGAGTTGAGACTTCGCCCACGCGGCTGATCGCGGTGCTCTGCATTTCACTCAGCCTTGCCTATCTCGTCATCCTCGGCAGCGCCGTGTTGTCCGGCCAGTGGCTGGTTGACACGCAAGGGAGGCCAATCGCATCCGACTTCGTCAATGTCTGGGCCGCGGGACGGCTGGCCGCCGACGGCCATCCGGCGCTGGCCTATGACTGGATCGTGCACAAATCGATGGAGGTGCGCGCCGTCGGCCATGCCTTCGATAATTACTACGGCTGGCATTACCTGCCGACCTTCCTGTTCGCCGCCTCGGCGCTGGCGACGGTGCCGATCCTGCCGGCGATGGCGCTGTGGCTCGTGGCGACGTTTGCCGCCTATCTCGCCGCGATGCGCGCCATCATTGACGGGCGCGTCGGCTATCTGGTCGCGCTCGGCTTCCCGGCGACGCTATGGAACGTCATCGCCGGGCAGAACGGCTTTCTGACCGCGGCGCTGATCGGCGGCACGCTGACGCTGCTCGAGCGGATGCCGGTCGCCGCCGGTGTCTGCCTCGGCCTGCTCAGCTACAAGCCGCATTTCGGATTGCTGTTTCCGGTGGCGCTGATCGCCGGCAGGCACTGGCGCGCGCTACTCGCCGCCACCGCCACGACGTTCGCGATGATCGCGGCATCGTGGCTGGTGTTCGGTACCGGCGCCTGGCTCGCCTTCTTTGCCGCGACGCCGAAAATGACGCAGGCCGTGCTTGGCGACGGCCTCGCCGAATTCGCCCGGCTGCAAAGCCTGTTCGGCCTGGTGCGCGCGCATGGCGGCAACGAGATTTTTGCATGGGTCGTGCAGGCGGTCGGCACGGTCGCCGGCGCCGTGGCTATCTTTTTCCTCTGGCGCGGCCGCGCACCCTTCGCGATTAAAGCTGCCGCTCTAAGCTGTGCGGCACTGATTGCGACTCCTTACCTCTACATTTATGACCTAGTTGTGCTGGCTATACCCGTCGCCTATCTCGTGCGGCTCGGCCTGGCGCAAGGCATTACTCGCGCGGAAGTGATCGGCGTGCCGGTCGCGACTGCGCTGCTGCTGAGCTATCCCTATCTCAAGACTCAGGTTGGACTTGCTGCGGTCCTGATCGTCGCCGTACTGGTTGCGCTGCGGATGAATTTTCCGGCGCGGCGAACGATTGCGACGCAGCCCGCCGGATAATTTCGGCGGACGCATGGTTGTGGAGGCGAGCGGTTGAGCACGCCAGCGAGGCGCAAATGGAGCCGGTGGATCCTGATAACCACCGCGCTCGCAGCGTCACAGATCTATTTCCTCACCGCGCCTAGCAACGCACATCCCGAGCCCGTCTTCGCGATGGAATACCTGTTCTTGGCTTGCGCGCTGATCGGCCTGATCGGCTCGATCATGATGTTTTTGCGCAGCAATTGAACGGCCGTGCATCCGCCGCTAGCCTGAAGCTCTCTGGATTGGGGCGGACAATGGCTGCACCGACGTCGAAAAGCAAAGCGGCACTTTGGATGTTGATTACTGCCGCGGTGGCGGTCTGGCAGCTTTACGATATTTTCGGCCCCGGCGAAGCGCCAAGCCGGGCGGTGCTGATCCTCGACTACGTGCTGCTGGCCTGTGCCGGACTGGGCTTCATCGGCAACGTGATGCTCTATTCGCGTTCGCGCACCGAGTCGTAGCGCGGCCCGTCTGCTGCCCCTGTCGGTGATGGGCGCGCGTCAGGCCTTCTCGCGCAGCTTGATCAGCGCGTTGAGCGCGCGATTGACCGGCGTGGCAATGCCGAGCCCTTCGCCTTCGCGCGCGATGTAGCCGTTGAGGAAGTCGATCTCGGTGGCACGGCCCTTGGCGATATCCTGCGCGGTCGAGGACATCGTCATCGGCATCGTCTCGGCGATCCTGAACATCGTGTCGAGCGCACCGTCCGGCATCGTCACGCCTTTGGCGCGGGCGAGCGCGATCACCTCCTCGGCCGCTTCGCCCATCAACGCCCGGATCTCCGGCATCGCAACCATCTCGCCGTAGCGCTTGCCGGTCAGCGCGCAGACCGCGTTGTAGGCGCAGTTCGCCATCAGCTTGCTCCAGAGCTCGGTCTCGATATTGCTCGAGATCTCGGCGCTGATCCCGGCCGCGCGGAACAGGCCGGCCAGTTCGCCGAGCAGCGCGTCGCCGACGCCGCAGTTCTTGACCGCGCCGATGACGATGCGGCCGCCGCCGGTGTGCAGCACGTGGCCCGGCGCCTTCATGGCGGCGGCGGTATAAACCAGCCCGGCGGCGACCGGGCGGTTGGCGCGCATCTGGATGCGCTCGGCATTGCCGACACCGTTCTGCAGGCTGATGAGCGCGGCGTCGGCGGCAAGGTATGGCGCGATCGCCGCTGCGGCGCTCTCGCTATCGGCGCTCTTGACGCAGACGAGTATTATCGGTGCGTCGCGGACCCCGTCCGGCCCGGTCGTCGCCGCGAGCTTGATCTTTTTCTTCTTGCCGCCGCTCTCGAAGATCAGGCCGCGGCGCTTGATCGCCTCGACATGCGCGGGGCGGCCGATCAGCGTCACCGCCGCGCCGGCGAGCGCCAGCCGGCCGCCAAAAAAACAGCCGAGCGCGCCTGCGCCCATCACCGCGATGTTCGGTAACACCATGCCGGCCTCAGGATTTTGACGCTCGGCGCCTCGCCGGGTTCATCCTGCAACATCGCCGTCATAGCGGGAAGGCCGGTCAGGAGCCGATCGTCAATCCGGCCATGGCCTTCATGTTGGACGCGGCTTCGCTTCGCATGGCATGGGAGCGCGCGCCAAGCCTTGCGCGCCGCGCGACGATGCAGCGACCCGCCCGAGCCTAGCGTTGGAATGCCGGCCCGATCGGCACGGTGCCGTCGGTGAATTTGACGCCGATCTCGCCGCCGAGCCGCCAGATCACCTGGCAGCGGCGGGCGAGCTCGTCCGAAATGGTGAGGTCGAACTCGTTCGGTATCGTCGCGTCTTCGCTGAACAGCCGGGCGCCGTTTTTGGAGATGTCGGTGATCAGGCACTGGCGCGGCAAGGCGCCGCCAGCCCTGAGGCTCGTCACCCGGTTGATCACCAGGCGCTGATGTTTTCGCCGTTCTTTTAACATGGATCCGATGCCATCTGGACGACGGGCACCCTAGCCCCGTCGTGTCAATTTGAGGCTAAGTCGACGCGCGCAATTTGCAGAAGAATTGCCGGCAATTTTAGTGATTCAGCCGGCGCTGCCGGTCCATCTTGTTGCATTGCAGCAAAATAACGGTCACACTGTATCAACGTGGATTGAGGGCCGATGGCACCACCAGCCAAGCGCGATAAGCCCTGGATTTTCCGCACTTATGCCGGCCATTCCACCGCGGCGGAATCCAACGCGCTGTATCGCAAGAACCTCGCCAAGGGCCAGACCGGGCTGTCCGTCGCCTTCGATCTGCCGACCCAGACCGGCTACGACAGCGACGACCTCCTGGCCAAGGGCGAGGTTGGCAAGGTCGGCGTGCCGGTCTCCCACATCGGCGACATGCGCGCATTGTTCGACGGCATCCCGCTCGGCTCGATGAACACCTCGATGACCATCAACGCCACCGCGGCGTGGCTGATGGCGCTCTATATTGCGGTCGCCGACGAGCAAGGCACGCCGCGCACCGCGCTGACCGGCACGATTCAGAACGACATCATCAAGGAATATTTGTCGCGCGGCACTTACGTGTTTCCGCCGGCGCCGTCGATGCGGCTGATCAAGGACATCGCGATCTTCACCACGACGGAACTGCCGAAGTGGAATCCGATGAACATCTGCTCCTACCATTTGCAGGAAGCCGGCGCGACGCCGACCCAGGAACTGGCTTACGCGCTGGCCACCGCGATCGCCGTGCTCGACACGGTGAAGAATTCCGGCGAAGTCGATCAGGAGAAATTCTCGGAGGTGGTCGGGCGCATCTCGTTCTTCGTCAATGCCGGGCTGCGCTTCATCACCGAGATCTGCAAGATGCGCGCCTTCGTCGAATTGTGGGACGAGATCACGCGCCAGCGCTACGGCATCACCGACCCGAAGCACCGGCTGTTCCGCTATGGCGTGCAGGTCAATTCGCTCGGCCTGACCGAGCCGCAGCCGGAGAACAATGTCAGCCGCATTCTGCTCGAAATGCTGGCGGTGACTTTGTCGAAGAATGCCCGTGCCCGCGCCGTGCAATTGCCGGCCTGGAACGAGGCGCTCGGCCTGCCGCGGCCGTGGGACCAGCAATGGTCGCTGCGCATGCAGCAGATTCTGGCCTACGAAACCGACCTGCTGGAATACGGCGATATTTTCGACGGCTCCAAGGTGATGACCGAGAAGGTCGAGGCGCTCAAGCGCGACGCCAAGGACGAATTGCGGCGCATCGAGGAGATGGGCGGCGCGGTTAAGGCCGTCGAGTCCGGCTACATGAAGCAGCAACTGGTCGAATCCAACACCGCGCGGCTCGAGGCGATCGAGCGCGGCGAGCAGATCGTGGTCGGCGTCAACCAATATCTCGAGACCGAGCCGTCGCCGCTGACCGGCGGCATCGAATCGATCATGACGGTGCCGGAAGAAGCCGAGCGCAGCCAGATCGAGCAGCTCAAGGCCTGGCGCGCCGCGCGCGACGACAAGGCGGTGCGGGCGGCACTCGCCGCGCTCAAACGCGCCGCCGCCGGCAACGTCAATATCATGCCGGCCTCGATCGCCTGCGCCAAAGCCGGCGTCACCACCGGTGAATGGGGCTGGACGCTGCGGCAGGCGTTCGGCGAATACCGCGCGCCGACCGGCGTCGGCCGTGCGATGCGCAACGACGTCGGCGGCCTCGACGAGATTCGCGCCGATGTCGATCGCGTCTCGCGCAAGCTTGGGCGGCGGCTCACATTCCTGGTCGGCAAGCCCGGGCTCGACGGCCATTCCAACGGCGCCGAGCAGATCGCAGTACGGGCGCGCGATGCCGGCATGCAGGTGGTCTATCAGGGCATCCGCCTGACGCCCGAGGAGATCGTCGATGCGGCGCGCGAGCAGAAGGCCCATGTCGTCGGGCTGTCGGTGCTGTCGGGCAGCCACATGCCGCTGGTCGAGGACGTGGTCGCGCGCATGAAGAAGGAGGGCCTCGACATCCCGGTGGTGGTCGGCGGCATTATTCCGCCGGAGGACGCGCGGGCGCTGGAGAAATCCGGCGTCGCCGCGGTCTATACGCCGAAGGATTTCGAACTGAACCGCATCATGTCGGACGTGGTGCGCATCGTCGAGCGGGCCAACGGCAGCAATGCCTGAGACGAGCCATAGCCCGTCATCGTCTTGATTTCACCTTTCATTGACCGTTCTTCAATCGTCATTCGCCAGGCGCAGGCTGATCCCGCACTCTTTCAGCTTGGCTTGGCGCGGCGCTTGCTTGGCCTGGGATGCGGGGTTGTGCGGCTCCAAGGAGCGGCCAGGAGAATAAGCATGCTCGAGATATTTGCCTATCCGTTATGCACTCACGTTTATGAACTCATATCGGTGGCGTTCATTGCCCTCTACGTCGAAATAGCGGCGCGCATGATGCGACCGACACCGTCCCGGCCGCCGCGCTCAATCGTGCGCCGCGCTTTGTAGCGGATCACGCGCGCAAGCTTGCCAGCGCCTGCGCCAGCCGGCGCGGCGATACCGGCTTGGTGAAATAGAACATCATGCCGGCGGTCCGGGCCGCTTCCTCGTCGCCCGGCTCGGTCCGCCCCGATATGCCGATCACCGGCGTGCGGCCCGCCGCGCCCGGCAGCGCCCGGATCCGCCGCGTCGCATCGAGGCCGTTGAGCACCGGCAGCGCCACGTCCATCAGCGCCACGTCGTAGCCGCCGCGCGCAACGGCATTGACCGCCGCCTCGCCATTCTCGACGAAATCGGCGCGATGGCCGAGCTCGGTGAGGATCGTGTTCATCACCACGCGGCCGTAAGGATTATCCTCGGCGCAGAGGACGCGCAGCGCGCGGCCGCCGGCGGGCCGCATGCCGTCGGCGGGCGCCGCATGCGCCGCGACCGCGTCGGCCAGCACGGTGAGACGGAAGGTCGAGCCGCGCCCCGGCGTGCTGGTGACGGCGAGATCGCCGCCCATCGCCTTGGCGATGCGCTTGACGAAGACAAGGCCAAGTCCGGCGCCACCGAAACGGCGCGCGACGTCGGCGCTGGCCTGCGCGAACGGACGAAACAGCCGGGCAATCTCCTGCCTGGAGAGGCCGATGCCGCTGTCGGAAACGACGAAAGTCAGGCGCAGCCGAGACTTGGTGGCCGGCTCCGCGCTCACCGCCAGCGCGACGCTGCCCTGCTCGGTGAACTTCACCGCATTGTCGGCGAGGTTCTCGATCGCGGCGCGCAGCCGCATTTCGTCGCCCGCCACCATGGCCGGCAGGTCGCGACCGATCGCGATGTCGGCCTTGATGCCTTTGGTGACGGCGCGGGCTGACAGCGAACGGCCGACCGTTTCGGCGAGACGGCGCGGCGAATAGGGCTCATGGCGCAAGGTGAGCCCGGTGACGTCGGCCTTGGCGGCATCGACGATCAGCGTGGTCAGCGCGGCGAGATGCTCGGCGCCGCTCTTGATGGCATCGGCCCATTGCCGCTCGCGCTCGCCGAGATCGGAGGCGGCGAGCAACTCGGCCAATGCCAGAATGCCGGTGAGCGGCGTGCGGATGTCGTGGGCAATGCCGGCAAGCGCCGCTTCGATCGCGCGCGCCGCCGGCTTGCTCCGCACCTTGCCGCGGCGTTTCGCCCGCGGCTGCCTGGTGGTTTTCTTTTTCGCCATCCGGATCCCCGGCACCGACCATGCCACGGAACGCCGGCTCAATCGAGACCGGCCAAGCTGCGGATATCGGCGGGGGTTTTGCCCTGGGCGCGCAGCTCGCGCAGGCCCGTCGCCTGTGTCGATTTCGACAGCTTGTTGCCCTCGGCATCGAGCAGCAGGCGATGATGTCGGTAGCGCGGCGCCGGCAGGCCGAGCAGCGCCTGCAGCAGCCGGTGCACGCTGGTCGCCTGATAAAGATCCTGGCCGCGCACCACGTCGGTGACGCCCTGCGCGGCGTCGTCCACCACGACCGAGAGGTGGTAACTCGTCGGCGTGTCCTTGCGCGCCAGCACGACGTCGCCCCACAGCGCCGGATCGGCGGCGACAGGCTGATCGATCTCAGTCCATTGCAGCGGGCCGGTCCGCGCAGTCGCCGCCTTCATATCGAGCCGCAAGGCATAAGGCTCCCCCGCGGCGATGCGGCGCTCGCGCTCGGCAGCAGAGAGCGATTTGCCAGCGCCGGCATAAAGCGGCGCGCCGTCGGGATCGTGACGCGTTGCCATGCGCGCGATCTCGGCGCGGCTTTCGAAGCTCGGATAGATCAGCCCGAGCGCGTCGAGCTTCACCAGCGCCGCGCGATAGTCGTCATAATGGCCGGACTGGCGCCGCACCGGCTCCTCCCACGCCAGGCCCAGCCAGTGCAGATCCTCGAAGATTGCCGCCTCGTAGTCCGGGCGGCAGCGCGTCTCGTCGATGTCCTCGATGCGCAGCAAGAAGCGCCCGCCGCTGCGCCGCGCCAGGTCGGCATTGAGCAGCGCCGAATAGGCGTGGCCGAGATGCAGATAGCCGTTCGGCGACGGCGCGAAGCGGAAGACGCTCATTGTGTCGTATGCAGCATGACCACATCCGCTCATTCCCGCGAAAGCGGGAATCCAGTTCTCAGCTTAGCCTGGGTCCCCGCTTCCGCGGGGACGAGCGGGAGGGTATGCACAGTCGGACAATGACCCACTTCCTCCACACCGACACCGACCTGATGGCCGGCCTTGAGCAACTGGTCGCCGCCGATCCGCGGCTCAAGCCGGTCGCCGAGAAGGCCGGCAGCTTCGCGCTGCGCCGGCGCGAGGGCGGCTTTCAGGGCCTCTGCGCCATCGTCTGCGGCCAGCAGCTTTCGACCGCGAGCGCGGCGGCGATCCGCAACCGGCTGTTCGCGGCATTCGACCCGTTTCATCACGACGCCGTGCGGCTGGCGCGCACCGACAAGCTCAAGCGGCTCGGATTATCCAACAACAAGATCAAGTCGATCCGCGAGATCGGCAAGGCGTTGTCACGCGGCAAGATCGACCTCGACGCAGTCGGCAACATGGACGCCGATATTGCCCATGCCGAGCTAGTCAAGCTGCACGGCATCGGGCCGTGGACCGCCGACATCTATCTGTTGTTCTGCCTCGGCCATGCCGACGCCTTTCCAGCCGGCGACCTTGCGGTTCAGGAGGCGGTGCGCATCGCGTTGAACATGCGCAAGCGCCCGGATGCCAAGCGGCTGGTGAAGATTGCCGAAGCCTGGCGGCCGTGGCGCGGCGTAGCCGCTCACCTGTTCTGGGCCTACTATCATGTGGTGAAGCGGCGTGAGGGCGCACCGGTACAAGAGAGTCCGAAACCTGCCAAGCGAATCGCGAAGCCGCATTGGCCGGCGGTCAAAAAACCCAAGTTGAAGAAGAATGGAGCAAAGCGTGGCGGCAGAACTCGACGGGCCGAGGCTTGAAGCAAAGTCCGGCAAGGCAAAAAATCTGGTGGTGTTCCTGCACGGCTACGGCGCCGACGGCAACGACCTGATCGACATTGGCCGCGCCTGGCAGCCGCTGCTGCCCGATACCGCATTCGTCTCGCCGCATGCGCCCAATCCGTGCGGCCAGTCGCCGGCCGGGCGCGAATGGTTTCCGCTGACGTTCCGCGATCCCGACGAACGCTGGCGCGGCGTCAATGCCGCGGCGCCGGTGCTCAACTCGTTTCTCGATGCCGAGCTTGCCCGCCGTAATCTGCCGCCATCGGCGCTGGGATTGGTCGGCTTCTCGCAGGGCACGATGATGGCGCTGCATGTCGGCCTGCGGCGCGCGGTCGCGCCCGCCGCCATCGTCGGCTATTCCGGCATGCTGGTGATTCCGGAGATCGAAGCCGACATGGACAAGTTCGCCGCCGAGATCCGCTCGCGGCCGCCGGTGCTGCTGATCCACGGCGACCAGGACCCGCTGATCCCGGTCGAGGCGGTGTTCCATGCCGGGCAAGGCCTCGCCGCGCTCGACGTGCCGACCGAGTGGCATATCTCGCCCGGCGTCGGCCATGGCATCGACCAGGAGGGCCTGCGCCACGGCGGGGAGTTTCTGGCCCGCCATCTGGCGCGCCGGGCCTAGCGGCATTGCGGGCAAGTCCCCGCTCCGGCTTCACAATCCTGTCACGCCAATCTATAGATTGGGGGTCAGAACGCGCTGCGGCGCGAGTCGCGGCCGGCTTCGGAGGTGAAGGAGCGTGGCTTGAACGTGCACGTTTCGCCCGGCGGTTTTCCGGCCCTGGTGCTCAATGCCGATTTTCGGCCGCTGAGTTATTATCCGCTGTCGCTGTGGTCCTGGCAGGACGCCATCAAGGCGGTGTTTCTCGAGCGCGTGAACATCGTCGCCAATTACGACCGCGCGGTGCATTCGCCGAGCTTCGAGATGAAGCTGCCGAGCGTGGTGTCGCTCAAGACCTTCGTGAAGCCCTCGACGCACCCGGCCTTCACCCGCTTCAACGTGTTCCTGCGCGACCGCTTCTCCTGCCAGTATTGCGGCGACCGCGACGATCTGACCTTCGACCATTTGTTGCCGCGCTCGCGCGGCGGCCACACCACCTGGGCCAATGTTGTTGCGGCCTGCTCGGTGTGCAATTTGCGCAAGGGCAGCATGACGCCGGACGAGGCCAAGATGTGGCCGTCACAAATGCCATTTCAGCCGACGGTGCATCACCTGCACCGCAACGGCCGGCTGTTTCCGCCCAATTACCTGCACGAAAGCTGGCTCGATTATCTTTATTGGGACACCGAGCTTGAGCCGTGATGGCCGGATTTGGCCGCCCTGCCCGCCATCACGAAAATCCAGCTGAATTTGCGATTTCGGGCCGCCCAATTTGGTGAAGGCTGCGATCACAATTTTGCGTGGAACCTTAAACGCCCCCTTATCACTTACTAGCTAGCTCAGATCGTTGACGACGAGGAATTCACGCAATGTGGTCCGCACTGTCCAGCACATCCTTGCCCTGCTTTGCCGCCTTGACCCTGGCCGCGACCTTGCTCACGGCGCCGTTCGCGCAATCCGCCTTGGCCGATTCAGGCCCGTTCGCGGCGCTGCCGGGCGACTGGTCGGGCAGCGGAAAAATCCGCGTGCAGGGCCAGAGCCCCGAGCGCCTCCGCTGCAAGGCGACCTATCGTTCGACCGGCAGCACCCAGCACGACGTCAATCTTCGTCTGGCCTGCGACAGCGACTCCTACAAATTCGATCTGACCGGTGAATTCACCGCGGACGAAGGCAATCGCATCTCCGGACGCTGGAGCGAGAGCAGCCGCAATGTCGGCGGCACCGCGATCGGCACCGTGCAGGGCGACCGCTTTCAGATCCATGTCGAGAGCTCGGCTTTTGCCGCCAATATGGAATTGGTGACGCGCGGCGGACGCCAGGCGGTGACGTTCGACGCGCATGGCGGCGGACAGGTCGTGGATTCCTCGATCACCCTCAATCGCGGCGGACGCTGACCGCCGTACGGCATTCGCGATCATGGAGACGCGCGCTCATTACACGCTGATCGGCGGGTTTGTCCTCGCCTTCATCGTCGCGATGTTCGGCTTCATCTACTGGCTGCAGTACGCCGGCGGCATCAGCCAGCGCGCCTATTACGAGGTCCGCTTCGAGGAGCCTTCGGCCGGCGGCCTCGCTTCGCTGTCGGCGGTGCTGTTCAATGGCATTCGGGTCGGCAACGTCATGGAATTGCGGCTCGACCCGCAAAATCCGAAGATCCTGGTCGCCTCGATCGCGATCGACCCGGCAACGCCGGTCCGCGCCGACACCAAGGTCGAGGTGGCCTACCAGGGCTTCACCGGCGCGCCGGTGCTGGCCATGAAGGGCGGATCGAGCTCCGCGCCGCCGCTGGCGCGCGACGACGGCCGGCCTCCCGTCCTCGTGGTCGAACCGGGCGCCACGCAAAATCTCACCGATGCGGCGCGCGAGACCTTGACGCGCCTCGACACCATCCTGTCCGACAATGCCAAGCCGCTGCACACCGCGATCGACGGCATCGCCACGTTCGCGGATATGCTGGGCAAAAATTCCGGCCGGGTCGAAGGCCTGATCGGCGGGCTGGAGAAACTGACCGGCAGCGGCGCGGCGGCGAAGAAGGCCAACGAAACATTCGATCTCGATGCGCCGGACGACTTTCCCGGCATGAAGGACATCAAGGCGCAGATGACGGTGCCCGATCTCAACGCCACGCTGGTCTATGACACGCAAAAGGTGCTGACGCGCTCGCCGCAAGGCACCTATTCGAATGTCGAGGGTGCCGAGTGGGCCGACAACCTGCCCAAGCTGGTGCAGACCAAGATCGTGCAGAGCTTCGAGAACGCCAAGCAGCTCAAATCGGTGAGCAAGCCGATCGACCAGCTCGATGCGGAGTATCGGCTGGAGCTGTCGATCCGCGGCTTCCAGATCTCGCAGGAGGCGGCGCCGACCGCACTGGTCGAATTTGCCGCCCGGCTGGTGGGCGCCAAAGGCGAAGTCAAGGACGCCCGCATCTTCAAGGTGACCGAGCCGGCCGAAGGCACCCAGCCGGCGCAAGCCACCGCCGCGCTGAACAAGGCCTTCACCAATGCGGCGCGCGAACTGGTGGTGTGGACCGCCGGGGCGATCTAGCTCGCCACACGCGTTAAGGGTTCGTTTACCGCATGGTCTTGAAGCCGTCACAATGTTCGCCCATATAAGGATCAAGGCAGCGTCGAGTTGGAGACAGCTCCGCGGCCTAGACGACCACTAAGGCTAGGCGACGCCGGATGTACGCGCGCCGATCCCTTCGTGGTCGTTGCTATTTCTGCTCCACCTCGGCGCGGGTCCATAGGCTGCGCAGCCCGCAAGCCGCCAGCACGGCAAGCAAAAACGACAGCGGCACGTTCCAGCCGGCGAGCGACAGGCCGAGGAAGCGCCAAGCCGCTTCGTCGCAGCGCACGACGCTGACGCGCTGCAGCTGGTTCATCAGGCCGCCGGCCCCGCCGAGGCTGTTGAGCGGCCCCGAGCAGTCGCTCGGCCCGGCCCAGAATTTCCACTCGACGCCGGCGTGATAGACGGCAAGCCCGGTGTTCCACAGCATCGCCAGCGCGATCACGGCAAAGCCGGCGAGCAGCACCTTGCGGGCGGCGCCGTATTCGCTGCCAAGCCACAACAGCGCCGCAAGCGGCACGCTGATGTAGAAGGCGTTGCGCTGCTCGAGGCAGAGCGGGCATGGCTGCAGGCCGACGACATATTGGAAGAAGAAAAAGCCGCAGATTCCGGCCGCCCCGATCAGCGCGATCGCCGCCGCGAACGCGGTGGCGTCGGCCCGCTTGAATTTTTCCGTCACTGCCAGCATAGAGAGACGCCACTGATTGACCGGCGGCACTGCGCCACTATGATCTGACGCGGGTCAAGCCCCTATGGCGGAATTGGTAGACGCGCCTGACTCAAAATCAGGTGATGGTGACATCGTGCTGGTTCGAGTCCGGCTAGGGGCACCACGGCTTTAGCGAAAATGGGGCGGCCGCGCCGCACCCTAATGACCTGCGACCAAATATCCCGCTGCAAAATCTCGTGAGTGCGACAGCGCGCTCAGCACGACTGCCCGGACAAATACGGGTTCTAGCTGGCTTCCAATAACGCTCCGTTAGCCAGCACAACTCGCGGCGCCTTGCTCGGCTTTCCAATCAAGAGCGGACGGACTAGGCTCATCATCGCAGCTAGGCCTACGGCCAGCTTAAGTTTGTCTCGGGGGGACGACAAATGCGCGCGTTTCGATTGCTTGCAACTCTTCTGCTGCTCACCGGGGCATCAAGCGCAATAGCGCAGACGATGAGCTTCGAACAGGCGGCAACCATTCTGCTCAACAGCTGCGGGAAAGACATCGACAAATATTGTCGCAACGTCAATGTCGGCTCGGGGCAGATGAGAAACTGCCTTCTGCAGAATTCCAGTGTTTCCGCTGCTTGCAAAACCGATTGGAGCCGCGTTGCGCTTGCCGTCCAACAGCGCGCGCAAGCGCGGGTGGCCGTTCTGAAGATCTGCGATGCCGATGCCCGACGACTCTGTAGCTCGGTTGAGAAAGGCGACGGCCAGCTTCTCGACTGCATGTTGGCCGCCAAGCAAGGCGTCAGCGCCAAGTGCAATCAAGCCATTACCGACGCGGGGTATCGCTAATGTTTTCGGATCGCAAAATGTGCATGGTCACACGTCGCATTGCCTTTGGCGCTTTTGCCAGTGCGTTGATGATCGCGGCATCGATCTGTCCGCTTCGCGCTCAAAACGCGCTAACGACTGATGCGCTGGTCGGCGGGCTTGTCGGACTGGAGACCACGCCCAACGTCGATGTCGCCGCGCTCCGGCAGAGCGCAATTGAGCGGATCAAGCGAACCCAGGGCCAGAATGCCGTCAACCGGCCCCCGATCGCGGAAATGCTGTACAATCTTCCGCAGCTGACCGTCGAGATAAACTTCAACCTCAACTCCGCCGTCATCAATCCAACCTCTTACCCGACGCTCGGACGCATTGCCGACGCGCTCTATCATCCGACGTTGTTGGGCTATCGGGTTCTGGTCGTTGGACACACCGACGCGACCGGCAAGCGTGAATATAATCTGGCGTTGAGCGAAAAGCGTGCGGCCGCCATTCATGATGCGCTGGTCACGACGTTCAGGGTGCCGCCGCAACGTGTGTTGTCGGTCGGCCTTGGCGAAGAGCAGTTGCAGGACCGCGAACATCCCGATGCGGCGACCAATCGTCGGGTCCAAATCGTCACGATCGGAAAAGTGCAGTAAGCGGCTTCTTTGCCGCGGCAGTAAATCGAGGGGATGAGCAAAGTTGAGCGCAGCAACTCACCCGGCGGCCCCGCATCATCTGCCAGCCTTCATCACGGCGCCGGGTGACACCGATGTCTTGACGGTCGTCGTGGCCATCGTGCTGGTGGTCGCCGTGCTCGGCGTCGGAAATCTGTTTCTCCGCCTGCACACGCTGCCTGAGCGGATGGCGCATAAATCGCAGAAACTACAATTCGAAATTGTTGCTGTGCTCGGGCTGCTCGCGCTGTTCACGCATCAGCACATCTTCTGGGTGGCCGGCCTGCTGCTTGCTCTCGTCGACCTTCCCGATTTCGGCACCCCGCTTCGCCGCATCGCCGGCTCGGCGGAAAAAATGGCCGATATCCCGCCCGGCGAAGGCGGAACGGCTGCCGACGAAGCTGGGCGCTCCCGCATCATTCCCAACGACAAGCATGGTCCGGTGACCCATGCTTGAAATCCTGCTCTGCTCCCTGTTGACGATCCTGCCGGACTACCTTTACCGGCGCTACCGACAGGGCAAGCGGTTCGGTCGTGAGATCACATTGTTCTCGGTTTGGTTCGAGCTGCGCTGGGGCATCGTCGGCTGCTTGATGCTGTCCGTCGGACTGATCACGACGATCTTCTATTTCCATCCGGCGACGACCGCCGTCACCTCTTTCTTCCGGACCGTGCCGATCGTTCCGGAGGCCAGTGGGCGCGTCGCAGAAATCTACGTGAAGCTTGGCGACGAAGTTCAGAAGGGCGCGCCGATCTTCCGGCTGGATGACTCGCTGCTGAAAGCGGCGGCCGAAACCGCGCGGCGCCGCATCACCGAGGTCGATGCTCAGATGGCCCTGGCCCGCACCGAACAGGCCGGTGCCGAAGGCCAGATCCAGCAGGCGAAAGGCGCCTATCAGCAAGCGGTCGATGAATTGGAGACCAAGAAGGAACTCAACCGCCGCAGTCCCGACATTGTCGCGCGCCGCGAGATCGAGCGTCTCGAGGTCACGATGGCGGCCCGGCAGGGCGCCGTGGATTCCGCCAATTCCGCCAAGCAAGGCGTTGAGACCCGCGTCTCGACCGTGCTGCCGGCGCAGAAGGCCAGTGCCGAGGCTGCCCTCGCTCAGGTCGAGGTCGAGCTCGCCAGGACCGTGGTCCGCGCCGGCGTCACCGGCACGGTCGAACAGTTCGTCCTTCAGGTCGGCGAAATCGTCAATCCGTTCGTCCGTTCCGCCGGCGTGCTTATTCCGAAGGGTGCCGGCCAGCGCGCGCTGCAAGCCGGGTTCGGCCAGATTGAAGGCCAGGTCATGAGGCCGGGAATGCTGGCGGAGGCGGCGTGCATTTCCAAGCCATGGACGGTGATCCCCATGGTGGTCACCGATGTGCAGACCGTCATAGCGGCCGGTCAATTCCGCGGCGGCGAGCAGTTGATCGATCCGAGGCAAGTCACGCAGCCGGGAACCATCCTGGTCTTTCTCGAGCCGCTCTATGAAGGCGGGCTCGAGGGCGTGCTCCCCGGCAGCAGCTGCGTGGCCAATGCATACACAAGTAATCACGACCTGCTTGCGTCCAAGGACATCGGCAGCTTCCAGCGCATCGTCCTGCACGCGATCGATGCCACCGGCATCGTGCACGCGATGCTGTTGCGCATCCAGGTTCTGGTGCTTCCGATCAGGGAGCTGGTCCTCGGCAGTCACTGACGGCTGCTGAGCGTTCAATCCAAACTTCGTAGGCTGGGCGGGTCATGAAAAAGCTAGCACTGACAATTGCCGCCCTCGCGCTGACAACTTCAGCGGCGCCGTCGCTGGCCCAGCAAAATAACCAGGCCGGCACGCTGACCTGTAAGTTCGGCGGCAATGTTGGATGGTTGATCGGCTCGGTGCAGCGGATGAGCTGCACGTTCCTCAAGAGTGACGGCAGACACGAGAGCTACGTCGCGACCTTTTCTCGCCTCGGTCTCGACGTCGGTGTCACCGCCGGCGGCCATATGGCGTGGACCGTAATCGCCCCCAGCACTGGCCTGGCGCCGCATGCCCTCGCCGGCAAATATGCCGGCGCGAGCGGCGACGTCGCGGTTGGCCTTGGTGGCGGCGCAAATCTGCTGATCGGCGGCTCAAAGCGCACGATCGCCTTGCAGCCGCTCTCGATCGAGGGCGAGGTCGGCGTCAATCTTGCGCTCGGCGCCGCCAAATTCCGGCTGCGGTAGGAAACCTCGGGCGTTGCCACAAGCGCGCCTAAGGCATCGCCGCTGGATGATAGCGATCGATGATTGCCAAGGCCGCGGTCTGCAGAACTTTTCGCGACTTGCCGGTCCCGACGGTCTTGGTCAGAGCCTTGGGAACCGCAGGCAACTCCGGTGCGCCGGCGCCGAAATCGCCAAGCGGCCCATGCGGCTCCGCTTTCGCTGCGGCCCGGATCAGGTTCAGCGTGTCGGCGGACAACAGGCGCGGCCACGCCGGCTTGACCGGCGCCGCCATCATGAAGTCCGGCGCGATCGGCGCCGGCTGCGGCGCGGCGCGGTCGGGCACGACGTGGACAATCTTGAAGCCGCGCTGCTTGAGGTCGCGCAACAGCTCCGGCAGCATAAGCGCGGTGCGCGGCTGGATGTCGTGCAGCAGCAGGATACCGCGGCCCTTCGATTGGAGCCGCGACAGCGCGCGGTGCAGCACCTGATCCGAGCTGATCCGGGTCCAGTCATCGGCCAGCGTGTCCGAGCTCCACACCACCATCGACCGCGACTTCAAATATTGCTCAACGGCGCGGGTGCGGCCGAGGCCGGGGATGCGGAAGAACGGCGCCAGCGTCCCGTCATTGCCGAGCGCCGATTTGATCGAGCGCATGCCGTTCTCGACCTCGCGCTCGGCCGAGGCTTCGCTGATGGCGTCGAAATGCAGCGGATGGTTTTGGCTGTGATTGCCGATGGTGTGGCCCTGGGCGGCGACCAGTCTCGCCATGTCCGGATAGGCCGCCGCCATGCGGCCGACCATGAAGAACGTCGCCTTGACGCATTCATGCGACAGCGCGGCGAGGATGCGGCTGGTATAGGGCGGCAGCGGGCCGTCGTCGAAGGTGAGGACGACCTCATGGTCGCTGAGCGGCAGGGTCTGCCGATATTGCATCTGGCCGAGGCGCGCATAGTCGCCTGGGCTCACGGTCAGGGTGCGGCTGACGCCGAGCGCGTCGGGATTGCCGGGGCATGGAGCCGGCGCGGCTTGGGCCGTCGGGGTATTGGTCGTCGGGGGTTCAGCCGCGGCGCTGCCGGCACCAACGACGCAAGCCAGCACGCTCGCGGCAAACGCGGCGGCACACAGCTTTTGCTGCGGAAACATCAGGCTCTCCCCAACCCCAATCGAGCCACACGCACAATACGAAACCGCGAGAGCCGATGGTAGGCAGAATGCCCGAACCGAGCCGGTTATGCACAATGGGAAAGGTGGCGCTCTCGTTTCTGCGCCGCAGTGTGGTTTGACCGCCACAGTCGCGCGCCTATGATCCGGAAAGCCTATCAGGAGCCAGCCATGAACGAAGAAGCCTTCAACATGTCGATGCGCAAATTCCTCAAGGTCGTCGGCGTAACGTCGCAGCAGGAAATCGAGAAGGCGATCCGTGCGGCGGTCGAAGCCGGCAAGCTCAAAGGCACCGAGACGCTGAAAGTGAAGGCGGTGCTGACGATCGAGGCCGCCGGCCTGAACCACAAAGTCGATGGCGAAATCGAGCTTGGATAGCGCTCGTTTTGAGTGCTAGCGGGCCGCCACGTTTGGCCGTCCGAAGGCGGCTTCCATTTCGCGCCGCACCTTCACCGTGGTGTCGTTCGGGTCATAGGCGACGTCGGCCCATGTCAGCGCGCCGCCCTCGGCGATATCCCGCTTGAGCTTGACGTTATGGGCGAGCCCGAGCGGCAGTAATTCCTGCGCCAGCGAGACCTCGGCCGGCGTCTGCTTGCCCCAGACGCAGAAGCCGCCCTCGCCGTCCAGCATCTCGCCGGCCTTGAGCGCGCGTTTTGCGGTCGCCACCACGTCGGAGCGAAAGCCTGCCGGCGCCCCGGTCGGCTCATGGCGCAGCGCAACCGATGCGACCGAGATGCCAAGCTCGAGACCGATCATGTGAATCGGCCGGTACAGCGCGGCATATTTGCCGCTCGTGTCCGGCAGCATGGCGTATTCCTTGAAGCAGCGACGGGCGTAGTCGCTCTCGCCCTCGATCACGACATAGGTGCCGAGCGCGAGATGGTGCGGCACGTCGCGGCCATCGCGATAGACCGACGAGGTGACCTCGGTGACGCCGGCCTTCTCCAGCGTGCCGCCGTCCGATTTCGGCTTGCAGACATCGGCGAGCTCGAAGCGGGTGGCCGGCGGGAAATTGAGGCCGCCCGACTGCGGCACCAGGCCGGTGGCGTTGCAGACCGCGCTCATCTCGATGCCGGACTTGCTGCCGTCGACGAACGAGTTGAACATCTTCGGATTGATCGAGCCGCGGTCCTTGATCTGGAGATATTTGTCGAGGATGTCCCAGACATTATCGGGATTGGACCGGTGATAATGCGGCTCGTAGCGGGTGCCCTTGCCGGCGCAGATCACCTTGAAGCCCGCCGCCCGCGCCCAATCGACATGCTCGCAGATCAGCGCCGGCTGGTCGCCCCAGGCCAGCGAATAGACCACGCCCGCCGCCCTGGCCTTGCGCGCCAGCAGCGGGCCGGCGACGACGTCGGCTTCGACATTGACCATGACGATATGCTTGCCGTTGGCGATCGCGGACAGCGCATGCGCGATGCCGGCGCCGGGAACGCCGGTGGCCTCGACGATCACCTCGATCTGTGGATGCTTGATCAGCGCCGCGGCATTGTCGGTGACGAAGGTGGTGCCGCGCTTGAGCGCCTCCTCCCATGACGCTGCGGCGTAGGCCGATTGGTCCCAACCGGCGCTGTTGAGCTGGCTCTTGGCGCGCGCCACGTCGAGATCGGCGACGCCGACCAGATGCATGCCGCGGGTGCGGTAAACCTGCGTCATGAACATGGTGCCGAACTTGCCGGCGCCGATCAGCCCGACGGTGACCGGCTTGCCGGCGGCCTCGCGTTCGACCAGCTTGGCGTAGAGATTCACGAGTCGCGCTCCGATTGGCGCCGGAGCCAAACACAGAGCCGAAAAACGGACAAGGCGCCGAATCGACTACTGGCACACCGCGCGGGTGACGAAGGTGACGTTCTTGCACTCGCCGGGCTGCGCTTGGCGCGCGCCGGCCATCACCCGCACCGGACATTCCTCGGCGGCGGTGATGTCGAGGCTTTTGCCGGACGCCATGCCCTGTGCCTTGCACAGATGCTCGGCGGCGCTGCGGCAATCCGGCGCGCCGTTATCGGCGATCGCGCAAGTCTGATGGCCGGAGACGATGCGCGTTTTCGGAATCTTCGCCACCACATCGGCGGCGCCGGTGGCCACGTCGGCAGTGGCGCGGGCCGCCACGCCGGCCTCGCGGTTGAAATTATCGACATTCTTGCCGGCATTTCTGAACTGGTCGCCGATCGACGTGATCGACCGGTCAAACCAGCGGCCGATCTTGCCGAGGACGCTGCTGTTCGAGGCCGGCTGCTCGGCAGTCTGCGCAACGGCAGACCCGCTCACGATGATGACGCCAAAGGCGAGCGCTAAGGCGAGCGCCCGCAGCCGCACTGTCAAATGGCTGTCAGTCATATTGGTCTGTCGTCGCGCCGGACCGATGATTCGGACACTACGGCGACGCGATGGCAGAATCTTGACGAACCGAATGGCCCGCCGAAATCACAGCAGATACACCACGATCACGATGCCCGCGATGACGGTCAACGCCATGACGGCGGTCCACAGCCCCAGCCGCTTTTCGATGATCTCGCGTGCCTGCAAGCCATAGCGGTTGAGCAGGAACGCCAGCAGGAAGAAGCGCCCGCCGCGCGTAATCACCGAAAACAGCAGGAACAGGCCGAGATTGTAGCCGGCAAAGCCCGAGGTGATCGTCACGATCTTGAACGGGATCGGCGTGAAGCCCTTGAGCAGGATGATCCAGGCGCCCCACTGCGCATAGGCGGAGCGGAACGCCTCGACCTTGTTGCCATAGCCGTAAAGCTGGATCAGCCAGAGACCGATCGAATCGTAGAGCAGCGCCCCGATCGCATAGCCAAGCAATCCGCCGGCGACCGAGGCCAATGTGCACCAGGCCGCGAGCCGGAAGGCGCGATCGGGCCGCGCCAGCGACATCGGGATCAGCATGATGTCGGGCGGCACCGGGAAAAACGAGCTCTCGGCAAAGGACACCGCGCCCAGGATCCAGGCCGCGTGCGGCTTGCCGGCCGCACCGATGCACCAGTCATAAAGCCGGCGAATAAGCGAAGGCGGCCTGCCGGCCTGGTCGTTCATCATTGGCTCCGGAGGATCAGGGGCCGATCAGCGGCGCTTGCGCGGGCGGCGCGAGTCGAGCGCGACCACCTTACGGCGCGAGACCGACTGCACAAAATTTTTCGGGACCTTCTCGGCGATGCCGAACATGCGTTCGCGCCGCTTCATTTCGGCCCAGACGTCATCGGGATGCACACCGGCGGAAACCCAGAGCACAACCAGGTTATAGAGGAGGTCGGCGCTTTCCCTGACCACCGCCTCTGGCTGGCCATGCATGGCGTCGATCACGACTTCGACGGCCTCTTCCGCCAGCTTTTTGGCCATTTTGGCCCGGCCGTCGCGAAACAGCCGCGCCGTGCGGGACTTTGCCGGATCGCTGCCGCGAGCCACGATGACGGCCTCGAATAGCCGGGCAATCGAATCAGTCATGCGCCGCAGAATACCCGATAACGCAACACAACCGGTTAACGAATAGGCACCCGATTCGTTCGGAGGCCGGACCCGGGGGTCCGGCCGGCCAGGACTGGTCGATCCCTGGCTCAGTCCATCACTCAGTCCATCGCTCAGTCCTTGGCGCTGAGCAGCGCGGCATTGCCGCCGGCGGCAGCGGTGTTGACCGTGACCACCTGCTCCAGCGCGAAGCGATGCAGGTAATTCGGGCCGCCGGCCTTGGGGCCGGTGCCGGACAGGCCGCTGCCGCCGAACGGCTGGGTGCCGACCACGGCGCCGATCATGCTGCGGTTGACATAGACATTGCCGTTGTCGAGCCGGGCGACAATGCGCCGCACCGTGGTGTCGATGCGGGAGTGGATGCCGAGGGTGAGGCCGTAACCGGTAGCGGCGATGTCGCCGAGCAGCGCATCGAGTTCGTTGGCGCGCCAGCGCACGACATGCAACACCGGGCCGAACACTTCCTCGGTGAGATCGCGCGCGCTCTTGAGTTCGATAATGGTCGGCGGCACGAACAAGCCGCCTGCCGGCAGTACGCGGCCTTTGTCCCAGCGAAAGCGCACCGCGCCGCGGCTCTCCATTGACGCGATCCAGGCCATCAGCTTGCCCTGCGCCTCGGCATCGATCACCGGCCCGACCTGGACCGCCGGGTCGCGCGGATCGCCGAGCGCCAGTTCGCGCGCGGCACCGGCGATCATGGTGAGGATACGGTCGGCGACGTCGGCCTGCACGCAGAGCAGCCGCAGCGCCGAGCAGCGCTGGCCTGCCGACCGGAAAGCGGAAATCATCACGTCGTCGGTGACCTGCTCCGGCAAGGCGGTGGCATCGGCGATCATGGCGTTGATGCCGCCGGTTTCGGCGATCAGCGGCACGATCGGACCGTCCTTGGCGGCGAGCGCCCGATTGATGGCGCGGCCGACCTCGGTCGAGCCGGTGAAGGCGACGCCGGCGGTGCGCGGATCGGCGATCAGCGCGGCGCCGATTTTGCCGTCGCCCGGAACGAGATGCAGCGCGCTCACCGGCACGCCGGCGCGATGCAGCAGTTGCACGGCGTCCATTGCGATCAACGGCGTCTGCTCGGCGGGCTTGGCGACCACCGCATTGCCGGCCGCCAGCGCGGCCACGATCTGCCCGGTGAAGATCGCCAGCGGAAAATTCCACGGGCTGATGCAGACGAAAACGCCGCGGCCGCGATAGTGCAATTCATTGCTCTCTCCGGTCGGGCCCGGCATCGGCTGCGGCGCGAGACCGCGCCGCGCCTGCGCCGCGTAATAGCGACAGTAATCGGTGGCCTCGCGGACTTCCGAGACGCAGTCATCGATCGTCTTGCCGCCTTCGCTGTGCAGCAGCGCGATCAGCCGGCCGCGCTCGGCCTCGATCAGGTCGCCGGCGCGAGTCAAGATGTCGGCGCGCATTCCGACCGGCGTCGCGTTCCAGGCCGCGAAGCCGGCCTGCGCCGCCTGCATCGCCGCAGTCACCGACGCGGCACCCGCTTCGCGCACGCGACCAGTCGCCGCTCCGTCGATCGGCGAGCGCACGTCGCGCTCGTCGCCGGTTGTCAGTTTGCCATCAATCAGCGGCGCGGCGAGCGGATCGCGCGGCACGGCGCCGCGCATATCGGCCAGCAATCGCGCCAGGTCGGCGCGATCGCCGAACTCGACGCCGGCGGAATTCCGGCGCTCGGGGGCGTAGAGTTCGCGCGGCAGCGGGATATGCGGATTGCGCGCCGCGCCGGCATCGGCAATGGCGCGTTGCGGCCGCTCGATCACCTGCGTGACCGGCACCGAGGTGTCGCCGGCCAGTGCCACAAATGACGAATTGGCGCCGTTTTCGAGCAGCCGCCGCACCAGATAGGCCAGCAGATCGGCATGGCCGCCGACCGGCGCATAGACCCGGCAGGCCACGTTAGGCCACTGCAGACGCAGCGACTTGTAGAGCGCCTCGCCCATGCCGTGCAGGCGCTGGAATTCGTAGCCCTCGACGCCGCCGGCCTCATCGATCACGCTCGCCACGGTCAGCGCGTTGTGGGTGGCGAATTGCGGATAAAGCCAGGGCCGCGCCGCCAGCAGCTTGCGCGCGCAATCGAGATAGCAGAGATCGGTCATCGGCTTGCGCGAGAACACCGGATAATCGGCAAGGCCGCGCTCCTGCGCGCGCTTGATCTCGGTGTCCCAATAGGCGCCCTTGACCAGCCGCACCATCATGCGGCGGCCGAGCGACTGCGCCGCGCCCGCGACCCAGTCGATCACCGCGCCGGCGCGCTTCTGATAGGCCTGCACCGCGAGCCCGAAGCCGGACCAGCCGGCGAGCGAGGGATCGCGCAGCACCGCCGCGATCACCTCGAGCGACAATTCGAGCCGGTCGACCTCCTCGGCATCGACGGTGAAGTTGAGTTCGTCGCGCCGCGCCGCGCGCGCGAGCTCGAGCAGCTTCGGCGGCAGTTCGGCGAGCACGCGGTCGCGCGACAGCGCCTCGTAGCGCGGATGCAATGCCGACAGCTTGACCGAAATGCCGGGCCGCGCCGGCAGTGCGCCTGCTGCCTTGTTCGCGCTGTTGCCGATCGCGGCGATCGCATGAGCATAGGACCGGAAATAGCGCTCGGCGTCGGCGGCGGTGCGCGCGCCCTCGCCCAGCATGTCGAAGGAATACAGATATTCGTCATGCGAGGCGGCGCGCGACAGCGCATCGCCGATGGTCTGGCCGAGCACGAAATGCGAGCCGAGCAGCCGCATCGCCTGCCGCGTCGCCGCGCGCACCGCCGGCAGGCCAAGCCGCTTGATCAGCGAATCGATGATGCCTTCCGGCGTCTCGCCCGGATGGATGATGCGGGTGGTGATGCCGAGCGTCCAGGCCGAGGCCGAGACCAGCAGCGCGCCGGAATGACCCTCGTGACGCGCCCAGTCGCCGGCGGCGAGCTTGTCCTCGATCAGGCGGTCGGCGGTCGCGGGATCCGGTACCCGCAGCAGCGCCTCGGCCAGCACCATCAGCGCCAGGCCCTCCTTGGTCGAGAGCGCGTAGGCATGGAGAAAATCCTCGACGCCACCGAGCCCGGTGGTGCGGGCGCGGATCGCCTCGACCAGCGCGGTGGCGCAGCGATCGATGCGAGCCTCGGCTTCCGGGCTGCGGCGCGCTTCGGCGAGAAAGCGCGCCGCGAAATCCTGGTCGGCGCCGGTATAGGGCGCCTCGAATGGCGGAAATTCGCCAGCCACGGCGGCTGGAGTTGATTGCGGTCTCGCCTGCATCATTGGCCTCCGGCCAAGAGCGCGGTCGTCATTCTACCAGCGCGCATGCAAGCCGGCTTGAAATAGCTGTGGGCAAACGGACGCGATGTTCGGCGCGGGACGGTCAGCCGCGCAACGCCTCGGCCTTGCCGAAGGCGGTACGCACGGCGCGGAACGCGCTGCCGTCATCGATCTCATCAGGCTTCGGCCGCAACAGCGGCGCCAGCTCGTCGGCCAACTCATGGAGCGCCTTGGTGTCGGCGCCCTCGCGAGCATAGATACCGACGTACAGCTCCGGTAATTTCGGCAATGGCGCGTCGTCCCAGCGCTTGAGCTGGGTCAGACGGACGCGGCCGCGCGTCATCACCATGACGCCGAGGCCGGCATCGACGCCTGCGGCCAGCGTCAGCACGGTGCCCGAAATCATCACCAGGCGGTGGCTGCGGCCGGCTTCGCGCAGCGCGTTGGTGCCGGCGCGGAAGCACATGCATTCTTCGCTGAAGGCGAGCATCGGCACCGGCCCGTCCGCATCAATCCTGGTGGCGTCGCTGCGCGCCCAGACCAACTGGTCGGTCCAGGTGTGGCGGGCGTCGGCCGGCGCTTCACGCGACAGCGCGACCACGATATCGATCTTGCCTTCGCGCATGTCGCGCAGCAACAGCGGCGCGACGCCGCTCATGGTCTGAAAGTTGAAATTCGGCCAGCGGCTGCGGAATTTCGCGATAGTCCACGGCAATAGCGGGCCGGACAAATCGCCGGGCAAGCCGATGCGGATGCGCTGGCGCGCGCTCTCGGTCTTGGCCCCAGTCAGAATATCATCATTGATCGCCAAAAGCCGCCGCGCATGGGCGACGACCGATTCGCCGCGCTGGGTCAGCGAAACGCCGGGCGAATGGCGATCGAACAAATCGGCGTCAAGCAACGTCTGCAGGCGTTTGATCTGCGCACTGACCGCGGGTTGCGTCACGTTCAAGGCCTGCGCGGCCTTGGTAAAGCTGCGCAGGTCGACGACCGTCACCAGCGTGCGAAGCAGGTCGGTCGGAATATTGGTCATCGGCGGCTCCACCCTGTCACCGATCGGCGCAAACTATTTGCGCGCAATTGCCCAAGGCGCGCAAGCGCAAGTGTAGCATATTCGCCAGCGCGCACAGCTTTTGTTTGGAGGCGCCGGCCGGCGCCTATTTGATGCGCTCGAGAATGCTCACGTAGTTGGCAACCGCCGCGCCACCCATGTTGAACAGGCCGCCGAGCCGCGCGCCCTTCACCTGCATGTCACCGGCTTTATCAAGGAGCTGCATTGCAGCCAGCGCATGCATCGAAACCCCGGTGGCGCCAACCGGATGGCCCTTGGCCTTGAGGCCGCCGGACGGATTGACCGGCAATTTGCCGTCCTTTTGCGTCCAGCCTTCCATGACGGCATGGGCGCCCTGCCCCGGCGGCGCCAGCCCCATGGCCTCGTATTCGATCAGTTCGGCGATGGTGAAGCAGTCGTGGGTCTCGACGAAGGACAGGTCGGCGAGTTCTACCCCGGCCTGTTGCAGCGCAGCTTGCCAAGCCACCGAGCAGCCTTCGAATTTCAGAATGTCGCGCTTCGACATTGGCAGGAAATCCTGCACATGGGCATTGCCGCGGAAAGCCACCGCCTTGCCGAGCTTGAGCGCGGTTTCGACGTCGGCAATTATGACAGCGGCGGCGCCGTCCGAGACCAAAGAGCAATCGGTGCGCTTGAGCGGGCCGGCCACGAACGGGTTCTTCTCGCTTTCGGTGCGGCAAAACTCGAAGCCGAGGTCCTTGCGCATCTGCGCGTAGGGATTGGCGACGCCGTTCTTGTGATTTTTCGCGGCGATCATGGCGAGCGCGTCGGACTGATCGCCGTATTTCTGGAAATAGAGCCCGGCGATCTTGCCGAATATCCCGGCAAAGCCGCCTTCGATCTCCGCCTCTTCCCGCACATAGGAGGCCTTGAGCAGGTTCCGGCCGATCTCCGGACCCGGCGTCGTCGTCATCTGCTCGACGCCGACGACGAGAACGATTCGGGCGGCGTGCGCCTCGATCGACTTGATGGCCTGATGCACGGCGGCCGATCCGGTTGCGCAGGCGTTTTCCACCCGCGTCGCCCGCTTGAAGCGCAGATCGGGGGAGGCTTGCAAAACCAGGGCGGCGGTGAAGTCCTGCGGCGAAAAGCCCGCATTAAAGTGACCGAGCAAGATTTCGTCGACGTCCTTGGCGGCTATGCCGGCATCGGCGATGGCGTCGCCGGCCGCCTTCACGATCAGGCTTTCCACGGTTTCACCGGCAAGCCTTCCGAACGGGGTATGAGCCCAGCCGACGATGCAGGCGGTCATCGAGCACTCCTGTTGCCGAACTTTAGTCGTTTTCCTGAGCGATCAGCGGAAGTTACCATATCCACGATTGGGGACAGGCTTTGCCTCCTTTGACGCGCTTGGATAGCGTAACATTATCGTTTATGGGCCGCAGCTAGGCCTTATGGACAGGCGAATCAAGCGGATCGAAGCATCGTGAAATCTGGTTCAAGACTGCGATCGTGCCTCCAATTGTGCTGGATTTCGGCAGGGGTCGCCGCCGCATTGGCTTTGGCATCCGTGAGCCAGGCCAAGGCCGAAGCCCAGCTGCTGATCGACGCTGCGACCGGCAAGGTGCTGCACGCCGAGAACGCCACCTATCCCTGGTATCCGGCCTCCGTCACCAAGCTGATGACGATGTACACGACGCTCAAGGCGATCCGCGACAAGCGGGTCACCATGGACACGCTGCTGACGATGTCGACCAATGCGGTGGCGCAGCAGCCGACCAAGATGGGCTTCAAGCTCGGCACCACGGTCACCATCGACAATGCTCTCAAGATGCTAATGGTGAAGTCGGCGAACGACATCGCGGTGGCGATCGCGGAAGGCGTCGGAGGCTCGATCGAAGGCTTTGCCGACATGATGAACGGCAACGCCCACGTCCTCGGCATGACGCAGTCCAACTTCGTCAATCCGAACGGCCTGCCGGCGGAAAACCACTACACCTCGGCGCGCGACCTCGGCATTCTGGCGCGGGCGCTGATCACCGAATTCCCGCAATACGACATGTACTGGCACATCTCGTCGATCCGCTATGGCCGGCGCGTCTATCACAATTACAACACGCTGATCGACCGCTATCCCGGCGCCGACGGCATGAAGACCGGATTCATCTGCGCCTCGGGCTACAACATGGTGGCCTCGGCGACGCGCAATGGCCGCCGCCTGATCGCGATCGTGCTCGGCTCCTATTCGGGCGCGGTGCGCGCGCAAAAGGCGGCGCAAATGCTCGAGAGCGGCTTCAATAACAGCGCACTGTCATGGCTGACGCCCTCGCTCGGCACCGTCAATGAGCTCAAGCCGATCTATGCCGACCCGCCGAACCTGCGCGAGGAGATGTGCGGCGGCCATCGGCGCAAGCCGCCGTCCGAGGACAATGACGAGGAAGACAGCCAGGCCAGCACTGGCGACGGCGCCAACCAGAACTATCAGCTATCGAGTTTGAAGCCGGCGAACGAGAAATTCGTGCTCGGCTCGGTGCCGGTGATCAGCCCGGAGCCGATCACGGTGTTCACCGGCCCGGCCGACAATCCCGACAAGATCGAGGCGATACCAACGCCGGCGCCGAAGAAAAAGAAAGTCGCCAAGGTCAAAAAGGCAAAGCCGGAAAAGAAGGCCGAAGCGGCCACGCCGAAATGACCGACGGCGCCGATCCGCGCAAGCGCCTGCCGCCCGAGCCGATCCCGATGACGGTGCTCACCGGCTTCCTCGGCGCCGGCAAGACCACGCTGCTCAACAAACTGCTGCAAGACCCGGCGCTCAAGGACACCGCCGTCATCATCAACGAATTCGGCGATGTCGGGCTCGACCATCTGCTGGTCGAATATGTCGATGACAATGTCGTGCTGCTGCAATCGGGCTGCCTGTGCTGCACGATGCGCGGCGACCTGGTCGATGCGCTGGAAACGCTGCTGCGCGATCTCGACAATAATCGCTGCTCATTCAAGCGGCTGGTGATCGAGACCACCGGGCTCGCCGATCCGGCGCCGGTGCTGCACACCGCGATGATGCATCCCTATCTGGTGATGCGCTACCGGCTCGACGGCGTCGTCACCCTGGTCGACGCGGTCAATGGCGAGGCAACGCTCGACGCCCATATCGAGGCGGTGAAGCAGGCCGCGGTCGCCGACCGCATCGTGCTGACCAAGACCGACCTCGTCACCGATCAGGCGGTGGTCGACAGCCTGGTGGCGCGGCTCCATGCCCTCAACCCGGCGGCGCCGATCCTTGACGCTGCGAAGGGCGAGGCCACGCCGAAAAACCTGCTGGAATGCGGGCTTTACGACCCCGAGCGCAAGATTCCCGATGTGAAGCGCTGGCTCAAGGAGGAGGCCTATGCCGATCCGCACGCTCACTCACATGAGCATGTCCATGGCGATTCACACGGCCATGAGCATGACCACGGCAACGGCCATGACCATCTCGACCGCAACCGCCATGACGAGCATATCCGCTCCTTCGCCCTGACCACCGACCAGGCCATCCCGGCCGGCGCCTTCCATCTGTTCATCGACCTGCTGCGCTCGCTGCACGGGCCGAACCTGCTGCGGCTCAAGGGCATCGTGAAGCTCGCCGAGACCCCCGATAAGCCGATTGTCATTCATGCAGTGCAGCATGTGTTCCATCCGTTCAGCCAGCTCGAGCATTGGCCGGACGACGACCACCGCACCCGCATCGTCTTCATCACCCGCGGTATTCCCGAGCAGGTGCTGCGCGAGACGTTCGAGGCCTTCCTCAACCGGCCCGCGACCGACCGGCCCGACCGCGCCGCGCTGACCGACAATCCACTGGTGCCATTCGGCGGCGCCGACCGCTAGGTACGCGGCATCCGGCGCAGTCTTGCCAGCCGCAGCAGTTCGCCGGATGCTGCCGGTAGCCGAGTCGCCCGGGACTGATCCAGCATGGACCGCATCTGGCTTGCGCATTATCCGCCGGGCGTGCCCGCCGATATCGATGCCGGCGCGATCCCCTCGCTGGTGGCGATGCTAGAGGAAAGCTTCCGGCAACACGCCGACGTCCCGGCTTGCATCTTCATGGACAAGGCGCTGACCTATCGCGAGCTCGACGACGCCTCGCGCGCCTTCGGCGCCTATCTGCAAGGCCTCGGCCTCGCGCGCGGCGCCCGCGTCGCCATCATGATGCCGAACGTGCCGCAATATCCGGTGGCGATCGCCGCGATTCTCCGCGCCGGCTTCACGGTGGTGAACGTTAATCCGCTCTACAGACCGCGCGAGCTGGAACTGCAGCTCGCCGATTCCGGCGCGCAAGCCATCATCGTGCTGGAGAATTTCGCCAGCGTCCTGCAGGAGACGCTGCCGCGCACCGCGATCAAGCACGTCATCGTCGCCTCGATCGGCGACATGCTCGGCGGATTAAAGGGCGCGATCACCAATCTGGTGGTGCGGCGGGTGAAGAAAATGGTGCCGGCCTTCAGCCTGCCCGGCGCCGTGCGCTTCAATGCGGCGCTCGCCGCCGGCAAGGCCATGACGCTGAAAGATCCCGGCCTCGGCCCCGACGACGTGGCCTTCCTGCAATATACCGGCGGCACCACCGGCATCTCGAAAGGCGCGATGCTGCTGCACCGCAATCTGATCGCCAACATGTTGCAGATCGAAGCCTGGCAAAAGCCGATGATCGATCAGCCGCCGCGCGTCGATCGCATGCTGGTGGTCGTCGCGCTGCCGCTCTATCACATCTTCGCGCTGACCGCGTGTTTCCTGTGGGGCACGCGGCTCGGCGCGACCTGCCTGCTGATCCCCAATCCGCGCGACCTGCCGGCGCTGATCGGCGCGATGGCCAAGCACAAGGTGAATTCGTTTCCGGCCGTGAACACCCTCTATGCCGGGCTGCTCAACCACGCGGATTTTCACCGCATCGACTGGAGCATGCTCAAATGCGCGGTCGCCGGCGGCATGGCGGTGCAGCGCGCGGTCGCCGAAGCCTGGTTCAAGGCCACCGGCCATCCGATCATCGAGGGCTACGGGCTGTCGGAAACATCGCCGGTGCTGACCTGCAATCGCGGCGACATCACCGAATGGACCGGCACCATCGGCCTGCCGCTGCCCTCGACCGAGATTTCGATTCGCGACGAGGCCGACAAGGACATGCCAGTTGGCGAGCGCGGCGAGATTTGCGCGCGCGGGCCGCAGGTGATGCCGGGCTATTGGAATCGGCCCGACGAAACCGCCGCCGCCATGACCACGGACGGCTTTTTCCGCACCGGCGACATCGGCATCATGGACGCGCACGGCCGCGTCACCATCGTCGACCGCAAGAAGGACATGATCACCGTGTCCGGCTTCAAGGTGTTCCCGAACGAGGTCGAGGATGTGGCGATGACGCAGGGCGGGCTGGTCGAATGCGCGGTGGTCGGCGTGCCGGACCGTCATTCCGGCGAGGCGGTCGCGCTCTATGCGGTGCGCAAGTCGCCCGACCTGACCGAGGCCGATTTGCGCGCCTACCTAAAGACGCGGCTGACCAGCTATAAAATGCCGCGCCACATCGAGTTTCGCCAGGACTTGCCGAAGACCAATGTCGGCAAGATCCTGCGCCGCGCCTTGCGCGACGAAGCGGCGAATTCGCCGCCGGGCGCAGGTTGAACTGACGATGGCGGACAGCCTTGCCAGCGCGCAGCAGATCGTCTCGTTCTGGCGCGAGGCGGGGCCGGAGCGCTGGTTCAAGAAGGATGCGGCTTTCGACGAGGAGATTCGCCGCCGCTTCCTGGCGACGCACGAAGCCGCCGCGGCCGGCCAGCTCAAGGATTGGGAAAACAGCGCCGAGGGCACGCTGGCGCTGCTGATCCTCCTCGACCAATTTTCCCGCAACATGTTTCGCGGCGATCCGCGCTCCTTCGCCAGCGACCGGCACGCGCGCGCCATTGCCGCCGGGGCGCTGATCAAGGGCTATGACAGCCAATACTCCGACATGCGCGATTTCTTCTATCTGCCCTTCGTCCACTCGGAGGACATCGCCGACCAGGAGCGCGCCATCGCGCTCTATCAGGCGGCGCGCAGCGACGATTTCAAATGGGCGCAGATGCATGCCGACATCATCCGCCGCTTCGGCCGCTTCCCGCACCGCAATGCCGTGCTCGGCCGCGCGACCACGCCGGACGAGCAGGCGTTTCTCGATCGCGGCGGGTTTTCGGGATGATTATTCGTCAGGGCGGGCTTGTCCCGGCCATCCACGCCTTTAGTGTCTCGTTCGAAAGCAAGGCGTGGATGCCCGGCACAAGGCCGAGCACGACAGAAAATGACATCCGACTTCCACGGCGTGATGCCCTATCTCGTCTCGCCGGTCGATCCGAACGGCCGAGTGATGACCGAGGTGCTGGGCAAGCTCACCGCCGACCTGATCGCGGCCGGCGTGCATGGCGTGACGCCGCTCGGCTCGACCGGCGAATTCGCCTATCTCGACCGCGCGCAGAAGCGCCGTGTCGTCGAGGCCGTGATTGAAGCCGCTGCCAAGCGCGTGCCGGTGATCGCCGGCGTCGCCTCTACCGTGACCGCCGATGCGGTGGCACAGGCGCGCGACTACCAGAGGCTCGGCGCCGACGGCATCCTCGCGGTGCTGGAGGCTTACTTCCCGCTCAAGGATTCGCAGATCGAATCCTACTTTCGCGCCATCGCCGATGCCGTCGATATCCCGGTCGTCATCTACACCAATCCGAATTTCCAGCGCAGCGATCTCACGCTCGACGTGATCGCGCGGCTCGCCGAGCACCCGCGCATCCGCTACATCAAGGATGCCTCGACCAATACCGGCCGCCTGCTGTCGATCATGAACCGGGCGCCGAACCTCAAGGTGTTCTCGGCCTCGGCGCATATTCCGGCCGCCGTGATGCTAATCGGCGGCGTCGGCTGGATGGCCGGGCCGGCCTGCCTGATCCCGCGGCAGAGCGTGAAGCTCTACGATCTGTGCAAGGCCGGGCGCTGGCCGGAGGCGATGGCGCTGCAGCGGGACTTATGGCGCATCAACGAAGCCTTCGCCCGTTTCAATCTCGCCGCGTGCATCAAGGCCGGCCTGCAGATTCAGGGCTATGCGGTCGGCGACCCGATCCCGCCGCAACAGCCGCTCTCGGCCGAGGATCGCAAGACGATCGAAAAGATTTTGGCGGATGTGGCGTGACTTTCTCTCCGCTTGTCCCCGCGAAAACGCGGATTACGCCTGCTCCCGCAACAGCCGCCGGATCACCTTGCCGGTCGTGGTCATCGGCAACTGATCGATGAAGGCAACCTCGCGCGGATATTCGTGCGCCGACAGCCGCGTCTTGACGAAGCTCTGGATCTCGGCGGCGAGCTTGTCCGATGGCTGGTGGCCGGGCTTGAGCACGACGAAGGCCTTGACGATCTCGGTGCGCACCGCATCCGGCTTGCCGATCGCGGCAGCGAGCGCGACCGCCGGATGGCTGATCAGGCAATCCTCGATCTCGCCCGGCCCGATGCGGAACCCGGCCGAGGTGATGACGTCGTCGTCGCGGCCGACGAAGCTGATATAGCCCTCCTCGTCCACGATGCCCTGGTCGCCGGTGGCCATCCAGTCGCCGATGAACTTGCTGCGGGTCGCGTCCGGCTTGCCCCAATATTCCAGGAACATCACCGGGTCCGGCCGCATCACCGCGATCTGTCCGATGCTGCCGGGCTTCACCGCGTTGCCGCCGGCATCGATCACCGACACCCGGTGGCCGGGCACCGGCTTGCCGATCGCGCCGGGCTTGAGCACGCCAAGATCGGCGCAGGAGCCGAGCACCAGATTGCATTCAGTCTGGCCGTAGAACTCATTGATGGCCAGGTTGAAGGCGGACTTGCCCCAGTCGAGCGCCTCGATGCCGAGCGACTCGCCACCCGAGGCGATGCTGCGCAGCTTGATATCGAAGCGGCCCTGCGGCGACGGCACCGCGCGCATCATGCGCAGCGCGGTGGGCGGAATGAAGGTGTTGCGCACGCCGGCCGAAGCCATCAGCGCAAACGCCTCATCCGGATCGAATTTGTCGAAGCGGCGCGCCACCACTGGAGCGCCGTGATGCAGGCACGGCAGCAGCACGTCGAGCAGCCCGCCGGCCCAGGCCCAGTCGGCCGGGGTCCAGAAGCGGTCGCCTGGTTGCGGGAATTCGTAGTGCGGCAATTCGGCGCCGGGCAAATGCCCGATCAGCACGCGATGGCCGTGCAGCGCGCCTTTCGGCTGCCCGGTGGTGCCGGAGGTGTAGATCATCATCGCCGGGTCGTCGGGCGAGGTGTCTTCCGGCGTGAACTCGGACGATGCCTTGCCGATGAGATCGTGGAAGCTGCCGGCGCCGTCACCCGCGCCGTCGATCGACAGCACGCTGGTCAAATTTGGCGCCAACGCACGGACGCCGTCCAGCTTGGCGAGGCCCTGCGCGTTGGTGAGCAGCGCCCTGGCGCCGGAATTCTGCAGGCGATAGCCGAGCGCATCCGGCCCGAACAGGATCGCGATCGGCAGCGCCACCGCGCCGAGCTTGTAGATCGCAATATGCGCGGCGGCGACTTCCGGCGCCTGCGGCAGGAAGATCGCGACGCGATCGCCGCGCTTGACCCCCTGCGCGCGTAGCACATTGGCGAGCCGGTTCGAGGTCTCGCGCAGCCAGCCATAGCTGATGGCGTCTTCGCCGCCGTCGGCGCGCACGTGCAGGATGGCGAGCCGGTCCGGCTCGCGCGCCGCCCATTTGTCGCAGCAATCGACGCCGATATTGTAGCGCGCCGGGACGTTCCAGCGGAATTCGCGGTATAGCGTGTCGTAGTCGGACGCGCGCGGAAGTGCCATGCGGCCGGCAGGCTAGTGAGGAGAAGCGGCGAGGTAAAGCAGCCCTCCTCGACCCTAGAACGCCACCTTGTCGCCGCCCTTGAGCGACAGTATCTCGCGCGCCTCGTCGGCATCGGCGATCTCGAGCCCGAGGCCCTCGATGATCTGGCGCGCCTTTTTGACCTGCTGCGCGTTCGACTCGGCGAGCTGGCCGGGACCGATCCACAGCGAATCCTCCATGCCGACCCGCACATTGCCGCCGATCGCGGCGGAAATCGCCGCGACCCGCATCTGGTTGACGCCGGCGCCGAGCACCGACCAGTGATAATTGTCGCCGAGCAAACGGTCGGCGGTGCGCTTCATCATCATGACGTCTTCGGGGTGGCCGCCAATACCACCGAGAATGCCGAACACCGACTGCACGAAGACCGGCGGCTTGATCAGGCCGCGGTCGAGGAAATGCCGCAGCGTATAGAGGTGGCCGATGTCATAGCACTCGACCTCGAAGCGCGTGTTGTTCTCGGCGCAGGTGGTGAGGATGTATTCGATGTCGGCGAAGGTGTTCTTGAACATGCCCTTCCTGGAATTCTCCAGATACGGCTCCTCCCAATCGTGCTTGAACTTGCCCTTGTAGCGCTGGATCATCGGAAACAGCCCGAAATTCATCGTGCCCATGTTGAGCGAGGCGACTTCGGGCTTGAAGGTCGCGGCCGGCTTGACGCGCTCTTCCACCGTCATGGTCGGGGCGCCGCCGGTGGTGATATTCACGACGACGTTCGAGCGCTGCTTGATCACCTTGAGAAACGGCGCGAAAGCCTCCGGCGTCTGATCCGGGCGGCCGTCCTTCGGATTGCGCGCGTGCAGATGGACGATCGCGGCGCCGGCCTCGGCGGCGCCGATCGCGGCATCGGCGATCTGCTCCGCGGTGATCGGCAGATGCGGCGACATTGACGGCGTGTGGATCGAGCCGGTGACGGCGCAGGTAATGATGACTTTCCGCGACTTGGCCATGGACGTTTCTTCCCTTCGCCGCCAACGAAGGCGGCTATGTCGTTTCGCGATTGGACGCTGCGGCAATCCTAGAGTATCAGCCGGGCTTTCGTCACCCCGGGGACCGGATCTGCGCAACCGATGGACAGACGGCCGCTGCTGATCGGAGCATTGTGCGGAGCCGGCGCGGCTTTGTGCTGGGCGGCGGGCTTCGTCGTGGCCAAACACGGCATCACCATCGGCTTCACGCCGGCCGAGCTCGCCTTCCACCGCTTCTTCTGGTCCGGCCTGCTGCTGGCGCCGCTCGCCTTGCGGCACGGCCTCGCCGACCTCGGCGGTATCGGCTGGTGGCGCGGGCTCGTTGTCAGCGTGCTGGCCGGTCCGCCGCAGTCTTTCATCGCCTATAGCGGCTTCCTGGCGGTGCCGCTCGGACACGGCACCACGATCCAGCCCGCCGTCGCGGCGCTATCGGGATTGCTGCTCGCCAGCGTGGTCCTGCACGAGAAGATGACCGGGCGGCGCATCATCGGCGCCGCGGCGATCATCGCCGGGCTGCTGGTGTTCGGCGCCGAATCGCTGACCACGATCGGCATGCATGGCGTCGGCGGCGATCTGCTGTTCGTCACCGCCGGCGTGTTCTGGGCGACGTTCGGCATCCTGCTGCGGCTATGGCGCCTGCCGGGCCTGCGCGCGATCGGCGTGGTCGGCCTGTTGTCGATCATTCTCTACACGCCGCTTTATTTTATCGTGTTCGGCGTCCACGATTTCTTCCCGTTCGGAGTTTACGAGACCCTGCTGCAGGTCGTCGTCCAGGGCCTGATCGCCGGCGCCTTGCCGATCTATCTGTTCGCCCGCGCCGTGGTGCTGCTCGGCGCCGGACGGGCATCGACCTTTCCGGCCATGGTGCCGGTGTTCGGCGTCATCATCGGCTTCCTCGCGCTCGGCGTGGTGCCGAGCCTGGCGCAGGTCGCGGGCATGGTGATCGTGCTGATCGGCTTGCGATTCGCGTTGAGCTAGGTCAGCGGCACACTCTCAGTTGTCATGCGCGGGCTTGACCCGCGCATCCCGCTTAGGGACGCAGTGCCTTACTAAGCGGGATGGCCGGGACAAGCCCGGCCATGACACAAAATGAAACGCCGGTCACTCCGGCCCGGCATATTTGCCGGCGGTTTGCGGGAACAGCGACTTCACGATCTTGAACTTCGAAATATCGACGGTGCCATCCATGTGCGGGAAGATCGCGGCGTCGCGCAGCAGCTTCTCGACGCCGAAATCGAGCATCATGCCGTTGCCGCCGTGCAGTTCGCAGGCATGCTGCGCGACTTTCAGGATCTCCTCGGAGGCAAAATATTTGGCCATGTTGACTAATGCGTCGGCTTCCGGCGCATTGGCATCGACCGCCTCGGCAGCCCGGCTGGTGAGCGCGCGCACCGCCTCGATCTTGGTCGCCATTTCAGCGAGCCGCAACGCCACCGCCTGATGCTTGATCAGGATCTTGCCGCCCTGCACGTAGTTCTGCACATAGTCCGACGTTACCTCGAAAGCGCGGACGCCAACGCCGAGATTCTTCGCCGCCTGGATGATCTTGCCGGGACGGAAATAGACCCCGGCCTTGCCGAGCGCGTCATTCTCGGCGAGCAGATGGTCGTCGGGAACGAACATGTCCTCGAACACCATCTCGCCATTGTTCATGAAGCGGCAGCCGAGCGTCTCGTTGCAGCGCGCGACCACGAAGCCCTTGGTGTCGCGCGGTACCAGGAATGACGAGGTGCCCTGCAGCATGCCGACCTTGGGATTGGTGTTGGCATAGACGACATAGAGCGAGGCGTCATAGCCGTTAGAGATGAACTGCTTGCGGCCGTTGATCACCCAGCCGCCATCGGCCTTGACCGCGCGGGTCTGCATCGCGGCTTCCGGCACGTTGTAAGGCAGCCAGCGATCGGAGGCGCCGCGCGGCTCGGTCAGGCAATGCGCCATCAGGAATTGCGGATTGTTGACAAGTTCGGGGAACCACTTCTCCTGCAAATGGCGCGGCGCGAACTGCCGCAGCAGCACCGACACCTTCCAGTTCTGCACCAGCTTGTCGGCGAGCCCCGAATCGCCGCGCGCGATTTCCTCGGCGATGATGGCGAAGGTCCGGACCTCGGTCGCCTTGTCGAGCTCGATGCCGCCGAATTCCTCGGGAACGCCCAGGGTGCGGATGCCGACCTGGTCGGCGCCCTCCAGGATCTCCTTCGGCAGCCGCTGTTCCGGCACCATCGACCATTCCAGCGCCCAGTTCTTGCGGATGAAGGGGATCACCACCTCATCGACGAAGTCGCGGCAGCTCTGCGCCATCATGCGCTGTTCTTCGGACAGGCCCCGGTCGTTGCTCAGCACCCGATCGAGCATTGCCACCTCCCTTGCCTTTTCTCGCCTTATTGCGGCGCCGAAGCGCGGCGACACCTGTGCATGGACGGCCGAATCATAGTCTTATTCCCGCCCATCCGGCGAGCGGGTGTTTCATGGAATTTCCCGACCTTAAGGCCGCGGCCGCGGCCCTGCTGCAAACCATCCACCACACGCTGCGGACCGAACTGATCTCGATCTGGCTGCCGGTCCAGCTCATCTTGATCGGCCTTGCCGTCATTATCGCCAGCGCGATTGCCAGCAATATCCGCAGCCGCGCCGACATTGTCGCGCTGACGATGGGCTGGCCGCCGGTGCTGCGGACCATCGCGCGCACGCTGGCCAACAGCCTCGGCATGCTCGCCTTCATCTTCGTGTTGATCGTGATGCGCGCCAGCTTGCGCGCCGAGATCGATCAGCCGCGCACCTATCTGCTGCTGGTCGCGATCAACCTGACGACCGCATGGCTGGTGATCAATGTGCTTACCAGCCTGATCCAAAACCACTTCGTCAGCCGCGTGGTCACGGTAGCGACCTGGACCATCGCCGCGCTCAGCATCCTCGGCCTGCTCGAACCGGTGACGGCGAGTCTCGATTCGGCGGCGGTGACGCTCACGATCGGCGGCCTGCGCATCACGCCGCTGCTGGTGATCAAGACCACGGCGCTGCTGCTGGTGACGATCTGGGCCGCCAACGCCATCGCCAACTTCCTCGACAAGCGCGTCGAGGGCTTCACCGATCTCACGCCGTCGATCCAGGTGCTGATCTCCAAGCTGATCCGGATCGCGCTGATCACGCTCGCGGTCGTGATCGCGCTCAACTCGATGGGCATCGACCTGTCGGTGCTGGCGCTGTTCTCCGGCGCCATCGGCCTCGGTCTCGGCTTCGGCCTGCAGAAGATCGTGTCGAACCTGGTGAGCGGCATCATCCTGCTCGCCGACAAGTCGATCAAGCCGGGTGACGTCATCTCGGTCGGCGACCATTTCGGACGGGTCGGCAATATGGGCGCGCGCTACACCTCGGTCGACACCCGCGACGGCCGCGAATATCTGATCCCGAACGAGGACTTCATCACCCAGCGCGTCGCCAACTGGACCTATTCCAGCGACCTGGTGCGGCTGTCGGTCAACTTCAACACCACCTATGACAGCGATCCGCGAGAAGTGCAGAAAGCCGCCACCGCTGCCGCGCTGACCATCGAGCGGGTGTCGAAAAAACCGGCGCCGTCCTGCATGCTGACGGCGTTCGGCGCGACGGCGCTGGAATATGAAATGTGGTTCTGGATCACCAATCCGGCCGCCGGCGTCGCCAACGTCAAGAGCGACGTGCTGCTGGCGCTGTGGGATGCGCTTGACAAGCAGGGCGCCAAGCTCGCCAAGCCCGGCCCCGCGCGGGTGATTTACGAGATGGCGGATGGGGCGAAGGCCGCGGCGCCCGGCACGCCCGCGCGCAAGCGCAAAGCCTCTCGACGATAAGTTCCGTTCGTCCCCGCGGAAGGGGGGACCCAGCCTTTGCCAAGCATATCGTCAAAGAACTGGATTCCCGCTTGCGCGGGAACGAGCGGAAAATAAATCCGCCCTACGCCGCCTTGCGGGTCGCCAGGAATTCGCCCATGCGGTCGAGCGCCTTGAGGATGTTCTCGGTCGAATTGGCGTAGGACAGCCGCAGATAACCTTCGCCGAGAATGCCGAAATCCGGCCCGCCAATGGTGACGACGCCGGTGTCGTTGAGCAGCGTATTGGCGAGCTCCTTGGCCTTCCAGCCGGTGCGCTTGACGTTGGGGAAGGCGTAGAACGCGCCCTTTGGCACCACGCAGGACACGCCGGGCAATTTGTTGAGGCCCTCGACCACGACTTTGCGCCGCCGGTCGAACTCGGCGATCATCTTGTGCGCGGCGTCCTGCGGCCCGGTGAGCGCCGCCAGACCGGCATATTGCGCCGAGGCGTTGACGCAGGAATGCAGGTTGACCGCGAGCTTGCGGGCATAGTCGTAGAGCTTTCCGGGGAATACCGCATAGCCGAGCCGCCAGCCGGTCATCGCATAGGTCTTCGACCAGCCATTGAGCAGGATCAGCCGGTCGCGGATCGACGGATAGGACAGCAGGCAGACGTGCGTCTCGCCGTCATAGGTCATCTGGTCGTAGATCTCATCGGACATAACCGCGACGTCGGGCCATTTCTCCAGGCCGGCGACGAACTTGTCGACCTCGCGCTTCGGCGTCACGCCGCCGGTCGGATTGGCCGGCGAGTTGATGATGATGAGCCGCGTCTTCGGCGTGATGAGCTTGAGCGTCTCCTCGGCGGAGAACGCAAAGCCGTTTTCCTCGCGGATCGGAATCGGCACCGGTTTGGCGCCGGTGAATTCGATCATCGAGCGGTAGATCGGAAAGCCGGGATCCGGGTACATGATCTCGACCCCAGGCTCGCCGAACATCAGAATCGACATGAACATGGTCGGCTTGCCGCCGGGCATGATCATCACGCTGTCCGGCGACACTTCGACGCCGTAACGCTTGTGCAGGTCGGCGGCGACCGCCTCGCGCAGCGGCGGGATGCCGTTGGCCGCGGTATAGCCGTGATGGCCGTCGCGCAGCGCCTTGATCGCCGCCTCGACGATATGATCTGGGGTGCGGAAATCGGGCTGGCCGATGCCGAGACTGATGATGTCGCGGCCCTGCGCGGCCAGGGCATTGGCGCGCGCCAGCACGGCGAAGGCGTTTTCCTCGCCGATCCGGTCGAAGGCCGCGATGGTTTTCATCATGTTCCCGATCCCATATTTCTTGTGGCGGCGGAGATTGCCGGAGCGCGCCACCGTCCGTCAATTGGATGTATCTTGCCGGCCTATTTGCGCCCGGATTTACGCTTGATCGGCAACCGCGCGAACTGCACTTCCGCCATCCGCATCACCTCGAAAATGACCGCGACCGACCAGCCGACCAGCAGCAACCCGTTGAGCGCGGTGATCGGACCGGTCAAGCGCCAAAATTCGGTCGGCGTGGCGTCGCCATAACCGAGCGCGGTGTAGTTCTCAAATGCGAACTCGAAGCTGGTCGCGTTTTTCACCTCGAGCCCGATCCAGTCGTAATAGCCGGCCCAGACCGCGATCTCCAGGATGTGGGCACACATCAGCGCCACCATCGTGATGATGAGCAGCGACGCCACCCGGACAAATGTGCCGCTGCGGCGCGTCACCCAGACCATATGACGGGTTACGGCCACGATCAGGCCGGTGATGACCGCGTGTATGCCGAAATTGATCAGGCTGATCAGCGCGCCATTGACAAGCTGGCTCATCGCGGCCTCGTCGCCCTTCCCGTTGCGTACCGCTTGGTCGGGCAAAGCGAGATCAGCCGCACCAGCGCGCCATATCCGCCATAAATAATGGCATCACGCAAATGCATTGGCCACGCCGGCGGTTGCATGCCACTTTGTCGCCATACCATCCGGGTGGTTTCACATGGCCGAAAGTCCCTCCGTGTCCGACAAGCGGCGCGTGTTCCGCGCACTGCATCAAAGCGGCTGCTTTGTCATCCCCAATCCGTGGAACGCCGGCAGCGCGCGATATCTGGAAGGCCTCGGCTTCAAGGCCCTGGCCTCGACCAGTTCCGGCTATGCCCATGCGCAGGGCTATGCCGACGGCGACATGACGCTCGACGCCGCGCTCACCCATTTCCGCGAGCTGGTAGCGGCGACCTCACTGCCGGTGAACGGCGATTTCGAGGGCGGCTTCGCCGATGCCCCTGACGGCGTCGCGGCCAATGTGACGCGCTGCATCGAGACCGGCGTCGCCGGACTGTCGATCGAGGACTTCACCGGCAACGAGGAGTCGCCGCTTTACGATTTCGATCTTGCGCTGGCCCGCGTCAAGGCGGCGCGTGCCGCCATCGACAAGGCTGGCGGCGATGTCGTGTTCACCGCGCGCACCGAAGGCTTCATCCACGGCCGGCCCGACCTCGCCGAGGCGATCAAGCGCCTCAAGGCATTTTCCGACGCCGGCGCCGACTGCCTCTACGCGCCCGGCATCAAGACCCGCGAACACATCGTCGAAGTCGTGAAGGCGGTGGCGCCGAAGCCGGTGAACTTCCTCAATCCCGCCGCGCTCGGCTTCACCGTGGCCGACCTCGCCAAAATGGGCGTGCGGCGGATCAGCGTCGGCGGCACGCTGGCGCGGGTCGCCATGGATGCCTTCGCCAAATCGGCGCGCCAGATCGCGACCCAGGGCACGTTCGACAGCTTCGCCGGCATCATGTCCAATGCCGAGCTCAACAAATTCTTCAAGAGTGGCAAATCATGACGTCGACCAGATGCGAACCCCATCCGCAAACCGGCCAGCCGATCGGCCTGCCGGTCGATACCAGGCCGTCGCCGCGACCCGGCCCGGTCACGCTGCAAGGGCGCCATGGCCGGGTCGAGAAGCTCGCGCCAAAGCACGCCGCCGATCTGTGGAAAGTCTTCAAAGGCCATCCCGAGGTCTGGACCTATATCTCGACCGACGGCCCGTTCGAGGACGAGAACGCTTTCGCCGACTTCATCGCGATGCGCGCCGCCGCCAGCGATCCTTATGCCTATGCGGTCATCGACACGGATGGCCACGCGCTCGGCTATCTCACCCTGATGGAAATCCGCCCGGCAATGCGGGTGATCGAAGTCGGCCATGTGCTTTATTCACCGGCGCTGCAGCGCACCCCGCTCGGCACCGAGGCGCAATATCTGCTCGCGCGCTATGTGTTCGACGAACTCGGCTATCGCCGTTACGAATGGAAATGCCATGCGTGCAATGCACCGTCGCGGCGGGCGGCATTGCGCTACGGCTTCGTTTACGAAGGCACGTTCCGCAATTACCTGATCGCCAAGGGCCGTAACCGCGACAATAGCTGGTACTCGATGATCGACAGCGAATGGCCGGCCCGAAAGCGCGCCTTCGAGACCTGGCTTTCGCCGGACAATTTCGCCGCCGACGGCAAGCACAGGCAGAGCCTCACCGCGCTCAATGCCGACGCCCATCAGAAATGACCGCTGCACCGGCCGCTTCCTTAAAGCTGATCGAGCAGCGGCAATTCGTGCGATTTTGGTTCGCCCGGCTCGCCGCTACGCTCGGCTACCACATGATGGCGGTGGCGATCGGCTGGAAGATCTACGAGATCACCGGCAGCGCATTTGATCTTGGGCTGGTCGGCCTGATCCAGTTCGTGCCGGCGGTGGTGTTCACGCTGCTGATCGGGCATATCGCCGACCGCTATGACCGCCGGCTGATCGTGCGGATCTGCCAGGCCGGTTATGCGCTCGCCGCGGCCTTGCTGATCGTTGTGTTCCGCGATCCGGCGCCAAGCGTGAACCTGCTGTTCGGGGCGGTATTCCTGATCGGCTCGGCGCGCGCCTTCGAATTGCCGACCGGCCATTCGCTGGTGCCGGCGCTGGTGCCGCAGGCGGTGCTGCCGCGCGCGATGGCGGCCTGGACCTCGGCCAACCAGACCGCGGTGATCTGCGGACCGGCCGCCGGCGGACTGATCTATGCGATCAACCCGATCCTTGTCTGCGCGCTTTGCCTGGTGTTCTTCGGCATATCCATCGTGCTGATCAGCCTGATCAAGATGGAGCGGCCGGCGCCGTCGCGCGAGCCGCCAAGCATCTCTTCGGTTCTCGCCGGAATCAAATTCATCTTCGCGCGGCAACGCCTGCTCGGCGTCATATCGCTCGACCTGTTCGTCACGCTGCTCGGCGGCGTCACTGCGCTGCTGCCGATCTATGCCCGCGACATTCTGCTCTCCGGTCCCGCCGGGCTCGGCCTGCTGCGTTCGGCGCCGGCGATCGGCGCGCTCAGCATGTCGGTCCTGATGGCGCATGTGCCGATCGACCGGCACGTCGGCATCAAGATGTTCGGCGTGGTCGCACTGTTCGGGCTCGCCACCATCCTGTTTGCGCTCTCGACCTGGCTGCCGCTGTCGATGTTGGCCCTCGCCGTCCTCGGCGGCGCCGACGCAGTGAGCGTGGTGATCCGGTTCTCTCTGGTGCAGATCGAAACGCCGGACGTCATGCGCGGCCGCGTCAACGCCATCAATTACCTGTTCATCGGGACCTCGAACACGCTGGGCGAGTTCGAATCCGGCCTGCTCGCGGCCTGGCTCGGCGCCGTTCCGTCGGCGCTCATCGGCGGGCTGGGGTCATTGCTCGTCGCCGGAATATGGATGATGATTTTTCCGAGCTTGCGGGCGGTCGACCGGTACCAGCCCGCCAAAACAGACATCAGGGGGGAGTGAATGCACGTTCTCATCACAGGCGCGGCCGGCATGATCGGCCGCAAGCTGACGGCGCGGCTGGTCAAGGACGGCAAGGTCATCGGGCAGCCGATCGACCGGCTGTCACTGACCGATATCGTCGAGCCGGACAAGCCTGCCGGATTTTCCGGAAAGCTCGACCTGTCGACCTCGGACCTGCCCGAGCCCGGCGTCGCGCAACAGCTGATCGCCGATCGGCCGCAGCTCATCTTCCACCTTGCCGGCGTCGTCTCCGGCGAGGCCGAGGTCAATCTCGAGAAGGGCTATCGCGTCAATCTCGACGGCACGCGTGCGCTGCTCGACGCGATCCGGACCGCCGGTGACGGCTACAAGCCGAAAGTGGTGTTCACGTCGTCGATCTCGGTGTTCGGCGCGCCGTTCCCGGCGGCCGGCATTCCCGACGATTTCCACCTGACGCCGCTGACCTCCTACGGCACGCAAAAGGCCATGAGCGAACTGCTGCTCGCCGATTACAACCGGCGCGGCATTCTCGATGGCGTCGGCATCCGCTTGCCGACGATCTGCGTGCGGCCGGGCAAGCCGAACAAAGCGGCGTCGGGATTCTTCTCCGGCATCATCCGCGAGCCGCTTGCCGGCCTGGAAGCGATCCTGCCGGTCGCCGACACGGTGCGTCACACCCATGCCAGCCCGCGTTCGGCGGTCAATTTCCTGATTCACGCGGCCGGGCTGACGCGCGAAGCGCTCGGGCCGCGCATCAATCTCAACATGCCGGGCGTCTGCGTCACCGTCGCCGAGCAGATCGAGTCGCTGGTGCGAATTGCCGGGCCGAAGGCCGCAGCCCGGATCAGGCGTGAGCCGGACGAGCTGGTGACGCGGATCGTGGCCGGCTGGGCGGAGCGTTTCGACGTCAAGCGCTCGGCGGCGCTGGGCTTCAAGGCGGAAACCTCGTTCGACGACATTGTCCGTGCCCATATCGAGGACGAGCTGGGCGGCAAGATCGCGGCGTAGAACGAGGTTTCCGCCTTGCCTTGTGCGCCGCACACCTTAAATTGAACCCATGAGCTACGTTGACGCCGCCGTCGCGCCGCTGCGCAAGACCGGCCAGATCAAGCTTCACGGACCTGCCGCCTTTGCCGCGATGCGCAAGGCCGGCCAGCTGGTGGCCGAATGCCTCGACATGCTGGTCGGCGAGGTCAAGCCGGGCGTCACCACCGAAAAGCTCGACCAGTTGGTGGCGGCCTTCGCCAAGCAGCGCGGCGCACTGCCGGCGACCTTGATGTATCGCGGCTATACCAAATCGATCTGTACCTCGATCAACCACGTCGTCTGCCACGGCATCCCGAACGACAAGCCGCTCAAGGACGGCGACATCGTCAATATCGACGTCACACTCATCCTCGACGGCTGGCACGGTGATTCGAGCCGGATGTTCGCGGTCGGCCAGATCCCGCGCCGCGCCGAGCGTCTGATCGACATCACCTTCGACGCTATGATGCGCGGCATCGCCGCGATCCGTCCGGGCGCCACCACCGGCGACGTCGGCGCCGCCATCCAGACCTTCGTCGAGGCTCAGCACATGAGCGTGGTGCGTGATTTCTGCGGCCACGGACTTGGCAGGCTGTTTCACGACGAGCCAAACATCGTCCATGTCGGTCGGACCGGCGAAGGCGTCGTGCTCAAGCCCGGCATGTTCTTTACGGTCGAGCCGATGATCAATCTCGGCCGTCCGCACGTCAAAGTGCTGTCGGACGGCTGGACCGCGGTGACGCGCGACCGCTCGCTATCGGCCCAGTTTGAGCACACCATCGGCGTGACCGAGACCGGCGCCGAGGTGTTCACCTATTCGCCGAACAAGCTCGATAAGCCGCCTGTGCGCCCCTGACCGCGTGGTCGGAGCCCCCTCCCTCGAACAATACCACCGGCTGCACTAAGCTGACGCCGGGGCGACATGGCGGGCGGGACATGGCGGCAAAACGCGGCGGCAACGGCGGGAAGTCGGGCTCGAAACGCGGCGCGGACTCCGAACCCGCGGACACAGCTCCGCACTACCTCGGCCATCGCCAGCGATTGCGCGCTCGCTTTCGCGAGGCCGGCACCGGCGCGGTAACCGACTACGAACTGCTCGAGCTCGTCCTGTTCCGCGCCATTCCGCGCCGCGACCTCAAGCCGCTGTGCAAGGACCTGGTGGCGAAGTTCGGCTCCTTTGCGGAGGTACTGGCGGCGCCGGAAAAGCGTCTGTCGGAGATCAAGGGTCTCGGCGAGGCCGCCATCACCGACCTCAAGATCGTGCACGCCGCCGCCGCACGGCTGGCGCGCGGCCAGGTGCAAAAGCGCCAGGTGCTGTCGTCGTGGTCGAGCGTGCTCGACTACTGCCGGACCGCCATGGCCTTCGCCGACAAGGAGCAGTTCCGCATCCTGTTCCTCGACAAGCGCAACCAGCTGATCGCCGACGAAGTGCAGCAAACCGGCACCGTCGACCACACGCCGGTCTATCCCCGCGAGGTCGTCAAACGGGCGCTGGAGTTGTCGGCGACCGCGATGATCCTGGTGCATAACCACCCGTCCGGCGATCCGACGCCGTCGCGAGCCGACATCCTGATGACGGAAGCCATCATCGAGGTGGCGAAGCCGCTCGGCATCACGGTGCACGATCACATCATCGTCGGCAAAGAAGGCCACGCCAGCTTCAAGGGGCTGAAGCTGATTTGACGGCCTACTGCCGCACCAGCACGTAGGGATTGGCGCTTGCCGGCACGCGCGACCAGCTATTGGCGTCGCTTTGCTCGAAGCGCCACGAATTGCCCCGTGCCGGCGCAATCATCAGCTCGTCGCGATCAAGGCGCCAGCGCGCGAAGTTCAGCCGCACGATGGCCGGATCGCAGCCGGGCTTGAGCAATAACGCGAAGCCGTCGTCGGCGGCAGTGGTCGACAGCGTGATGGTGCAGAGCGGCTTGCCAGCGCCGCGCATCAACGCCCAATCGCCGGCGACCTGATCGAGCGGGATCGGTGGCGGAGCGGCATCGGCGGCGTTTTGCAGGAACAACACGCCGAGTCCCTGCGTCGGTGCTTCGAACATGCCGGTCTCGACCTCGCTGAAGTCGATCAGCGACTTGCCTTGCGCATCGACAAGGTGCAGCAGATCGTTATCAGGATAATTCCAACCGGCAACGTCGCGGACCAGCGGAAACTGCTCGATGCATTTCGGATCGAATTCGACGCGATAGCCTGACGTCGCGCGTTCCGCCTTGAACGTGACGATGCAGATCTTGTCGCGGTCGGCATTGGAAAATTCCCAGGAGCCGACCATCGCCTTGGCTGACTCATTGAGGCTTTGCGCCGACGCGTCCGTGCCGAGGAACAACAAAGCCGCAAGGACGAAGCCCGATCGGCGCATGATGCTGCTCTTGCGATTCGTTCCGGCGGCAAGCTTAGCCTTTTTTCGGCGGATACGGCGTCTCCGGCACCGGAGTCAGCGGCGGCTTGCCCGCCGCCCAGGCCAGCACGTTGTCGACCACGAGCTGATCCATGGCCGCGCGCGTGACCTCGGTCGAAGAGCCGAGATGCGGAAACAACACGACGTGATCCATTTCAAGCAATTCCTTCGGCACATCCGGCTCCTTGGCGAAGACGTCGAGGCCCGCTGAATAGATCGTGCGGTTCTTGAGCGCTTCGATCAGGGCCGGCTCGTCGACCACCGAGCCGCGCGCCATGTTGATCAGAATGCCGCGCGGGCCGAGTGCTTCGAGCACGTTCTTGTCGATCATGTTCTTGGTCGCGGCGCCGCCGGGCACGATCACCATCAGCGTATCGACGTCGCGCGCCATGTCGATAAGCTTTGGATAATACTTGTAGCTGCCGCCGTCCTGCGGCTTGCGGCTGTGATAGACCACCGGCACGCCGAAGGCTTCGAGCCGCCTGGCGATCGCCTTGCCGATCCGTCCCATCCCGACCATGCCGACCTTGCGATCGCGCAACGTCGCCTTGGTGAGCGGATATTGTCCCTTCATCCATTTGCCGGCGCGCACATAGCGCTCCGCCTGCGGAAACTCCCGCACCGTGCAGAGCAGCAGGCCGAGCGCGGTGTCGGCCACCTCCTCGTTGAGGACTCCCGGCGTATTGGTGACGACGATGCCGTGTTCGCCGGCCCATTTGGCGTCGACGTGATCGTAACCGACCCCGAAACTCGAAATCTGCTCGAGCTTCGGCAGCTTCTGCATGAAGACGGCGTCGAGGTTGTTGGCCGTATAGGCGACCGCAATGGCGCGGACCTTGTCGGCGACCGAGCGCAGAAAAGCCTCCGGGTCCTTGGCGTCGGCCATATAGTGCAGGGTCACATTGGACTCGAGCCCCTTGACCATGACCGGCTTCTTGTTGCCCAGAAGCAAGACGTCGGGTTTGCCAGCCATGATTTTTTAGTCTCCTGATCGAGATGAAAGCGCAGCAAAACGAAATCTCGCCGCTTGAGTCAAATCTTTTGCCATATTCCGCGATTGCCGGCGCCCCAATCGTCGATACCGGCATGACTTTGCCGCAGGCTGCCGACCAATTTTCCCACCCCCGGGGCAGCGATTTCGGCTAGCGTCGCCCGCACGCGATAGGCTACAAACCAGAAAAATAACCCAAAATACTGTCGTATCGGGAGGATTGATGGCGTCAGTTGGTATCCGCGACGTGCGGAAGGCATTCGGTACGACCGCGGTCATCCACGGCGTCACTTTCGATATCAATGACGGCGAGTTCGTCGTGCTGGTCGGCCCATCGGGCTGCGGCAAGTCCACCCTGCTGCGCATGATCGCGGGCCTGGAAAACATCACCGGCGGCGAAATTCGCATCGGCGACCGTGTCGTCAACAACGTGCCGCCGAAAGAGCGCGACGTCGCCATGGTGTTCCAGAACTATGCGCTGTACCCGCACATGACGGTCGCCGACAACATGGCGTTCTCCATGAAGCTGCGCGGCGCCCCGAAAGCCGAGATCGATCAGCGGGTCAAGCAGGCCGCCGACATTCTCGGCCTCGATCCCTATCTCCTGCGCTTTCCGCGGCAGTTGTCCGGGGGCCAACGCCAGCGCGTCGCCATGGGCCGCGCCATCGTCCGCGACCCGCAAGTGTTCCTGTTCGACGAGCCGCTCTCCAATCTCGACGCCAAACTGCGCGTGCAGATGCGCATCGAGATCAAGGAGTTGCACCAGCGGCTGAAAACCACGACGGTTTACGTCACTCACGACCAGATCGAAGCCATGACCATGGCCGACAGGATCGTCGTGATGCATGACGGCATTGTCGAGCAGATCGGCGCGCCGCTCGAGCTTTACGACCACCCGGCCAATTTGTTTGTCGCCGGCTTCATTGGTTCGCCGTCGATGAACTTCCTCAGGGGCACCGTGCGTGCCAACGGCAAGGTCGAGTTCGAGGGCCCCGGCGGCGCACGGCTGCCGCTCGGAATGGCGCCGACCGGCAGCGACGGCCGTCCGGCGGTTTACGGCGTGCGGCCCGAGCATTTCGTAATCGCCGATGACGGCGCCGAGATGACGATCCAGGTGGTCGAGCCCACGGGCTCGGAAACCCAGGTCGTCGCCAAGCTCGGCGACCAGGACCTGATCGCGGCATTCCGCGAGCGTCACCAATTCAAGCCGGGCGAAAAGATCCGGCTCAAACCAGATCCGCGGCTCGTCCATTTGTTCGACGAGACGACCGGAAAGCGCATCTAAGACAAACCATCAACGGAGGAAACGACATGAATCCATTTACCCGCCGCGCTCTCGTGAAGGGCGGCACGGCATTCGGCGCGGCTGCCGCGCTCAGCGGCCCGGCCCTGCTCGATTGGGCCAAGGCCTGGGCGCAAAATGCGCAATGGAAGCCGGAGAAGAACGCCAAGCTGTCGATGCTGCGCTGGAAATATTTCGTGCAGGCGGAAGATGATGCTTTCGTCAAGCTGATCGAGGCCTTCACCAAGGCGACCGGCGTCAAGGTCGATATCGCGCGTGAGTCATACGAGGACGTGCAGCCGAAAGCGTCGGTCGCCGCCAATACCGGCACCGGGCCGGACCTGTTCTGGGGCCTCTATTCGCTGCCGCACCTGTTCCCGCAGAAGTGCATGGATGTCACCGACGTCGCCGAATATCTCGGCAAGAAATATGGCGGCTGGGTCGACAGCGCGGTGAAATACGGCCACGACGGCAAGAAGTGGATCTGCGTCCCGATCTGCTATTCCGGCGCGCTGATGAATTACCGCATCGAGGCGTCGAAAAAGGCCGGCTTCTCCAAGTTCCCCGACAAGCTGGACGCCTTCCAGGAATACGCCAAGGCAATGAAGGCACAGGGCACGCCAGGCGGCTTCGCGCTCGGCCACGCTTCAGGCGACGGCAATAGCTGGGTGCATTGGTGCCTGTGGTCGAATGGCGGCGAGTCGGTCGACAAGGATGACAAGGTCATCATCAACTCGCCGGAAACCGCCAAGGCGCTGGAATACGCCAAGACCCTGTACGGCAACATGATCCAGGGTACCGCGGCGTGGAACGACTCCTCGAACAACAAGGCGTTCCTGTCCGGCGACATCAGCTGGACCAATAACGGCATCTCGATCTACGTCGCGGCGCAGAACAGCGCCAAGCAAATTGCCGAAGACATGGACCACGCCTACTTCCCGGTCGGCGTCAGCGGCAAGCCGACCGAGCTGCACTTGATGTATCCGATCCTGGCGATGACCTACACCAAGTATCCGCAGGCCTGTAAGGCGCTGATGGCGTTCATGCTGGAAGCCGACAACTTCAATCCGTGGATCCAGTCGGCCAAGGGCTACCTGACGCATTGCCTCAACGCCTATGACAGCAACCCGGTGTGGACCGCCGATCCGAAGGCGACGCCGTTCCGCGACGTGGCGAAGCGCACCCGCACCGCCGGCGGCCTCGGCTCGGTCGGCGAGAAGGCGGCGACCGCAATTGCCGACTTCGTCATCGTCGACATGTTCGCCAACTACTGCACCGGCCGCGAGGACGTGAAGGGGTCGATCGCGATCGCCGAACGTCAATTGAAGCGGATCTACCGGTAATGGACCTGTCCCGGG
>Ga0265313_10000175_pt1 | contig 68104 bp, 57 predicted proteins | sample 4123metaG_FD_203122 | JGI IMG/M metagenome (GOLD analysis project Ga0265313, IMG submission 203122) | Rhizosphere microbial communities from Carex aquatilis grown in University of Washington, Seatle, WA, United States - 4-1-23 metaG | ecosystem: Host-associated > Plants > Roots > Rhizosphere >... | reverse complement strand
GCTGAGAAGACTGTGTCGCAAAGTGCGTCTGGACAAGCCTTAGTTCGACCGCAACCTGGATTAGCCAAGATTCATCTTGCCGACCGAGTCGACGTTTCGCGAGGGAGAGACTTACGGACTCGATTGGCAGCGGCACCAATTCGGGGCGAGCCGTATAAGTATTGGGAAATGGCTCTGTCTGCCCAATCGCATAGTCTGTAAATTCGAATACACGTCGGTCGCCTGGTCTTTGCCGCGCACCGATTCGCAGCGCGTCCAGTCGTGGCGGCCAATTTTCGCTTGCGTTGTCTCCTCGGACAACATCCTTCATAAAATTTGCGGGGTTGACGGTCGAGAGCCCCAGATTAAATGCGGCGTTACAGTGAATGATAGCCTTCACAACATCGTCGCTCATCACCATGCGACGGCCCTGCCCCTCTTGCTGTAAGAGGTCCCAGAGGTAATCAATCACGGGTGTTTTCTCAGACGGCATCAGGTTGGCCCGCGAATCGCACCCCGAGGTTAGTGCGAAACCCTTGTTCGCTTAACGTTCATCCCGAGCTTTGACAATGCGTGCGGGAAGGTCCGTTGAGTCGGCGAATAGGGGACCCGCATCTTTCCCCGCTTGAGATGCACTGGCCTGAGTATTCTTTGGTTTCCCGGCATCAGTCCACGCTAATGCGATTTTTTCCCTTGAAATGCCATTAAAGTCGAGGACTACACCTAGTAGCGATTTTGCTTCGGTGCTGAGCCTGTCAAAGGACGGAAGCACTCTGCTCGTCGAAGCCCACGCGATCTCACGGGCGGTGTTAAATAGGGCATCCGACGTAGAAATTCGCGCCACGTATTCCGCAATTATCTCCGCTGGTATGTGCTCGGCTTCGCCATAGAATCCGTGCTCGATCTGCTTTGCAGCAGCATTCCCATTTTCAATATATTTCCGCGCCAGCCCAATAGCGGCTCGTATTGTTTGGAGACCAGGCACGCCCTCTGGGTCGCCGAAGCGGATACTGCCGATGATTGATTTTCGTCGGTTGTCCTGAGACTGAAAGGCCTGATCCGCGAGCACGTAGTCCAGACTAATCGCTGCGAGAGCTGTCGTAAAATACAGAAGCCGAACGCCGGTTTTCGCTTGCTCAGAATTCGGTTGAGCTAAGAGCGTTTGTTCACCGAAGAAGGCACTAGCCGCGAGGTTTCTATTTGTGGATTGTGCGCCCATGCCAAAAACCAAAGAAGCGCGTGCATCGTGAAAGTTATGACGCCACTCATCCGAGTGACGGCCTTTGTCAACCTTTCTCACAATCTCGTCGAACTCCTCCGAGCTGAGCTGATCTGTACTCTTCAATTGCTCACTGTTCGAAAGTTTGGAAACGGCATCGCCATCTAGCAGGATGACGTTCAGTGATCGTGCCAACTTTCTGGCGCTTTGGCGCGTGTCGGTGGTTGCCACGATTGCGCCGTCTACGCCTAACGCAGCCTGAAGTCCCTTGATCCAAATCAAACGTTCGGAAACCTTTGGCGATCTGCGATTCTTTACATCCACAATGAGCCGACGTCGCGTTAGCGCAGCTGGACGTTCATACAGCCAAAGGTCGATGTCAGTCACATCCTCTCCGTCGATGCGGAACGGTATGCCTCTCGCGACAAAATATCCGGCGTGCCAAAAATACGCCTTTAAAGTCTCTTCAAGGGCTAGCCCTTTGCCGCCCGGGCGCGTGATCATTAAAACGTCCCCTGCGTTCGTAGAGCTTGTAGAACATCCTGCGTTTGACGCTTGCTCGCGGGAACCTGTTTCCGTCGGAAGTCTGATCGCGTCTTCTCCGGTCCCGAGTATCCCATCATCTTGCCGGGCATCGGCCGATCAATCGCGTCAGTCGAGGCCGCTTCACCGGTGGTAAGAACCTTCAGAGCCATCTCGCCTACGTCGCGTTTCAATAATCTCATCGTGTGGCCGAAAGGTTGCGCCTTTGTCACTTTTATCACGCCCTTGGTCTCAAGCACTCGGTAGTCTTCACCAATCGCGGTCGCCGGCCCAACCGATCCACCGCTGTTGAGTTTTCTTAGGAGGGCGCCGATCATCTCGATACGACCTCGGCCCGCCCTGCTCTGTGTCATTCCGAAAAATAGGGCGGCTACCAAGGCCTTGGCTAAGTCGAAAGCATCGTCCACCAGCGGGTCATTGAACTTGTGAAATGCGGCTGGGCGAGTGACGAACCCGAATTCGCCGGTTAGGTTGGCAACGTGATTTACGTCGTACATTCCCGCGGCCTTCAACTTTTCAAATAATGGGGTCCCGACTACTTTCTCGGCCTCATCGATGCCTAGACAGCCTTTCTTTCTGAGGTAGCCGTCCAGCTCGGCCACCTTGATCTGGTCCGCCGCCGAGAGGGAATCCAGAACCCGTTTGGTCTTATCTATGCTCTCTCGCCGGAAAAGGTTTCCGTTGAAATAGAGCTTATCTGCCGCTCGGCCCTCGGCGTCCACGAATCCTACCGTTTCCGATCTGACTAGGAAATCCTGAGTTTGCGCCGTTGGCAATTTGAACTCGTCGGATATGAATTCCGTCACCCGGGCCTGAGGCGCCGGGGCGAGCGACGTGAGTTCGGCAAGCGATATTGAAGCCCTTTCTTCTGCAGTTGGTTCTTGTTCCTCAAAAATCTCAGCGGCGTGCTGAACGGTGGCAGCGCTTGTCAATCCGAGGACCTCGACGGCGCCCGTCGCCGATGTCTGAATTACACGTCGACGCCCTAGTAGCTTGAGCAGTTCTGGTAGTTCGATCTTGGGGTTTAAACCTGCAGCTTTTGCAAGGGCGTTTACCCTAGGCGGATCGATGACGGTTTGATCTGTTGCTGCCAATTGCGATAGCAGTGACGCCGCCTTGCCTGCGGCATCCAAAGCTGGAAATTCAGCCGCGCCGTTCACGGTAGCTGTGGTCTTTTGTCCGTGATGCACCACCCACGCCCCTTTGGTGCGCGGCGCGATTTGATCGTAAGATTTTGTCATCCCGGTTTTCGGTTAGACAAAATCGACCCAATTAGATAGCCGCATAATCTGTGGCGCGGTTTTATCTTCAAACTGGCGGGCTGTTCATCTACTCAGTTCCAGTAACACCACTGTTCAACATCCTTGCTCATGCGAAGAAAAAGCTGCATTAATTCAATGCTTAAGAGGTTAGGCAGCGCAATCCTCTCCTGGGCACCAGCGCCCCCGAACCGGGTTATCGAATGACCATCCGCCTGCATCGCGGCGACCTTCCAGACCTGGCGGCCTATACCGGCGCGGTGGCGATCGACACCGAGGCGATGGGCCTCGACCCGCGTCGCGACCGGCTGTGCGTGGTGCAGCTTTCGCCCGGCGACGGCTCCGCCGACGTGGTGCAGATCGCGGCAAAGCCCGGCGATGCACCCAATCTCAAAAAGCTGCTCGCCGACAAATCGAAAGTGAAGATCTTCCACTTCGCGCGTTTCGACGTCGGCATCCTCTACAATGCCTTCGGCGTGATGCCCGAGCCGATCTATTGCACCAAGATCGCGTCGCGGCTGGCGCGCACCTATACCGACAAGCATGGGCTCAAGGATCTGACGCGCGAAGTGCTCGGCATCGATCTGTCGAAGCAGCAGCAATCGAGCGATTGGGGCGCCGACGAACTGACTGACGCGCAAGTGGCTTACGCGGCATCCGACGTGCTGCATCTGCACTCCCTCAAGGACAGGCTCGATGCCATGCTGGCGCGCGAGCACCGCGCCGAGCTGGCCGCGGCGTGCTTTCGTTTCCTGCCCGAGCGCGTGCGGCTCGATCTGGCCGGCTGGGCGAATGAAGATATCTTCGCGCATTCGGCGTGACGTTGGGTCAGCCCGTATTTTTGCGTCGCCGCTGCACAGACGCTTGCCGTGCGTGGGCCATATTTCAGGAACAGCATGGCGGGATGATGTGTATTGGGCATTGGGCAGATAGCTGAAGAATGGACCAGTTGATCGCCGCCAAACCTGACGAGCAGACCGCGCGCTCCTATTGGACGATGCGGCGAGGCGATAGCGAGCAAGCCTTTCGCCGCGCTCGCTCGCATTCGCGCTCGGTTCGCATTTTGCGGCTTGCCGTGCCTGTCGTCGTCATTCTCGTGCTCGGCACGTTTTCCGCATGGACCTGGTTTAATCCGATGCGGCTCCTGCTCAAGATTCCCGATAATATCGGCGGCGACCTGGTGATTTCCGGCACCAAGATCACCATGCAGCAGCCGCGCGTCACCGGCTATACGCGCGATGCGCGCCCCTACGAATTCAGCGCCACCGCTGCGGCACAGGATCTGACGCGCCCCGACGTGGTCGAGTTGCATGACCTGCGCGGCAAATTTCAGATGCAGGACAACACCATGACAGAGGTGACCGCGGAAAGCGGCCTGTACAATTCGAAGAAGGAAATCCTCGACCTCGGCGCACGCACGGTCGTGACGTCGACCAGCGGCTATAAGATAATGCTCGACAATGCCAGCATCGACATCCGCAATACGCAATTGGTCACCGAGGATCCGGTGCGGGTCGAAATGCGCGAAGGCCATCTCGATGCCAAGCGGATGGAAGTGCTCGAGGCCGGCGCGCTGCTGCGCTTCGACGGTGTGAAGATGACGGTGATTCCGAGCCAGTTGCCCTCGGCACAAACCACCCCGGCGGGCCCGCAATGATCGGCCGTTTCGCGATACTCGTCCTGGTTGGGCTGGCCGCTGCCGCGTCTGCGCTGCCGCTGGCCGCGCAGACAAAGCCGACCGCCAACGAAGGCCCGCCCAACGCCATGCAGGGCTTCTCGAAGAACAAGGGTCAGCCGGTGCACATCGAGGCCGAACGGCTCGAAGTGCGTGACAAGGACAAGGTGGCGACCTTTATCGGCAATGTTCAGGTCAACCAGGGCGACACCGCGATGCGTTGCAAGACGCTGACGGTCTATTACGAAGGCGGCGCCAAGGACCCGAAGGCGCCGCCGGCGCCTGCCCCACCGGTCGCCCAGATCGGGCCCTCGAATGACCAGAAGATCAAGAAACTCGAAGCGCGCGGCGATGTCGTGGTGACGCAAAACGACCAGGTGGCGACCGGGGACGCCGCCATGTTCGACATGGAAAAGAACGTCATCACCATGGCGGGGAATGTCGTGCTGACGCAGGGCCAGAACGTCCTGCGCGGCAACAGGCTGGTCGTCGACATGACCACCGGCTTTTCCCGCGTCGAATCAGCCGGCGGCTCGGAAGGCCGGGTGCAGGGCCTGTTCGTGCCGTCAGGCGGCCAAACGCCGGGGATCGGCAGACCGCCCGACAACAAGAAGCCGGCTCCGGCAAGATAGCGGCGGACAAGAAGCCGATCCCGGCACAACTTCTCAGGAATCGGCTAGGCTCCGGAGAACGCGGCACCGGCCGGCGGACGACAAGACCCGTTCATAGGAAGCCTGGTGAACATCCTTTCGATTTTTCGCCGCCAGCCGCCGCAGCCCAGTGCGCAAGCAAGGGTGCGCGCCGATATGCGGCAGCCGCCCGGTGCGTCTCCGACGCGTGCCGCGCCAAATGCCGGCGCCGCCGCGCCGCCGCGACCACAGGCGCAGCGGGGCAATGAAACCCAGCCCAGCGCGCGTCACGGCTATCTTGCGGCGCATGGCGTCGAGAAGAGCTTTGGCGCGCGCACGGTGGTGAAGAACGTCACGCTTTACGTGCGCCGCGGCGAAGCGGTCGGGCTGCTCGGCCCCAATGGTGCCGGCAAGACCACGGTGTTCTACATGATCACGGGTCTGATCGCGACCGACCGCGGCCGCATCGAGCTCGACGGCTATGACGTGACCGCGCTGCCAATGTATCAGCGCGCGAGGCTCGGGATCGGTTATCTGCCGCAGGAGCCGTCGATTTTCCGCGGCCTCAATGTCGAGGAAAACATCCGCGCGGTCCTTGAAATGGTCGAGCCCGACCGGCGCCGTCGCGAAGCCGATCTCAATGCGTTGCTCGAGGAGTTCAACATTGCCCGGCTGCGAAAGACGCCAACCATCGCGCTATCCGGCGGCGAACGGCGCCGCGTCGAAATCGCCCGCGCTTTGGCGACGCGGCCGAGCTATATGCTGCTCGACGAGCCCTTTGCCGGCATCGACCCGATCGCGGTCGGCGACATCCAGCAACTCGTCCGCCATCTCACCAAACGCGGCATCGGCGTGCTGATCACCGACCACAATGTCCGCGAGACGCTCGGCCTGACCGACCGCTCCTACATCATCTATTCCGGCGAAGTGCTGATGGAGGGCCGCGCCAACGACATCGTCAATAATCCTGACGTGCGTCGGCTCTATCTTGGCGAAGAATTCAAGCTTTAGGCGCTTGACGCGATAAGCCGACAGATTTGCGCATCCACGCGCAATAGGGCGCGATTTTCGTGTTGCGCCGTCGCCAATCTGCTATAACCAAACAAGCAAGAATCGGACCAATTTTTGGTTATGGCGCTATCGCAACGACTAGAGTTCCGCCAGTCGCAGGCGCTGGTGATGACGCCGCAGCTGATGCAGGCCATCAAGCTGCTGCAGCTCTCCAGTCTTGATCTCGCGGCCTATGTCGAGGCCGAGCTCGAGAAAAACCCGTTGCTGGAGCGCGGCAGCGAGCAGGACACGCCTCCGGTCGAGGGCCAGCACGAACACATCGCTCCAGAAACGCCGATGGACGCCGTCGCCTCCGATTGGGCAGGCGAGGAAATGCAGACGACGCGGAGCGCCATGGAGCAGGGCCTCGGCACCGAGCTGGAAAACGTTTTCCCAGATGACGGCGGCGACAAGGCGGCTCCGGCCGAAATGCCACCGCCGGCCTATTCGGAGTGGTCCGGCGCGGGCGCCGGCGGCGCCTCCGACGACTACAACCTCGAAGCCTTCGTCTCGGCCCAGGCGACGCTGAGCGAGCATCTGACCGGACAGATGGCGCTGGCGCTCCTCGATCCGGTCGACCGCATGATCGGCCAATACCTCATCGATATGGTCGATGACTCCGGCTATCTCAGCGGCGAGACCGATGCCGTTGCCGCCAAGCTCGGCGCGACGACGTCGCGCGTCGAAACCGTGCTTGCCGTGTTGCAGACGTTCGATCCGCCCGGCGTGTTCGCGCGCAACCTGACCGAATGCCTGGCGATCCAGCTCAAGGACCGCGACCGTTTCGATCCGGCGATGCAGCGCCTGGTGCAGAATCTGGCGCTGCTGGCGCGCCGCGATCTGGCGGCGCTGCGCCGCATCTGCGGCGTGAGCGACGAAGACCTCGTCGACATGATCGCCGAGATCCGCAATCTCAATCCCAAGCCGGGTCTCGCCTTCGGCTCGTCAACGGTGCAGCCTATCGTGCCCGATGTTTTTGTCAGGTCGGCGCCGGACGGCACCTGGCAGGTCGAGCTCAACTCCGACACCTTGCCGAAAGTCCTTATCAATCAGCGCTATTACGCGCAGGTCGCGAAAACGACGCGCAACGACAAGGACAAGTCCTACATCGCGGAATGCTTTCAGACCGCGACCTGGCTGGTGCGCGCACTCGACCAGCGCGCCAAGACAATTCTGAAAGTCTCGAGCGAGATCGTGCGCCAGCAGGACGCTTTCTTTGCGCGCGGTGTCGAGCATCTGCGGCCGCTCAATCTCAAGACCGTCGCCGAAGCGATCAGCATGCATGAATCGACGGTATCGCGCGTCACCGCCAACAAATACATGGCGACCAGCCGCGGAATTTTTGAGTTGAAGTATTTCTTCACCTCGTCGATCGCGTCGTCCGACGGCGGCGAGGCGCACTCCGCGGAGGCGGTGCGTCATCGCATTCGCCAGTTGATCGACGCAGAGGCCGCGCGCGACGTTCTGTCCGATGACACCATCGTCGACATGCTGCGCGAAGCCGGCATCGATATTGCGCGCCGCACGGTCGCCAAATACCGCGAGGCGATGCGGATTCCGTCCTCGGTGCAGCGCCGCCGCGAGAAGCAGGCGGCGAGCGCCGGTTCATAAGGCGAGATCCGCCTGACGCGCATTGACCTCACCGGCCACCGCCCTAAGCTACCGCCTAGCCGGTGAACTAAATTGGGCGCGGAGGGGTGCCATGCCGCTGCGTATTTCCGGCAAGAACATTCGGATTGGTCAGACGCTGCGCGAGCGGATCGACGCCCGCATCGGTGACGCCGCCGAAAAATATTTCAAAGGCGGATTTTCCGGCCACGTCACGGTCGAACGCGACGGATTTGGCTACCGCACCGAATGCGTCCTGCACCTCGATTCGGGCACGCTTCTGGAGGCCGAGGGCATGGCGGCCGACGCCTATGAAAGCGCGCATCTGGCGGGGACCCACATCGAAAAACGGCTGCGGCGATACAAGCGGCTGCGAAAGGATAAGCAGAGAGCGCCACCCGGCCGCTGAATCCGGGCTGTCCCGCGCCTAAACGAGGCATTGACGCCGTCCCGCTCGCTCCCTATGGTCCGCCGCCTTTCGCGAAATTTTACAGGCGCGAAAGCTTTCAACACCGGACAAGTTCATGCCGATCACCGACATTGTCGCGCCGAATGCGATCATTCCGGCGCTCAAGGTGAATAATAAGAAACAGGTGATCCAGGAACTTGCCGCCCGGGCGTCCGCGCTGACGGGCGAGAACGAGCGCGCCATTCTGGAAGTCCTGCAGCAGCGCGAGCGGCTGGGTTCGACCGCCGTCGGCAACGGTGTCGCCATTCCGCACGGCAAATTGCCGAAACTTGGCCGACTGTTCGGCATGTTGGCTCGGCTGGAGCGTGCGGTCGATTTCGAGGCGCTCGATGGCCAGAAAGTCGACTTGGTGTTTCTGCTGCTGGCGCCGGAAAGCGCCGGTGCCGATCACCTCAAGGCGCTGGCGCGAGTGGCGCGGCTGCTCCGCGACCCCGAAGTGGCGCGCAAACTCCGGGACTCGCGCGATAGCGACGCGCTCTATGCCGTGCTGATGATGCCGCCGGCGAGCAGCGCGGCGTAATGAGGCTGTTATCGTTCGCGAAACGGACGATTCAGTAGCCTCGGCGACTCCGATTGATCTCAGCGATTGAGTGTACCGGATGCCCCGCTTTCGCGGGGCATGACGGAACACGCTCGCGCTTAGTGCACGCTGACGGTCTCGAGCTCCTGGCTCCAGGCGTTGGCAATCGCCGCCTCACGCGTATCGGTGAGCATCATCGGCGTGCCGTCGGCGGCATGCAGCGCGAACAGCTTGACGCCGGGCGCGATCTGCGGTGCCTGCGGGAACAGCTTGCGCACGTCGTCCGACAGGATCGCCTTCACATAGGCAATGCGGCCGTCGCCGAGATGGGCGAGCGCGTCCTGCGTCAACACGGACTCCGCAACTTCGTTCTTTTCGATCGTCTTGTCGTTGGTCATTTTGTTACTCCTGGCCCTCGATTGCTTCATGGATTTGATGCCGTCGAGTCCTGTTCGTCTTGGTCACTCTTGTTCGTTGATCGCGATGGTCTTGATCATCCGCTCCGGCTCGGGCCGGATGAGATCGATCGAGAGCAAGCCGTTCTTTAGGTCGGCACCGAGCACCTCCATGCCTTCCGCCAGCACGAAGGTGCGCTGGAATTGGCGCGCGGCGATGCCGCGATGAAGGTATTGCCGAGTCTTGTCGTCCTGCTGCCGGCCGCGAATCACCAACTGGCTTTCCTCGGTCGACACATCGAGCTGATCGCGGGTGAAGCCGGCGACCGCAAGCGTGATGCGTAGCCGGTCCGGGTTTTGCCCGTCGCGCGGCAGGCGCTCGATGTTGTAGGGCGGGTAGCCGTCCGCTCCCTTGGCAACGCGGTCGAGCACACGCTCGATTTCCTCGAAGCCGAGCAGAAACGGGCTTGAGAGTGACGGAACACGTGACATAGGTTCAAAGTCCTCGCTTGGAAGCGACTTTGACGGGACCCTATGAGGCGTCCCGACCGCCGGTTTCCGGGCATCGCGCCCGGTCCCGGTCTCCCCCAATATGGGCAGGCCGGGTTAAAGGTTCAAGAACGCCCGATTTGCCGGCAGGCCGGCTCGAATCTCGGGCTTTTTGGGGAGCGTCCATGCCGTCCGAACCGTCTTTTCCCCCACTGACCGTGCGTGCGATCCGCTCCACGCCGGTCGAGGTCCCGCTCAATTTCGTGCTCGGCACCAGCCGGGGCACCCTGAGCCGCGCCTCGCTGCTGCTGGTGGATGTCGAGACCGAGCAGGGCATCATCGGCCGCAGCTATATGTTCTGCCACATGGCTGCGGTGGCGCGGGCGGTCGCCAATTTGCTGGGCGAGATCGAGGCGCTGACCAAAGGCGCACCGCTCGATCCGCCGGCGCTTTTTGCCACGCTCAACGAACGCTTCGCGCTGATCGGCGTGCAGGGCGTCGTGCGCATGGCGATCGCCGCCTTCGATGTCGCGGCCTGGGACGCCGCGGCGATCGCCGCCGGGGTGCCGCTGGTGACGCTGCTTGGCGGCAAGCCCGGGCCGGTGCTCGCCTATAACAGCTGCGGGCTCGGGCTGATGGCCGACAAGGGCGCGCTCGCGGCGGAAGCGGGCAGGCTGCTGGAGCGCGGCTTCGGCGCCGTGAAGCTGCGGCTCGGCTATCCGGATGTCGCGGAAGACATCGCCGCGGTGCGGGCGGTGCGCGGCCGCATCGGCAGCGGTGCGCGGCTGATGGTCGACTACAACCAAGCGCTCAGCGCAGACGAAGCGCTCAAGCGCGGGCGCGCGGTCGACGATGAAAACATCTATTGGCTGGAAGAGCCGATTCGCCACGACGATTACGCAGGCAGCGCCATGCTGGCGCGCGAGCTCAAGACGCCGATCCAGATCGGGGAAAATTTCTCGCTGCCAGTGGCGATGGAATTCGCGCTCGCGCAAAAGGCCGCCGACTACGTGATGCCCGACCTCGAGCGGATCGGCGGCGTCACCGGCTGGCGCCAGGCCGCAAAAATCGCCGCCGCACAGCGTGTCGACATGTCATCGCATCTGTTCCCCGAAGTGAGCGCACATCTGCTCGCCGTGACGCCGACCTGCCACTATCTCGAATATGTCGATTGGGCCGACGTGCTGCTCGAGGAGCCGCTGGAAGTCCGCGATGGCCACGCCATCGTGCCGACCGGCCAGGCAACGGCATGGCGTGGGACAAGGCCGCCATCGCGCGCCATCGGATCGATTGAAGCGTGGCGACAAGATCAAGAAGTCCGGCACGCAGGAATTAACTTTTGTCGCGCCGGTCCGGCGCCTTGCCACACTGGTTAAATTAATCATTCATATTTGCCTTGATTGCGCAAAAACTTTTCCGATTCCGCGCAACCATGATTCCCGCCGCTAGTATCGCCGTGTCCGATCAAGACAAAAACCGATCGACAACGGGGAGCGGCCAGTGCTCGCACGCGATATCTACCGCGATTTTTACCGGGACGCGGGTCCCGCCATTGAGGAAAAGATTGCCCTCGCCGCCAAGCGCCTCGGCGTCTTGCTCGCCGGCTCGGCGCTGACGCTGGCTTTGCTCGACTTTGCCGGCATTCATTCGCTCGAAAGTGCGAGCGCATTTCTGCAATCGGCGCGCAGCAATGTCGCATCGCTGGGCGACACCGTTCGCACCGGCGTGCAAGACCTCGCATTCAATTCCGCGCCCGAGTCGGTCACGGTCGCTATTCCGAAACTGATCGCCAAAGGGGCGACGAAAGGCCCGTCGCCGGTCGACGGTCTCGCCGCCGCGCGCAGCCAGGATGCCGTGTCGCTGGCAATGACGACGCCGACGCTCGGCAGCCGCGACAACCGTGCTGCCCCGGCTCCGGCAAAAACCGCTGACGCCTCCAAGCCCTCGATCCTCGACCTGGCAAGAGCCACCACTCCGCCGGTTCAAACCGTAGCGCTACCTAATTTCGGCAAGTCGCTCGCGGTTCCGGAAGCCGCGGCCAAGGCTGAAGCCTCGGTGCCGCCCAATGAAAAACTGCAGCTCGCAAGTCTGCCGGCCTCAAGTCTTCCCACCGCAAATCTGCCGATGCCGGATCAATCGGCATTCGCGCCCGCCGTCACGCCGATGGTCATGCTTCCGTTGAGCCAGGTGCCACTGCCGCTGTCGAAACCGCCGCTGTCGCCGGCCGACCGTCTCGGTCTCGTCGGCAAGGACTATGCGCGCGCCGAGCGGTGCCTCGCCAATGCGATCTATTTCGAGGCGCGCAGCGAGCCGATCCGCGGTCAGATGGCGGTGGCGCAGGTCGTGCTCAACCGCGTGTTCTCGGGCTTCTATCCGAACGATGTCTGCTCGGTGGTCTACCAGAACGCCAGCCGGCACCTCGCCTGCCAGTTCACCTTTGCCTGCGACGGCAAGAGCAAGGCGATCAACGAGCGCGCCCATTGGTCGGTTGCCAACCGCATCGCGCGGCAGACGCTCGACGGCCAGATCTATGTGCCGGAAGTCGCCAAATCGACGCACTACCACGCGTCTTACGTACATCCGAACTGGGTGCACGAAATGAAGCGTCTGGCCCGCTACGGCGTCCACGCATTCTATCGGCCCTATGCCTGGGGCAACGGCAATGAAGAGCCGGTGTGGGGCACGGCCGCGATGGTGGCGCGTCTCAAGGGCGAGAAGACCCAGACCGCGGCCCGCTGAGGCCGCGGCGTTGGCCGCTACAGCTTGAACAGCTTCGCGGCGTTGTCGCGCCCGATCTTTTGGCGATCGGCCGGCGCGATATCGGCCTTGTCGAACCATTCGCAGCCTTCGCCGACATCCTCGAACGGCCAGTCGACCGAGAACATCAGCCGGTCGACGCCGATCTCCTCGACGGCCTGCTTGAGTGCCGAGGTGCTGAAATTGCCGGACGTCGTCAGCCAGAAATGCTTGCGGAAATAGTCGGCGACCGGCTTTTTGGCGGCGTAGTGGTGCGGCTCCTTCATCCAGCCGTTGCGGTGGTCGATGCGCCACAGCAGCGCCGGAATGCCTTCGCCGAGATGACCGAGCACGATCCTCAGCTTAGGACATTCGTCGAACAGGCCGCTGCCGATCAGCCGCAAGGCATGCACCGAGGTTTCGGCATTGAACGCCCAGTTCGGTCCCAGCATCCAGTTATGGCCGTCATAGCCAGGGATCGCGCCCGGCAGAGGATTGCGCGGATGCAGATAGAACGGCACGTCGAGCGCCTCGACGCGTTTCCAGAACGGCTTGTATTGCGGCATGTCGTAGTAGAGCAGCCGCTTGGAGTCGCCGGTTTCGCTGAAGCCATTGACCAGCGCGCCGACGAATTTGAGCTGCTTGATGCAACGATCGAGTTCACGCGCTGCGGCGTCGGCATCCTGCATTGGCAGCGCGGCGAATGCGGCGAAGCGATCCGGCCGCTTCTGCACGTTTTCCGCCAGCACGTCATTGGCTTGCTTGGCGACTGCGATAGCTCGTTTCGTGTCGCTGATGGCCTGAACCGCCGGCGCATTGAGCGACAGGATCATCATGCCGACGCCATGCTTGTCCATTTCGCGCAGCCGTGTCTTCTGGATGTCGAGCAGGCGGTGGCTCAAGTCCGGCCAGACATGGGCGCCGAATACTTTTGAGTCACCGAGCGTCGCCTCGATGGCGAAATGTTCTTCAAGCGCGATCTTGTTCTTCATAGCGGCTCCCCATTGCGGGTTGCATCATGCAACGGCGCGCGGCAACAAAAAAGCCGCCCGAAGGCGGCGTGAATTCAGTGTGGTGAAATTTGGTGGAGCCAGGCGGGATCGAACCGCCGACCTCCTGCATGCCATGCAGGCGCTCTCCCAGCTGAGCTATGGCCCCTTACGGGAAACGAAATCGATCAGCCGCAGCCGGCCTCGATTCCGGAAATCAGGTCTCCTCTTCCTTCTCGATCGGCGCCTCACCGATAATGTCGGTAACGTCGGCGCCTTCTTCCTGCTCCTCGATAAAGGCCGCGTCGTCGAGCGTATCATCAGCCTCGACTTCGTCTTCGCCCTTGGTCTTCTTGCCCTGCTGCTCGGCTTCGGCGTCTTCGAGCGAGACAAATTCGGCATCTGCCGTCTCCGGCACTACCGCCTCGGCGACCGGCGCCGGCACCGGCTTCGCGGGTTCGGGCCGCGAGCGCGTCGCAGCGACGACCGGTACGAAGACCGTCTCGCATTTCGGGCACACGATCGGTGCCTTGTTCAGATCGTAGAACTTCGCGCCACAACTGCCACACAGGCGCTTGGTGCCAAGATCGGGTTTTGCCACGTCAGGAGGTTCCTTGAGCCATTGTCCGGAAAATCGGTGCTTCACTTGGCTAGTTGCGGCGAGCCTGTCAATAGCGCCGACGCAGCCGAAATCGGCTCTTTTCCGCCTTGCAGCCGGATGACGGCACGCGCAAGCACATGGTAGGACGGCTCGCCTTGAGGATTATTCGTTGACCGACGCCATAATGCCGCTGACCGCCCGCCGCGCCGGCCCACTCGCCGGGCGGTTGCGCGTCCCCGGCGACAAGTCGATTTCGCACCGTGCGCTCATTTTAGGAGCCATGACGGTCGGCGAAACCACCATTACCGGGCTGCTGGAAGGCGAGGATGTTCACCATACCGCCGCCGCCATGCGGGCCCTGGGCGCCCAGGTCGAGCGTGGCGACGATGGGGTCTGGCGGGTGCGTGGGGTCGGCGTCGGGGGCTTTGCCACGCCGTCCGCGCCGCTTGATTTCGGCAATTCCGGCACCGGCTGCCGGTTGGCGATGGGCGCCGTGGCGGGCTCGCCGATCACCGCGACATTCGATGGCGATGCCTCCTTGCGCACGCGCCCGATGCGGCGCGTGCTCGATCCGCTGGAGCGCATGGGTGCGCGCGCCATTGAGGTTGCCGAGCAGGGCCGCCTGCCTCTGACGCTGAAGGGCGCGGCCGATCCCTATCCGATCGAATACCAGCCGCCGGTGCCGTCGGCGCAACTGAAGTCGGCGGTACTGCTGGCTGGGCTGGCGGCGTCGGGCGAAACCACGGTGCTCGAGGCGCAGGCGACGCGCGACCACACCGAGCGCATGCTCAAGCACTTCGGCGCCAAGGTCACCGTGAAGCCGCACGGCGAAGGCCGCCGCATCATTCTGAAGGGCCAGCCCGAGCTCGAGCCGGCACAGGTGCTGGTGCCGGCCGATCCGTCCTCGGCGGCGTTCCCGCTGGTCGCGGCGCTGATCGTGCCGGGGTCCGAGATCACGCTCGAAGCGGTGATGACCAATCCGCTGCGCACCGGTCTGCTGACGACGCTCGGGGAAATGGGCGCGTCGATCGAGATCGTTTCGACCAGCGACGATGGCGGCGAGGAAGTCGCCGAGCTGCGCGTCAGGGCCGGCCCGCTCAAGGGCGTCGAGGTGCCGGCGTCGCGCGCGCCCTCGATGATCGACGAATATCCGGTGCTGGCGGTGGCCGCCGCTTTCGCCGAAGGGCAGACGATCATGCGCGGTCTGCAGGAATTGCGCGTCAAGGAAAGCGACCGGCTGCTTGCTACCGCCGAGATGCTGCGCGTCAACGGCGTCGATGTCGCGATCGAAGGCGATGACATGATCGTGACTGGAAAAGGCCGTGCGCCTGGCGGTGGCCAGGTCGTCACCCACATGGATCACCGCATCGCCATGGCGGCGCTGGTGATGGGACTTGCCAGCGAGCAGCTGGTGTCGGTCGATGACGCCGCCTTCATCGCCACGAGTTTCCCGGGCTTCGCCGAATTGATGCGCTCGCTCGGCGCGGATCTGAGCTGATCAGCGATAGAGATCGGCCCGCGTCGGCGGCAGGCCGGAAGCGCCGCGGCGCTTCTTCGACGCCAGCGTCTGAAACAGGCCGAGCGTGCCGCGCTCGAATCCGATCGACACGCCGGCAAGATAAAGCAGCCAGAGCCGCGTTTTTTGCTCGCCGACTTCACGCTCGGCGGCGTCGCGATTGGCCAGCAGCCGGTCGTGCCAGAGCCGGCAGGTACGTGCGTAATGCTCGCGCCAGCCTTCGACATCGTGGACTTCGAAGCCGTGGCGTTCGAGATTGCCGACCGTCATTGCGATATGATCGAGCTCGGCTCCCGGAAAAATGTAGCGCGTGATCGCGGCGTATTCCGGCCGCTTCCTGCGGAAGCTGCGGTCGTCGCGCTTCCCCGGCCGGGTGATGGCGTGGTGAAGGTAAATGCCGTCGGGGGCCAAGAGCCGCCGGATCGTCGAGAAATAGGCCGGGTGATTGTCGATGCCGACATGTTCGAACATGCCGATCGACGCGATCTTGTCGAACTGCCCATCGAGCGAGCGATAATCGCGCAGTTCCAGCGTGACGCGCTCGGTGAGTCCGAGCCGGGCGACTTTCTCCCGCGCCAGATCGAATTGCTCCTGCGACAGCGTCACGCCGTGCGCGCGCACGGCGTGATGTTGCGCGGCATGACACACCAGCGCGCCCCAGCCGCAGCCAACGTCGAGAAGGCGTTCGCCCGGCTTCAGCCGCAGCTTGCGGCAGATCATTTCGAGCTTGTCGCGCTGCGCCGTGGCGATGTCGTTGTCCCACGACGTGAAGTAGGCGCAGGAATAGACCAGCTCCGGATCGAGGAAGAGCTGATAGAACGCGTTGGACACGTCGTAATGGTGCTGGATATTGGCCTTGTTCTCAGCCTCGCTGCCGTCGCTCGGCTTGACGTCGGCAATCGCCTCGAGCGGCCATGGACCGCCGCGCGGCACCAGCAGGAATTTCAGCAGCGTGCCGAGCACCAGCCGCTTGTCGAGCGCCCTGCGGATCTCGCGCGAACGCAGCCGCGGCCGCGCCGTCACGGCGTCGAATAAAGTGCCGCTGCGGATGTCGATCCGCTTGCTCACCCACAGGTTCGCCAGCGTGTCGATTTTCGGTCGGCGCAGCAGCGCCGCAACCGCGCCTTCGTCGGCGATGACGATGGCGAGGGCGCTGGGCCCAAGCGCGTCCGGCACGGTCGAGCCGTCCCACAGCACGAAGCCGATCTCGATGCCGGCGCGCTCGCGGGCATGGACGAGCAGTTTCCTGAAGCTTTCAAGGCGGGTTTCGGCGGACATTCGGGCGAGCTTATAGCCTAATCTGCCGGGGAAATGCGCAGGTCGAAGACCTTGAAACTTTCTTGACGCCGATGTTGATGTTGACCGCGGCGCCGGAAGCGGCGGCGCGGAGCGGGAACCGTATGATCATCGCCATTGACGGACCGGCCGCCTCGGGCAAGGGCACGCTCGGCAGACGCCTCGCTACGTATTACGGCTACCGCCATCTCGACACCGGACTGCTCTATCGTGCCGTCGCCAAGGCAGTCCTCAATGCCGGCAAGACGGCAGACGATCATGATGCCGCCATCGCCGCCGCGCGGGCTTTCGATCCCGCTTACCTGAGCGATCCGTCGCTCAAGACCGACGCCATCGGCAATGTCGCCTCGGTGGTTTCGGCGATCCCGCAGGTGCGCGCCGCGCTGATCGAATTCCAGCGCAATTTCGCCGCGGCGCCGCCCGGCGCGGTGCTCGATGGCCGCGACATCGGCACCGTGATCGCGCCGCAGGCCGAGGTGAAGATTTTTCTGACCGCGGCGCCTGAAGAGCGCGCGCGGCGCCGCGTGCGCGAGGCGCAGGGCCGCGGCGAAAATCCGGACCACGCCGCGATCCTCGCCGACATCAGGAAGCGCGACGAGCGCGACGCCAACCGCACGGTCGCGCCGTTTCGCCCGGCCGACGACGCGCATCTGCTCGACACCACGACCATGGACGCCGACGCCGCCTTTGCCGCGGCGGTCGCGCTGGTCGAGGCGTCCAGGCGCGGCTAGTTGCAGCCGCCAAGCGCGGCGATCGGGCGGCGCGGCTTGGCCAGCTTGAACGCATAATATTGCCGTGTCGTGTGCGGCCCGGCATTGGTGGTGAAGCCGCCGAGCGGCGTTACCTCGTCGTAATACGCCTTGAGCCGCTCGGTCGCGGCGCAGGTGCTGACGTAAAGCACCGGTTGCGGCGCGGCATCGGTCAGCGGGCGCGTCAGGTCGAAATCGTCGACCGGGTCGGGCGCCGTTGGCCATGACAGAACGCGAACCGGTTCGTTGCGCAAGTAGTAGATCAGCGACGCCACTTCGGCGCGGGGTTCGCTGGTCACGGTCTTGACCTGCGCCTCGCGCGCGAGTTGTGCAGTATGCGCACCGAGCTCGCGCCAGCCCAGCGTGCGATGATAGATGTCGGCTTGCCGGCCGAGCATCGGCAGCGAAATCCGGTAGGCAAACGCATCGCCGGCAATCATCGCCGCCTGCGCCACAAGGCCAATGACCAGCGTGGCCTTCAGCCAGCGCCATTCGCCGTTTCGCACCCACCACGCCGCGACCAGGATGACGAGCGATACGATCGACATCGCCGCCCAATTGGCATTGGGGCTGCGCACGAAGGCGAGCGCGGTGATCAAGGCGAGCGGCGGCAGCGCGAAGGTCAGCATCAGCCGATCGGCCGCAACGCGGACATGAGCAAGGCGCACCAGGATGACGAGGAACGCGGCGAACACCAGCGGTCCCGGCAGGATGAATTGCGAGCCGATGAATTCAAATGGCGCCAGCGGCTTGAAGCGGAAGCCGCGGCCGGTGATGTTGCCGCCGGTGTGTCTGAAGGTGACGAAGCCGTTGGCGATGTTCCAGTAGATATTCGGCGCGACGATGACGAGCGCGAGCCCCAGCGCTGCCCAGGTCTGCGGCCGCATCAGCACGGCACGCGCATCACGGTCGATCAGCGCCGCGCAAACTGCGCACAGCAGGAAATACACCATGGCGTATTTGGCGAGCATGCCGAAGCCGAGCGCGAGGCCGAGAAGGAGGGTCCAGCGCCAATCCGGCGCCCGCAATAATTTGACGTAGGCCAGCAGCGACAGCGACCACAACAGCAGCAGCGGCACGTCGGTCGAGATGATGCGCGCGGAAAACGACAGGCCGGGGGCCGCGGCGAGCGTCAGCGCGGCCCAGCACGCTGTGCGCTCGTCATAAAGTTCGCGCGCGATCGCGTAAGCGATCAGGCAGGTGGCGAGATAGAGGATCGGCGAGGCGGCGCGCACGCAGGCCTCGCCGCTGCCGCAGATGAGGTCCGAGCCGGCGATCATCCAGGCCAGCAGCGGCGGCTTGGAGAAATAGCCGAAGGCGAGATCCCGAGACCACGCCCAATATTGCGCCTCATCGACGAACAGGTCGGCGGTCGAGTAATACAGGCCGATCAGCCGGATCGCGGTCAGGGCGAGCAGCGCAAGCAGGACATGGCGGAACGTCAGCCCGGCACCTGGCAAAACGTCGGCTTTCGCGCGCAAATCGGGCTCCGAGGCAAGGAGAGGGGGGCAGGATAAGGTCGAGGCCCTGATTTTTAAAGGTTTTCGGCGCCCGCCGAGCAGCTTTGGCAGGGTTCGCACTTGCCGGCTCCACCGCCATTGTCTATATCCGCGGCCAATCGGGCCGTCTTCGACTTCGTCGAGGCATCCCGAGCGGGCCGAGGCCGCGGACTAACCGCCCCTCGTTGTTGGAGGACAAAGCCCCGCTCGCGCTTCGCCGCCGGATGGCCTTGTTGCTCATCGTTCCAAAATCACGGTATCGCGCCGGCCCTTCCGGATTCGGAGGGCTGTCGAAGGTCTTGCGGGGCCTTCGGCCCGCGCTTTTTGAACGCCAATCAAACCGCCGGCGCACCGCTTACAGGAGATTACATGGCTACAGCTACCGCGACGCGTGAAGATTTCGCCACTATGCTCGAAGAGTCGTTCGCTCAGGGCGGTACCCCCAGCGAGGGCACCGTCGTCAAGGGCAAGGTCGTCGGCATCGAAAAGGACATGGCCGTCATCGACGTCGGCGCCAAGACCGAAGGCCGCGTCGCCATCAAGGAATTTGCAACGCCCGGCCGGCAGGCCGACATCAAGGTCGGCGACACCGTCGAGGTTTACCTGGAGCGCGTCGAGAATGCGCTCGGTGAGGCGGTGCTGTCGCGCGACAAGGCGCGGCGCGAGGAAAGTTGGGGCAAGCTCGAGAAGGCGTTCAACGCCAACGAGAAGGTCCAGGGCGTCATCTTCAATCAGGTCAAGGGTGGCTTCACCGTCGATCTCGACGGCGCCGTCGCCTTCCTGCCGCGCAGCCAGGTCGACATCCGCCCGATCCGCGACGTGTCGCCTCTGATGAATCAGCCGCAGCCATTCCAGATCCTGAAAATGGACCGCCGCCGCGGCAACATCGTGGTGTCGCGACGCACCGTGCTGGAAGAGACCCGCGCCGAGCAGCGCCAGGAGCTGGTGCAGAATCTCGAAGAGGGCCAGGTCATCGACGGCGTGGTCAAGAACATCACCGACTACGGCGCGTTTGTCGATTTGGGCGGCATAGACGGTCTGTTGCATGTCACCGACATCGCCTGGCGCCGCGTCAATCACCCGACCGAAGTGCTCAACATCGGCCAGCAGGTGAAGGTCAAGATCATCAAGATCAATCACGAGACGCACCGCATCTCGCTCGGCATGAAGCAGCTGCAGGACGATCCGTGGCAGGGCATCGAGGGCAAGTACCCGGTCGGCGCCAAGTACAAGGGCCGCGTCACCAACATCACCGACTATGGCGCGTTCGTTGAGCTCGAGCCCGGCATCGAAGGTCTGATCCACGTTTCCGAAATGTCGTGGACCAAGAAGAACGTGCATCCCGGCAAGATCGTCTCGACCTCGCAGGAAGTCGAAGTCCAGGTGCTCGAAGTCGATCCGGTCAAGCGCCGCATCTCGCTCGGCCTCAAGCAGACCATGCGTAATCCGTGGGAAGCCTTCGTCGAGAAATATCCGCCCGGCTCGCTGGTCGAAGGCGAAGTCAAGAACAAGACCGAGTTCGGCCTGTTCCTCGGCCTCGACGGCGACGTCGACGGCATGGTTCACCTCTCCGACCTCGACTGGAAGCGTCCGGGCGAGCAGGTGATCGAGGAGTACAAGAAGGGCGACATGGTCAAGGCGCAGGTTCTCGACGTCGATGTCGAGAAGGAGCGCATCTCACTCGGCGTCAAGCAACTGGCCGAGGATCCGATGGCGCAAGGCGCCGCCGGCGAGATCAAGAAGAACGATGTCGTGACCTGCGAAGTCACCAAGATCGAGGAGAACGGCCTCGAGGTGAATATCGTCGGCACCGAGCTCACCGCCTATGTCAGGCGCGGCGACCTCGCCCGCGACCGCGGCGATCAGCGCACCGATCGTTTCCAGGTCGGTCAGAAGTTCGACGCGCGCGTCACCCAGTTCGACCGCAAGACCCGCAAGGTCAGCGTGTCGATCAAGGCGCTTGAAGTCGCCGAAGAGAAGGAAGCGATCGCGCAATATGGCTCGTCCGACTCGGGCGCCACGTTGGGCGACATCCTCGGCACCGCGCTCAACAAGCAGAAGGACGAGGCTCCGGAGACCGAGAAGGCCGGGGAGTAACCAACTGTCATTCCGGGGCGCGGCCGAAAGGCCGCGAACCCGGAATCCAAAGTCTCAAGTGCTGCGGAGTATAGATTCCGGGTCCGCCGCTTCGCGGCGTCCCGGAATGACGGCATAGCAGGACTGCAACCATGACGCTCGATCCCGATGCCATCGTCGATCGCCGCCGCATCCGCCGGAAGCTGACCTTCTGGCGGATCGGCGCCGTGGCGCTTGCGGTGGTGGCGATTGCGGCCGTGGCCTACGTGGCGGTGCCGCGGGCATCGTGGACCACGCCCGGCGCCTATATTGCCCGCATCAAGATCACCGGGCTGATCCGCGGCAATGACGAACGTGCCGCAGCGCTCGAACGTCTCGGCCGCTCCCAGGCGCGCGCCGTCATCGTGCATATCGACACCCCGGGCGGCACCACGGCCGGGTCCGAGCAGCTCTACGACGCGCTTCGCCGTCTGCATGCGAGGAAGCCGATGGTCGTCGTGGTCGACGGGCTGGCCGCCTCGGGCGGATATATCGCCGCCATGGCGTCCGATCACATCATCGCGCTCGATACCTCGCTGGTCGGCTCGATCGGCGTGCTGTTTCAGTACCCGAACTTCACGGATCTGCTGAAGACCGTCGGCGTCAGCGTCGAATCGATCAAATCCTCGCCGCTCAAGGCCTCCCCGAGCGGCTTTGAGCCGACCAGCCCCGAGGCGCGCGCCGCGATCGCCGCGATCGTCAGCGACTCCTATGACTGGTTCAAGACATTGGTGAAGGACCGCCGCAAGCTCGACGACGGCCAATTGGCCAAGGTGGCCGATGGCCGGGTCTTTACCGGGCGTCAGGCGGTCGACCTGCATCTGATCGACGGCGTCGGCAACGAGCGCACCGCCTTGGCCTGGCTCGAGCAGGAAAAGAAGGTCCCGGCCAATACGCCGGTGCGCAATGTACCGCTGGAGCCGCGATTTGGCGATCTGTCGTTCCTGCATCTCGCGGCATGGAGCTTCGAGGCCGTCGGGCTGAGCGCCTTTGCGCGCCGCATCGAGGATTGGGGTGCGGTGCAAGCGATCGAGCGGCTCAATCTTGACGGTCTCTTGGCGCTTTGGCACCCTGCATCCTCGAACTGAGCGGCAGGCGGGGTCGATGATCAAATCCGAACTGGTCCAGCGCATCGCCTCGCAGAACCCGCACCTCTATCAGCGCGACGTCGAGAATATCATCAACGCCATCCTCGGCGAGATTACTGTCGCCATGTCCAAGGGCGACCGGGTCGAGCTGCGTGGCTTTGGCGCCTTCTCGGTCAAGCACCGCCCGGCCCGCACCGGCCGCAATCCGCGCACCGGCGAGCACGTCTCGGTCGACAAGAAGAGCGTGCCGTTTTTCAAGACCGGCAAGGAAATGCGCGAGCGGCTGAACAAGGACGGTTCTGCCGGCGAGCCGCCGAAGACCGCCTGAGCCGGATATAATTGGCGGTGTCATCACCCGCGAAAGCCGGCGGTCCACTATATGATGGTGCCGCAATCGGACCGTACGATGCGACACGACAGGAACCGAAGCGCCTTGATTACTGGCTGCCCCGCTTTCGCGTGGCGTGACAGCGGTGATGGTATCCGGGATAGCCGATGACCCTGTTCCGCAAAATACTCACCGCCATCATCGTCGTCCCGCTGCTGGTCGTCATTGTAGGCTTCGCCGTCGCCAACCGGCAGTCGGTGACGATTTCGTTCGATCCGTTCGACCAGGCGCATCCCGCCTATGCGGTGTCGCTGCCGCTCTTCGTCATTATCTTCATTCTGGTCATTTTCGGCGTCATCGTCGGCGGCGCCGCCTCGTGGCTGCGTCAAGGGCATCATCGCCGCGCCTCGCGCCGGCTCGATGCCGAGGTGCGCGAACTGCACAACGAGATGCACGCCATGCGCCGCAAATTCGCCGAACCGGCGCGCGAGCCGGTACGGCCGCCGCCGGACGTGCCGCTCATCCTGCCGCCGTGACGGTTCCGACCGCGCTTTGCGGTGCCGCGAGGAAACCGCTAGAAGGCTCGGGCCATGGCTTTGACGGTCAAAATATGCGGGCTCAAAACCCCGGAAGCTCTTGAAGTCGCGCTGGAATCCGGCGCCGACCTGGTCGGCTTCGTGTTTTTCCCGCAGAGCCCGCGCAACATCGGGCTGGAGGCCGCGTCACGGCTCGGCGCGCAGGTGAACGGGCGCGCCGGCAAAGTCGCGCTCTCCGTCAACGCCAGCGACGACACGCTGTTCGACATCGTCCAGGCGCTCAAGCCCGACATGCTGCAATTGCACGGACATGAATCGCCGGAGCGGGTGGTCGCCGTGCGCACGCGCTTCGGCCTGCCGGTGATGAAGGCGCTGCCGATCGAGCAGCGCTCCGATCTGTCGCCGCTGCGGCTTTACGCCAACGTCGCCGACCGGTTGCTGTTCGATGCGCGCCCGCCGCAGGACGCGACGCGGCCCGGCGGACTCGGCCGTTCGTTCGACTGGACATTGCTTCAGGGCATCGATCCGAAGATCAACTTCATGCTGTCGGGCGGGCTCGATGCCGACAATGTTGCGGAGGCGATCGCGATCACCAAGGCACCCGGCGTCGACGTGTCGTCGGGCGTCGAGCGCGCGCCCGGCGTCAAGGATCCGGACAAGATCCGCCAATTCATCCGCGCCGCTCGCGCGAACGACACGCTGCAGCTCAGTGCGTCGAACATCGTGAGCAACGCATGACCGTGCAGCGGCCAAACTCGTTCCGCACCGGTCCCGACGAGCGCGGGCATTTCGGCATTTATGGCGGCCGCTTCGTCGCCGAGACGCTGATGCCGCTGATCCTCGAACTGGAAAAGGCCTATGCCGCGGCGAAGGCCGATCCGGCCTTTCAAAAAGAGATGGACGGCTACCTCACGCATTATGTCGGGCGCCCGTCGCCGCTCTATTTTGCCGAGCGCATGACCGAGCATTTGAAGGGTGCGAAGATCTATTTCAAGCGCGAGGAGCTCAATCACACCGGCGCGCACAAGGTGAACAACGTTCTTGGCCAGATCATGCTGGCGCGCCGCATGGGCAAGAAACGCATCATCGCCGAGACCGGCGCCGGCATGCACGGCGTCGCCACCGCGACGCTGTGCGCGCGGTTCGGCCTGCAATGCATCGTCTATATGGGCGCGGTCGACGTCGAGCGGCAGAAGCCGAATGTGTTCCGGATGAAGATGCTCGGCGCCGAGGTTCGGCCCGTCGTGTCGGGTTCCAAGACCCTGAAGGACGCGATGAACGAGGCGCTGCGTGACTGGGTCACCAATGTCGCCGATACATTTTATTGCATCGGCACCGTCGCCGGCCCGCATCCGTATCCGGCCATGGTGCGCGACTTCCAGTGCATCATCGGCCGCGAAACCCGCGAGCAGATGCAGGACGCCGAAGGCCGGCTGCCGGATTCGCTGATCGCCTGCATCGGCGGCGGCTCCAATGCCATGGGGCTTTTTCACCCGTTCCTTGACGATTCTGGCATCGAGATTTACGGCGTCGAAGCCGCCGGCCACGGCCTCGACAAGCAGCACGCCGCCTCGATCGCCGGCGGCCGACCCGGTGTTCTGCATGGCAACCGCACCTATCTGCTGATGGACGCGGACGGACAGATCGAGGAGGCGCATTCGATCTCGGCCGGCCTCGATTATCCCGGCATCGGTCCGGAACACGCCTGGCTCAACGACATGGGCCGGGTGACATTTCTCTCCGCGACCGACGACGAGGCGGTGCGCGCGCTGCAATTATGCAGCCAGCTTGAGGGCATCATTCCGGCACTGGAGCCGGCGCATGCGCTCGCCCGCGTGCTCGACCTCGCGCCACAAAAGCCGAAGGATCATCTGATGGTGATCAACATTTCCGGCCGCGGCGACAAGGATCTCGATTCGGTCGCGCAATACCTGGAGAGCAAGGCGCGATGACGACCCGCATCGATGCCCGCTTCGCCGCGCTGAAAAGAGAAGGCCGCGCGGCGCTGGTCACGTTCACCATGGCCGGCGATCCCGATTACAGCACCTCGCTCGCCATCGCCAACGCGCTGCCGAAAGCCGGCGCCGACGTGATCGAGCTCGGAATGCCGTTCACCGATCCGATGGCCGATGGCCCGGCGATCCAGGCCGCCGGCCTGCGCGCGCTCAAGGGCGGGCAGAACATGAAGAAGACGCTGGCGATGGTGCGCGAGTTCCGCAAAGCCGACGACGCCACGCCGGTCGTGCTGATGGGATATTACAACCCGATCTACGTCTACGGCGTCGACAAATTCCTGATCGATGCCAAGTCCGCCGGCGTCGATGGCCTGATCGTGGTCGATCTGCCGCCGGAGGAAGATGACGAATTGTGCCTGCCGGCGCTCAAGGCCGGATTGAACTTCATCCGGCTCGCGACGCCGACCACCGACGACAAGCGACTGCCGGCGGTGCTCAACAACACATCGGGCTTTGTCTATTACGTCTCGATCACCGGCATCACCGGTTCGGCGGCACCCAATGCCGGCAAGGTCAGCGATGCGGTCGCGCGGATCAAGCGCCACACCACATTGCCGGTCGCGGTCGGCTTCGGGGTAAAAGCCGCGGCGCAGGCCAAAGCGATTGCCGAAAGCGCCGATGGCGTCGTGGTCGGCTCGGCGCTGATCGACGCTTTGCGCGGCTCGCTCGATCAGGCCGGCAAGGCGACGGCGCAGACGGTTAATGCCGTGAGTGCGTTGGTTTCTTCGATCGCCGAGGGCGTGCGGGCGGCCCGTAAGGTAGCCGCGGAATAGTCGTTTTTATTTTTTAGGTCATTGCCGGGCTTGACCCGGCAATCCATCTTTGTAGGACGCGAGTCGCAAGTCATTATGGAGTGTCCGGTCGGGCCGGACATGACGAGGTTGAGATGAACTGGATTTCAAATGTCGTGCGGCCGAAGATCCGCAACTTCCTCAATCGCAGGGAGAGCCCGGAGAATCTCTGGATCAAGTGTCCGGAGACCGGCCAGCTCGTGTTCTACAAGGACGTCGAGGCCAACCAGTTCGTGATTCCGTCATCGAACTATCACATGCGCATCAGCGCGCCGGCGCGGCTCAAGTCGCTGTTCGACGGCGGCGAGTTCGAGGACATTCCAATCCGCGAAGTGCCGCTCGACCCGCTCAAGTTCCGCGACGAGCGTCGTTATGCCGACCGTTTGAAAGACGCCCGCACCAAGACCGGCGCGCCCGACGCGGTGAAAGTCGGCTTCGGCAAGCTCGATGGCCTTCCCATCACCGCGGCGGTGCAGGACTTCGATTTCATGGGCGGCTCGCTCGGCATGGCGGCCGGCGAAGCGGTGGTGTGCGGCCTCGAGACCGCTGCGAACCGCAAGACGCCGTTCATCATGTTCGCGGCATCCGGCGGCGCGCGCATGCAGGAGGGCATCCTGTCGCTGATGCAATTGCCGCGCACCACGGCGGCGGTGCTGTCGCTGCGCGAGGCCAAGAAGCCCTACATCGTCGTGCTGACCAACCCAACCACCGGCGGCGTCACGGCATCCTATGCCATGCTGGGCGACGTCCACATCGCCGAGCCCGGCGCGCTGATCGGCTTTGCCGGGCCGCGCGTCATCGAGCAGACCATCCGCGAGAAACTGCCGGAAGGCTTCCAGCGCGCCGAATATCTCGAGAAACACGGCATGGTGGACATGGTCGTGCATCGGCATCAGCTGCGCGCGACTTTGTCCAATCTCTGCCGCGTACTGACCAAGAGTGGTGGCAAGTCGCTGGCGCCGTCCAAGATCGAGTTGCCGCCGCCGGCGCACGCCTCGACGCCGTGACGGCGTCTTCGCGCCGGCCCGGAGATGACAAGCAATAGTCATGGCTTCCGTCGATTCTATTCTCGCCCGCCTGCTGGCGCTGCATCCCAAGCGGATCGATCTCGCGCTGGAGCGCATCGAACGGCTGCTCGCCGCGCTCGGCAATCCGGAGCGGCGCCTGCCGCCGGTAATCCATGTCGCCGGCACCAATGGCAAGGGCTCGACCGTCGCCTTCCTGCGCGCAATGCTGGAGGCCGCCGGCAAGCGCGTTCACGTCTATACCTCGCCACATCTGGTGCGCTTCAACGAGCGGTTCCGGCTCGGCGGCGAGGGCGAGGGACGGCTGGTGTCGGACGACGAACTGCACGCCGCGCTGGCGGAATGCGAGGCCGCCAATGCCGGTGCGCCGATCACCATGTTCGAGATCACCACCGCGGCGGCGTTCCTGTTGTTTTCGCGCCATCCCGCCGATGTGCTGGTTCTTGAGGTTGGCCTCGGCGGCCGGCTTGACGCCACCAATGTCATCGAGCATCCGCTGGTCAGCGTGATCACGCCGATCTCGATCGATCACACCGAATTTCTCGGCGACAGCCTCGGCAAGATCGCGGCGGAAAAGGCCGGCATCATCAAGCGCGGCGTGCCGGTGATCGTGGCGGCGCAGCACCGCGACGCCATGGCCGTCATTGACCGGCAGGCGGCGCGGCTCAAGGCCCCCATCCGCGTTGCGGGTGAGAACTGGACCGCGACCGAGGAGCGCGGCCGGCTGGTTTATCAGGACGACAACGGCCTGATCGATCTGCCGGCGCCCAAGCTCTACGGTCGGCATCAGTTCGAGAATGCCGGGCTCGCCATCGCCACCTTGCGCGCTCTGCCGGCGCTGAAAGTGCCCGCCGGCGCCTACGAGGCCGGAATGGTCAAGGCCGAATGGCCGGCGCGCATGCAGCGGCTGACGCAAGGCGCGCTGGTGGCGCTGGCGCCTGCCGGCAGCGAAGTGTGGCTCGACGGCGGCCACAATCCCGACGGCGGCCGTGCCATTGCCGCCGCACTCGCGGACCTGGAGGAGCGTGTGTCGCGGCCACTGGTGCTGATCGTCGGCATGCTGACGACCAAGGATAACAGCGGCTTCCTGCGCAATTTTGCCGGGCTGGCTCGCCGGCTGATCGCGGTGCCGGTGCCGCAACAGGACAAAGGCATGGCGGCCGAGGACCTGTCGGCGGCGGCGCGCGCGATCGGCCTGCAGGCGACGAGCCGCGACGATCTCGTCTCGGCGTTCGATGCGGTGGCGAAGCTCGACCTCGATCCGCCGCCGCGCATCCTCATCACCGGCTCGCTGTATCTCGCCGGCGAAGTGCTGAAGGCGAACGGCACGTTGCCGCTGTAATAATGTCGTCACCGGGCTTGTCCCGGTGACCCCGATGAGGAGCGTGGTGCCTTTCTAAGCGGGATGGCCGGGTCAAGCCCGGCCATGACTATTACTTGAGCAGCCCCATCAAATCCGCCTTCTTCTGCCGCACCTGGTCCATCGTGCATTGGCGCGGCGATTTGTCGGGCCGCCAGCGCAGCAGTCGGGTGCCGTGACGGAAGCGGCCGCCGGTGAAATGGTCGTAGCAGACCTCGACCACCAGCTTCGGCTGGAGCGGCTGCCATTCGCTTGACCGCTTGGTCGACCAGCGGCTCGGCCCCCCGGGCTTGTCGCCGGTGAAGCCCGGCGGCGCGATCAACTTTTTCAGTCTGGCGGTGAGCGCCTTCTTCTCGTCGGCCTTCAGCGACGAGGTGAAGCCGACATGGTTGAGCAGGCCGTTGTTGTCGTAGAGACCAAGCAGCAGCGAGCCGACCACTGGCTTGCCTTCATTGTAGCGAAACCCGCCGACCACGCAGTCGGCGGAGCGGTAGTTCTTGATCTTCACCATGCCGTGGCGGGTGCCGGACTGGTAGGGCAGGTCGAGGCGCTTGGCGATGAGGCCGTCGAGCGTGGCGCCGACATTCTTCAGCCATTTCCTGGCGTCGCCGAGCCGCGTGGTAGCGGGCGACAGGCGGAAAATCTTGTGCCGGTAGAGATATTTCTTGGCAAAGCGTTCGAGTTCTTTGCGGCGCTCGAGCAGCGTCAGCCTGGTGAGCGAGTGGCCGTTTTCATCGGCAAGCAGGTCGAACACGATCAGCAGCGCCGGCGTCTCGATCGACAGTTTCTTCACGCGGCTTTGCGCCGGATGAATTCGCTGCAGCAGGTCGTCAAACGAGAATACTTTGCCATGCGGCACGACGATCTCGCCATCGAGTACGAATTGCTTGGCCTTGATGTCCAGGGCCGCCGCAACGAGCTCAGGATAATAGCGGGTCAGCGGCTGGCCTGATTTCGATTGCAGTTCGACCGATTTGCCGTCGCGCCGCAGGATGCAGCGGAAGCCGTCCCATTTCGGCTCGTATTGCCAGTTCTTGCCGGCGGGAATCTCGTCGACGGAAAGCGCCTCCATCGGCGCCAGCGTTTTTGGCACGGCGATACTCATGTGGCGCTAACGCAAACGGCCGGCGAAAAAGCCGGCCGTTCCCAAAAATTTCTTTACGTCCACGCCTTGCTTTACGGCTTAAGGCGTGGATGTCCGGCATAAAGCCGGGCATGACGGCGTCAAATTTACACCGCGCCGGAAATCCACTGCTGCAGCTTCTGCTTGGGTGCAGCGCCGACCTGGCGCGAGGCGATCTCGCCATTCTTGAACAGCATCAGGGTCGGAATCGACATGATGCCGTATTTGGCGGCGACGGCCGGATTCTCATCGACATTGAGCTTGACGATCTTGACCTTGTCGCCCAACGCGCCGGCGATCTCCTCGAGAGCGGGGGCGATCATGCGGCAGGGGCCGCACCACTCGGCCCAGAAGTCCACCACGACCGGCGCGGTCGCTTGCAGTACATCCGCGTCGAAGCTCGCGTCAGAAGTCTTGCCGACGGCCATGGAACACCTCTTTGATTGCGTAGGATGGGCGAACGCCCGAATGCGAAGGCGCCGAACCTATGAACGCGGTCCGGCAGCGTCAAGGCAATGTCACGCCGAGGTGACCTGCGTTAGCGCGTGGTCCATGACCTCGCCGGAAAGCTCCATCAAATCAGGGACTTCCGTCCAGATTAGCGCCGCGCGCACGGCTTTTTCCGGGTATATGTTTTGCAGCACCGCGCGATAGAGCGCCAGCTGGCGCTGGTAGCCGAACGGCACGTCGGCGATTCGCTGCGGCGCCGGACGATTGGTCTTGTAGTCGGCGATCAGCACGTGGTCGGTTGTGACCACCAGCCGGTCGATCTGGCCGGCGACGGTACGGATTTCTCCCCCAAGCATGACCTCTCCGGCGACCGAGACCTCGGCGCGGCTGCCCGACAGGAACAGCGGCGCGAAGCGCTCGTCATTGAGCAGGCCCAGCACCTGCGCGACCATGTCGGCGTGCTCGGCCGCACTGAGATCCGTGTCGCGGGCGAGGTAGGCGCGCGCCGCTTCGGCACGACGCGCCGGCGCGATATCCGGCAGCGATTGCATCAGCCGGTGCAGCAGCGTGCCGCGCGCGCGCGCCTTGGCGCTCGCTTCGGGCGCGCCGACGTTCGGCACGTCGAGCCCCTCGGTCGCAGCCGAAGGCGTCAGCAAGCGCGCGCGCGGTTCGGGTTCGACAGGCCGTTTGAGCCAATCAGGCTTCTCGACCGCCGGAATACCGGCCGCCGGCGTTGGCGAAGCTGTTTCGACGACATCCGACTTGCGATAGCGCCACAGCCTGTGGCCGTCTTCGTCGTGTTCGCTGAATCCCGGTTGTCCCTTCACACCCGCCAGCACCAGATCGTACCAACAGCCTTCCGGTCGTTTCTTCGACTCGATGCCACAAACGATGAGCCGCTCCGCGGCGCGAGTCATCGCGACGTAGAGCAGCCGGCGGTGTTCATGACGCGTCTCCGCGCGGGCGGTCTCGCGCGCGGCGATCATCGGTCCGACATCTTCCTTTTTGCTTTTGGCCCAGATGAGCGGCGGCGCGCCGGTTTGCGCCGGAAGCGCAAGCAGCGGAGGCGGATGGTGGCCTTCCGGCGCAGCCGTGGTGTCTGCGAGGAACACGATCGGAGCCTCCAGCCCCTTGGCGCCGTGTGTTGTCATCACCCGCACCTCATCCCGCACAATCTCCATGTCGCGCTTGATCTCTGACTTTGCCGCGCGCAGCCAATCGACAAACCCCTGAAGCGATGGGGTCTCGGCGCGCTCATACTCGAGCGCGAGATTGAGGAATTCGTCGAGCGCGTCGGCGGCCTCGTGGCCGAGCCGCGCCAGGAAATGCTCGCGCCCTTGCTCGGCGCCGAGCAAATGGGCGTAGAATGCGAACGGCGTGGCGTCGCGGGCCCGCGTGGCGAGAGCGTTGAGGCGCGCCAGCGCCGTTGCGAACTTGGCGTTGGCGGCAGCTTTCTGTTCGAGCACCGCGCGCAGCGAGCGATTGCCGCGATTGTAGGCCAGTTCGAATACATCATCCTCACCGAATCCGAACAGCGGGCTTTTCAGCGCCGTGGCGAGGGCGAGATCGTCCTGCGGCAGCAGCAGCGCGTCGGTTAGCACCATGAGGTCCATCACCGCGATGTGCTCGGTCAGCACGAGGCGGTCGGCCCCGGCAACGGGAATGGCGGCGTGCTTGAGCGCGCGGATGATCGCCTCGAACAGCGCGCCGCGCCGATTGACCAGCACCAGGATCTCGCCGGGCCGGCGCCCGGCTGCGATCATCGCCCGCACCGACTTTGCGATCCTCTCCGCCAGCCGCACCGCCGGCTTGGTGCCGCTGAGCGTGTCGAATGGTGCATTCCAAGGGTCTTTCTCACCACCGTCGGCCGCCGGCTTTTCGGTATCCCAGATTTCGACCTCGCCGGGAGCTGCACTCGCCAGCGCGTTATGTTCGGGAACGCCGGCGGCGTCGCTGGTCAGGCTGCCGGCAAGCTCCGGCGGCTTGAACACCAGATCGACCGCCGAAAGCACGCTGGCGCCGGACCGCAGCGAGGTGTCGAAGCGGACATGGCGGAACGGTTGGTCGCTGCGGATCGAGAGTGTCTCGAAAGATCGTCGCATCGATTCGAACTCAAGCGGCGCGGCACCCTGGAACGAAAAGATCGATTGCTTCTCGTCGCCGACTGCGAAGATCGTACGGTCGTTGTCACTGGCGCCCTTGCCGGCAAAGAATTCAGCGACCAGATGCCGGACGATGCCCCACTGCTTCGGGCTGGTGTCCTGGGCCTCGTCGATCAACACATGATCGATGCCGCTGTCGAGCTTGTAGTGCACCCAGGCCGCCGAGACACGCGACAGCAGGTCGTGTGTCTTGTCGATCTGGTCCTCGAAGTCGAGCAGGCCACGGCGGTCCTTCTCGGCGCCGAACCGGTCGAGCACGGCTTTGGCGATTGTGATCAGCGCGATGGTGCGCTCGCGCGCCGCGACTGCGCGGCGGCGCGTGACCAAGTCCCAGATCCGGTCTCGCTCGCGGTGCAGCCGCTCGCAGACCGCACCGTGTAAACGGCTGATATCTCTGGTGAAAATGTCGTTTTTCGGCTTGTCGCGGGTCTTGGTGCAAAAGACGTCGATGTAGTGCTCGATTTGCCGCAGCCCGGTCAGGGTCGGCAATGCCGCGAACCGCTCGCCTTGTTCGATGTCGGTCTTCTTGCCGGCGGCGCCGATCGCGGCAATCGTCGGCCATTCGGTAGGCGCAACGTGACTCGCGCCGAAGAAGTCGGCTGCAATCTTATCTTCGCTGTCCTGCGGATCGATATTGAGCGCAAGCGACAGTTGCGCCGCCGCACCGGCAATGCCGCCAGCCGAGTCCAGCCAGGCCCCGATCGCGTCGCGCTCATCGATGGCTTTGCCGATCATCTCGCGGAAAGTCAGGTCGGCGGCGGCGCCGATTGCATATTGCAGCGCGCGCCCCATGTCGCTCTGCATATCCGCCGCTGCATCGAGCAGGACCGCATTGGTCGTCCGCTCGAGCAGTTGCGCTTCTTCCGACTCGTCAAGCACCGAAAAGCGTGCGGCGACATTCGCCTCGAACGGAAACAGATGCAGGATGTGGGTGCAGAACGCATGGATGGTCTGCACCTTCAGGCCGCCCGGCGTCTCCAGTGCGAGCGCGAAGAGCTTGCGCGCCCGCGCCCGCATCTTGGCGTCAATGCCGCGCGCACCTACGGCGACCATGGCCTCGACCAGCCTGTCATCGTCGAGCGCGGTCCAGCGGCGCAACTCGTCGAACACGCGGTTCGCCATGTTGCCGGCTGCGGCCTTGGTGAAGGTAATGCAGAGGATCCGGGCCGGATCGACGCCACGCAGCAGCAGGCGGATGACACGCTGCGCCAAAACGTGGGTCTTGCCCGAGCCGGCATTGGCCGACACCCAGGCCGATGTCGCGGGATCGGAGGCTTGACGCTGGCGATCCAGCACCGCCTCGGAGATGACGCGCTTTCCCTTCATTCGTCCGGCTCCGCAGCGCCGCCGCTCAGCGACCATTCCCTGACGCGGGCGAGATGGTCGTAGTCGCCGTAATGCGTTTTCCACATCGGATGCGCCAAGGGACGATAGGCGGTATTGGGCTCGGCAAAGCGCGCCACCACACCGATCAGGCGCGCCAGTGCATTGTCCGCCTCGCGGTCCGGCGCGCTGTCACTGAATTTGATGATCTGCTCGTCGCCGGCCGGTTCGCCGCCGCGCAATGCGACATAGACAAGCTGCGAGACGGTGATGCCTTTTGCGACCGCCGTGAACGCGCCGCCACGGAGCATCGCCGCCTCGAGCGTGAGTTGTGGCGACAATCCGCTGCGCACCTGGCTATCGGTCGGCGGCTTGCCGGTCTTGAAATCGATGATGGCGAAGCTGCCGTCGGCGAGTTGCTCGATGCGGTCGGCGCGCCCGGTCAACGTAAAGGTCGCGGCGCCGATCGGGATGGGGAGCTTGCCGTACTGCTCAATATGCATGGCCTTGAGCTTGGCGCGGCGCTCAGGCTCGAACGTCTCGACCAGCCAGCGCGCGACGCGCAGGAAGCGCGGCCACCAGAATGCCTTGGCCTCCGGAAAATCCTGCAGCGGGGCGAAGTGCTGTTCACCGAAGCTTTTGAGCTGGGCCAAGGCATCGTCGGGCAATATCAGCGGAAATTTCTGCATGAAGTCGCCTATCGCGCCGTGGATGACGGTGCCGCGGTCGGCCGCGCCGGGCGGGGTATCGACATTGTCGAGCGGAAAAAGCCGCAGCACGTGCTTGGCGTAGATCGTGTACGGATCACGGAGCCAGTGCTCGATTTCGGTGACGCTGAGTTGTTGCGGCCGCGCCGCCACCGGCGGCTTTGGCTCCGGCATGGCGAGACGTTGCGGCCTGGACGGTTCGTCCAGCGCCCGTGCATAGGCGACGTAGCGTTCACCGCGCGCGAGCGCCTCGTCCCACCGTGGTTTGCCGATCACCGCAGCAAGCCGCTGCACGAAACGGGACGCCACGGTCGGCGCGCCCGCGATCCGCGCGGCGCGGCTGAGAATGACCTCGTCGGCGCCGAGCGCCTGCGCGAAATCGTGTGCCGACAGTCCGATCCGGCGCTCCGGCAGGTCGAGACCGAGCGTCTTGCGCATCGGGCGGCTCAACCACGGGTCGGCGCGCGTTTCCGGCGGCCACACGCCTTCGGCGAGACCGCCCAGCACGACGCGATCGACGTGTTGCAGCCGCGATTCCAGCGTGCCGAGAATGCGAACCCGCGCCTGCGTCGGCGGCTTGTGCACCGGCCGGCCCGAAAGTGCGGCGTGAAACAGCTCGGCATAATCCGCGCGCGCGACGGCAAGCGCGCCGTGATCGCCGATCTCGTCGAAAATCTCCGCAAGACTGTCCTGGCCGCCGGCCAGATTGTTGAGCGTGTCGCGATGGGCACGTGCAATCGCCGAAAACGCTTGCTCGCCCGTTTTCAGCTTTTCGAGCGGTGCGATGGCTTGTGCCAGCGTTTTTATCAATGCCTCGGCGGCGTCGAGCTCGGGGTCGGTCAATGCCGATCGCGGATCGTTGCGATAGAGCTCTTTGCGAGTCGCCCGAAACGTCGTCAGTGCATGGCCCAGGCCCGCAGTGCCCGGCTTCGGACGCGGGCCGCGCAGCACCGCGCGCTCCAGGGTGGTCGCTGCGGCCGGGTCAAGCCGGCATAGTGGATGTTTCAACATCGCCAGCAAACGCACCGGCGGCGATCCGTCGAGCACGGCGTCCGCCACCAGCCGCGCGAACACACCCGCCGGCGTGTCGGCCAGGTCTTCGCCTGCCGTGTCATCTGCCTCGATGTTCCAGCGCGCCAGCGCCGCCAGGACACGCCGGGCCAGCGCGCGGTCGGGCGTGATCAGCGCCGCGGTCCTGTCCTCGTCCTTAATCGCTTCACGAAGCGCGATGGCGATCGCCAGCGATTCTTCCTCGGCATTGCCGGCCTCGATCACCGCCAATTTCCGCGTCGCGGTCGCGATGCGAGAGGCGACGGTGACATCGGCCAGCCGTGCGCTCCATTGGTCTGTCTGTTCGGCCGGCCGCATCGATTCCGACAGCAGCAACTCGCGGCCGTGCGGCTGTGCGAGTTGCGTCACCGCGCCTCGCTCGACGCCGATGCGCTGCAACAGCGCCTGCATGGCGTATTGCGGATGGCTCGGCGCTGCATGGTCATCGCCGATCGCGTGCCATGTCTCGTCATCGAGATCGGTGTCGAGGCCTGGCAGCACCACCGCGCCGTTGGGCAGCTTGGCGATGACGTCGAGCAAAGCAGCGGTTGCCGGGATCGAGCCGGTCGAGCCAGCGGCGATTGCCGGATTGCCGGACCGCGCCAGTCGTTCGGCTTCCGCGGCAATCAGCTGATTTTGCCGCACCGCCGGTTCGAGCAGGCGGTTGTCGGCAAGGAACGCCGGCCAGGCGTCGCGCGCGATCCTCAGGAAGTCGAGCGTCTTTTGCCAGTATTCGTCGAGATCGGCGGGCACCAGATCATCGAGCCGGTCCCAGGATACCTGCCGCGTCGCCATGTCGTCCATCAGATGCGCGAGGTCGTCGGCGAGCTTGAACGCCGCCGCCGGCGTATTGGCAACCAGCGCGGCGCCGCCGTCGGCACGCATGCCCTGCGACCGCGCCCATCCGAGGATCAGCTTGGCCAGAGCGATCTTGCGCTGGAAATCGCCGATGGCGTCGGCAATCGCTATATCGGACGCGTCACCGCCGGCCCACCGTGCGAAGCCGATCTCGTCCTCATCGACGCGGCCGATCGGCACGATACGCGGCAGGATCGCGGCCCGATTGAGCATGCAGTCGAGGAAAATCTCGCGCGCCAGCCGGCAGGCCCGCCGCGTCGGCAAATAGAGCGTGGCGCGGGCGAGTTCGAGGGGATCGTCGCCGGCCGGAAATCCGGGCAGCAGTCTGCCGTCGAGCAAAGCGCGAATCAGGGTGCGCAGAAACGGCGCCGAGGCGGGGATATTGAAGACGCGGGGAAGCATGTCCGGCATATAAGTATGATGTCATCGCCCGGCATAGCCGTCCCAAAGGACGGCGTCGCTTCGCTCGCCTATGACCGGGCGATCCAGCATCCAATGAGTCGATCTGATTCCTCGCAATAGTCTAGCCGAGGTGAATACTGGATGCCCCGCTTTCGCGGGGCATGACACACGAATCGACCTATCCGGTACTGGCCTCGATTGCGGCCTCGGCCGCCACGACGGCATCGGGGGTGCCGACATGCATCCACAGGCCTTCGAGCCGCAGGCCATGGAGCCGCCCGGTCTCGGCGGCGCGCTCGAACAACGGGGTCAGGCTGGATTCGCCCTGCGGCACGCCGGCAAACAGTGCCGGGGTGAGGATCGCCGCCCCGGCATAGACGAAGGGGGAGACATCGCGCTCGCCGCGCCGGCGCAACCGACCGTCCGGCGCCATGGCAAAGTCGCCGCGCCCGGCGTAGCCGATGCTGCCGGTGGTCGGCGCCAGCAGCAGCAGCGCGTCCATCGTTGTTGGATTAAAGGCGTCGGCCAGTCGCGAGATGTTCGGCTTCACGCCGTCGATCCAGATCGTGTCGGCATTGACGTGATAGAACGGCGCCTCGCCAAGTTCGCGCAGCGCCTTGACCACGGCGCCGCCAGTGCCGAGCAGATGCTTGCGCTCGTCCGAGACGACGATGCGCGGCCGGGTGCGGGTGGCGAGGTGGCGCTCGATCTGGTCGGCGAAATGATGGACGTTGACGATAGCGGTCTCGACTCCCGCATCGGCGAGGCGATCGAGCATGTGATCGAGCAGCGGTTTGCCGCCGACCTCGATCATCGGCTTCGGCATCTTATTGGTGAGCGGCCGCATGCGGGTCCCGAGTCCGGCGGCAAGCACCATGGCGCGGCGTGGCGCAGTTGTGGGGGAGGGATCGGTCATCGTGCTTCGCGGCTCAGGACTTTAGTGGCGGGACATTGGCGCCGTACCAGGCATAGAGCGGCGCCAGGGCAGGATGCTCCAGCGACCGTTGCAGATAGCCCCATACCCGCGGCATGTGACGCAAATATTGCGGCTTGCCGTCGCGGCGGTCGAGGCGGGCAAAAATTCCGAGAATTTTCGAGGCGCGCTGCGCCGAGAGCGTCGCATAGAGCCTGGCAAAGGCCGGTGCGTCGAAGCCGGGCTCGTTGACGCGGCCGCGGATGTAATGGCTGAGCAGCGCAATTTCCATCATTTCCGGGACGTCGACCCGGGCGTCCTGCAACAGCGAGGCTAGATCGTAGGCCGGCGGGCCCATCATCGCGTCCTGGAAATCGAGCAGGCCGATGCGCTCGATGCCGGCGCGGCTGGGAAGCCACATGAGATTCGGCGAATGGTAGTCGCGCAAAACCCAAGTTTGCGGGCCTTCGGTCGCCGGGATCAGCGCGTCGCGCCATAAGGCGACGTAGACGTCGCGCTTGGCCGGGCTCACATTGGCGCCGAGCCGCGGCAGATACCAGTCGACCATCAGCTCGACCTCGATCAGCATGGCGTCGATGTCGTAATGCGGCAGCGTGTAATCGATGCCCGGTTCGACCGGCAAAGGGTCGGGCAAGTCCTGGCGATGCAACGCGAGCAGGGTGTCGACGGCGACTTCGTAGCGCTCTTCGACCGGCGTGGCGGGCGAGCCCGCAGCGATGAATTCATTGCCGAGGTCTTCGAGCAAAACGAGGCCGGTGCCGCGGTCGGTCGCCAGGATCTCCGGCGCCGAAAAGCCGCGGTCCCGCAATCCTTGCGCCATGGCGATGAACGGCGTCACGTCCTCGGCGAGATGCGCGATCGCGCTGTAGGGCTTGCCGTCGCGCACCGGCGGACCGTCCGGCCGCCGCGGCGAATTCATCAGCAGCACGCTTCTGCCGCCGCGCTCGATCCGCTCGTATGACCGGGTCGAGGCATCGCCCGCCAGTTGACGGCGTGCCGCCTTGTCATAGCCGGTCGCCTCCAGAAACCGCCGCATCGCGCCGATGCGCTCGACACGGGCGCCGAAATTGCCATAGCCGGTGAGCCGCGCATTGCGATAGGTGCTGCCGTGCTGCGGCGACAAGGTCAGCGCGATGTCGAAGCGGTCGGCCGGCAGGAAACCGGCGGCGCGGTCGGGCCATTCCAGCAGCACGACGGCGTTCTCGGCGATGTCGTCGAAGCCGAGCTCGGTCAATTCGGCCGGGCCGGACAGCCGGTAGAGGTCGGCATGCACCACCGGGAAACGCGGCAGGTCGTAGCTCTGCATCAGGGTGAAGGACGGACTCGGCACTTCGGTCTGCTCGTCGCCGGCGAGATGGCGGATCAAGGCCCGGGCGAAGGTGGTCTTGCCGGCCCCGAGATCGCCGGACAATGTCACCAGATCGCCGGGCTGCAGCGCGCCGGCGAGATCGACTACCAGCCGCCGGGTTGCCTGTTCGTCGGCAAGCGCCACGGTGAAACTGGCGCCGCCGGAGCTGGTCGGTAACATCGAATCACCCGGGTCGAGATCGAGCCCTTATAGGCGGCGTCCTGTAGTCAGGCCACCGATTGCAGGTCGATCGGCGCGACGGCGCGCTCCAGCGGGAACACGCAGGTTACGGTGGTGCCGCGGCCGACCGTGGAATCGAGCGACACCGTGCCGCCGTGCAATTCGACGAACGACCGCACCAGCGACAGGCCGAGCCCGGCGCCGCGATGCTCGGAGCCCTGCGAATGGGTCTCGAACCAGTCGAACACCTTGTCCTTGACGTCTTCGGGGATGCCGGGGCCGTGATCGGTGACCGCGAACACGATCGCATCCGGCCGCCGTTGCGCGGAGAACGTGATGGTCTCGTTCGGCGGTGAGAAGCCGGCGGCATTGGACAGCAGATTGAACAGCACCTGCCGCACCCGGCTGGCGTCGCCGATGAAGCTGCCAATGCCGGGCGAGGTCTCGATGTCGAGGCGGATATCGTCCTTCACCAGCCGGTCCTGGATACCTTCGGCGGCGGCGTCCATGGTGGCGCGGATGTCGACCGGGCCGAGATTGAGCCCCATTGCGCCGGCGTCGATGGTCGCGAGATCGAGGATGTTGTTGATGATGGCGAGCAGCGAATTGGTCGAGACCGTGATGTAGGACAGGTATTCGCGCTGCTTGGCGGTCAGCGGGCCGAATGCCGGGTCGTTGAGGAAATGCGCGAAGCCGATGATGTTGGTGAGCGGCGAGCGCAGTTCGTAGGAGACGTGGTGGACGAAATCGATCTTGATTTCGTCGGCGGTTTCCAGCGCCTCGTTGCGCTCGCGCAGCGCCCGCTCGACATTGGCGGTGTCGGTGACGTCCTGGAAGGTGAGCATGGTGGCGCCGTCGGGCAGCGGCACCGTGGCCCAGTTGATGGCCATGCCGTCGCGCCGCTCGATCGAATCGGTCATCGGCTCGCGGTTGTCGATCGCGGTCACCGCCGCGCGCAGCCGGCGCCACAGCGCATTGTCGTCGTGCTGCGCCTGGCACCAGGCCGCGATCGCCTCGACATGCGGGCGCGCAGCAAGCGCTTCCGGCGTCAGCTTCCACATCCGCTCGAAGGCCGGATTGTGCAGGCGGATGCGGCCGTCCGAAGCGAACACCGCGACCGCTTCCGACAGGTGATCGAGCGTCTCGCTCTGCACCTTGATCAGCGCGTCATAGCGCCGGTGCAGCTCGAGCCGTTCGGTGACGTCCTCGAACAGATAGGTCACGCCGCCTTGCGGGTTCGGCACGATGACGGCGCGCAAGGCGCGGCCGTCCGGCAGGTGCCACATCTGCTCCTTCGGCTCGGTGGCGCGGTAAGCCTCGTGCAGCTGCGCCTTCCACTGCCGGAAGTTCTGCTGCTCCGGCAGCTTGTCGCTCTCGCGCAACCGGTCGAGCAGCGCGCCGTCGGACGGCGACTGATCGAGATAGCCGGCGTCGAGGTCCCACAGCGCGCGATAGGCGGCGTTGTAGAAGATCAGCTTCTGGTCGGCGGCGAACACCGCGACCCCGGTCGCGAGCCGGTCGAGGATGCGGCGATGCGCGTCGTTGAGCCGCGCGACCTCGGCGCGCATGGCGGCGACCTCGGTGGCGTCGATGGCAATGCCGGCGCTGCCGCGTCCGCTCGGCGCGTCGATCACGTCGAACAGGCGGCGTTGCCGCGCGGCGATGGCGGGCAACCGGCCGCTGAAGGTGCGGCCCGCCGCACGCGCATTGGCGAGATCGGAACGCGCGCCGCGATCGAACATCTCGATGGCGTTTTCGACCGCCTCGCTGGCATCCTTGGCCTCGACCGCGCGCACATAGGCGGTGTTCACGAAGGTCAGCAGTCCGGCTTCGTCGCGCATCCAGATCGGCGCTGGCAGCGCGTCGACCAGATCGCGCATGGTCGTGAGTGTCGCCAGCACGTTTTGATAACGTGTCGAAACTTCGGCGAGGTCGGCCTTGGTGCCGCTGACTTCACGCAGCCGCAGCACGGCGCGCCCGCCGAACGGGCGGCCGATCGCCTCGATCGGCTGTCCGCCGAGGCCCTGCAGGGTCATGGTGAAGGCGCGGCCTTGCGCGCGCAGCAGTTGGACCGCGCTCGCCATGTCCCGCGCCACGCCCGGCTCGAGCCAGGTGCCGAAATCGAGGACTCGGCCGGCCAGCGCGCCGGGCGCGATCAGCGCGGTGTCGCCGACGATCTCCGGCGCCTGGTCGGTTGCGCTCCAGGCGATCAGCACCTGCGGCTCGGCGAGCAGCAGCGCCCTCATGCGCTCGGTTTCGGCGCGCAGAATCGCCATCTCGTCGCGCGCGGCGCTGTCGCTACGGGCCGCGCGTGCCCGCGTGCGCACCAGGGTTATCGCCGTCAGCACCGCGAAGCAGAGCAAGCCGAGCGTCAATGTCAGCGTGGCGACTTCGGGCCGGCTCACATTGGCAATTGTAGCCAATGAGACATCGAACAGATTGAGGGGGTCGAATTCGGCGCGTGCCGGGGCGTTGGCCGAAAACAGCCATGCCGCCGCGGCGAGGAATCCCCTCCACCGAGGGCGAGAACGCAGCCTCTCGTTCTTCGCCCGGATGAGCTCCGGCATTCCGCTTGGCCCCTGAAGCGCGAACGGCGTCCGCACCGCCCCCCGCGAATCGGCAGACTTTACCCCCGCGGAGACTCGCGCCGAAAGAGTCCAGATCGTGAACGGAGTCGTTAAAAGCCTCGGAAAATCAGCCAGAATCCGATGAATTGCTAACCCTTGCCGGTCGAGCCGAAGCCGCCTGCGCCGCGTGGGGTCTCCGGCAATGCCGTAACCTCCCGCAATTGCGCCTGGACGACGGGTGCGACGATCATCTGGGCAATGCGCATGCCACGCTCGATGGTCACCGGCTCGCGCCCGAGATTGACCAGTAGCACCTGGATCTCGCCGCGATAATCGGCGTCGATGGTGCCGGGCGAATTGAGCACGGTGACGCCGTGCTTGGCGGCAAGGCCTGATCTCGGCCGCACTTGCGCTTCGGTGCCCGGCGGCAGCGCAATCGCGATGCCGGTCGGGATCAGCGCGCGGTCGCCGGGCGCGAGGGTCACCGGCGCGCCGGCGGGCAGCGCCGCCATCAGGTCGAGGCCCGCGGCCTGAGCACTTTGGTACGATGGCAGCGGCAGGTCGTGTCCGTGCTGCAGGCGGGTGATCTGGATTTCGATGGGCATTGCACCTTCTTATTCCGCGAGTTCGGCATACTCCATCCCTCTCCCTGCGGGGGAGGGATAAAAAAGAGCTGGCCTCACGGTCCGGCCACCGTCTCCGCCACCCGCGCGATCAGCATGCGCGCGACATCCTCTTTCGACTGCGGCGGCCAGTTCTCGATGCCGTCCTTGCTGACCAGCGCCACGGTGTTGCGGTCGCCGCCCATGATGCCGGTCTGCGGCGACACGTCGTTGGCGAGGATCCAGTCGCAGCCCTTGCGCGCCAGCTTGGCCTTGGCGTTGGCGGCGACATTCTCCGTCTCGGCGGCGAAGCCGATGACGAGCTTCGGCCGTCCTCTGGTGCGATGCGCCACCGTGGAAAGAATGTCGGGATTTTCCGTGAGCGACAATTCCGGCGTCCGCGCGCCCGGCGATTTCTTGATCTTCTGCGTGCCGGCATTGGCGACGCGCCAATCGGCCACGGCGGCGGCGAAAATCGCCACATCGGCCGGCAGCGCCTTTTCGACCGCGGCCAGCATGTCGCGGGCGCTTTCGACGTGAACGACGCGAACCCCCGCCGGATCGGGTACATTGACCGGCCCGCTGACCAGCGTGACGTCGGCGCCGGCGGCCGCGGCCGCCGCGGCAATGGCATGGCCCTGCTTGCCCGACGAGCGGTTGGCGATATAGCGCACCGGATCGATCGGCTCATGCGTCGGGCCTGATGTTATCAGCACGCGCTTGCCGGTGAGCGGACGCTGCTGAGGCCTGAGCAGCTTCTCGGCGGCATACGCGATTTCAAGCGGCTCGGCCATGCGGCCGAAGCCGCGCTCGTTCGCTTCCGCCATCTCGCCTTCGTTCGGGCCGATGATTGCAACCCCGTCGGCGATAAGCTGCGAGACGTTGCGCTGCGTCGACTTCGCCGCCCACATCTGCGTGTTCATCGCCGGCGCCAGTAGAATCTTCGCGCGTGTCGCCAGCAGCACCGCGCTGGCGAGATCGTCGGCGTGGCCGTTCGCTATCTTCGCCATCAGGTCGGCGGTCGCCGGCGCGACGACGACAAGATCGGTCTCGCGCGCGAGGCGAATATGGCCGACGTCGAATTCGTGCGCCGGATCGAACAGGTCGGTGAAGGCGTGTTCGCCGGTGATCGCGCCGGCCGACAGCGGCGTGATGAATTGCTGCGCCGCCTTGGTAAGAATGCAGCGCACATGGATGCCGCGCTCCTTCAGCCGGCGGATCAGGTCGAGCGACTTGTAGGCGGCGATGCCGCCGCCGATGATGAGCAGGACCCGCGCAACGCCGGGGGCGGGCGCCGCGCTCTTGCCGCGCGCAGCCGGCGCGGCGGATTTTGGCGCCGGCGGGGTATCGCCGTCGGCCGCCTCGCGCAACAGCGTGCGCACTTCGTCTTCCATCGAGCGGCCGTTTTTTGCTGCGCGCAGCCGCAGCCGCCGTTTCAATTCCTCGTCGATCTGGCGTACGGTAAGCGAGGCCACGGCGAAATCTCCAGGTCCCTCAATACTCTAGCTGATGATTGCAATGCAATCAATGCAATCAAAATATGCCTGATCATTCCGAGACTTACGATTTCATCGTGGTCGGCGCCGGCAGCGCCGGCTGTGTGCTGGCCAATCGCCTGACCGCGTCGGGGCGGCACCGGCTCCTGTTGCTCGAGGCCGGCCCCGACAGCCGTCATCCATGGCTTCGCATTCCGCTCGGCTATGGCCGGCTGTTCACCGACCGCCGTTTCAACTGGTGCTACACGACCGCGCCGCAGCCGGAGTGCGGCGGGCGTAACATCATCGCGCCGCGCGGCAAGGTACTCGGCGGCTCCAGCGCGATCAACGGACTGATCTACATCCGCGGCCAGGCGGCGGACTTCGATCATTGGCGCCAGCTCGGCAATGCCGGCTGGAGCTATGGCGACGTGCTGCCCTATTTTCGCAAGGCCGAGGATAACGAGCGCGGCGCTGACGAATGGCACGGCGAGGGCGGCCCGCTCGGCGTGTCGGATCTGCGCGACCGCCACCCGCTGGCGCAAGCCTATGTCGAAGCGGCGCAGCAATGCGGCTATCCGCGCAACGACGATTTCAACGGTGCCGGACAGGAGGGCGCCGGGTTTTATCAAACCACGATGCGCAACGGCATGCGCTCATCGGCGGCCGACGCCTATCTTGCGCCGGCGCGCGGCCGGAACAACCTCCATGTCGTGCCGGAAGCGTTGACGACACGCATCGTGTTCGATGGCAGGCGTGCCGCCGGCGTCGAGTATCGAATCGGCGGCACGACGCGCATGGCGCGCGCCAATCGCGAAGTGATCGTCTCGGCCGGCTCGTTCAATTCGCCGCAGCTTCTGCAACTCTCCGGCGTCGGGCCGGCGGCGCTGCTCAAAAGGCACGGCATCGCGGTTGTCGCAGATATGCGCGGCGTCGGCGACAATCTCAACGATCATTACTTTGCGCGCTTGATCCTGCGCCTGAGGAAGCCGTTGTCGCTCAACGACGCTGTGCGGCACTGGCATCGTGGAGCGGTGGCGGTGCTGCGCTATGCCTTGTTCCGGCGCGGCTATTTCGCAATGCCGGCGCTGGTGGCCGGCTGCTTCCTGCGCGCACTGCCGAATTCGGCGACGCCGGACGTGCAGTGCTCGTTGATGCCGTTCTCCGTGAAGAATGTCGGCGATGGCCTCGATCCGTTCTCGGCGGTCACCGTGCTCTGCACGCTGCTGCGGCCGCAGAGCCGCGGCCATGTCCGCATCACGTCGGCGGATCCGGGCGAGGCCCCGGCGATCGATCCGAATTATCTCTCGGCGCAGCAGGACCGCGACACGATGGTCGCGGGGATCAAGGCGCTACGCGCCATTCTCGCCGCGCCGGCAATGGCGCGGCATATCGTCGAGGAGATCGAGCCCGGCCGCGAATGCGCCAGCGACGACGCGATCCTCGATCACGTCCGCCGCCGCGGCTCGACGGTTTATCATCCGGTGGGAACCTGCCGCATGGACCAGGATGCTCAAGCGGTGGTCGATGAGCGGCTGCGGGTGCGCGGCCTCGGCGGCCTGCGGGTGATCGACGCCTCGATCATGCCGGCGGTGGTGTCGGGCAACACCAATGCCGCCGCGATCATGATCGGCGAGAAGGGCGCCGATATGGTTCTTGAGGACGCGCGCTAGACGAGCAGCAGCGCGACCGTGAAAGCGAGCAGCGCTGCAATCACCCACAGCGCGATCGTGCTCGACCGGCTGCGCCGCGCCTCGGCGGCGCCGATCGCCGCGATCGTCTCCGGCGCCAGCACCAGCCCGTTGCGGGTGATGGCGTCGATCTGGTCGGCCAACGTGCCGGCGCGCATCAGAAGCCCCGGCACCTGTCCGAGGAAACGCCCGATCTCGCCAGCGCCTTCGGCGACGTCCTCGATGCGCCCGGCCGGCCCGAGATTGCGCTCGATCCATTCGCGCACCACCGGCTCGGCGGTCTTCCACATGTCGAGCCTGGGATCGAGCGTGCGGCCGACGCCTTCGACGACCACCATGGTCTTCTGCAGCAGGATCAATTCCGGCCGGGTGCGCATGTCGAACAGCCCGGTGACCTCGAACAGCAAAGCCAACAGCTTCGCCATCGAAATGTCCTCGGCGGTGCGGTTGTGGATCGGCTCGCCGATGGCGCGGATCGCCTGCGCGAAATTCTCCACCGAGTGGTGCCGCGGCACATAGCCGGCATCGAAATGCACCTGCGCGACCCGCATGTAGTCGCGAGTGATGAAGCCGTACAGAATTTCGGCGAGGAAGCGGCGCTCCTTGGGCCCGAGCCGGCCCATAATGCCGAAATCGACCGCGACCAGCTTTCCGTCCGGATCGACGAACAGATTGCCCGGATGCATGTCGGCGTGGAAGAAACCGTCGCGCAGCGCGTGGCGCAGGAAGCTCTGGATCACCCGGTGGCCGAGCGCCGGCAGGTCGTGGCCGGCGGCGGCGAGCGCGGCGTGGTCGTTGAGCGGCGTGCCGTCGATCCATTCTAGCGTCAGCACCTCGCGCGCGGTACGGTTCCAGTCGACCGTCGGCACCCGGAAGCCGAGATCATCGCGGGTGTTCTCCGCCATCTCCGACAGCGCCGCGGCTTCGAGGCGGAAATCCATTTCGATCGCGACCGAGCGCGCCAGCGTCGACACCACCTCGACGAAGCGCAGCCGCTGCGCATCGAGCGAATGCGCCTCGGCCTTGCGCGCGGCGTAGAAGAACGAGTCGAGTTCGCCGCGCAATTGCCGCTCGACATGCGGCCGCAGCACCTTCACCGCCACGGCCTTGCGGCCCTCAGGCGTGTCGACTTCGGCCTTATGAACCTGCGCGATCGAGGCGGCCGCGACCGGGGGCCCGAACGAGGCGTAGATCTCGCCGACCGCCCTGCCGAACGCCGCCACCACCGTGGCTTCGGCCTCGGCCTGCGGAAACGGCGCCATGCGGTCCTGCAGGCTTTCGAGGTCGCGCGCCATCGCCTGCCCGACCACGTCGGGCCGCGTCGCCAGGAATTGCCCGAGCTTGACGTAGGTCGGGCCGAGCCGCGTCAACGCCGCCGACAGTCGCCCGCTGCCGTCCTTGGTACTCGGTCGCTCGATCAGCCGGCCCAGCGCGACCAGCGCCCGCGCCGACAATGGCAGCGGCCGGGTGTCGACCAAAGCCAGCACGCCTTCGCGCGCGAACACGAAGCCGGCGCGCGACAACCGAACGACATGGGAGAAGCCTGCGATCACAAGCGCCAGCCCGAATGCAGCGCCACCACGCCGCCGGTCATCGGCTTGAACGAGACGCGGCGGAAGCCGGCAGCCTCGATCATCTGCGCGAACACCTTGGGCTTCGGAAACTTGCGGATCGACTCGACGAGATATTGATAGGCGGCGCGGTCGCCGGTCACCGCCTGGCCGACCGCCGGGATGACGTTGAACGAATACATGTCGTAGAGCGCGTCGAGCCCCGGCACATCGACCGAGGAAAACTCCAGGCACAGGAACCGCCCGCCGGTTTTCAGCACGCGATAGGCTTCGCTCAGCGCGCGCTCGATCCGCGGCACGTTGCGGATGCCGAAGGCGATGGTCACCGCGTCGAAGCTCCTGTCGGGGAACGGCAGGTCCTCGGCATTGCCCTCGATGAAATCGATCACGCCGTCGTGGCCGCGCGCCGCCATGCGTTCGCGGCCGACCGCCAGCATCTCGGCGTTGATGTCGCATACCGTGGCGCGCGTGCCGGCGCCGCCGACCTCGATCACGCGCAACGCGACGTCGCCGGTGCCGCCGGCCAGATCGACCAAAGAGAACGCCCGGTCGGATTTCGGCGGATTGGCCGCCGTCACCAGCGCGTCCTTCCAGGCGCGATGCAGCCCGCCCGACATCAGGTCGTTCATCAGGTCGTAGCGCCGCGCCACCGACGCAAACACGCCGTCGACCCGCGCCTGCTTGTCGGCCATCGGCACGGCCTCGAAGCCGAAATGAGTGTCGGGCGCGTCCGCCATGTGGAAATAGTCCTTGTCCGGCAGGACCATAGCGCGGGCACGCACGAGAGGCTATGTCTGCCGGGCGTCAGCGTTAACCCTCATGGTGAGGAGGCGCGAGGCGGCTTTCAGCCGCTCCTCAGGATGAGGTTCACGGTGCCCGAACTCCCCGAAGTCGAAACTGTGCGCCGCGGCCTCGCGCCGGCGATGGAAGGCGCGCGCTTCACCAGGGTCGAGACCCGGCGCAAGGATCTGCGCTGGCCGCTGCCGAAGGATTTCATCAAAAGGCTCGAAGGCCAGAGGGTCGAGGGCGTCGGCCGCCGCGCCAAATATCTGACCGTCGATGTCTCGTCCGGCGACGTGCTGTTGATGCATCTCGGCATGTCGGGTTCGTTCCGGGTCGGCAAGGATCAAACCGGCGCCTACTACCACGACAAGAGCAAGCTCGCCGCGCATGACCACGTCGTGTTTCACATGTCGAACGGATCGGTAGTGACCTTCAACGATCCGCGCCGCTTCGGCTCGATGAAGATCGTGCCGCGCGGCAAGATCGACGAGGAGCCGCTGCTGCGCGCGATCGGCCCTGAGCCGCTCGGCAATGAATTCGACGCCGTCATGCTGGCCAAAGCCTGCGCCGGCAAGAGGACCTCGCTGAAAGCCGCGCTGCTCGATCAGCGCGTCGTCGCCGGGCTCGGCAATATATATGTCTGCGAGGCGCTGTTCCGGGCGCGGCTGTCGCCCAAGCGGCTGGCCTCGACCATTGCCGGCCGCAATGGCGCGCCGAACGATAAAGCGCGCGCGCTGGTCGACGCCATCAAGGCCGTGCTCAACGATGCCATCAAGGCCGGGGGCTCGTCGTTGCGCGACCATCGCCGCGCCGACGGTTCGCTCGGCGATTTCCAGCACAATTTTCTGGTCTATGACCGCGAGGGCAAGCCGTGCCCGAACGGCTGCAGGGGCAAGGTCAAGCGCTTCGTGCAGAACGGCCGGTCGACGTTCTGGTGCCCGGCCTGCCAGAGATAATGTCGTCGCAACATTAAAAAGTTTTCATGCCACCGCGCGCGTGGTCACAAGCAATTGTTCGCAATCCAGCCATTCCATCCACGCACGCAAACCGCGCAATTATTTACGCCGCGTTTCTTCGCGCCGCTTTAAGCAAGCTCGTCCGGCGTCGGGGGGATTGGCGGCGTCGGCGCCAAGCTGGCCGCAGCGTATGGGCGACGCGCGAATGCGTCCGGACAGCGAAATCATAATCCCGTTTTGGAGAAGACAATGCGCCACATTGTGGTCGCCGCCATTCTGGCAGTAGGATTTGCTACGCCTTCGCTCGCGGTCACCAAGCGTATGTTGCCGGCACCGACGCCGGCGCCGAGCTGGATGGAGTGCTTCCGGCTCTCGGTGTACCGCGGCACCGACGCCTGGATGGATGAGCAACAGGACTTCATCAATCAGTGCGTCGAAGGCAAGATTTCCTTCGGCGATGATTTTCCGCGTCATGCCATGCGTCAGCCGCGCAGTGAGGAAATGAAGGAAGAACAGGCGAAATAGCCCCAGTTCTGCCGCCGACGGCAGGCTGCGCCGATGGGCCCGGATCGAATGCGCCAAGACGCGGACGGTCCGGGCTTTTCTATTCGGAGCTAAGTCGGCGAACGGGTCATTCAGAATATTGTCGTCCCCGCGAAAGCGGGGACCCATACGCAGTATCCTTTCGATGGACCGCGGCGTATTAGGTCCCGGCCCTCGCTGGCGCTCGGCCGGGACGACGGAGTAATACTGTCGGCCATAGTCAGCCGGGAGCCCTGAATGACCTACCAAAACATCCTCGTCGAAACCAAAGGCCGCGTCGGCATCATCCGGCTCAACCGGCCGAACGCGCTCAACGCGCTCAACACCGCGCTCAAGGTGGAATTCGGTGAGGCCATGAGAACATTCGACCAGGATGACGGCATCGGCTGCATCATCGTCACCGGCAGCGACAAGGCCTTCGCCGCCGGCGCCGACATCAAGGAAATGGCGGACAAGACCTATAACGAAGCCTTGATGGGCAATTTCGCCGCCGACTGGAACGACGCGGCGCGCTCGAGGAAACCGGTGATCGCGGCGGTCGCCGGCTTCGCGCTCGGCGGCGGCTGCGAGCTCGCCATGCTGTGCGACATCATCATCGCCGCCGACAACGCCAAGTTCGGCCAGCCGGAGATCAAGCTCGGCGTCATCGCCGGCATTGGCGGTACCCAGCGGCTCACCCGCGCCGTCGGCAAGTCGAAGTCGATGGAAATGAATCTGACCGGGCGCATGATGGACGCCGCCGAGGCGGAGCGATCCAACCTGGTGTCCCGCGTCGTGCCTTTGGCGAACCTGATGGACGAAGCGATGAAGACCGCGGAAGTGATCGCGTCGATGTCGCTGCCGTCGGTGATGCTGGCGAAGGAAGCGATCAACCGGTCGTTCGAAGTGCCGCTGGCCGAAGGCATCGCCTTCGAGCGCCGCGTGTTCCACTCGCTGTTCGCGACCGAGGATCAGAAGGAAGGCATGAAGGCCTTCATCGAGAAGCGACAGCCGAATTTCAAGAACAAATAGGGCGCCGGTGTCCGGCGGTTGACTTGGCGCCGGACCGGCAGAAACTGGCACCGCGATAAAAAAAGGGGAGGGATCGTCATGCGTTCAATGTCTTTAGCCGTGTTGTTGCTGGCGTCGGTCACGCTGGCTGGATGCTTCGAGGGGCCAGCCGGGCCTCCTGGCGCAGCCGGCGCGAAAGGCGACAAAGGTGATGCGGGCGTAGCAGGTCCGACGGGACCGGCCGGGCCGATCGGCGCGACGGGGCCAGCCGGCCCGGCTGGGCCTTCGGGGGCGGCCGGCACCAGCGGCCTGCGGGTGGTCAAGGGCCAGGCCAACACCACTTGCAGCGCCGGCGAAACGATCATCGCCGCCTATTGCAGCGAGGGCGACAAGGCGCCGAACGTATCCACCAGCGGCGCCACCTGCTCCGGCGAACCGGCGCCGACGGTCGTGGTCACCTGCGCAAAGCTTTAGGCGGCGGGTATCGCCTATTCGCAGGCCGATGCGCGGCCTGAAGGCTTTTCGCAGGGGCGCGAAAAGCCGCGGTGAAAGCATCGGCTGCTTTTGGCACCAAGTCATTGCCGGGCTTGACCCGGCAATCCATGATGGCGCCAGGCGATGTCGGACTACCACGACGAGAGGGCGGCGCCACGCGCGCTCCAAGGCCTCATGGTTCGAGACGCCCGCCTCCGGCGGGCTCCTCACCATGAGGATATCCTGTTCACAAATTCATCTGATAGCTGTGCGCGACCCAGCGATGGCGGCCGTCGACGGCCTTGTCGACCCAGCCAAGCGAGGGGAACGGCATGTGGAAGCCGACCACGAACAGCTTCTCGGCATGCGCCATCGCCAGGATGCGCTTCCTGGTCTCGACCGCCTTCTGCTGGTTGTCGTCGAAGCCGATGGTCCATTCCGGATGCTGCACGCCGCAGACGTAATGCAGGCAGGTGTCGGCCCATAGCAGCAGGTTCTTGCCGCCGCTCTCGACATGGTATCCGGTGAGGCCGGCCGAATGGCCTGAGCAATCCACCGCGCGGATGCCCGGCACGACCTCGTCACCCGGCTTGAGGAACGTGCACTTGTCGGCGAGCGGCGCCATGATCTTGTCGAACTGGAATTTGGTCGGCTTGCGCGCCTCGCTGATGCCTTCGCCCTTCTTCCAGAAGTCGAACTCCGCGGCGGCGAGCGCATAGCGGGCGTTCGGGAAGGTCGGCTTGCCGTTGGTGAAATTCGCGCCGATGTGGTCGGGGTGGCAGTGCGTGAAGGCCACGACATCGACATCTTCCGGTCTGTAGCCGGCCTGCGCCATGCGCTCGATCAGATGCCCGTCCGGCACCTTGCCCTTCAACGCTTCATTGTCTTTCGCCAGCGTGCCGTTGCCGGTGTCGAACAGCACCAGCTCCTTGCCGGTATTGACCAGCACCGGCACGAACGGATGCTCGAAACGGCTCGGATCGATGTTGTTGGCCTTGGCCAGCGCTTCGACCTCGCCGGGCGCGGCGCCGCCGGCATGGACACTGCCCAACCCGTCGCGCGCGGCGAAGCTGTCGAGCACGTTCATCATCTCGAAGTTGCCGAGCTTGAAACGGTAGAGTGTCGGCCGCAGCGGGCCCTGCATTGGGCTGGTCATGTCTGACTATCCTGGGTTCGAGTTGCTAAGCATCGTTGTTGCGCGTGAAATACTCCGCTCATTCCCGCGAAAGCGGGAATCCAGCACTGTCTCGTTCTATGTCAAAGACTGGGTCCCCGCGTCCGCGGGGACGAGCGGAAAACAAGCAGTCCTCGTCCGTGGTGCTTTTGCAGTTGCGCTGAGATCATTGCCGCACGCAGATCACGCGGACGACCGCGCTCCTTGCTTCGGAAGAATTGCTACTGCCGGTACCCTGCGGGACGGGAATATTGCGCAGCGCCAGAAAGCCCCGGATTGCCGCAGCGGAAACCAGCCGCACCGGCGGGGCGGCCGACTCCGCGCTCGCCAGCACGGCGTTGCGCATTTCAACAATGCCGAGCACACGGCCTTGCGCGTCGAGCGCCGGCGCGCCGGCAAAGCCAGCGACCGGGAGCGGCTCGCGCAGCCGCAGCACATTGCCATCGCCGAGTTGCGCCTTGATCTCGGAGCTTTTGGCGCCGCCGTCCTGCGTGCGTGGATCGGCAATGCCGATCAGCGTCAGGTCGCGCGCCGCGGCGCCGTCGGGCGCAAGCGCGACTGGCTTGAGATCGTGACGGCCATAGACGCGCAACAGCGCAAGGCCATTCTGCTCATCGGCGGCGATGCGATCGGCGTCACCGAGGCCCGGAATGGTGACGATGGCGCAGCCATCGGCGAAGCGGCGGTCGGTGACGATATAGCCCGACGCCGTCACCACCACCCCGCTGCCGTAATCGACCGGCCGCGACAACGTCGCGATCGGCGTGCCGCCGTTCGGGAACGGCGCGAAGGCATTGGCAATCGCCGGCAGCACCGGCAACACGATGCCTTCCATCGCCTGGTCGTAGCGCAAGGTGTAGCCGCGCAACTCGCCGTTCTTCATTTGCGCGCGCACCGCGAACTGCTTGAGGCCCTGCAGGCCGCTGACGAAAAATCCGTCGGGCCGCAGATAGCTCGATTCGAGCTTGAGCGAGGATTGATTCTTCTGCCGTTCGAACAGCGCGCTGAGGCTGTCGCCGCTATTGATGCGGAAGGTCTCGATCTGGACTTCGCCGTGGCGCGACGACCAGCGCGTGCCGTTCTTGGCCTCGAGCGTTTGCGGCACCAGCTTGCCGGGCACGCCCATCCGAATGCCGGTCGCCGGATCGATCACCACGGTCCAGCCGAAATGATCGTCGTGCGATTTGGCGGCGGCGAGCAGGTCGGCGCGCTCGCTGTCGCTGAGCGTGCCGGTGACTTTCGCCTTGTTGCGCTTCTGGTAGGCCCTGATCGCGGCGGCGATGGTGTCCTCGCCGGGCGCCGGCCTGGCGTCCTCGCCGGCGGACCACAATAACGCGGCGCGCAGCGGAGCACGCTCCTCGACCGGCACGCCGGCGAGCGGGTCTTGCAACGGCTCCGCTGCGGCGTCGGGCTTCGGCTCATCCTTTACGTCGGTGCGCGTCGCGAGCTTGATGTCGGCCGGTTTCGCAACCGGCATCGGAGCCGCGGTATTCGCCGTTGCCGGCCGCACCTCGGGCAGCCTGATCGCGACCGGTTTTGGTTGCGCGTTGGGTGGCGGCGGGGCGATTGCGGCAGCCTTGACCCGCGCCGGCTTGGCGATCGGCTTGACGGCGACCGGCTTCGGCCTGGGTTTGCGGGCGGTAATATCGTCACTCACCGGATAGGCCGGCACCGCGGCGACATCCTGCGGACAAGCAGGATGAGCGCCGAGACAAACACCGACAACTACGCCGAACAACGTCCACTTCATCGACTAACGCCCGATATATCTGCCGTGCGGCGACCTTATCGGATGACTCCCGACGCGCAACCCGGCGCCCTGATCGCGCGGCCGCACTGGTCAAAACGCCTTGCGCGCCATAGGCTTAGGCCATGCTGAGCGTGGATGAAATCGAGCGCTATGCCCGTCACATCGTGCTGCGGGACATTGGCGGCCAAGGCCAGAACAAGCTGAAAAACGCCCGCGTCCTGGTCGTCGGCGCCGGCGGGCTCGGCGCGCCGGTGTTGCTGTATCTCGCGGCGGCGGGGGTCGGCACGATCGGAATCATCGATAACGACCTGGTTTCGCTGTCGAATTTGCAGCGGCAGGTGATCTTCACCACCGCCGATATCGGCGCGCCGAAGGCCGATGTCGCGATGCGCGCCCTTGCTCGGCTCAATCCGCACGTCTCCGTCACCGCGCTCAACGCGCGTCTCGATCGCGGTAACGCGCTCGATCTGATCTCCCGCTACGATCTGGTCGCTGACGGCAGCGACAATTTCGCCACCCGGTATCTGGTGTCCGACGCCTGCTATTTCGCGGGCAAACCGCTGGTCACCGCCGCGGTCGGAACCTTCGACGGCACCCTCACCACGATCCGCGCCCATGAGCGCGGTGCCGACGGCCAGCCCAATCCGACCTATCGCTGCCTGTTTCCCGAACCGCCGCCCGACGGCACGATCCCGGCCTGCGCCGAAGCCGGCATTCTCGGCGCGCTGCCGGGCGTGCTCGGCTCGATGATGGCGCTCGAAATCGTGCGCGAGATCGTCGGTTTTGGCGAGGGCCTGGTCGGCCGATTATTGATGGTCGATACGCGCGACATGCGGTTCGAGACCACAGGCTATGCCTGGGATCCGGACAATCCGCTCAGCGGCAAAAATCCGACGATCAAGGACTTGTCGGGTCGCTGACACAACGATCCGCGTCCGCAATGTAGAATATTTTGAACGGAACTCGCCGGCGCGCGTTGTCAGCCCGATTTTAACATCAGGAGGCTGACATGGGTTTTGGACGAGGTGCGCTGCTGTGGCTGCTGGGAGTGCCGCTCCCGATCATCATTCTGCTGGCGATCTTCTGGCATCACTAACCGATCGAAAAAGCGCCGCCCGGGCTTTGGCCCGGGCGTTTCCGCTTCGCGGCCGGATGCTCACAGCATCGATGGCAGCACGCGGTCCGGCGGCTTGTGTCCGTCCATCCAGGTGCGGATATTGACGATCACTTTCTCTCCCATATCGACGCGGCCTTCGATCGTCGCCGAGCCCATGTGCGGCAGCAGAATCACCTTGCCGGCCTTGGCGAGCTTGACCAGCTTCGGATTCACGGCCGGCTCGTGCTCGAACACGTCGAGCCCGGCGCCGGCAATATCGCCGGCGTCGATCAGCCGGATCAAGGCATTCTCGTCGATCACTTCACCGCGCGCGGTGTTGACGATATAGGCTTCCGGCCGCACCAGCTTGAGGCGCCGTGCCGATAGCAGGTGATAAGTCCCCGGCGTGTGCGGGCAATTCACCGACACGATGTCCATTCGCGCCAGCATCTGGTCGAGGCTCTCCCAGTACGTCGCGTCGAGTATCTCCTCGATCTTGCGGCTGAGCCGGCGGCGGTTGTGATAATGGATCTGCAGGCCGAAGGCGCGGGCGCGCCGCGCCACGGCCTGGCCGATCCGTCCCATGCCGATAATGCCGAGCCGCTTGCCGTGGATGCGGTGGCCCAGCATCCAGGTCGGGGTCCAGCCGTTCCAGGACTTGTCGCCGGTCAGCACGGTCGAGCCCTCGGCGAGCCGGCGCGGCACGGCGAGGATCAGCGCCATGGTCATGTCGGCGGTGTCTTCGGTCAGCACGCCCGGCGTGTTGGTGATGGTAATGCCGCGCGCCACGGCCGAAACGACGTCGATATTGTCGACGCCATTGCCGAACTGCGCGATCAATTTGAGCTGCTCGCCGGACTTGCTCAACACCGCGGTATCGATGCGGTCGGTCACGGTCGGGACCAGCACGTCGGCGATCTTGACCGCTTCGGCGAGCTGGGCCTGGGTCATCGGCTTGTCGTCGGTATTGAAGCGGGCGTCGAACAGCTCGCGCATGCGCAGTTCCACGCTGTCCGGCAGCTTGCGCGTGACAATGACCAGCGGTTTCTTCGTTTTCGGCATGGTCCCCGCGGCGTGGTTGATTCGGCCGTCGCCCGTTCAGGCCTCTTTAACCCAACTCACCCAAACTGCTCCGGACCGACCGTCGCGTTCAGAAATGAGCCATATCCGCGTCTTTCCTACCAGATGGTAATGACAAGACAAAGCATCCGGGCGCTTGTCGCCGCGCTTGGCGTTTTGCATGGCGGCATTCTGGCTGCCGCTGCGCCTGCGCCAGCATTTGGCGCCAATGCGGCCGCAGACACCGCGGGCGGCACCGCCACCGGGCTTCCGGTTCCGCGTTTTGTCAGCCTCAAGTCCGATCGGGTCAATGTGCGCGGCGGCCCGAACAAGGACCAGGACGTTCGTTGGGTCTATACGCGCGCCGGCATGCCGGTTGAGATCACGGCTGAATTCGAGAACTGGCGGCGCATCCGCGACTGGGAAGGCTCGGAAGGCTGGGTTTATCATTCCCTGCTGTCGGGCAAGCGCACCGCCGTCATCGTGCCGAAAGAAAAAGACGAGTTAGTGCCGCTTTACGAGAATGCCGACATCGAATCCTCAGTGGTCGCCAAGCTGCAATCCGGCGTGCTGGGCGTTCTGAAGTCGTGCAGCGGCACTTGGTGCCGCTTGACCGGCAAGGACTTTGACGGCTGGATCCGGCAGGAGCGGCTGTGGGGCGCTTACCCGAGCGAAAAGGTCGAATGACGCTTCTTTTCTCCAGCGCCACGGTCTGACCGCGCCTATCTTTTATCGAGCACCGCGCGAATTTTTGTGGCCAGCAAATCGCCGGTGATCGGCTTTTGCAGAAGATCGACCCCCGGATCGAGCCGGCCGTGATGCACGATCGCGTTGCGCGAATAGCCAGTCATGAACAGCACTTTAAGAGTCGGCCGCCGCGTCTTCGCTTCCTCCGCCAGGCGGCGTCCATTCATTCCCGGCATGACGACATCGGTCAGCAGGAGGTCGATTTCGCCGTCATAGGCGCCGAGTGCCTCAAGGGCTTTTTCTCCGTTCGCCGCCTCGATCACGCGATAATTGGCGGCGCGCAGCGTCTCGCCAAGATAGGTGCGTACGTCCGCGTCATCCTCGACCAGCAGAATGCATTCGCCCGAGGCGCCGGCCGGCGCAATCGAAGGCGGCTCGTCCTGGTCCGCCGACCCGGACAAAAGCCGCGGTAGATAGATCTTCACCGTCGTGCCGTCGCCCGGTTCGCTGTAAATCTTGACGTGACCGCCGGTCTGCTTGACGAAGCCATAGACCTGGCTAAGTCCCAATCCGGTGCCCTGCCCGGCGTCCTTGGTGGTGAAGAAAGGCTCGAAGGCGCGCGCCAGAACGTGCGGCTCCATCCCGGAGCCGGTGTCGCTGACCGAAATCTGCACGTATTGGCCGGGGCGCACGTCCGGATGCAGCCGGCAATATTCGTCGTCGAGATAGGAATTGGCCGCCTCGATGGTGAGCTTGCCGCCATTCGGCATGGCATCCCGTCCATTGACCGCGAGATTGACGATCGCAGTTTCAAGTTCTGTGGCATCCGCCTCAACGGCCCACAGGCCTCCGGCGCCGACGACCTCCACGGCGACCGATTCGCTCAGCCCGCCCCTGAGCAAGTCCGGCAAGCCCATCAGCAGCTTGTTGAGGTTGAGCGGCCTGGGATTGAGCGGTTGCTGGCGGGAAAACGCCAGCAGCCGCCGCGTCAGCACGGCGGCGCGTTGCGCGCCTTGCATGGCACGGTTGACGGCTTTCGCCAGGCGGTCGGTGGCGGCATCCGCCAGACTGCCGATCTGGCCGCCGACCTGACGTTGCGCCGACTCCAGATTGCCGATGATGATGGTGAGAAGATTGTTGAAATCGTGCGCGACACCGCCGGTGAGCTGCCCGATCGCGTCGAGCCGTTGCGCCTGTCGCAACGCGCTTTCCGCAGCCTCGCGCCGGCTCATTTCGCTGTGCAATCGCTTGGTGCCGTTCAGCACATAGAGCAGGGTAATGAATAGAAAGATCGACCCTGGCACGCCGAAGAAAAAATACGGAAACATTTCTTCGAGCCACTGCTGGCGCATCGCCGCCATCGTGATGCCGGCCGTGAGATAGAGCGGAGTCTCGGCAAGGCGGCGCACACCATAGCGCCGGTCGATCCTGTCGACCGGGGAATTGGAATTGTAAAAGCCACCCGCGCTATTCTCTGCGATCGTAGTTCGAAACCCTGTGTCGGGACCGAGCGGAGGCGGCGGTATCTTGTCGGGGATCGGATAGCGAACGAGAAAGACGCCGTCGTTCCGGAGCAGGCCATATTGCAAGCCCTCGCCATAAACCAGCCGGATGTAGAAGCGGTAGAAGTCGCTCGGCAGCACGGACACTTCGAGCACGCCGTCGAACAGGCCATCGCGCGTCACGCGGCGGCTGATCGTGAAGAACGGCTGGCCGCCGAAACTCGACGTGTGCAATTCGCCGAAGTGGGTGCCGACGTCCGCCTGAACGTGCGCCTTGAAGTAGTCCTGGTCGGCAAAATTGCGCGTCTTGGGCGCGGGAAAAGCCGATGACGTGGCTAGCGCGAAGCCGTTCTTGTCGTACAGCCAGATCGACTGGATTTCAGAAACGGTCCGGATTCGCTTGACGAACAGGTCGTGGAAATATTGCTCGCGATTTCCGAACGGCTCGGACAGCAGATCCTCGGAGAGATCATCGAGAATAAGGCTGACGATCTGGAACGATTTGGTGGCGTGTTCCTGTTCGACATCGAGCGAGCGCACGATGCGCTCGTCGGCCAACAAGGCAACCCTGTGATAATTAGCGACGCCCGCCCAAGTGAAGAGCGCAGCCGGGAGCAAAAGCGATGCGGCCGCGGCGATGTAGATCAGCCGTAAGCCAGTGCTGCTGGTCCTCGTCTTCGCCATAATCCGTCGCGCCCAAAGCCGTGCCACTAAGGCTGGCGACTCAAATTACACGATGAAGCGATTGATGGGCCAGCGCCGCACGCCGTGCACCGGCTCAATAAAAAGCCCTGCCACCGGCAGGGCCATGGAATGTCCAGATGCGACGCGGGTTAACTATTGCCGTCTTTGCGGCGCAGCCTCACGACAACGTCGATGCGAGCGATCTCATAGCCTTCGGGCGCGACCGGCATGTGGTCGAGGCCGACATCCGCGTCCGGGATGTCGAGCAACTCATTGGCGCCCTCGACAAAGAAATGATGATGGTCGGAGACGTTGGTGTCGAAATAAGCCTTCGAGCCGTCGACACCGACCTGGCGCAACAGACCGACTTCGGTGAACTGATGCAGGGTGTTGTAGATCGTGGCCAGAGACACCGGCACCCGGGCGCGCGTTGCCTCTTCATAGAGGACCTCGGCGGATAGATGGCGGTCGCCTTTGGCAAACAGCAACCAGCCGAGCGCCATGCGCTGGCGAGTCGGACGCAGGCCGACCGCACGCAGCATCGACTTCACGTCGCGCCAGGGACAGCCGCTCAATTCGCCACGCTGAATCGCCTGCGGATCGCCCGCGGTTTCAGTCCGGCTAAATACCATTGTGCGTGTCGGGTTCATTGGAATGGTTCAAAACACCAATATTTACGCTGCTTACTAAGGGACCGTTGCGTCTGAAACATATACGCTATCGGATCGCAGATGCAACTATACGCTAAAACGGAACGAAATAGGGCGGAATGGCATGTAAATGAGCGGTAGGCCGCCATCTATGCCGCTTTGGCCCTCTATGTTAGGAATTTCGCATGAACATATCCGCACAGCGTGGCGATCAAATGCCGGCCGAGAGCCGGCCCAGCAGCTTTGGCTATGAAGACCTGCTGGCGTGCGGGCGCGGCGAGTTGTTCGGCCCCGGCAACGCCCAATTGCCATTGCCGCCGATGCTGATGTTCGACCGCATTGCCGAGATTGCCGAGCAGGGCGGGGCACACGGCAAAGGCACGGTCCGCGCGGAACTCGAGCTCAAGCCCGACCTGTGGTTTTTCCTCTGCCACTTCAAGGGCGACCCGGTGATGCCGGGGTGTCTCGGCCTCGATGCGCTGTGGCAGTTGCTCGGGTTTTTCCTTGGCTGGCTCGGTGCCGAAGGCCGCGGCCGCGCGCTCGGTCTCGGCGAGCTGAAGTTCTCCGGCCAGGTGCTGCCGACCATGAAAAAAGTCATCTATGGCCTCGACATCAAGCGCGTGATGCGTTCGAAGCTGGTGCTCGGCATTGCCGACGGCTGGCTATCGGCGGACGGCACCATCATCTACAAGGCGATGGATCTCAAGGTCGGCCTGTTCCGTCAGGACCAGATGCCGCAGCCGAGCGGCGCCTGAGCGTCGGGTCCGGGCAGAGGTTGCGAGCATGAGGCGCGTTGTCGTTACCGGGATGGGCATCGTTTCGTCCATCGGCAACAATACCCAGGAAGTGCTGGCGAGCTTGCGCGAGGCGAAGTCGGGCATCTCGCGTGCCGATCAATTCGCCGCGCACGGCTTCAAGTGCCAGGTCTACGGCGCGCCGACGCTCGATCCATCCGGCTCGGTTGACCGCCGCGCCATGCGCTTCCTCGGTCCGGGCTCGGCCTGGAACCACGTCGCGATGGAGCAGGCGATCCGCGATAGCGGCGTCGAGCAGAACGACATTTCCAACGAGCGCACCGGCATCGTGATGGGCTCCGGCGGGCCCTCGACTTCGACCATCGTTGCCGCTGCCGACACGACGCGCGAGAAGGGCTCGCCGAAGCGCATCGGCCCGTTCGCGGTGCCGAAGGCGATGTCGTCGACCGCGTCGGCGACGCTCGCCACCTGGTTCAAGATCAAGGGCGTCAATTATTCGATCTCGTCGGCCTGCGCCACGTCCAATCACTGCATCGGCAACGCTGCCGAACTGATCCAGTGGGGCAAGCAGGACATGGTGTTTGCCGGCGGCTCCGAAGAGCTCGACTGGACGCTGTCCGACATGTTCGACGCCATGGGCGCGATGTCGTCCGGCTACAACGCGACGCCGGAGAAGGCGTCGCGCGCCTATGACGCCGACCGCGACGGCTTCGTCATCGCCGGCGGCGCCGGCGTCCTGGTGCTCGAAGAGCTTGAGCATGCCAAGGCGCGCGGCGCGAAAATCTACGCCGAGATCGCCGGCTATGGCGCGACCTCGGACGGCGAGGACATGGTGGCGCCGTCGGGCGAAGGCGCGATGCGCTGCATGAAACTGGCGCTCGCCGATGTGAGGGCGCCGATCGATTACATCAATCCGCACGCCACCTCGACGCCGATCGGCGACCTCAAGGAGATCGAGGCGATCCGCGGCGTGTTCGGCGCCAAGTGCCCGCCGATCTCGGCGACCAAGTCGCTCACCGGCCATTCGCTCGGCGCCGCCGGCGCGCAGGAGGCGATCTATTCGCTGCTGATGATGAACAACGGCTTCATCTGCGAGAGCGCCAATATCGACAATCTCGACCCGGCGATGGCCGACATGAATATCGTGCGCGAGCGGCGCGACAACGTCACGCTCGGCTGCGTCCTGTCCAATTCGTTCGGCTTCGGCGGCACTAATGCGTCCATCGTTCTCAAGCGGCTCGACACATGACTGAAAAAGGCCTGATGCACGGCAAGCGCGGCCTGATCATGGGGGTCGCCAACGATCACTCGATCGCCTGGGGCATCGCACGGGCGCTTCATGCTCATGGCGCCAAGCTTGCTTTCACCTATCAGGGCGAGGCGCTGGAAAAGCGCGTGCGGCCGCTCGCCGCCTCGGTTCAGGCCGAGGTGGTGCTGCCATGCGACGTCGAGAATATCGACACCGTGGATGCGCTGTTCGCCGAGATCGGCAAGCAATGGGGCGCGCTGGATTTCGTTGTGCACGCCATCGGATTCTCCGACAAGAACGAGCTCAAGGGCCGCTACGCCGATACGACGCGCGAGAACTTCATCCGCACCATGGTGATCTCGTGCTTCTCGTTCACCGAGGTCGCCAAGCGCGCCGCCACCCTGATGTCGCCGGGCGGCTCGATGATCACGCTGACCTATAATGGCGGCGAGCGCGCCATGCCGAATTACAACGTGATGGGCGTGGCCAAGGCGGCGCTCGAAGCCTCGGTGCGCTACCTTGCGGTCGATTTCGGCCGCAGGAATATCCGCGTCAATGCGATCTCGGCCGGGCCGATCCGCACCTTGGCCGGCGCCGGAATCAACGATGCGCGCTTCATGTTCTCGTTCCAGCAGCAGCATTCGCCGCTCGGCCGCGGCGTGACGCTCGACGAATTGGGCGGCTCGGCGCTGTATTTGCTATCGGACCTGTCCGGCGGTGTCACCGGCGAAGTCCATTTCGTCGATTGCGGCTACAACATCATCGCCATGCCGCAGCCCGACGCGCTGCGGGAAGAAGAGAAAGAAGCGCCGGCCAAGGACGCCGCGCAGTAGTAAACATGGCAAGGAAATAAAGACGGCCGGGGATCACCCGGCCGTGTTTGTTGGTGTTCCGATTACGCGGCGTTCTGCTTAGGCTCCCGCACCAGGTCGAAGCGATCCGCGTTCATCACCTTGGTCCAGGCCGCCACGAAGTCATTGACGAACTTCTGCTTCGCGTCCGCGCATCCATAGACTTCCGCGAAGGCGCGGAGCTGCGAGTGCGATCCGAAGACCAGGTCGACGCGCGTGGCAGTCCACTTCACCGCCTTGGTGTTGCGGTCGCGGCCCTCGTACACATTGTCGCCAGCGGCAGACCACTCGGTGCTCATGTCGAGCAGGTTGACGAAGAAGTCGTTCGACAGCGTACCCGGCTTCCTGGTGAAGACGCCGTGCTTGGAATCGCCGGCATTGGCGCCGAGCACGCGCAGTCCGCCGAGGAGAACGGTCATCTCCGGTCCCGTCAGCCGCAGCAACGCAGCGCGGTCCACCAACGCTTCCTCGGGCTGCATGAACTGCATCTTCTTGCTGTGGATGTAGTTGCGGAAGCCATCGGCCCGCGGCTCGAGCGGCGCAAAGGATTCGACGTCGGTCTGATCCTGCGACGCATCGGCGCGGCCCGGCGTGAAGGGAACCTTCACGTCGACGCCGGCATCCTTGGCGGCCTTCTCGACCGCCGCCGTGCCGCCGAGAACGATCAGGTCGGCCAGCGAGATCTTGCCGGATTCCTTCTGGATCGTTTCGAGCTTCGCAAGCACCGCCTTGAGCTGGGCCGGCTGGTTGACCTCCCAGTCCTTCTGCGGCGCCAGGCGAATGCGCGCGCCATTGGCGCCGCCGCGCTTGTCGGTGCCACGATAGGTCGAGGCCGCCGCCCACGCGGTCGAGACCAGTTGCGGGACGGTGAGACCGGAGGCAAGGATCTTCGCCTTCAGCGCGCTGGCATCCGCATCGCTGAGCGGCCCATGCGTGGGAGCCGGGACCGGGTCCTGCCAGATCAGCGTCTCCTTCGGCACCAGCGGGCCGAGATAGCGCGCGCGGGGACCCATGTCGCGATGCGTGAGCTTGAACCAGGCCCGCGCGAATGCGTCGGCGAACTGGTCGGGATGCTCGTAGAAGCGCCGCGAGATCTTCTCGTAGGCCGGGTCGAACCGCAGTGACAGGTCGGTGGTCAGCATGGTCGGCACATGCTTCTTCGATTTATCGTGGGCATCAGGGATCGTGGCTTGCGCGCCTTTCGCCTTCCACTGCTTCGCGCCGGCCGGGCTCTTGGTCAGCTCCCATTCGTTCTCAAACAGGTTCTTGAAAAACAGGTTGCTCCACTTGGTCGGCGTCTGCGTCCAGGTGACTTCCGGACCGCCGGTGATGGCGTCGGCGCCGATGCCGGTGCCGTGCTTGCTTTTCCAGCCGAGGCCCTGGTCTTCAAGCGCGCCGGCTTCCGGCTCAGGTCCGACCAGCGACGGGTCGCCGGCGCCGTGAGTCTTGCCGAAGGTGTGGCCGCCGGCGATCAGCGCCACGGTCTCTTCGTCATTCATCGCCATGCGGAAGAAGGTCTCGCGAATGTCCTTGGCCGCTGCGACCGGGTCGGGATTGCCGTTCGGGCCTTCCGGATTGACGTAGATCAGGCCCATCTGCACGGCGCCGAGCGGCTCCGCGAGCTGGCGCTCGCCGCTGTAGCGCTCGTCGCCAAGCCAGGTTCCCTCGGGACCCCAGAACAGCTCTTCGGGCTCCCACACATCGGCGCGGCCGCCGGCGAAGCCGAATGTCTTGAAGCCCATCGACTCCAGCGCGACGTTGCCGACGAGAACCAGCAGGTCGGCCCACGAAAGCTTGCGGCCGTATTTCTGCTTGATCGGCCACAGCAGCCGGCGCGCCTTGTCGAGATTGGCGTTGTCCGGCCACGAGTTGAGCGGCGCGAAACGCTGCTGGCCGGTGCCGGCGCCGCCGCGGCCGTCGGTGATGCGGTAGGTGCCCGCCGCGTGCCAGGCGAGGCGGATGAAAAGGCCGCCATAGTGACCGAAGTCGGCCGGCCACCAAGGCTGCGAGTCTGTCATCAACGCCTGCAGATCCTTGATCACGGCGTTGAGATCGAGAGTCTTGAACTCCTTGCCGTAATCGAACTCCTTGCCCATCGGATCGGATAAGGACGAATTCCGATGCAGCATCTCGATGCTCAACGCCTCCGGCCACCAGTCGCGATTGCCGTGTCCGCGGGAGCCCGTGAACGGGCATTTGCCGCTGCTTTTGTCGTCAGTTTTGGCGTCCATGTCGTTCTCCAATCAACCTACTCGCTCCAGTGCGGCGTTTTAAACGCCTCATGCGATCTGGTCCAATCGTATTGTTGTGTGGCAAAAAGCGCGAGGCGCCGTCGTTTCCGGAACCGCGGCGACAGCCGCGATTTGAGGTTGCATGCCAAGTCACGTTGCGACGCCGCTGTTGCGGATCGCCTATGAAGACAGCGGCCCAGCCGATGGCCCGCCAGTGCTGTTGCTGCATGGCTGGCCGGACGATCCGCGCACCTATGACAAGGTCGCGCCGGCGCTGAACCAGGCCGGTTTCCGCACCATCGCGCCATTCCTGCGCGGCTACGGTGAGACCACGTTCCTGTTTCCGGTGACGATGCGCTCGGGCGAGATCGTCGCCATGGCGCAGGACGCGCTCGATCTCGCCGACGCGCTCGGCCTCAAAACATTCGCCGTGGTCGGCCACGATTGGGGCGCGCGCATCGCCTATGTGCTGGCGATCGTCGCGCCGGAGCGCGTGACGCGGATCGCCGCGCTGTCGGTCGGCTGGCAGCCGGGTGAATTGCCGACGCCGAATTTCGAGCAGACGCGCAAATACTGGTACCAGTGGTTCATGGCGACGGAGCGGGGCGATCAGGCGGTGCGCAAGGACCCGAAGGGCTTCGCCCGCGCGCAATGGGACACCTGGGCGCCGCAAGGCTGGTTCGGCGAGGCCGAGTTCGAGGCCACCGCAAAATCATTCGAGAATCCGGACTGGGCCGACATCACCGTGCATTCCTATCGGGTGCGCTGGGCCGAGGCCGACAAGGATCCGCGCTACGCCACGCTCGATGCCAAGGCGATGGCGGCGCAGACCATCAATGTGCCGACGCTGATGATCCAGGGCGGCGCCGACGGCGTCACCCTCGCCGGCACCACCGCGGGCAAGGACAAGTATTTCACCGGCGGCTATTCGCGGCACGTCATTGACGGCGTCGGGCATTTCCCGACCCGCGAGGCGGCGGATCAGGTGAACAGGTTGCTGCTGGGGTTTTTGAAGCAGGCTTAGGTCTCTGTCGTCCCGGCCGAGCGCATTTGCGCGAGAGCCGGGACCGATACTCCGCAGACTATCGAGAGGATACGGCGTATGGGTCCCCGCCTTCGCGGGGACGACGCGTTGAAACAAAAAGGGCGACCCGAAAGCCGCCCTCTTTCATGTCTCATGCTGTCATGGCTGGGCTTGACCCGGCCATCTCGTTTAGGAGGACACGATGCCTTCCTAAGCGGGGTCACCGGGCCAAGCCCGGTGACGACAATACTACTCCGCCGCGCCGCCGGCCGCCTGCTGCGGGCGATCGTCGCCGCGGCCCTTGTTCTCGATGTCCTCGCCGGTGGTCTGATCGACCGCCTTCATCGACAAACGCACCTTGCCGCGCTCGTCCATGCCGAGGAACTTGACCTTGACCTTGTCGCCTTCCTTGACGACGTCGGAGGTCTTGTTGACGCGCTGCGGCGCCAGCTGGCTGATGTGAACGAGGCCGTCCTTGGCGCCGAAGAAATTCACGAAGGCGCCGAAGTCCATCACCTTGACCACGGTGCCGTTGTAGATCGTGCCCGGCTCCGGATCTGAGGCGATCGACTTGATCCAGTTGATCGCCGCCTTCATCGCCTCGCCGTCGGCGGAGGCGACCTTCACCGAGCCGTCGTCCTCGATGTTGATCTTGGCGCCGGTCTTCTCGACGATTTCGCGGATCACCTTGCCGCCGGTGCCGATCACTTCGCGGATCTTGTCGGTCGGGATCTTGAACATCTCGATGCGCGGCGCGTGTTCGCCGAGCTCGGCGCGGGCGCTGTTGAGCGCCTTCGACATCTCGCCGAGGATATGCAGCCGGCCTTCCTTGGCCTGGGCCAAGGCGACCTGCATGATTTCCTCGGTGATGCCGGCGATCTTGATGTCCATCTGCAGCGAGGTGATGCCGCCTTCGGTGCCGGCGACCTTGAAGTCCATGTCGCCGAGGTGATCCTCGTCGCCGAGGATGTCCGAAAGGACGGCGTAGCGCTTGTCCTCGAGGATCAGACCCATGGCGATGCCCGCGGTCGGCCGCTTCAGCGGCACGCCGGCATCCATCAAAGCCAGCGACGAGCCGCAGACGGTGGCCATCGAGGACGAGCCGTTCGATTCGGTGATCTCCGACACGACGCGGATGGTGTAGGGGAATTCCTCCTTCGACGGCAGCATCGGGTGGATCGCGCGCCAGGCGAGCTTGCCGTGGCCGATCTCGCGACGCTTGGTGCCGCCCATGCGGCCGGTCTCGCCGACCGAATAGGGGGGGAAGTTGTAGTGCAGCAGGAACGTCTCTTTATACGTGCCCTGCAGCGCGTCGATCCATTGTTCGTCCTCGCCGGTGCCGAGCGTTGCCACCACCAGCGCCTGGGTCTCGCCGCGGGTGAACAAAGCCGAGCCGTGCGTGCGCGGCAGCACCCCGACCTGGACGTCGATCTGACGCACGGTCTTGAGGTCGCGGCCGTCGATGCGCTTGCTGGTGTCGAGGATGTTCCAGCGGACGATCTTGGCTTCGAGCTCCTTGAATACGGCTCCGATACGCAGCTTGTTGTGGTCCGGGTTGTCGGTGCCGCCCGGGAAGTAATGCTCCATCACCTTGGCCTTGACGGCGGCCACGGCGTTCTGGCGCTCCTGCTTGCGCGGGATTGCATAGGCGGTGCGCAGCTCCTTCTCGGCGATGCCAAGGATTTCCTTCTCGAGCGAAGTATTGTCTGGGACGGTGTGGTCGCGCGGCTCCTTCGCCGCCTTCTCGGCCAGCTTGATGATGGCCTCGATCACCGGCTGGAAGTGCCGGTGGCCGAACATCACGGCGCCGAGCATGATGTCTTCGGCCAGTTCCTTGGCTTCCGACTCGACCATCAGCACGGCGTCGGTGGTGCCGGCGACGACCAGCTCGAGCTGGCTCTCCTTCATTTCCTCGAGCGTCGGATTGAGCACGTATTCATTGTTGATGAAGCCGACGCGGGCGGCGCCGATCGGGCCCATGAACGGCGCGCCGGACAGCGTCAGTGCGGCGGAAGCCGCGACCATCGCCAGCACGTCGGGATCGTTCTCGAGATCGTGCGACAAGGTCGTGACGATGATCTGGGTCTCGTTGCGCCAGCCTTCGGCAAACAACGGACGAACCGGGCGGTCGATCAGGCGGGAGACCAGCGTCTCCTTTTCGGTCGGCCGGCCCTCGCGCTTGAAGTAGCCGCCGGGGATGCGGCCCGCGGCGTAGAATTTTTCCTGGTAGTCGACCGTGAGCGGCAGGAAGTCGACACCTTCCCGCGGCGTCTTGGCGGCGACCACGCTGGCGAGAACGGTGGTCTCGCCGTAAGTGGCGAGAACGGCGCCGTCGGCTTGCCGCGCTACGCGGCCGGTTTCGAGGACGAGCTTGCGGCCGCCCCAGTCGAGTTCAACACGATGCATATCGAACATTTCATCTGTCTTTCATGAGTTTCGGCGCGCTCCGAAAGCCATGAGCAAGACGGCGAGAGGCTGTCACGCGCAACCGCGAAGCGGTGGGCAACAGCGTCTGGCGATCCTGCCATGGCGTCTCGGACCTTGCCGGGGCAACCGGACGAACCCTGTTCGTGCGGTCCCTGACGTCGGGCGGCGCTTTCGATTATTTTGCGCCACCGGACAAAAGAGCGAATGCATTGTTGCATCCGCTGACGGAACGCGCGGGTCATCCCGCGCGCAAAATGATCAACGGCGAATGCCGAGCTTCTCGATCAATGTCTTGTA
>Ga0265313_10000174_pt1 | contig 68230 bp, 66 predicted proteins | sample 4123metaG_FD_203122 | JGI IMG/M metagenome (GOLD analysis project Ga0265313, IMG submission 203122) | Rhizosphere microbial communities from Carex aquatilis grown in University of Washington, Seatle, WA, United States - 4-1-23 metaG | ecosystem: Host-associated > Plants > Roots > Rhizosphere >... | reverse complement strand
GAGCCGCTCGACCTTGCCGTCCGAGACGGAGTTCGTGTCGAAGAGGAGCCTGCCGATCAGGGTCGACTTGCCGTGGTCCACGTGCCCGACGACAACCAGATTGAGATGGTCCAGCGCCTTCGAGGAGATCCGGGCCTGGCCGGCGCGCGGCTGGGCGGATTGGACGGAGGAAGGAAGGGAGATTGCGCTCATGGAATCGTCGCTCACATGAAGCCCTTCGCCCTGAGCTTCTGCATGGCGTTGCGCTCGTGGTGGTCCTGGGCGCGCCCGGCGCGCTCCGAGACCCGGGTGACCTTCAGCTCCTCGATGATGTCGGCGATCGTCGTCGCGTCGCTGTCCACGGGTTTGCTGATCGGCATGCAGCCGAGCGAGCGGAAACGCTTCCCGTTCCGCGAGAAATACATGCCCGGCAGCGGCACCTTCTCGCGTTCGAGGTAACGCCAGATGTCGATCTCGTTCCAGTCGAGCAGCGGCTGCACGCGGACGTGCTCTCCCGCCCCGACCTCGGTCGTGAAGTGGTTCCAGAATTCCGGGGGCTGGTCCTTGTAGTCCCACTCGAAGTCGGAATTGCGCGGCGAGAAGTAGCGCTCCTTCGCGCGTGTGGAGTCCTCGTCCCGGCGGATGCCGGTGATCAGGGCGTCGAACTTGTGCGCGGCCAGGCACTGCTGGAGGGCGACGGTCTTGAGCTCGTGCGTCACGGTCACGGGATCCGTGGTCTCGTACCCGATGCCCCGGCTGCGCGCCTCGGTGTTGACCCAGACGATCAGGTCGAGGCCGTAGTGCTCCTTCGCCCAGGCCCGGAACTCGAGCATCTCCGGAAATTCGTAGGTCGTGTCTATGTGCACGACCGGGAACGGCACGTGGCCGCAAAAGGCCTTCTTGGCCAGCCAGAGCAGGACATTGGAATCCTTGCCCATGGACCAAAGCATGGCGGGGCGCTCGAAGGCGTGGAAAGACTCCCGCATCAGGTAGATGCTGTGGGATTCGAGTTCGTCGAGGTGGGACATGGAGATGAAAAGCGGAATTCGGAAAGCGGAAATCGGAAGGTTGGGGTCGCTGTCAGCCCTGGGCGGCGGGTTTTGCCCCCTCGTGGATGCCGCACTCGCGCTTGAGGCCGAAGAACCGGGTCTGCTCCGGGGTCAGCTCCCCCGAAAGCGGGCGGGACGTGTGCGTGTCGCCGATCGACACGTAGCCTTTCTCCCACAGCGGATGGTAGGCCAGCCCGTTCGCCTTCAGGTAGTCGTGCACATCGCGGTCGGTCCAGTCCACAATGGGATGCACCTTCATCCGGCCATCCTGGATCGCAACGACGGGCAGGCCCTCGCGCGTGCCCGACTGGGACCGGCGCAGCCCGGTAAGCCAGGCCTGGGCGCCGAGCTCCCGGAGGGCCCTCTGCATCGGCTCGACCTTTGCGATCCGGTTGTAGGTCTCGAGGCCATCCAGGCCTTTCTCCCAGAGCCGCCCGTGGCGGGCTTCGGTCCAGGCGGGGGATTCGACCGCGCGGTAGACCTTGAGGTTGAGCTTCAGGCGGCGCGTGAGTTCGTCCGCGAACCGATAGGTCTCGGGGAAAAGGTATCCGGTGTCCACGAATACAACCGGAATGCCCGGGGAGACCCGGGTCGCGAGGCTCAGCATGACGGCGGCCTGCGCCCCGAAGCTGGAGCTTAGGACGACAGAACCGGGAAATGCGGCCATTGCCCAGGAAATCCGCTCCTCGGCGCTGACGCGATCGAGCCGGCCGTTCACCGCGGCCGGATCAACCGCGGGTGAAGGTCTCTCCGCAGTCGGCATCTTTCAGTTCGGGCAGCAGCAAAAACCCTCCGCGCAGCAGCAAAGCGCACCGGGTTCGAGTTGGACGGCGACCGTGATTTTCATGCCAGAAGGGAAAACCATGCATTCGACCCGGAGAACGTCAAGACCGGGAAGGCGGCCCATTTTGGTCAAATCTTATGTCGACAAACAGCGCACCGCGTGCTCAGTTATTCACAACATATCCACATCGATGGAAAGCCTGCGCGGGGCGCTCGCCCCAAATTCGCGGATACGGGTGGCGAAGAAGGTTAAGACCTTCGTGCTGGACACGAACGTCCTGCTTCACGACCCCCAATCCATCTTCAAATTCGAGGAGAACAACCTCGCCATTCCCGTGGAGGTCCTCGAAGAGCTCGACGGGATGAAGAGCGACCAGTCGAGCGAACGCGGCCGCAACGCCCGCCGCGTCCACCGCATCCTCCAGGAGCTGCTGCCCAACACGCGGGCCATGCAGGAGGGCGTCGAGCTCCGCAACGGGGGCACCCTTTCGGTCATCATCAATCCCTACCTCGCCGATCCCTCGCGGCACTCGCCGGCCATGGACCGGCTGCGCGCGATCCTGCCGGACCTGACGAAGAAGGACAACCGCATCATCGCGGCGGCGCTCTTCGTCCAGGAGCAGTTTCCTCCGCCCACGATCCTCGTCACCAAGGACGTGAACGTCCAGCTGAAGGCCCGGGCCGTCGGCCTCGAATCCCAGGACTATCTCAACGACAAGGTTCCCGAGGACGCCGAGGAGGCGAGCTACCGGGAAATCGGGCTCACGATTTACGAGCTGCAGCGCTTCTGCTCGGAGGGCGAGTTTGAGCTCGGGCTAGAGCCCGCCCGGGGACTCTACCTCAACGAGTACGTCCTCCTCCGCTCGGACGAGGGCAAGACGATGCCGGCCAGACATTACGGCGACGGCATCGTCCGCCGCCTGAAGATCCCCGAATACGTGAAGGCCCCCGGCGGGGTCCCGATCCGTCCCCGCAACCTCGAGCAGCAGTTCCTCGTGGACGCCCTTCTCGACGATTCCATCCAGATGATCACCTGCTTCGGAAAGGCGGGCACCGGAAAGACGCTGCTATCGACCGCGTGTGCCCTGCACCAGACATCCGACGAGCATTCGAAGTACGATGGCGTCTCGATCTCGCGTCCGGTCATCGCGCTCGGCAAGGACATCGGGTTCCTGCCCGGGACACTCGACGAGAAGATGAGGCCGTGGCTTCAGCCTTACTACGACGCGCTCGAGGTGCTTCTGCCGTCGAAGCCCCAGAAGGAGCCCCAGTTTGCGGCCAAGAAGGTCTCGAAGAAGAAGTTTCGGAAGCACGGCGAGTCCTTTGCGGGCGCCTCCTCGGGTGGCTACTCCGGGTCGAACGGCCATGGCCCCCTTGCCGCGATCAAGCCCTATGAGCGCCTGCTGAAGAGCGGCCTGGTCGAGATCGAGGCGCTCTGCTTCATTCGCGGCCGCTCGATCGCCCGGCGCTTCTTCATACTCGACGAGGCGCAGCAGCTCACTCCGCACGAGGTCAAGACGGTCATAACCCGCATTTCCGAGGGCTCGAAGATCGTCCTGATCGGCGACCCGGCGCAGATCGACAACCCCTATGTCGATTCCCGCAGCAACGGGCTGGTCTACTGCCACAACCGGATGAAGGGCCAGGGGGTGGCGGCCCATGTGAAGTTGACGAAGGGCGAGCGCTCGCGGCTGGCCGAGCTGGCGGCGGACCTCCTTTAGCCTGGGTATTTCATTCACACGGGTCAATCTCGCACAAATCGCCGGGCAGAAAATGCCTCATGCTCCCTCGATGGCCTGCTAGGCCACCTTCGGTCGCCTTCGGCCTTTTCTGCTCCACCGCTTTGTACGATCTTTCTCCCGTGTGAATGAAATACCCAGGCTAACGCGCTGAAACTTGCGGGGGAAGGCGGCGTCTATAGGGTTAGCCATGCCTTCCGAACCTCCCTGCTGCGGCGTCTCCACGAATCCGGAGGACTACTTCCTCGATCGCCGGCAGTTCCTGAACCGGTTCGGGCTGGGGTTGGGGGGCCTGGGGCTCGCGACGCTGCTGAGTCCCTCCGACCTCCTCGGCGATCCCGCCGCCGCAGCCAAGCCGTTCAATCCCCTCGCCCCCCACCCGGGCAATTTCCCGGGAAAGGCGAAAACGGTGATCCATATCTTCGCCCAGGGGGCGCCCTCCCACATAGATACGTGGGATCCGAAGCCGGAGCTCGTCAAGATGGACGGCCGCACGCTGTCCGACGGAGGCATAGCCATGGGATCGCCGTTCAAGTTCACGCCGATGGGCCGCTGCGGCACCGAGGTCAGCGAGCTCTTTTCCCAGGTGGGCCAGCATGTGGACGACATGGCCGTGATCCGCTCCATGTACACCGATATTCCGGCCCACGAGGTGGCCACGGTGTTCATGAACACCGGTTCCCTGCGGATCGTGAAGCCGAGCATGGGCTCCTGGGTCGTCTATGGTCTGGGGACCATCAACCAGAACCTTCCCGGCTTCATTGCCCTGCGCAACGGCGGCCTGCCGCAGGGTGGATCGACGAACTATGGGGCGGGGTTCCTTCCGGGCGTCTACCAGGGCACGAGCATCAACATGCAGGCGGGCAACGTGCAGCAGATGATCCAGAACATCCGCAACCCGTACGTGTTTCGCGGCGAACAGCGGCGCCAGATCGGCCTCGTGGACCAGCTGGACGAGATCCAGTCGCGCTCCATGCAGCGGGATGCCGCCCTCGAGTCGCGCATCGAGTCCTACGAGATCGCCTTCCGGATGCAGACCGAGGCGACGGACGCCTTCGATCTCAACAAGGAGAAGCCCGAGACGCGCGCCGCCTACGGAAACACGCCGACCGGTAGGCAGCTCCTCGTCGCGCGCCGCCTGGTCGAGAAGGGCGTGCGCTTCGTGCAGGTCTGGCACGATGGCTGGGACCACCACCAGGATCTGCAGGAGCGGATCACGAAGAAGGCCCGGGAGATAGACCAGCCGCTGGCGGCCCTGCTGGGCGACCTTAAGCAGCGCGGCCTCCTCGATTCGACGCTCGTCATCTGGGGCGGGGAATTCGGCCGCAAGCCGACCAAGGATCGCAACGGATACGACACGCCGGGACGCGACCACAACGGCCGCGGATTCTCCGTGTGGATGGCCGGGGGCGGCGTCAAGGGGGGCACCGTTTACGGCGCAACCGACGAACTGGGCGCCGAGGCCGTCAAGGACAAGGTCCACGTCCACGACCTGCACGCCACGATCCTCGCCTGCCTCGGCCTCGACCACACCAAGCTCACCTACCGGTTCAACGGCCGGGATTTCCGGCTTACGGACGTCGCCGGCAACGTGGTGAAGCCCATCCTTGCATGAGGGCGGGGCCCGATGGCGCTTTCCCCAAGTCCGCCGCCGCGCTTCTGATGTTGTGCGCGGCCGGCGCCCTGCATGGAGCGGCCGGCGCCCCGGCCGAGCCGGCGGCTCCCGCAGCAGCCGCGGCTCCCCTCTCACACGAGGACACGGTCTTTTTCGAGGAGCGCGTCCGGCCCGTCCTCGTCGAGCGCTGCTACAAGTGCCACAGCCACGACGCCGACCGGGTCAAGGGCGGCCTGATGCTCGACACCCGCGAGGGCCTCCTCCACGGCGGCGACACGGGGCCGGCGATTGCGCCGGGAAAGCCGGACGACAGCCTGCTGGTCCAGGCCATCCGCTACACGGACGACGACCTCCAGATGCCGCCGAAAGGCGACAAGCTCCCGGACCGGCAGGTCGCCGACCTCACCGAATGGATACGCCGGGGCGCGCCCGATCCCAGGACCGGCGTGGCCAAGGGAAGCTCCCTCGCCTACGGCGGCGTGGGCCGGCAGCACTGGTCGTTCCTGCCGGTCGTGAAACCGCCGGTGCCGGTCGTCGCGGACGCGGCCTGGTGCCGGACTCCCGTGGACAATTTCGTCATGGCAAAACTGGAGGAAAACGGGATGAAGCCCAATCCCCAGGCCGACAAGCGGACGCTGATCCGCCGAGTCACCTTCGATCTCGTCGGCCTGCCCCCGAGCGCCGAGGAGGTGCAGGACTTCCTGGCCGACGACACGCCTGACGCGTACACGAAGGTCGTCGACCGCCTGCTCGCCTCTCCCCAATATGGCGAGCGCTGGGCTCGCTACTGGCTCGACGTGGCCCGCTACGCCGACACCAAGGGAGAACCGCCCCAGAGGGGGGACCCGCGTTTTCCCAACGCCTGGACCTACAGGGACTACGTCATAGACGCCTTCAACAAGGACAAGCCCTACAACGATTTCATAATCGAGCAGCTCGCCGCCGACCGGCTCGTCCTGAATGCCTCCAAGGATGCCAAGGGCGATCCCGAGAAGGTCGGCCAGAGCCGGCTGGCCGCGCTGGGCTTCCTGACGCTGGGGCCCCAGTTCGAGGGAAGCGTGAATGACATCGTCAACGACAGGATCGACGTGACGACGAAGGCCTTCCTCGGTCTCACCGTGACGTGCGCGCGCTGCCACGACCACAAGTTCGACCCCATCCCGACAAAGGACTACTACTCCCTCTACGGGGTCTTCGCGAACACCTTCGTTCCCAAGGAGTGGAAGGACGCCTTCGTGCATCCCGTGCCGAAGAGCCCCGAACTGGTCGCCTATCTCGGGCAGATAGACGCGCTCGACAAGCAGGAGAAGCAAGCCGAGGCGGATCTGCAAACGCTCAAGCTGGCGAGGCCCCGCGACATGGATCAGGAGACGAAAAAGACCAAGCGGCGGGAGCTGCTCATAAAGCAGGGCGAAATCGAAAAGCAGATCGGCGACCTCGAGGAGAGCCCCGCCGCGCCGCCGCGCGCGGAGATCATCGTCGACGCCGGCTATCTTCAGGACTATCCCGTCCTCCTTCGCGGCGAGGCGGCGAACAAGGGCCCGCTCGTGCCGCGCCGCTTCCTCGAGATCCTCTCCGGAAAGAAGCGTCCCGAATGGACCAAGGACGGCGGACGGCTCGAGCTCGCCCAGGCGATTGCGGATCCCAAGAATCCCCTGACCGCCCGGGTCCTGGTGAACCGCGTCTGGCAGCAGCACTTCGGCGTCGGATTCGTAAGCACCCCCGACGATCTCGGCAACCAGTCCGCTCCGCCCGCCTATCCCGAGCTGCTGGACTACCTTTCAAGCCGGTTCGTGGAACAGGGCTGGTCGATCAAGAAGCTGCAGCGCCTGATCGTCCTCAGCAGCGTCTATCAGGAAAGCAGCGCCGGAAACCCGAAGTACGTCGACACGGATCCGGACAACAAGCTCCTCTGGCGCTACAATCTGCACCGGCTCGATTTCGAGGAGATCCATGACGAGCTCCTGGCGATAGCGGGCACGCTCAACCTCGATTCCGTCGGCGGGCCGTCGATGTCGATCGGCAGCGCGGATTTTGTCACGCGGCGCGCGCTCTACACCTACATCGACCGCCGAAATCCCCCGGAATTGCTGACGCAATTCGACTTTCCGAATCCGAACGTCCCCTCGGGACGGCGATTCGCCACCACCGTCCCGCAGCAGTCGCTGTTCCTCATGAACAGCCCCCTGGTCATCGAAACCGCACGCAAGCTTGTGGAAAGGCCGGAGTTCCGGCAGCTCTCCTCGGACGAGGAGCGCGTGGCCTCGCTCTACCTTGCCGTCTACCAGCGCCCGCCGAGCGCCCAGGAGACGCGCCTCTGCCTCCACTATGTCGAATCGAATCCCGGCGGAATGAAGGCTCCTCCCCCTTCCGCGGCCTCGGCCGCCGCGGACCGTGCGGCCGAGCGGCAGGCCCAGCTCGCCACGCAGATTGCGCAGAACGGGGCCATGCGGAAAAACGCCCCCCAGGTGGAGGCGGGAGCCGCGGCCTTTCGCAGCCGGGCTCCGCTCGATGCGTGGACCAAGCTGGCCCACGCGCTCTTCCAGACCAACGAGGCGATCTTTGTGAACTGACGGTCCCGGGGAACCGTCAGTCCTTCTCGGGACGCCGGAACTCCTTGTGGTCGTCGCGCTCGAGTGCGCCGAGCTTCTTGAGATCCGTGGCGGCCGTGGCGTTGTCGCCGGCCTTGATATCGGCGGAGACCTTGTCCACCGCGGCGATGAAATCCTTCATCTTCGCCTGGAAATCGGAATTGAACTTGGCCAGGTCATCGCCCGAGAGATCGGAAGCCTTGGCAGGCGTCTCCTGCGCCGCCGCGACAGCGGCGTCGTGGATCGTTCCCAGGAGCTCCAGGGTGGAGTCATTCTTGGTCGAGTCCGCGATCTGGCTGCGCAGCTTTCGAAATGCCTTGCCGATCTTGCCCATGTCCTTGGCAAGCGGAGTTTTCTCGGGCTTGGCTGCGGCGGAAGCCGCGCCCGGTGCAGCCGGAGCCGGCTGGGCGTCCTGGGCGCGAACGAGGGTCGCGCCAATAATCAGGGGAAGGAGTGAGGCGAGGAGGCGGATTTTCATGAGTGAGTTGGGGAATGACGCAAGGAGGTGCAGAAAGTTGCTGAATCGCCCGGCAGGCAACCGAATTTTTGAAGTGAGCACAGTTTGGCAATGGAGGATCCTGCGGGGCTACGCTGCGCCAAGGCCCAGTCTGGTCGCCGCAGCCGGCCTTCCCCTCAAGGGGGTCGGCCCCGAGGCGACCAATGAGGCTTCGCTCATGCCCCTTCCGGATCCTCCATTGCCAAACTGTGCCTCCAGCAAATCATGAGCGCACGACACGAGCATGCTGTTTAAACGACGGCTCAGCAGATTTTTCAACAGCCTGCTAGAGCCGGTGGAGGTGAAACCCGCCGTCCACATCGAAGACCGCCCCGGTGGAGAACGGGAACCGGTCCTCAGCGATTGCGCGGACGGCCCGGCCGACATCGTCGGGCTTCCCCCAGCGGCGGATCGGGGTGATGCCGTCCTCCAGAATCAGCTTGTCGTATTTGGCCTTCACCCCGGCGGTCATGTCCGTGGCGACGATGCCCGGGCGGATCTCGTAGACGTTGATTCCGTCCTTGGCCAAACGTTCTGCGAAGAGCTTTGTCATCATCGCAAGCCCCGCCTTGACCATGCAGTAGTCGCCGCGGGTGACGGAAGCCGTGTAGGCGGAGATCGAACTGATGTTCACGATCCGGCCGCGGCTTCCCTCCGGATCAGCCTTCCGCTTCAGCATGTGCCTCGCGACGAGCTGCGTCAGAAAGAACGGGCCCTTGAGATTGATCGCGCAGAGCCGGTCAAAGCTTTCCTCCCCCGATTCCAGCAGGTCCGCCCGTTCCACGGGAGCGACGCCCGCATTGTTGACGAGGAGGTCGATCCCTCCGAAAGCCTTCACGGTATCCGCCACCAGGCGCTCCCGGTCGGCCGCAACGGCAATGTCGCCCTTGACGATGAGGCCGTCGCCCCCGGCCGCCCTGACCAGACGGAGCGTCTCCGCCGCGGCTTCCGCGTTGCTGGCGTAATTGATTGCGACCCGGCAGCGGGCGCGGGCGAGCTCGACGGCGATGCCCCTGCCGATTCCGCGCGAGGCGCCGGTGACAAGGGCGGTTTTTGCAACCATGGCGCCTGCAGCGAAGCCGACTCCTGCTTCCCCCGCCAGACAAAATCGGCTCCGGGACACGGCCCGAACGAAGGCCAAATCCCCTTGACCCACCCGCAGTCTGCCAGGCTCCATGGTGCGTGGCCTCGAGCGCTTCGTCCCGTCTCCCCTGGGTGGATCATCTGCGGACTTTCGTGATCGTGCTCGTCGTAAATATGCACGCGTGCGTCACGTACAGCCACGTCGGCAGCTGGTACTACATGAGCGAAAGCGAACCAACCCTCGCGGCAAAATTCCCCTTCATCCTGTGGCAGCTCCACCTCCAATCCTTCTTCATGGGACTGCTGTTCTTCATCGCGGGATATTTCGCGCAGGGCTCGCTCGGCCGCCGCGGCCCAGGGTCCTTCGTCGGGGAGCGCCTGTTCCGGCTGGGGCTGCCCACGCTGCTCTTCATGCTCGTGATTCACCCTTTCGTCCTTCTGGGGCTCAATCCCTGGCATGCCCATTTCGGTCCGGCCCCGCCCTGGTATGCCAAGTTCATCCGAACGGGCGGTTTTCTCAGCGCGAGCGGCCCGATGTGGTTTGCATTCGCCCTCCTTGTTTTCTGCCTGATCCTCGCCCTCTGGCAGGCGGTTCGGCCGTCCCGAGATTCCGCTCTGGAAACGAATGAGCCACCCTCAGCGAGCGCCCCGTCCTTAAGCGCGCTCCTGCTCTTTGCATCGGGCATTGGGGTTGCGACGTTTGCCGTCCGGCTCAGCCAGCCTTTGGGCTCCAGCGTCCTCAACATGCAGCTGTGCTATTTCCCTCAGTATGTCGCGTTCTTCGCCGCGGGCGTGATCGCGGGGCGCCGCGGCTGGCTCCTTGCGCTCGCCGCATCCCCCCAGGCGCGCCGGGCGGGCTGGATCGCCCTGCTCGCTGGTCCCGTGGCGCTGTATGCCCTGTTGTACGCCGGCTATAAGGCGGGTGATCTCTCGGCCTTTCGCGGCGGCTGGCATTGGCAGGCCTTCGGACTCGCCGCGTGGGAGCAATTCGAGGGCGTCGGGCTCTCCCTTGGAATGCTTGCATTGTTCTCCCGCTGCATGAATCGCGAGACTGCCGTCCTCCGCTGGCTTTCCGACCGCGCCTTTGGAGTCTACGTGCTCCATACGCCCGTGCTGGTTGCTCTCACCATGGCATACCGCTCCCTACCACAAAATCCGGTCCTGCTCGCCTCGCTGCTCACAGCAAGCGGTCTGGCGGCGACCTACGTCCTCGCCGCCGCCGCCCACAGGACCCCTGGGCTGCGCGCGATTCTCTGAGCCCTTCACGGTGTCCTGCGAACCCCGTGGGACAAACGCTGTCTATTCCAAGCAATGAAACTCCTCATCGCCTTTGTGCTTGGCGCAATCGTGGGCGCCTATTCGCTGCGCGTCTACGACCGCCGGTCTGAAGTCCCGCCGGAAACCTCCAATCCGCCGGTGGGCGATACTGCGCGGGACGCCGCCGTCGGGATGAAGGACGCCGTGGCGGAGAAGCTGGCCTCCTGGCATCTCACAGGCGACGACATCAAGGCCGACCTCGCCAGTTCGGGACAGGTTGTCCGCAGCAAGGCCCAGGTCGCAGGGGATCGGATTGTCGACGCCAGGATCGTGACCGTCATCAAGGCCAAGTTTGTCCTCGACCGGAACCTGTCGGCCCGCGACATCAGCGTCGAGTCCCGCGATGGGGTCGTGAAGCTCGGGGGCACCGTTCCCTCCCCCGCCCTCCTGGGGCATGCCGTCATGCTTGCCCTCGATACCGACGGGGTCGTCCGTGTTGTTTCCGAGATCGGCCTGAAGCCCTGACCGTCCGGCGGAAAGCCGCAGCGGGGCGCCATTGCGCCTTGAAATGCGCCCTGTGGCCGCTAGACTGGATGGCATGAAGCCGATTACCCCCGTTCTTCTGATGGCGCTTCTTGCGCCGCTCGCCGCCCTGACCTCGTCCGCGCGCGCCGACGATTCGAACGCGGTCATCGTGCGCGCCGTGGCATCGCGCGGCTACGTGCGCCCGGCGGCCGCTCCCAAGCCGGCGAAGGCGGAAACCTACCTCTTCTTCCAGGGTCCGTTCCACGAGGGATCGACCGGCGACCCGTCGCTCCATGCCGTCAAGTTCCTGGACATCGCGAAGGCGCTCGCGCCGGGCCTCGCGAGGGAAGGCTACTTTCCCACGCGGGACACCCAGCGCGCCGGGCTCCTGATCGTCATCGAATGGGGCGCCACCATCGGGCAGTACAATCCGAACCGCCTGCAGGAGGAGGACCTCCTCAACCGATCGATCGCCGACTACCATCTCGCCGCGGACAACAATCCGGCACAAAACGTGTTTCTCACCGCGAACGAGAACGACATCATCTCAAACGACCAGGTTTCCCGGCTGGAGGAAGTTTCCGCGGATTGGTCGATGATGGGCACGGCCAAGCTCCTCGGCCTGAAGGGGCAGTTCGAGCACGCCCAGAAGCTCCGATTCGCCTCCAGCGGAAAAAGCGACGCGGAGGTGGCCCTCGATGCGGAATTGAAGGAGGACCGCTACTTCATCATCCTGAAGGCCTACGATTACCAGACGGTCAGAAAGGGCGGAAATCCGAGGATGGTGTGGTCGGTCCGGATAAACACCTCCGCGACCGGGACGCCCTTCAGCACGGCGCTTGCGTCGATGAGCACCGCGGCCGCCGGAAGCTTCGGAACAGGCTCCTTCGCCTTCCACAAGAAGGACCACAAGGAAAAGAGCTAGCTCGGGAGCGTGCGCGTCCTCGTCGCGTTCGACAAGTTCAAGGACTCCCTCAGCGCCAGCGAGGCGTGCGAACTCGCCGCGAGCGCGATCCGCGAAGGGCATCCGGACTGGCAGCTCGATCTGTGCCCGCTCGCGGACGGAGGGGAGGGTTTCGCCGACATCCTGACCCGCTCCGCCGGAGGTCGGACACACATAACGCAGGTTGCCGGACCCCGGGGCGGGCTCGTGAAAGCGGCTATCGGCCTTGTGAGCGCGAACCGGGTGCCTGCCGCCGCGCGGGTGCGCCTTCAGCTCGACGGAGGGCCGGCGGATGCGAGACCGATCGCCATCGTCGAAATGGCATCGGCGAGCGGCCTCGCCCTCCTGGCGCCCGATTTGCGGGATCCGTGGCAGACCACCTCCCTCGGGACGGGGCAGCTCATATGCGCGGCCGCGGAATCCGGCGCCGGCCTTGTCATCCTCGGAGTCGGCGGAAGCGCGACGCACGACCTCGGTCTCGGGGCATTGAACGCGCTTGGCCTGGATTTTTTCGCGGCGGACGGCCGGAGGCTGCAGCCGCCCGTGCCCGCGCTCTGGCCGGACCTGGTCCGGATCGCGGGCCGCGTGACGCCATCGATCCCGCCGATCCGAATAGCCTGCGACGTGGACAATCCCCTCCTCGGGGCGCGGGGCGCGGCCGCCGTCTTCGGGCCCCAGAAAGGGCTCGCCGATGCGGATTACGACCGGCTCGAGGGCGAAAGCTCGCGCATCGCCCGGCTGCTCTGCGAGCACTGCGGGCGGGACGGCGATCTCGCCTCCACGGCGGGAGCGGGCGCAGCCGGCGGAACCTCATTCGGGCTGATGGCGGCCGCCGGCGCGCGGCTCCTGCCAGGCTCCGCCCTGGTCGCGGACTGGCTGGATCTCGAGGCACGGCTCGCAGCCGCGGACATCGTTCTCACCGGCGAGGGCTCCTTTGACGAGAGTTCCCGGGGCGGGAAGGGTCCGGGTGCCCTGGTGGAACGCGCCCGCGTGCTCGGCAAGCCCGCGCATGTCTTCGCGGGGCGCATCGCGGCGCCGGATACGGGACCCGCGGTGACGCTCCACGCGATCACGGCGGCCGGCGTTCCACTCCCCAAGGCGCTGCGCCAGGCGGGAACGAACCTCTCCGCATCCGTGCGGGCCGCCTTCGCCGGCTAACGGGCCGGGCCCCAGCGGCGCGTGAACGGGTAGTAGATGAAAAGCGGGCGGCCGACGACATCCGCGGCCGGCACGAAGCCCCAGACGCGCCCGTCCGAGCTGTTGCTCGAGTTGTCCCCCATGGCGAAGTAGGATCTCGCGGGAACCGTGAGCGTCTGGCCGGGGAAGAGATGCGTGCCCCCGATGATTTCATTTCCAAAGGTGTAGCCGGTGTACGGGGGCACCCGCCCGCCATTGAGCCTGAAGGCTTCCGCGCCGGCGATCGGCCTTCCGTTCCGGTAGAGTTCCGGCTTCCTCACCTCCATGACGTCGCCCGGCACCCCGACCAGGCGCTTGATGAAGTAGTCGTCCTTCCCGATCTCGGGGATGTTTCCCGTGCGGAAGACGAACCCCTGCCCCACCTTCGGCCGGAAGAAGTGGTACGTCATCCGATCGACGAAAAGCTGGTCGCCGGTCATGATGTCGAAGCGGAGCAACGTGTCGCCCGCGCTCACGGCGCGGCCGAGGGGTACGTTGACCACGCGGGTGTAGCCGTTGGAGTCCTCATTGAATTTGATAAGGGAAGCCTCAAGCGGGCCGGCTTTCGCCAGCTCCTCGAGGTGCCTGTAGTACCCCGTGGTGTCGCCAAAGAACGTCTGCATGACGACCTTGTCGAAATCGTCAAAATCCTCGGGCACCTGGACGGACACGGGCGCGCCGTCCACGCTGAACGTGTACTCGTGCACGGTCGCCGGAATGATGAGCCATTTCCGGCCCGTCTTGACCGTATACGCCATCAACGGGGTCGGGTTGTTTCCGTCCAGGAAGTATTGGGCCGAGACCTGGCCCGAGCGCGGCGCGATCGCCTCCCGCCGCTGGGCCCCGAATGCGGCGAGGCGCAGGAGCCGCGCGCCCAGGCCGGGGGCCGCCGTCCCCGGCGGGAAGTTCTCGGCGGTCATTCCATAGTAGGTCGGCCACATCGAGTTCGTCGGGATCTTGAAGGGCTGAACGAAATACGTGCGGATCCCAAGGATGACGATCGCTGCGACAAGGAAGAAATCCACGTTCTCGGCCAGCGAGCTCTTCGGATAGATCGCGCCGCCGCAGCGGCGGAGGACGTCCTCGAGCCCCTCGATCGCGAGCCGCAGCCGTCCCGCGTCGGCCGCCTCCCTCAAGCTCCGGCGCAGGTTTTCCTCGCAGGCGCCGAGGTCGGCGAGCTCCGCCGGGCTCATGCAGTCCTGCCGGTAGCACCGGACCTTCCTCGCGAGCTCGAGCCAGTTGTCCGCGGCGCGGCGCATCGAGCCGTCGCGCGAGAAAAGCCGGGTGAACAGCGACCAGCCCCACCCCTGTTTTCCCTCCGGATCCGAGAAAGAGCCCATTTTTTTGTCAGTTGTTTTTCAGCACTTGGATAAAGGCATCGGCTGGTATGGACACTTTCCCAAACTGTTTCATCTTCTTTTTTCCCTCTTTCTGCTTTTCAAGCAACTTTCTCTTGCGGCTGATGTCGCCGCCGTAGCACTTCGAGGTGACGTCCTTGCGCATGGCCTTGACGTTGTCCCGCGCGATGATCTTTCCACCGATGGCGGCCTGGACGGCGATCGTGAACATCTGGGGCGGGATGATCTCGGCCAGCTTCTCGCAGAGCTCGCGGCCGCGCTGCTCGGCTTTGTCCTGGTGCACGATCGTCGCGAAGGCGTCGACCGGGTCCCCGTTGACGAGGATCTCCATCTTCACCAAGTCCGCGACCCGGTAGTCGCCGAGTTCGTAGTCCATCGAACCGTAGCCGTGGGTAAGGCTCTTCAGCCGGTCGTTGAAATCGACCAGGATCTCGTTCAGCGGCAGGCAGCAGGTGAGCATGACCCGGGTGGCATCGAGCGTGTCGGTGTGGTCCAGGGTCCCGCGTTTCTCCATCACAAGCGCGAGCATGTCGCCCATCGAGTCGTTGGGGATGTGGATCTGCGCGATGATCGTCGGCTCGCGGATCTCGGTGATCGTGCCCGGGTCCGGCAGGTTGACGGGATTGTCGACCTCGATGAGGGCGCCGCCGTGCTTCAGCACGCGGTAGATGACGCTGGGATAGGTCGATATGATGTCGACGTCGTGTTCCCGGCGGATCCGCTCCTGGATGATCTCCATGTGCAGGAGGCCGAGGAAGCCGCAGCGGAAGCCGAAGCCGAGCGCGACCGAGGTCTCCTGCGAATACACGAAGGCGGCGTCGTTCAGCTGCAGGCGCCCGAGGGCGGCCTTGAGCTTCTCGTAGTCGGAGGCCTCGATCGGATAGAGGCCGCAAAACACCATCGGGCGGACCTCCTTGTAGCCCGGCAGCATCTCCGTCGCGGGGCGGGAGGACAGCGTGATCGTGTCACCGGTCTTCACCTCCGAGGGGTCCTTGATGCTGGAGACGACATAACCGACGTCGCCCGCCCCCAGGGAGGCGATCTTCTCCATCTTCGGCCGGAAGACGCCGACCTCCTTCACCTCCGCCTTCTGGCCCGTGCTCATCAGCATCATCATGTCCCCGGCCTTGATCGTGCCGGAGAAAACGCGCGCGTAGGCAATGACGCCTCGGTAGGTGTCGTAGAGCGAATCGAAGACGAGGGCGCGCGTGTGCGGATACTCCGTCCAACGCGGCGGCGGTACGCGGGCCACAACCGCCTCGAGGATGTCCTCGATGCCGATGCCGGCCTTGCCGCTGGCGAGGATCGCCTCCTCGGCGGGGATCGTGAGGATGTCCTCCAATTGCTTCAGGCAGAGCTCGAGGTTGGCGCTCGGCAGGTCGATCTTGTTGATGACGGGGATAACCTTGAGCTTCTGGCCGAAGGCGAGATGCGCGTTGGCCACCGTCTGGGCCTCGACGCCCTGCGCCGCATCGATCAGCAGGACCGCGCCCTCGCAGGCGGCGAGGCTGCGCGAGACCTCATAGGAGAAGTCCACGTGCCCCGGCGTATCCATGAGGTTCAGCTTGTAGACCTTTCCGTCCTTCGCCGGGTAGGTCATGGTCACCGGGTGGGACTTGATGGTGATGCCGCGCTCCCGCTCGAGGTCCATCGAGTCCAGATGCTGGTCGGTCATGACCCGATGGGAGATCGTATTGGTCGTCTCAAGGATCCTGTCGGAGAGCGTGGTCTTCCCGTGATCGACATGCGCGATGATGCAGAAATTGCGGGTGAGCGGCGCGGACACGGTGGTGATTTCTCGCGGGCTCAGGCGGAGGCCAGGTCCGCGAATTCGGCGAAGGATTTGACCGGCCAGCTCTTGTCCGTTCGGCGGACGAGCCCGGCGAGGATGCCGCCGGGGCCCAGCTCCCAGAACTCGGTCGCTCCGGCCGCCTTCGCGCCGCGGAGGCAATCCTCCCAGAGGACGGAGGAGACCAGTTGCTGGACAAGCGCGGCCTTGATGGCCGCCGGGTCCGAAATGGCGCGTCCGGTCGTGTTTGTGAAGACGGCGAAGCGCGGCGGCGCGAAGGAAATTCCCTCGAGGTATGCCGAGAAGGCGGCCCGCGCGGGCTCCATCAGGCGGCTGTGATAGGCGCCCGCCACATTGAGGGGCAGCACCTTTTTCATGCCGCGGAGTTTCGCCGCGGCCACGGCGGCATCGATGCGGGACTTTTCGCCCGAGATGATGATCTGCCCCGGAGCGTTGAAATTGGCGGCCTCGACCCCGAACTCGCCGCAAAACTCGGCAACCTTGGCGCGATCCTCGCCCACCACGGCGGCCATCCCGCCCACGGTCTCCTCACAGGCCCGCTGCATGAGCCGTCCGCGCTCGGCGACAATCCGGAGGCCCGTGGCGAAGTCGAAGACACCGGCGGACGCATAGGCGGTCAGCTCCCCCAGGCTGAGCCCAAGGGCGAAAGCCGGCTCGAAGGCCCCGCGGGCCTCCCGGATCGCGGCCAGCAGGGCCAGGCCATGCACGAAAAGCGCGGGCTGGCAGACCCGGGTCTGCGTCAGTTCGGCCTCCGGGCCCTCAAAACTCACCTTCTGCAGGTCCCAGCCGAGCACGCGGCTCGCCTCCTCGTACAGGCCGCGCGCAGCCGGCGAGCCGGCGTGGAGGGACGCCCCCATGCCCACCTTCTGCGCGCCCTGACCTGCGAACAAGAGTGCGAGTGCCATCGGAAAAGCGGGATTCGAATGCGAAAAGCGGAAACGGTTGAAAATGAATGCGGAAACGGAAAATGCCGTGAACCGAACAAAAAATCGGGCCCCCACGCTAAATCCAAGCCCTAAAAAAAACGCCCCCAGCATTGCCACTGCGGATTAAGTTATATCAGTCTGGTGCGCTAATCACTTCTACCTTTCCGGCCGCCGCCGCTTTTCGCCCTCCGCTCCCCTACATTTCACGATGAAGCCCCGCCCCCTCACCGGCACGTTCACCGCCATGGTCACGCCGTTTCGGCGCGGCGAGGTCGCCTATGACGAGCTGCGGACGTTTGTCGAATTCCAGATCCGGGGTGGAATCGACGGCCTCGTCCCGATGGGCACGACCGGCGAGTCGCCGACCGTTTCCCACGCCGAGCACCTGGATGTCGTCCGCGCGGTCGTGGCGGCCGCGCGCGGGCGCGTCCCCGTCGTTGCCGGAACCGGCTCGAATTCGACCCACGAGGCGGTCGAGCTAACCCGGCTCTCCCACGAGGCGGGCGCGGACGCGATGCTGGTCGTCACCCCCTACTACAACAAGCCGAGCCAGGAGGGGCTATTCCGCCACTTCAGCGCCGTCGCCGACGCGACCGACCGGCCGATCATACTCTACTCCATCCCCAGCCGCTGCGTCATCGAGATCGGCGTCCCGCTCGTCGAGCGGCTGCGCGCGCGCTATCCGCACGTCGCATGGATCAAGGAATCGGGGGGCAGCGTCGATCGCGTGGACCAGCTGAAGCAAGCCCTTGGCCGGGACATAACCGTTCTCTGCGGCGACGACTCCCTCACCCTGCCCTTCATCTCGGTCGGCGCCGAGGGCGTCATCAGCGTGGCCTCGAACCTCTGCGTCCGGGAAGTCAGCCGCATGGTCCGCTCCGCGCTCGCGGGGGATCACGCCGCGGCGCTCAGACTGCACCGCAGGCTCTACCCGTTCTTCAAGGCTATCTTCACGGAGCCCAGCCCGGCGCCCATCAAGGCTGCCCTCGCCCGCGCAGGAATCATTTCCTCCGCCGAAGTCCGGCCCCCGTTGTGCGAAATGAGCCCCGCCGGGCGCGCCATCCTCGCCAAGGCCCTCGCCCACCTGCGGTAATCCGATCCGCCTTCCGCTTTCTCCCTTCGCACTCCTTTTCCGCTTTCCGCATTCCGCTTTCCGCTTTCTTTCTTCGCATCCCTTTTCCGATTTCCGCTTTCCGCTTTCCGCTTTTCCCCCCATGCCCCTCACCATCCTCCTCAACGGCTCAAAGGGGCGCATGGGGCAGGCGATCGCCGCCGCCGCGCCCGAGGCCGGGGTCGCAATCGGCGCCGCGATCGACGTCGGTGAGAATCCTTCCGCCGTGTCGGGGCCCTGGGACGTCATCGTCGATTTCAGCTCCCCAAGGGCCACTCGGTCCCTCCTGGAATTCGCGGTGTCCCGCGGGACGCCGATCGTCATCGGCACGACGGGGCACGATGCTGCGGAAAAGTCCTCCCTTCTCGCGCTGGCCGGGAGCGTTCCCTGCGTCTGGGCCGGTAATTTTTCGGTCGGCGTGAATCTCCTTTTCGCCCTCGTTCGGCGCGCGGCTCGGACGCTCGGCCCCGATTTCGACGCCGAGGTCGTCGAGATGCACCACCGTTTCAAGAAGGACGCTCCGAGCGGCACGGCCGACCGCCTCCTTGAGATCATCCTCGAGGAGCGAAAGCTGGGCGCGGAGGCCCTGCGGCACGGTCGCCAGGGCATCACCGGCGAGCGGTCGCAATCGGAGGTGGGAGTCCATGCCCTGCGGGGCGGCGACGTCGTGGGCGACCACACCGTCATATTTGCCGCCCTCGGCGAACGCGTGGAGCTGGCCCACAAGGCGAGCGACCGGGCCATCTTCGCGCGCGGCGCGCTGCGCGCCGCCCAGTGGTTGGCCGGGAGGAAGCCGGGCGTCTATGACATGCAGGACGTCCTCGGCTTGAAGTGATCACCTCGATCCAGGGCACGCTTTCCTCGGCAGGCCCGCTGCAGGCTGTGGTCGAGTTGAACGGCATCGGCTACGAGGTGAACGTGCCGGTCACGACAGCCGAGCGGCTCCCTCCCGCAGGTTCGTCGGTCAGGCTGCACACGCTCGTCGTTTACCGGGAGGACTCCCAAACCCTCTACGGTTTCACTACCGCGGCGGAGCGTGATTTCTTTCGCCTGATGATCGAGAATGTCACCGGCATCGGGCCCAAGGTGGGCCTGAGCATCCTGAGCCGCCTTTCGCTGCCGCTCCTTGAAAGCGCGATCCGGACAGGCGACGTCGCAACGCTTGCCCAATGCCAGGGAATCGGCCGCAAGACGGCCGAACGCCTGGTCGTCGAGCTGAGGGCGCGGCTCGGCGCGCCCGGGGGCCCGCTCACCCCTGCGGAGGCGGCCGCATATTCCGGCGGGGAGGCAAGTCCCCATCGCGACGCCGTGGCCGCCCTGATGGCGCTCGGCTACAAGGCGGCTTCCGCTGACGAGGGGGTTCGCCGAGCCGCGCTCGCGCTCGGTCCGGCAGCGGCGACCGAGGCCCTCGTCAAGAAGGCGCTTGCCGGCTAACGCTGGAACTGAAAGGCGGCCTTCTCGGCCTGAACGCCCGAATCGGGCCGTTCGACCTCGAGCCGCGTCGCAAGACGCAGCTCGGGCTTCGTGTCCAGAAGGAGCGTGCCGGCCGACAGGCGGTCGATCGGCGCCAGGTTGACCTCCTGCATCCAGGCAAACTGGCTGCCCTTGTCCGCGGCAGGAAACAGGGGTCCGGCGGCCGCGGTATCCGGATCCTTTGCGAGGCCGCGGGCCACAAAGACGGGCTTGAAATCGCCTGTGGCGGGAGCGGCCGGAACGGGGCTCTGCGCCAGTCCCGCCCCCTGCGGAACGGACTCGGGGCGGGCGGTATGCAGGCGGCCGGAAATCACGATTGCGGCGCAGGCGGCGGCGAGCACGCCCGAGGCCCACAGGGCCGAGCTTGCGCGCCGCGCAGGGCGCGGGGAGAAGGCGGCCGGCTCGGCGGGAGCCGCGTCGCCGAACTGGCTGGTCAGGACGACGCAGGCCTTCTGCATGCGACAGTATTCGCGGTAGACCTCGCGCCGCGCAGGATCGCGGGCGACCTCGGCCTCGAGCAGGGCCGCGTCCGCGGGGCTGATCTCGTGGTCGAGATAGAGGTTCAACAGCTCGATGAATTTAGAGTCATTCATTTGAAGTCTTCCCCGAGTTTTGACCTGAGCGCCTCGCGCGCGCGCGCGATCCGGCTTTTGACCGTGCCCACGGAAATGCCAAGGATGCCGGCTATCTCCTCGTAGGAGTGGTTCTTCACGTTGCGAAGGATGAGGATTTCGCGGTGCTTCGGGTTCAGCCTCTCCATGCCGACCCCGATTCGCGAGACGAATTCCTGGGTCACGGTGATGTCGTCCGGGGTCTCGACCTGGGCGGGGATGATCTCCGCGAGGGTGATGTCGCTGTCGGGGCCGATGGGCATGTCTATGGAGACCGACTGGTCTCTCTTCCGGCGCCACCAGTACCAGTACCGGTTGCGGGCCAGGTTCGTCGCAATCTGGTAGAGCCAGGTCGAAAACGCCGAGTCGCCCCGGAAGTTGGCAAGCCCCCGGTGGGCGCGTATGAAGGCGTCCTGGGTCACCTCCTCAGCATCCTGGGGATTTCGGAGGAGCTGGTTGACCATCGAGTAGATGCGCACCCAGTAGCGCGTGACCATCTCGTCAAATGCGGCGGCATCCCCGCTTTTGAACCGGTCGACGAGCAGGCGATCGAGCGCAACCTCTTGGGCTTTCATGGACATGCGTTCTGCCTCCGTCTGATGGCTGTACTGCTGGATTGTTCCCACTATTTTAAGGGATATGCGGGGGGCGGTCGGCGGTCAACGCCTCCGGAACCGGAGGAAAAAATTCTTGCAAATACCTGGGCGCCAATTCCATTTATACCCCTTCCCTTGGACTGAAGGGTTGGTAGCTCAATGGTAGAGCAGCGTCCTTTTAAGTCGTTGGTTCTGGGTTCGAATCCCAGCCAACCCACCAGCCGCGGAGTGCCCCAATGAAGCGCCTTGTTCTCATCGAAGATCAGACTGCAATCCGCGAGATGCTGGCTGAGATCATTCGATTGGACAACAACTTCCAACTCGTGGGCGAGTCGGGAGACGGGCAGGCGGCGCTCCAGCTCTGCCTCGAGGTCAAGCCTGACATCGCGGTTCTCGATGCAAAGCTTCCCGGCCTGAACGGGGTGGATCTCCTCCGAAAGCTGGGCAAGCGCCTGCCGGGCCTGAGGGTCCTGGCGTTTTCAGGGTACGAGAACCCGGTCCTTGTGCGCGAGATGATCGAGGCCGGCGCCCACGGCTTTGTCGAGAAGACGGCGGGGCTGCTCGAATTCAAGAAGGGCCTGGAAATGGTCGCCGCCGGCGGCACCTATTTCGGGCCTGCGGTCGCAGCCCTCCTCCGCGACGTGGTCACCCAGCCCGGCTCGCGCAGCTCGCCCGACTTCCTCACGGACCGCGAGCGAGAGATCCTCAAGCTGGTCGTCGAAAGCCACAGCAGCAAGGACGTCGCGGCCAAGCTCGGCATCAGCATGAAGACGGTGGACAACCATCGCTCGAACCTGATGCGCAAGCTCAACCTGCACGACGTGGCCAGCCTCACCCGCTACGCGATCGGCACCGGCCTCATCGTCCCGAAGAATGCCCAGTGATGCGGACGATTTTGCGGCTTGCGTGCGCCACGCCCGCTCCCTAACCAATTTCTGACCTTACGCCCTTCCTATATTCCATGAAATCCGCTCTGAAGCCATTCTCCCTCATTGTCGCCGCCCTGGCGCTATTCGCCGGCTGCGCCAAGAAGCCCATGCGCCCCGATCCCAGCGCAACGCTCATCGGGCCGCAGGGCGGCGCGGGCGGGCTCAATCCGACGGATGTGCCGACGACCGCGGACGCCAATTCCGGCCTTCAGCAGCGCGGCGATTTCGACGCAAACGGCCAGCTGCGCGGTGTGCTCGAGTCGGTCTATTTCGATCTCGACAAGTCCGCCATCAAGCAAGGCGAGCGCGCGAAACTTCAGGCCGCCAAGGACTATCTCGCCAAGAACGCGCAGAACCGCCTGCTCCTCGAAGGGCACTGCGACTGGCGCGGAACGGCCGAGTACAATCTGGGGCTCGGCGACCGCCGCGCCAACGAAGCCAAGAAATACCTTCTGAGCCTGGGCGTCGGGGCGGACAAGATTGAGACCCTCTCAAAGGGCCTCGAGGACGCCAAGAAGGGCGGCACGGACGAGGCCACGCTGCAGAAGGACCGCCGGGTCGACCTGGTCGTCCTGAAGCAGTAACGGTCAGCCGGCGGCGACGGCGGCGAGGATCTTTGCGATCGTCTCGCTGCCTTTTTTCATCACGTCGAGATTGAAGCTCTCGTTCGGGGCGTGGAGATTGTCCTCGGGGAGGAACAATCCGAACATCACCGAATCGAGCCCTGTCACCCGCTTGATGTCAGCAATGATCGGGACGCTGCCGCCTTCCCGCAGGTAGAGGGGCGGGCGGCCCCAGACGTCCGTGACCGCGGCATCCGCGGCGCGAAAGGCGCGCGCAAGGACGGGCGACTGGCCGGGAGGCGTGTTCGGACGGCCGGGCGGGACGACAACATAGGGGTCGCCCTGGTGCTGGTCGGTGAATTCGAGCCTGACGCCCCGCGGCGCGCGCGAGCGGATCGCGTCGATCACGAGCTTTTTGATCGCCTCGGGCCGCTGGTTCGGAACGAGCCGGCAGCTGATCTTGGCGAAAGCGCGGCTCGGGATGACGGTCTTCGTTCCCTCGCCCTGGTAGCCGCCGCCGATCCCGTTGAATTCGAGCGTGGGCTGGAAGCGGATCGCCTCGAACGGCGAATAGCCGGGCGGCGTGTAGAAGGCGTCGATCCCGAGGAACTCCGCGTAGGCGCCGGCGTCGGCGCCAAGCTTCCCCAGTTCGGCTCGCTCCCAGGGCTCGACGTCGCGCACATCGTCGTAGAAACCGGGCACGTTCACCCGGCCGTCCGGCGTGTGGAGCGTGGCGCAAATCTCGGCGAGCGCCTGGATCGGGTTCCGCAGGACCCCTCCGTGCAGACCCGAGTGCAGGTCGCCTTTTGGTCCGATGACGCCGACATCGAAAAGGGCGAGCCCCCGAAGGCCGCAGGTGATGACAACCTGCCTGTCGTTCGGCAGGGCGGTGTCTGAAAGAAAGACGAAGTCGGCCTCCCGCAGGCGGTCCCGGTACTTTTCCAGGAAGCCGGGGAAGCTCGGGCTGCCCATCTCCTCCTCCCCCTCGATGAGAAAGGTGACGCGCAGCGGAAGCCGCGGATTTCCTTCAAAGAGGCTCGCCACTGCCGCGATGTTCGCAAGCAAGGGCCCCTTGTTGTCGGCCGCTCCGCGGCCGTAGATGCGGTTCCCGCGGATCTGAGGGTCGAAGGGAGGTGTCTGCCATAAGCCGAGCGGATCGGCAGGCTGCACGTCGTAGTGCCCGTAGATGACGACATGCGGCCATCCGGGTTCTCCCCCCCGCTGCGCCCAGATGATCGGGTGCAGGCCCGTCGGAACGGCCTCGACGGAAAACCCCATGCCCTTGAGAAGCCCGGCCACGAACTCCCGGGCTCCGCGCATGCCCTCCCCGGACCTGGGATCGGTGGATACGCTCGGATAGCGGATGAACTCCTTAAGCTTCTCGACCGGATCGAACATGGCGGAATAAAAGGCGGAAAACGGAAGGCGGAAAGCGAAAATACCCTCCGGATTCCGAGATGCAGACTTCTCTAATGGCGGAAGTGGCGGACGCCCGTGAAAACCATCGTCATTCCGCGCTCGTCGGCAGCCTTTATGACCTCGGCGTCCCGCATGGCCCCGCCGGGCTGGATGGCCGCCGTCGATCCCGCCTCGGCCGCGGCGACCAATCCGTCCGGGAACGGGAAGAGCGCCTCGCTGGCCACAGCCGACCCCCGCAGGTCAAGACCCGCCTCGGATGCCTTCCATACGGCAACTTTCGAGCTGTCCACCCGGGCCATCTGGCCCGCGCCGACGCCAAGCGTCTGCTCGCCGCGCGCATAGACAATCGCGTTCGATTTGACGTGCCTGCAGACCTTCCAGGCAAAGAGCATCCCCTCCCACTCCTCAGGAGTCGGCGCGCGCCGCGTCACGACCTTGAAATCGGACGAGCGCTCCAGGCCCCGGTCCGGATCCTGCACCAGGACGCCGCCCGTCACCGAGCGGATTTCGAGGAGCGCATCCGAGCTCGCCGCAGCGCCGGTCCCGGCGCCTCCGGCCGCGGCGATCATCAGGCGAAGGTTCTTCTTCTTGCCGAGGATGCCGAGCGCCTCCTCGCTGAAACGGGGGGCGATGATCACCTCAGTGAAGATTTCCGCGATGGCCCGGGCCACATCGCCCTCGAGCGTCCGGTTGACCACGATGATGCCGCCGAAAGGAGCCTGCCTGTCCGTCGCATAGGCCCGCTCCCACGCAGCCAGCAGATCCGCTGCGCTCGCCACCCCGCACGGATTGGTGTGCTTCAGGATCGCCACCGTCGGCTTTTCGAAATCCCCGATCAGCCGGCTCGCCGCAGTGATATCGAGGATGTTGTTGTAGCTGAGCTCCTTTCCCTGGAGCTGTTGAAAGTGTTCGTTGAAGCGGCCGTAGAGGGCGGCCCGCTGATGGGGATTCTCGCCGTAGCGGAGTTCCTGCGCCTTGTCCCAGGATAGGGAGAGGACCGCGGGAAAGCCGGATATCGCTCCGAGGTCGGGCGCCTCGGCCTGGCTTTCAAGGTAGCGAGAGATGGCCGCGTCATAGGCGGCCGTGCGCTGGAAGACCTTGAGGGCAAGCCGGCGCCGAAGGGCCGCCAGCGGTTCCGCGTCCGCTTTCCGCTTTCCGCTTTCCGCTTTCTCGGAATCCATCGTCTCGAGCACGCGCGCATAGTCGGCAGGGTCGCAGACGACGGTCACGCTCTCGTGGTTCTTTGCGGCGCTTCGCAGCATGGACGGGCCTCCGATGTCGATGTTCTCGATCGCCTCCTCGCGGCCGACGCCCGGCTTCGCGACCGTCTCCTCGAAAGGATAGAGGTTAACGACCACAAGGTCGATGAGCTCGATCCCGTTCGCCTCGGCCTGCGCCAGGTGGGAAGGCTGGTCCCTTCGGCACAGGAGGCCTCCGTGGATCTTCGGATGCAGGGTCTTCACCCTGCCGTCCATGATTTCCGGAAAGCCGGTGTGCTGGCTCACTTCCGTCACGGGGAGGCCCTTCTCGGCGAGCAGCTTGGCGGTCCCGCCGGTCGAAAGGAGCGTGTAGCCGTGCTTGCGGACAAGGGCGGCGGCGAATTCGGCCAGGCCGCGCTTGTCGCTGACGGAAAGAAGGGCGAATTTTGGCACAGGAAGGAGCTAAGGCGGAAAGCGGAAAGCGGAAAGCGGAAACTCCGGAAAACGCCAGGTTTCAATCCAGAAGCAACCGTTTCCGCTTTCCGCCTTCCGATTTCCGGTTTTTCCGTCCGCTTTCCGCTTTCCGCTTTGCGATTTCCGATCTTTCCGTCCGCTTTCCGCTTTCCGATTTCCGCTTTCCAACTTACGGTCTTTCAGCCCGCCTTCCGATTTCCGCTTTCCGCTTTCCGATTTGCCCTTCCCCGTGTCCTGCAGCTCAGAAGAATTGCCCGGCCTCACGGCCCGCCTCGACCGGCTCTGCTACCACCACGGTGGCACAAGCCTCCCGCCACAGACTCCCCACGCGTTCGTCTATTTCATAACGATCCAAAACGGCTCCGAGCGCACGGTCACGCTTCTCGGGCGCAAATGGGTGATCGAGCACGCGGACGGGACCCAGCTCGTCATCGAGGGCGACAAGATCGTGGGCGAGACGCCCCGGCTCGCGTCCGGGGAACAGTTTTCCTACAACAGCCGCCACATCGCAGGCTGCGACGCCCGCGCGCGGGGCAGCTTCCACGGCGTGGACGAACACGGGCGGAAGGTGCACGTCATCCTGCCGCCCTTCGACCTGACCATTCCCCGCTCCTAGCCTCAGGTTTCCGCTTTCCGATTTCCGCTTTTTCCTCTGCGCGGGCCTCCGCTTTCCGATTTCCGCTTTCCGATTTCCGCTTTTTCTTCCGCTCGCCCCCAGATGAGCCGAAACGAGGACGCGAATTCTTCCGGCCTTTCAGCGATCCGGCGCGTGATCTCGGCCGGCGGGAACCACTCCCCGCGCTCGATCTCGGAGGGCGCCAGCACAAAGGGGCCCTCATTCCGCAGCCGGTAGACCCAGACGAACTCCCATCCCGTCTCCGCGCGGGCCTCGATTCGAAACCAGCGCGGCGGCGGAGACGGGACCGTGAGCCCGAGCTCCTCGCCGAGCTCCCGGACGGCCGAGAAATCGTAGTCCTCGCCGGCATCCACGTGGCCCGAGCACGATGAATCCCAGCAGCCGGGCGCCGTGTCCTTGCCAAGGGAGCGCTTCTGAAGGAACACGAGCCCGGCCGCATTGAAGATGATCACGTGAACGGCGCGGTGAAGGAGGCCGCGCGCATGCGCCTCGCGGCGCGGGGCGCGGCCCACCACCTCGTCGCGGTCGTTGACGATGTCGAAAAGTTCCTCGCTCAAAAGAAATGCGTTGTCTTATGCGCGCTGCTTTCCGTGGCTGCAGGCAAGCCCATGCCCAAAATAGACATCAGCAAGGTTGCCGAAATCCTGAAGAAAAACCATCTCGATCCCGCGGTTCTGCGCCGCGTCATCGAGGAGCTCAACCTGGCCGTCCAGCCCGATCCGGGCGACGAGGAAAAGCACCCCCAGGTCAAGAAGCAGCACGTCCTGCTCGTCAGCGATCCCGAGCGGCGGATGCCGAAGTCCGACTTCGTGGGCTGGGTGCTGCAGATCCCGGACAGCGAGAGCCCGGCGACGACGCAGGACCGGCTCCTCAAGGGGGCCTACGACTACAATATGACGAAGAAAGGCCGGCTGTATCCCGCAAAGACGATCGGCGAGGCGATCGAAAATGTTCCGGCGAAGTTCTTCAAGGAAGCCGATCTCTGGGTCAAGACGAAGACGCCCGTCCTCGTGCTCAGGACGGACAACGAGATCCCCAAGGGGTAGCTGCCCATGCTCAGGGGCTCGCCAGCCCGAATTTAGCCGGATCGAAGCCGCGGGCCTTCAATGCCGCCCCGAGGGCCCTGAGGTCGAGCCTGGCTCCCGTCCGGATGCCGTTCGTCGCGTACCAGCCCTGGTTCATCTCGAGCGCGAATTGCAGCCGCGCGCTGCGGGAGCTGACCACGCGCTCATCGAAGGGAAGCAGGGGATAGATCTCCGCCAGCTCGCCCTCGGGAGTGAAATAGCCGATATCGAGCGGCGTCGGCGTGTCCCGCATCCAGAAATTCTCCTGCTGGGGGGCGGCGGAGACGAACAGCATCCCCTCGTCGCGGCCGAGCTCGCGGCGCTCCATGAGCCCCCGCTCCTGCTCGGCAGGCAGCACCGCCACCTGCATGTCCACCGTCCGGCCCCCGACGGCGATCGGAAAGTGGTCGGCCAGCGGGCGCGCCGCCGCCGGCTGGGCCGGCGGCGGCGCGCTGTCGCCGCACGCCGAGAACACCAGGGCGGCAAGCGCCAGGATCCCGGCGGCGGCGGCCGAAAGCGGATTTGCGTTCTTCAAGGGACAAGTGGCTTAATGGACCGCCGTTTGGCGTTCAATCCCTCTCTCAGCCCTTGGCCCCGCCGCTCCGTCCACCTCCCCTTCTCTACGCCGACTCCGAACGCAGCGCGGACGCGCTTTACTTCGGCAGGGTCGGCGTGCCCGATCCCTTTCTCGCGTTCATGGTCCGCGGCCGGAAATTCGCCGTGGTGAGCGCGCTTGAATTCGCCCGGGTGAGGCGGATGTCGGACTTCGACGTCGTGAGGCCGCTCGAGCCCTGCCTCCTGGCGGCCCGGCGGGCCTGGCCCCGCCGCGTGGTCGGGGCCGCGGAAGTCATGGCCCTTCTCGCCAGGGAGCTGCGCCAGACGCGATTCACGGTGCCCGCGGATTTTCCGGCGGGCGTCTGCGACAGGCTGCGCCGGCTCGGGCTCCGGATTTCCGTGAGCGAAGGCCCGCTCTTCCCCCAGCGAACGATCAAGACGCCGGCTGAGGCCCGGGCGATTCGCGAGGGCAACCGCTGCAGCGCCCGGGGTCTCGCCGAAGCCGAGCGCATCCTGCGCTCGAGCAGGATCGCGGGCCGGCGGCTCATCCACCGGGGCGCAACCCTCACCAGCGAGCGCCTTAAATTCGCGATAGAGACGGCCTGCCTCGAGGCCGGCGCCACGTCGGTCAACACGATCGCGGCCGGAGGCGACCAGGCCTGCGACCCGCATGAGCGCGGCTCGGGGCCGCTCCGCCCGAACGAGCTCATCGTCGTCGACGTCTTTCCGCGCGTGCAGGCAACCGGCTACCATGGGGACATGACGCGCACGTTTCTCCGCGGGCGCGCGAGCGACGCGCAGCGCGCCCTGGTCGCCGCGGTCCGGGCCGGCCAGAGGGCGGCGCTCCGGTCGGTCCGAGCGGGGGTCGAGGGCCGGGTCGTGCACGCCGCGGTCACCGCCGTATTCGAGAAGCGGGGGTATGAGACCCGGCGCACCGGCCGCGGCGCAACCGGCTTCTTCCACGGCACGGGCCACGGGCTCGGGCTCGATGTGCACGAGCCGCCGCGCGTCGGCATGTCGGCCGCGGAGCCGCTGCCGCGCGGGGCGGTCATCACGATCGAGCCCGGACTCTACTATCCCGGCCTCGGGGGATGCAGGATCGAGGACGTCGTCCAGGTGACTTCCGCCTCGCCCCGGATGCTCTCCCGGTTCCATTATCGCTGGGAGTTCTAACCCCCTACGTCCGCCCGATGAAAGGCCTCCCCGCACTCTTCAAGAAAATCGCCCGGCTCCGCATCCTGGTGATCGGCGACGTGATGCTGGACCATTACCTCTGGGGCGACGCCACGCGCATCTCGCCGGAGGCGCCGGTGCCCGTCGTGGACATCGCGCGGGACACCTGGACCCCCGGTGGGGCGGCGAACGTCGCCTTCAACGTCGCCTCGCTCGGCGCCCAGTGTACGGTCGCGGGACTTTTCGGCCAGGATGACGCCGGGGCGCGGCTGGCCCAGATACTCAAGGCAAAGCGGATCGCGACGATCCCGACGCCCGGGACGGGCATGACGATCCTCAAGACGCGCGTCCTCGTCCAGCACCAGCAGCTCTGCCGGCTCGACCGGGAATCCCCGCCGGCGTCCTACCACGTCACGGCAGGCCAGGCCGAGGCGCTCCTCGGCGCCGCGATCCGCGCGCACGATGCCGTCGTCCTTTCCGATTACGCCAAGGGAATCCTCAGCACGGAGGTCGTCTCCCGCATCGCCAAGCTAGCACGCGCCGCCGGAAAGTTCATCGCCCTCGATCCCAAGCCGAAGCGCGCCCTCGCGTTCCACGGCCTCGACCTCATCACTCCGAACAAGCGGGAGTCGCTCCAGCTTGCCGGCATCGAGCCCCCGCCCCATTCGCCCTTCCCCGCGGCGGCTGTCTGCGCCCGGCTGCACGAGCTCTATGGCGCGAGGAACCTCGTCATCACGCTCGGAGAGGAAGGCATGCTCCTCAGCAAGGGCGGAAGGATCCTGGACACGATCCCGACCGCCGCACGCGAGGTCTACGATGTGTCCGGGGCGGGCGACACGGCTCTCGCGGCCCTCGTGCTCGCCCTGACCTCGGGGGCAACCCTCGAGCGCGCGGTGCATTTCGCCAATGCGGCCGCGGGCGTCTCGGTGGGCAAGCTCGGCACCGCCGCGGTCACCCCCAAGGAATTGATGGCCTACGCGGACGCAGCCGATTGAGCCCGACCGCGCCGATGGCGAAGAACAAAGCGTTATTCCTCGATCGGGACGGCACCCTGATCGTGGACAAGGTCTACCTCGCGGATCCCGCCGGCGTGGAAGTGATTCCCGGAACGGGCCCCGCCCTCCGCCGCGCGCGGGAGCTCGGCTACCTGCTCTTCCTGTTCACCAACCAGTCGGGGATTGGGCGCGGCTACCACACGCTGGAGGACACCAAGCGTGTCAACGCCCGCCTCGAGGAGCTGCTCGGCCTGCCGAGCCCGGTTTTCGATGGCGTCTGCATCGCGCCCGAGGGGCCCGGAGAGCCGCTCGTCTACCGCAAGCCTTCGCCCCGCTTCATCCTCGAGACCATCGAACGGCGCGCGCTCGACGCCGCGTCCTGCTGGATGGTCGGCGATTCCGCGGCGGACATCGGCGCCGCCCATGCGGCCGGAATCCGGGTCGCCGCCGTCCGCACCGGGAAAATCGATCCGAACGGGCTCACGGAAGTCGCCGCGCGCGGAGTGCCGGTCCATGCTGACTTTTCAGCCTTCGTCGCCACCCTGGGCTAGCAGGCTGTTGAGGCCGCCGATCCCATGAGCGCCCCGGGCAAGCTTAGGCTCGACGAACTCCTCGTGGCCCAGGGACTCGCGGAAACCCGGGCCCAGGCAAAGGCGCTGATCATGGCCGGGCGCGTCCTGAGAGGCACCGAGCGTCTCGACAAGCCCGGCCGGGAATATCCGCAGGACACGGCCCTCGCGCTCGAAGCGGCGCCGCGGTTTGTCAGCCGCGGCGGGGAAAAGCTCACCGCCGCCCTGGCCGGGTTCGCGATCGACCTGCGCGGCGCCCGGGTGCTCGACGTCGGCGCGTCCACGGGGGGCTTCACCGACTGCGCGCTCCAGGCGGGCGCATCGTCGGTCGTCTGCGTGGACGTGGGCCGCGGCCAGCTCCACGCCAGGCTGCGCGCCGACCCGCGCGTCACGAACCTCGAGCGCCTGAACGCCCGACGGCTCGCCGCGGACGACCTGCCGCACGGGGATTTCGACGCGGTGGTCATGGACCTCTCCTTCATCTCCCTGCGGGCCGTGCTGCCGGCGGTCTGGCCGTTCCTGCGCGCAGGCGGCGCGCTCGTCGCCCTGGTGAAGCCCCAGTTCGAGGCGGGCAAGGCGGAGGCTGACAAGGGGCGCGGGGTCATCCGCGACCCGGCGGTCCGGGCCGCGGTCCTCGCCGGCGTTCGCGACTTTGCCCTGTCCGGGCTCCCCGGCGCGAGCCTGCTCGGCGCCATCGACTCCCCGATCGCCGGGGCCGATGGCAACCGGGAGTTTCTGCTGGGATTGCGCAAGGCCCCGGGGAGTGTAGTGTGACGGCGATGCGCCCCATCCGAAAAATCGCGTTCGTCGTCAACCCGGACAAGACGGGCGCCTCCGAGCTTTCGCGGGAACTCATGTCCGCGGCCCGCCGGGCCGGAGTGCGGATCCGGCACACCGCGCGGCTGCCCCTGAAGAGCGGAACGCTTAAAGGCTGCGACGCCTGCTGCGTCGTCGGCGGGGACGGCACACTGCTCGGCGTCGCCAGCGAGGCGGCGCGCGCGCAGGTCCCGATCATCGGCGTCAACCGGGGCAGCCTCGGCTTTCTGACGACATTCTCCGCCGAGGAGGCCCGGATCTGCCTTCCGAGGCTCCTGCGGGGCTTGTTCCGGATCGATCCGCGGACCATGCTCGCGTGCTCGACGGGGCCCGGCGGGCAGGATCTCGCCCTGAACGACGTGGTCATCAAGAACGAGGCGAATTCACGGCTCGTGCGTCTCGAGGTGTGGGCCGATGGCGAGCTGGTGAACGACTACGTGTGCGACGGGCTGATCTTTTCGACGCCGACGGGTTCGACCGCGTACAACCTCTCGGCGGGCGGACCGATCCTCCACCCTAGCGCGCGGGTGATCGCGATGACGCCGATCTGCCCCCATACGCTGAGCAACCGCACCGTCATATTCCGGGACAAGGTTCAGCTGCGCGTCGTCAACCGCTCATTGGGCAGCCGGCTCCTGGTCGCGCTGGACGGCCAGCGCAATCTGCGGTTCGGCACGGAGGCGCCCGTAAAAATCTGCCTTGCGCGGCAGCGGCTGCTGCTCGCCCAGCGCTCGGACTATGCCCATTTTTCCGTCGTTCGCACCAAGCTCAACTGGGGCGGCGGATTCGCCGAACGGAAATAGCGAAGAAAAAGCGGGAGTCGGTAACTATTTCCCGGAGTCGGCCGGGGACGCGGATCCGGCCGCCGCACCGCTGTCCTGGCTGCCGGAGGGCTGGGCGTGGCTGGCCTTCTTGTGCTTCTTTTTCTTCCTCTTCTTCGCCTGCTTGGCCCCGGCGGGCTTGGCGTCCGCGGAGCGGGCGCCATTCGAGCCCGGGTCCAAGGCTGACGCGCCGTTGTCGGAAACCGAGCCGATCATCTGCTTCGAGGTGTCGTCCGCCCGCGCCGCGGGCAGGGTTGCGGCGGCTGCAAGGACAAGCAGGACCGCCGGAATGAGGAGTTTCAAGGGGGATGTCTTCATGGGCAAAGGGACATTATAACAAGCCGCGCGACAGCGAACGGGGATAAAGACGCCGGACAGCGAAAAAAGTGACAGGTCCCGCGGCCCGTCAAGGCCTTACCACAAGCTGTGTGCGCAGCGCCGGCTGGAAGTAGCGCCGGGCAAATTCCGCAAGACGGCCGGGAGTCACGGCATCTATGTGCGCATCATAGTTCTTCCAGTCGTTCAGCGGCCGGCCCTGCAGCATATCGAGCGCGGCCTGGAGGGCGCGGGAAGCGTTCGTCTGAAGGCCCTGGCGCCGTCCCGCCTTGAGGCGCGCCTGGCAGCGAAGCAATTCCAAGGCCTCGACTCCGTCGGCCTGGACCCGGGCTATCTCGGCGTCGATTTCCCCCAGGACTTCGCCCTCGCGGCCTGGCTTCGTGCCCGCCAGGAAGCAGAACATTCCGGCGTCGACGCCCGTGATCCGCGACGAACGGATGAAATACGCCAGTCCCTTCTCCTCGCGAACCCGCTCGAAGAGCCGGGAAGCCATCCCGCTGAAGAGCTCATCGGCGACCTCTCCGACATAGAAATCCTCCGCGAGGACCCGCGGGCCGGGAAAGGCCTGAAGGACAACCGCCTGCTCGCGCGGCTGGATCTCGACAAGGTCGCCCGCGCGGGCGGGCAAAGGCTGCATCCAGGCCGCCGGCTGCGGGAGACGGCCGGCGGGAAGCCGGCCCAGGAAGGCCTTGAGCTTGGGGACGAGCCCCGGCGGCAGGTCGCCGGCAACCGCCAGAACCGCGTTGGGGCCGATGCAGAGGCGCCGGTGAAGGGCCGCGAGGTCCGAGGGCCGCAGGGCCCGGACTCCGGCCTCGTCGCCATGGGAGTCGAGCGCGAGCGGATGCCCGCCGAAGAAATGCAGCCGGACCCGCTTGCGGGCCAGGGTCACGACGTCGTCCGCGTCCTGCATCAGGGCGGCCAGCTGGGCCTCCCGCTCGATGGCGAACGTGGCCTCGGCAATTGCGGGCTGGAGGATCGCCTCGTCGATGACCCCAAGGGCGCGGCCGGCATCGGGAGGCAGGACTTCGGCGGCGATCCCGAATGTGCTGTTTCCCGAGACCGGATAGAACGAGCCGCCGACCTCCTCGATCGACTGGGCGACCTGGTCGGCGGTCCGCCGCCGCGTATCCTTCGTAAGCAGGGTCGCGAGGAGCGCCGTGGCCCCGCGCTTTCCGGCCTGCTCGAAGAACGGGCCGCCCTGGCAGAGAAAGCGAAGGTGGAGATTCGGCAGGCGACGATCGATCTGAAGGAGGAGGCGCGCGCCGTTGGGGAGCCGCGTCTCCGAAAATTCGGGGATGCCGGCCACCGCCGCGGATGCCGGCGCGCTCTCCGCCGCGGGGGCACCGGACGGCTCGATGGAGACGGCGGTGCGCCGCTGCGGAACGAGGTGCTCCCTCAGGACGCGCCTCAAGTCCGCCGGCCCGACCTTCCGGAGCCGCTCGAAATAGGCCCGGCTGTATCCGAGGTCGCCGACGACGACCTCGGCCATGCCGATGCGGGACGCCTGACCGCTCATCGTCTTGCGGGTGTTGATCTCCGCGACCACCTGCTGGCGCACCGCCTTGCGGATCTGCGAAGCCGTGAAGCCCGAGGCCGCCCGGCGCGCGAGCGAACGGACGATCGCCTCCTCGGCGGCGGCGCGCTTCGAGGCATCGCACGTGAAAAAGACGCAGAACAGGCCCGTCGTCCCGGGATTCCAGCTCGAGGCATCGATCGTATGGACGAGGCGCGCCCTCTCGCGAACCTCCCTCCAGAGGACCGAGCTGTCGCCGTGGCCGAGAGCCATGGCCAGGAGGCCGAGGACAGGCGAGTCCTCATGGGCAAGGCCCGGGATCGGCCAGGCGAGGACACCCCGCGCAATCTCCACGTCCTCGCGGCGGCGACTCTCGCGGGGCGCAAGCTGGAGCGGCTCGGCGGGGACAAACACCGGCGCGAGCCCCCTTCGGGATGCGGCGCCAAAATGTTTCTCCACCGCCGCCCGGCTTGCAGCGGGATCGATGTCCCCGACGATGACCACGACCATGTTCTCCGGCCCGTAGCGGGAGCGGTAATAGGCGGCGAGGTCGGCGTGCGTGACCGCGGCAAAGACCTCCCGGTGCCCGATGATGGGATCCCGGTAGGGATGCTCGCGAAACGCGGTTGCGAAGAGCGACTCCCAAAGCCGGTTGTCGGGATCGTCCTGGGTCATCGCGATCTCGCGCAGGATGACATCCTTCTCGCGCGCGGCCTCGCCCGGCGGCAGCGTCGAATGGAGGACGGCGTCGGCCAGCACGTCCACAGCCACGGCCGCGTGTTCGCTCGGCAGGTCGATGTAATACACCGTGTGGTCGAAGGTTGTGTACGCGTTGATGTATCCGCCATGCGCCTGGACGGTCGCGGAGATTTCCCTGCCTTCGCGCCGCTCCGTTCCCTTGAAGAGCATGTGCTCCAGGTAATGGGAAAGGCCGGCGCCGGCCCGCGAGCCCTCGTGCATGCTGCCGGTCCTGACCCAAACCTGGACGGAGGCGAGCGCAGCCGATCTGTCCGGCTTCAGGATCAGCGTGAGGCCGTTTGGAAGGATTTCCCGCGAGACGGGTTCCTTCCAAAGAGGACCGAGCAGATTCAGGTCGGCGGAGTATGACGGGGTTCTCGGCACGCGCGGACGGTGGGGCGGCTTGAAAGGCTTCTGCGCTTCAGGCCGAGCCGAGCGCCTCGGCGGCGGGCGGTTCGGCCCGGCGGCGGCTCGGGAGAAAGGGGCGGACGAAGGCCTCGTCGAAATCGTACGGCCCGTCGAAGTCCTCCAGCCGATCGTTGTCGGTCTTGCTGAAGACATTGTGATCGATCAGGTTGAAAACGATCTCTCCAAAATCGCGGCAGCGGCTCACCCCCCAGGCGTTGAGCACCATCTTGGAGAGCGGGCCGAACTGGTCGAGCGCGTGGACCCTGAGCCCATTCAGGAGCTCCGGACCGGTCACGTGGCGCGAAGGCTCGCCCTTTCCGGGATCCCGCTTGCGAAGCTCCTTCACCGTGTGGTCCAGGCCAAGCCGCACGAAATCATACGCCCTGCGGTCGTAGCGGGCGTCCTCCTTGCAGATGAGGGCGACGATTTCTGCAAATTCCAGATCTTGCATGCCCCCGATTCATGGCACGGGGCGGCGCCGGACGCAACTCCAGGAGAGCGTGGTCAGGCCGGCGCTGCCGCGGCGTAACTTGCCCCCGCTTGATCCCAGTTGGTGACGTTCCAGAATGCAGCGACGTAGTCGGCCCGGAGGTTCTGGTGCTTCAGGTAATAGGCATGCTCCCACACGTCGAGGCCGAGGACGGGAACGGCGCCTTCGCTAAGAGGGGAATCCTGGTTGGCGGTCGAGGTCACGGCGAGCTTCGCCTCCTTGGCGATCAGCCAAGCCCAGCCGCTTCCGAAGCGCTTCATCGCGGCGTCGGCAAACTCCTTCCTAAAGGCGTCGAACGAGCCAAAGCTCCGGTCGATGGCGCCGGCGAGCGACCCGACGGGCGCGGTTGCGCCGCCCGGGGCCATGATCCGCCAGAAGAACGAGTGATTGACGTGGCCGCCGACATTGTTTCGCACAGCTGAACGAATCGCGTCGGGGACGGCGGCCAGGTTGCCGAGGATCGCCTCGGCGGTGAGGCCCTGAAGCGCGGGGTACGGGGCGAGAGCCTTGTTGGCGTTGGTAACGTATGCCTGGTGATGCTTCGAGTAGTGCACTTCCATCGTGCGCGCGTCGATGTGCGGCTCGAGAGCGTCGTAGGCATAGCCAAGCTTGGGAAGCACGAACGGCTGGGGTGTCGATACGGCGGGCGTTTGCGCGGTGGCTGTTCCCGGCAGGGCGCCGAGGCTTGCGAGCGCGGCGCCGGCGCCAAGAAGTTTGATGGCATCGCGGCGCGTGAGGGAGGAGGCGGAGGTTTCGGGGTTCATGGTCCCGAACCTAGCAGGCTGTTGAAAAATTTGCTAGCCGGCGCGACAAACGATTTTGGGTTGGGAGCAGCGTTGTCGCCCTCCGGGTTGCGCCAGAATCCACTCCCGCGGCGTTGGGTTGGGAGGGGATTCTGATCGCAACGACGGCTCAGCAGATTTCTCAACAGCCTGCTAGGACCGAACTTCACGCCGCGCAAGCGACGCCGGATGAGGCGGTCCACGGAAGCTGGACATATCAGATCGTTAACCCAAAAAAGCTGCGCCTTGCCTGTGTCGTGGATTCCCCTACTGTGACCCCGTGGATGTCGGCGACTTACCCATTGCCATTGACCGCGAAAAAATCGCTGCCTTTTGCCGTGCTCGAGGCGTACGCAAGCTAAGCCTCTTCGGCTCGGTGTTGCGCGATGACTTCGATCCGGTGCGCAGCGATGTGGATGTCGTCGTGGAAATGAATCCCACAGCCAGAACAGGATTCCGTTTTTTTGGTTATGGTGACGAGCTCGCCGAGATCATCGGCCGCAAGGTGGACTTGAATACCACCGCGATGCTGAGCCGGTATTTTCGCGACGAAGTTCTCCACGAAGCACTGACGATCTATGAGCAAGCGTGACCCAAAGGTCACCTTGCGCCAGATAGTGGAACACGCCCGTCGGGTGCAGGAACTGTCCACGACCAGCAAGCTGCCGGAAATCTTGGCGGATTGGAAGCTAGCCGCCGCATTCGAGCGTGAGATGGAAATTCTTGGAGAAGGAGTCAAGCGCCTCTCATCCGATCTATTGGCGCGCTACCCGCAAATTCCATGGAAGCAGATCGCGGGAACTCGCGACCGGATCAGCCATGGATACGACGAGACGGATTACACCGTTCTCTGGGATGCAGCCAAGAACGATGTGCCGGCACTCATTGCCACGGTCGAGCAAATGCTGCGCGATCTCGAAAAGCCCCTCCGCAACTGAAGAGACGGGCCTAATGCCGATCGCTTTAGATCGATCCCAATGAGGTCCTTTGGGTGGAAAAGCGACGGAGGCAACCCGCAAGTGATCGCGCACACTCTCAGTCCTCAGCCAACTGCCGTCGCAGGGTCGCGTCTACGAGCTTCGGGTCGGCCCTGCCCTTAGCTGCGCGCATAATATAGCCCTTGAAACCATTGATAGCGCTGTCCTTGCCTGACTTGAAGTCGGCGCGCGACTTAGGATTGGCGGCGATCGCTTCCCGGCATAAGTGCTCGAGTTCATTCTGGTCAGCGCGTGCACTTAAGCCTTCCTTGGCAACGATCGCATCGATCGTAAGGCTTGCGCTTACCATCGTCGAAGAAACTGAAGCAACGGCAGTACTAAGTATCACCCTTTGGCGGATACTTTTTGCTAACTTTGAAATTTCCCCGATCCCGACCCTCTTTCTGAAATCAACAAGTGAGAGTGAGTTCTTGGCAACATCGCTTCGAAAGAAATTAACTATCAGATTTGCGACCGCAGGAACATCTATTGGGTCAGCAGCCATCGCTTCTTCTTCAAAAATATCGCACCATTCTCTGCTCGGAATCAGAACTGATGTAATAGAATGCGGAAGCATATATTTAGCGGCCAACCGTCTCTTCTTAACATAGGGTCGCTCTGGACACTCGGATTCTAGCCGTTTTATCCATTCAGCGTTGACCATTACCGGCATAAGATCCGGATCTGGAAAATAACGGTAATCGTGCGCCATTTCCTTTGACCGAAGCGATTGCGATTTCCCGGTCTGACCGTCATAGTCCCGGGTCTCCTGGACGATCGTCCCGCCCCGCTCGACCACGGCGAGCTGGCGCCGGATTTCGTGAGCGATTCCGTCCCGAACGAACGAGATGGAATTCAGGTTCTTCAATTCCACCTTGGTGCCGAGCGGCTCGGTGCCGGCGGGCCGGATGGAAATGTTCGCGTCGCAGCGCAGCTGCCCCTTCTCCATGTCGCAGTCGGAGATCCCACCGTAAATCATCATCATCTTCAATGCCGTCAGATATAAATAGGCTTCTTCGGCACTACTCAGCACAGGCTCCGACACGATCTCCATGAGAGGTGTGCCAGTCCGGTTAAAATCGATAAGAGAGCCGTCTCCCGAATGGCTCAATTTGCCGACATCTTCCTCCAGATGTATTCGTGTAAGCGCGATTTTTTTGTAATCTGACTTATCTTCCGCCTTGTTATATAGGTCGATTTCGACGAAGCCTCCCTTGCAGAGCGGCTGGTCGTACTGCGAGATCTGGTAGTTCTTGGGGGAATCCGGGTAGAAATAATTTTTCCGGTCCCATTTGCAGACCGCCGCGATCTCGCAGCCGAGCATGAGCCCGGCCTTGACCGTCTGGTCGAGCGCGGCCTTGTTCATCACAGGCAGCGCCCCGGGCAGGCCGAGGACGACCGGATCGGTGAGCGTGTTCTCCGGCTGCCCGTAGAGGGCTGCCGTGCGGGAAAACATCTTTGAATTCGTCCGGACCTGGACGTGGACCTCGAGCCCGATGACCGCCTCGTAGTTCATGGGTCAGAGCTCCGGATGGCGCGCATTCCAGTCGTGATCGCGCTCATACGCACGGGCAACCGCGAGAAGTCCGGCCTCGTCGAACGGCCGGCCGATCAGCTGGAGCCCGATGGGAAGCTTTTCCTTCGTGAAGCCGCAGGGGATGCTGATCCCCGGCAGGCCGGCGAGGTTGACCCCGATCGTGTAGATGTCGTTCAGGTACATCGCCAGGGGATCAGCGGCCTTCTCCCCCCGCTTGAACGCGGCCGTGGGCGAGGTCGGCGTGACAATCGCGTCCACCTCGCGGAACGCCTCCAGAAAATCCCTGCGGATCAGCGTGCGGACCTTCTGCGCGCAGAGGTAGTACGCATCGTAGTAGCCGCTGCTGAGAACGTAGGTTCCCAGGATGATGCGCCGCTTGACCTCGGGGCCGAAGCCCTCCGCCCGCGATTGGAAATACAGGTCCACGATGTCCGTCGCCGCCTCCGAGCGGTGGCCGTAGCGGACGCCGTCATAACGCGCGAGATTCGAAGAGCACTCGGCGGTGGCGATGATGTAGTAGGCGCCCACCGCATACTTGGTGTGCGGCAGGGACACCGGCCGGATCTCGCAGCCGATCTTCCTGTAATGCCCGATGGCGGCCTCCACCGCGGCGCCCACCTCGGGATCGAGCCCCTCGCCGAAATATTCCCTCGGGATCCCGAGCTTCCAGGGACCCCGGCGCTTCTCCAGCTCGGCGCGGTAGTCGTGGGGCTCGGATCTGAAGGACGTCGAGTCCAGGGGATCGTGGCCGGCGATCGCACCGAGGACGATCGCCGCGTCCTCGACCGTGCGCGCGAACGGACCGATCTGGTCAAGCGACGAGGCAAAGGCTATCAGGCCGTACCGGGAGACGAGCCCGTATGTGGGCTTGAGGCCGACCACCCCGCAGAGGGCTGCCGGCTGCCGGATCGAGCCGCCTGTATCCGAGCCCAATGCGACGATGGCTTCTCCCGACGCGACGGCCGCGGCGCTCCCGCCCGAGGATCCGCCCGGCACCCGGGTCTGGTCCCAGGGGTTGCGGGTGGTCTTGAAGGCCGAGTTCTCGGTCGAGGAGCCCATGGCGAATTCGTCGAGATTGAGCCTTCCCCAGCAGATGGCGCCCGCCTCCTTCAGCCGGACCGCCGCGGTCCCGTCATACGGGGACACAAAATTGGCCAGCATCCGGCTCGAGGCGGTCAGGGGCTGCCCCTTCACGGCAATGACGTCCTTCAGGCCGACGGGGATTCCGTCGAGCGGGCCCCGCGCCCGCCCCGCCGCCCTGCGCTCGTCGGAAGCCCGCGCCTGCGCGAGCGCATCGTCGGCGTCGAAGGAGTTGAAGGCATGGATCCGCTCCTCCACCGCGCGGGTCCGGCCTATGACCGCCTGCATGAGCTCGACAGAGGAAATCCGCCGGGCTTCGAGCAGCCCCGCCAGGGCGCCGGCCGGCTGGTGAAAGAGCGCTGGGGACCCGGTGCCGTTCATTCCACGACTTTCGGAACAGCGACCCGGTTGTCCTGCCGCTCGGGCGCGTTCCGCAACGCGTCCTCGACGGGCAGCCCCGGCTGGGCGACGTCCTCGGCCCAGACGTTTTGGACCGGAAAGGCGTGCGCGGTCGGCTCCACGCCCGTCACGTCGACCTCCTTGAGCTGGGCGATGTACGCAAGCACATCCCCAATCTGCGCGGAGAACCGCGCCTTCTCGTCGGGCGTCAGCGCGATGCGCGCCAGGCGCGCGACATGGTCTATATCGAGGTCTGCGGGCTGGGACATCGCAAAGCCTATTTCCTGATCTGATACGGCGTTGCGCGGCCGATCTCTTCCTGGATCCTTTGAAGGACGCCATTGACCTCCTCGTCGGTCAGCGTGCGCTCGGCCGAACGGAAGACGAGGGAGAAGGCAATGCTCTTCGTGCCTTCGGGAACGCCATTGCCCCGGTAGACATCGAACACGCCCACATCCTCCAGCGCGAGGGAGCCGGCGGCCGCGCGCGCGATCTTTTCCACGGCGCGGCGCACGTCCTCGGCGGAAGCCTCGGCGGGAGCCACCACCGCCAGGTCGCGGAGCGCCGGGGGAAACAGGCTGACCTCCCGGTAGCGCAGGCGGGGCGCGTCGGCGCCGAGCCTTTCGGGAAGCAGGGCGAATATGCCCGCGTATACCGGCCCGTCTATGCCGACAGATTTCGCCATCGAGAGATTCAGGAGGCCGAAGCGGGCGGTCCAGCCGTCGCGCATCTCGCCGGCGGCCGCGGAGTGGCCCTCCTGCCAGCCATAGTAGGGGCCGCTCAAAGGAACCAGCGCCTCGCGCGAGATGTCGACGCCGGCGGCCGCGGCCAGGGCCTCGACATGGAGCTTAGTCGTGTAGAAATCCGCCGGCTCCCGGCGCTTCCACGCCCGGCCGGCATCCTCGGCGATGATGAAGGCCGCGGCGAGGCATTCGTAGTTCTGCCCGTTGCGCTCGATGAAGATCCGTCCGGTCTCCGCGAGCCGCGCGGCTGGCACGCCCCGCGATTGGTTGAGCTTGAGCGTCTCCAGAAGTCCCATGATGAGCGACGGCCGCAGGTGGGACTGGTCCTCGACAAACGGATTGGCGAGCGCGAGCTCGGCGGCCGCCGTCCGGGACACCCAGGTGCTGAGCTCGGTGCCCGCGCGCAGGGTGAGGTTGACGCACTCGTGGAAGTCGTGGCCCACGAGGAAGTCCGTCGCCCGGCGGAAGAACCGGACCGACGGGGCGTCCTCCAAGACCAGACCGGGAGCCATCACCCGCGCCGGGGGGATGCGCTCGGTGCCGTGAAGCCGCAGGACCTCCTCCACAAGGTCGATCGGACGGTCGAGATCGTCGCGCCAGCTCGGGACGGAAACGGTCCAGACGGCCCCGCCAGCCGAGGACAACTCTTCGCGGACGATCGCGAGGCCCAGAGATTCCAGGGAGTCCTTCATCTCATCATCGGGGATGTCGAAACCGAGCCGCTCGCGGATGAAGGCCGGCTCGACGACGATCTCGCGCTTCCAGGGAACGTCTCCGCCGACCTGGAAGACCGGGCCGACGACCTGGCCGCCGGCGGAGGCGAGGATGAGATCGATGGCGCGACGCGCCGCCTCGATCGCGGCATGCGGATCGACCCCCCGCTCGTACCGGTAGGAGGAGTCCGAGGACAGGCCGAGGCGCTTCGAGGTCGCGCGCACGCCCTGGCGCCGGAAGATCGCGCATTCCAGGACGAGGTCGGTCGTGCCCTCGCCCACCCCCGAATCCTGCCCGCCCATGATTCCGGCGATGATCGCCGGCCGCTCGGCGTCTGCTATGACCAGGATGCTCGTGTTCAGCACGCGTTCCCGGCCGTCCAGCGTCACGATGCGCTCGCCGTCGGCGGCCCTCCGCACGTTGATCTCGGCCCCCGCGAGCTTGCGGGCGTCGAAGGCATGCAGCGGCTGGCCGTACTCGAGCATGACGAAATTCGTCGCGTCCACCACATTGTTGACGGGGCGGAGCCCGGCGGCGCGCAGCCGCGCCTGCATCCAGGCCGGGCTCGGGGCGACCTTAACGCCCGCGAGGATATGGGCGGAATACAGCGGGCAGTCCTCGGGAGAGCTGACGCCGACATCCGAAAGTAGGTCCCGGCGCTCGCCGGCCCCGTCCGCCGGAGACCCGCGAAACCTCTCCTGCGGGTACGCAAGATCGCTGCGGTACCAGGCCGCGAGCTCCCGCGCCAGGCCGAGATGGGAAAGGCAGTCGGGCCGGTTCGGCGTGATCTCGACGTCGAAGATCGTGTCCCCGGGCGGAAGAACGGAGTTTATCCGTTCACCGATCGACGGCCGGTCCGCGAGGATCAGAAGGCCGCCGGCGTCATCTCCGATGCCGAGCTCGGCGCCCGAGCACATCATTCCGTCGGAGAGCTGGCCGCGGATCTTGGACTGCTTGATGGCAAAGTCACCGGGAAGCACGGCGCCCGGCAGCGCGACCGGCACGCGGTCGCCCGCCTTGAAGTTCTGCGCTCCGCATACGATCGTCTTCACGCCGCCGGCCGGCCCGACGTCCACGGTGCACACGGAAAGCTTGTCCGCGTTGGGGTGCCGCTCTCGTGACAGGACCTCCCCCACGACCACGTGCTCCAGGGGCGGGGCGCCGCTCGCCGTGACCTTCTCGACCTCGAAGCCGAGGAAGGTGATCGCGCGGGCGATGTCCTCGACAGGGGCATCGAGCGCGACGTAATCCTTCAGCCAGTTCAGGGAGAATTTCATCGGCGAAACTGGCGGAGGAAGCGCAGGTCGTTCTGGTAGAAGGCGCGGATGTCGTCGATTCCGTAGAGGAGCATCGCCAGGCGCTCCAGGCCCATGCCGAACGCATACCCGCTCCACACCGAGGCGTCATAGCCGACCGCGGAAAACACCGAGGGATCGACGAGCCCGCAGCCGCCGATCTCGATCCACTCCTTGTTCACCTTCGGCAGGTGCGATGCCGACAGATCGACCTCGAAGCTCGGCTCGGTGTATCCGAAGTAGTGCGGGCGAAAACGGGTCTTGGTCCCGGGCCCGAGGAGCGAGGCAAAGATGTAGTCAAGCAGCGCCTTGAGGTCGCGCACGGTCACCCCGCGGTCCACATAAAGGCACTCCAGCTGGTGGAAATTAGCCGAGTGAGTGGCGTCCGTGGTGTCGCGGCGGTAGACCCGTCCGGGCGACACGATCCGGATCGGCGGCTCCCCCTTGAGCATCGTGCGAACCTGCACCGACGAGGTGTGGGTCCGGAGGAGGTACTTCTCGCCGGGATTCTTCCGGACGACATTTCCAAACCGGGTCGTCTCGGGAAAGTAAAACGTGTCCTGGGCATCGCGGGCGGGATGGTCCGCGGGGGTGTTCAGGGCGTCGAAGCAGTAGAATTCGGTTTCCACCTCCGGCCCGTCCGCGACGGCGAAGCCCACCTTGCGCAGGATCCGGCACATCTCCTCGCGCACGAGGGTCAGCGGATGGAAGGTGCCGGCCTCCGGATCGGGCGAGGGAAGCGTCGGATCGACGGGCGGGCCGAGCCGGGCCGCGATCTCCGCGGCGCCGAGGCGCTCCAGCGCTCCTTCCATCTGGGCCTGCAGGCGCGCCTTCGCCTCGTTCACCAGCTTTCCGAATGCCGGGCGCTCCTCCTTCGGCAGCGAACCCATGCGCTTCATGAGGGCGGTCAGCTCGCCGTTCGGACCGACGTAGCGCGCCTTGGCCGCCTCGAACTCCGGGCGGGTCCGAAGCGTCGGGAGCTCGGCCTCCGCCTTGGCAAGAAGGGCGTTCAAGGTTTCGGTCATGGGTGGAGGGGTGTTCGCAATAAAAAGGGACGGCGCCTCGGAAGGCCCGTCCCCGGAAAGGAAGGCGAGCCCGCCCAGGGCTCGCGTTTCGGCTAGGCTTTCTTGGCTGCGGCTGCCTTGGCCTTCAACGCGGTCTGGGCCTGCTTGACGAGCCCGTTAAACGCCACTTCATCGCGCACCGCAAGGTCGGACAGCACCTTCCGGTCGAGGGCGATGCCCGCGGCGTCGAGACCCTCGATAAAGCGGCTGTAGCTCATGCCGGCGGCGCGGCAGGCGGCGTTCAGGCGAACGATCCAGAGGGCCCGCCATTCGCCCTTCTTCTTCTTGCGGTCGCGGTAGGCATACTGCCAGGCGTGCTGGACGGCCTCCTTCGCGTAACGAAAGAGCTTGGACTTGTTGCCGAAGTAGCCCTTGGCATACTTCAGCGTTTTCTTGCGCCGCTTGCGCGACGCGGGGGAGTTTGTGGCGCGGGCCATGGCGAAATCAGGTTAGAGTCCGAAGGGAAGGCAGCGGAAGAGCGGCGCGGCGTGGCCGGGAGCGACGAGCTTGTCCTTGGAGGCGCGGCGCTTCTGCTTGGTGGATTTGGCGGCGAGGAGGTGGCGAAACCCCGGGGTGCGGCGGACGAGCTTGCCCCGGCCGGTCACCTTGAAGCGCTTGGCCACGGATTTTTTGGTCTTTTGCATGACAGGAGCGGTCCAAAACAGAGGGGGGAGGGAAAGTTGGCAAGGGGAAAGTTGCAGGGGTTGCGGCCGAATTCCGGGGGATACTATCCTTTCCTCGTCGGGTGCCGCCAATTCCCAGACCGCTGCCGAGGCCAGCCGCCAATAAACGCCGGCCCGCCGGCCGGCGCAGATGGCGGCTCCGGAGACAGCGGATGGGGCAGCAACTCCTTGGGAGGGATAGGTTCCCCGAGAATTTCGGACCCTGCAGTTACTCAGGCCAGCCGTGCCGGCGCCGCCAGGCCTCGAGGAGGCGGAGAGTGACGGGGCCGGGAGCGGGGAGCCTCTTGAAGTCGAGGAGCGCGACCGGCCGGATGCCGACCAGGGCATTCGTCAGGAAGATCTCCGTGGCGGACCCTAGGTCGTCGATCGTCACCGCAGCCTCCGCGACGGGAGCGCCTGCTTCGGCGGCAAGTTCGATGACCTTGGCGCGGACGATTCCCGGAAGCGGCCCGATGGGTAGGGATGGAGTGACGAGGCCGCCCCGGTGAACGCAAAATACGTTCGAGACTGCGCCCTCGATGATTCCGCCTGCGGCGTCGCAAAGGAGAACCTCGTCGAACCCGGCGGCTCGCCCGGCCGCCAGGGCGTCGTTCCACGGCCTCCTCTGAAGGCGCTTGAAGGATGCATCGGTTCCCGGGGCAGGAAGGCGAACGGGAGAGACAGCGATCCGCCAGGCAGGCAAGAGCATATGCGGCCGCGGCGGCCCGATCCTCATACCCCACCCCTCCCCGCCCTCGGCGTCCCTCCACGCCGCCCAGCGCAGCACACCCTCCGCAATCCCGGAGCAGCCAATCAGTTCCGATGCGGCTTCCCGCAGGACATTCCCACTCGGGGCCGCGCCGAAAATATAGTGCGCGCATCCGTCGGAGAACCTCCGAACATGCTCGTCAAAAAATACGCCCCTTCCCTCGTGGACCAGCACGGTCTCAAAGACGCCGGCCGCTCCAGTCGGCTCCGCCGCCGCGCCTTCCCCATCGACCAGCATCCCGTTGCGAATCTCGAATTCCGATTTCCGATTTCCGCCTTCCGCTTCCCGAGATTCGCTTTCCGCTTTCCGCTTTCCGCTTTTCATTTGGGCCATTCCTTTCCGCCGAGCGCCGCGAGCAGCGCGGCGCCCTTCGCCAGCGTCTCCTCGTATTCGCGTTCCGGATCCGAATCCCAGACGATGCCGGCGCCGACGTGAAAGGCGGCCTCGCCGCGATGGCAGACGATCGTCCGGATCGCGATGTTGAGATCGATGCGCCCGCAGGCGCTCCAGTAGCCGACCGACCCCGAGAAAATGCCGCGCGGGACGGGCTCCGTTGCCGCGATCACCGCCATGGCGCGAACCTTCGGGGCCCCGGTGATCGAGCCGCCGGGGAAGATCGCGCGCAGGAGCTCGGCCGCGCCCACTCCCTTTCGAAGGTCTCCCTCCACCTCTCCCACGAGGTGGTGCACCGTCGCAAAGGTCTCGAGGTCGTGCAGACGCCGGACGCGCACGGTGCCGTAGCGGCAGATGCGCCCCAGATCGTTCCGCATGAGATCGACGATCATGAGCAGCTCGGCCCTTTCCTTCTCGCTCGCGGCCAGTTCGCTCCGGTTCGCGGCATCTTCGGCCGCCGTGCGCCCCCGCGGCCGCGTCCCCTTGATCGGAAACGTCCGGATCCTGCCGCCTTCCACCGAGATGAAGCGCTCGGGCGAACTGCTGAGCACCTCGCACACGCCCGCGTCGATATACGCCCCCATGGGGGCGGGATTGAGAACCCGGAGCCGGCGATAGAGCTGGCTCGGGGGCTCGGACAGGGCGCACCGGTAGCGCTGCGCGAGGTTCATCTGGTAGATCTCGCCTTCGGCGATCCGCGCGCGGACGCACTCGACGGCCGAGACATAGCGCTCCCGGGAGAAGTCCCCCAGGACGCGGAGCTCGCGGGGAGCGGGAATCTCCGGGACCGGGACGGCCTGCCCCAGCCAGCCGGCGAGTTCGGCGATGGCCTCCTCCGGCGGACGCCTCCAGCCCGCGCCCACAAGCCAGGCGCGTCCCTCGGCATGGTCCCAGATCGCCGCGGCATCATGCCAGGCGACGTGCGCGTCCGGCATCCGATCGACTCCCTCGGCTGCCGGTCGGGAAGCGGACAGGCTCCCGAAGTCGTAGCCCAGGAAGCCGACCGCACCCCCGCAGAACGGCACCGGGCGCCCCGGGTCATGGGCCACCTGATACGCGAAAAGCAGGCGCTCGAACGCCTCCGGCGGCGGCCCGGGGCAACGCCGGGCGGAAGCATCCCCCTCCCGGAAATCGCACTCGCCGCCAAAGGCCCGGAAGACGCCAAAGGGCTCGCATCCCATGATGGAAAACCGGCCGGCTCCCGAGCGCAGGCTGCTGTCCAGCCAGAAGACCCCCCGGCGGCCCCGCAGCCGGGCGAACGCGGCTTCCGGCTCGACGGAGTCCCAGGCAACGATTCGGACCGGCGCTTCCATGTGGCGGTATGAGCAGATCACAGTTGACACCGGGGACGCATTAGCGAGCTTTCAACCTTTCCCGCTTTGGGCTTCCTAGCTCAATGGTAGAGCAGCTGACTCTTAATCAGTAGGTTCGGGGTTCGAGTCCCCGGGGAGCCACCAGCTTTTTGACAATCATTCGCCGGCGTAGCTCAATGGCAGAGCACCTGTTTTGTAAACAGGCGGTTGCAGGTTCAAGTCCCGTCGCCGGCTCCAGCGCCGCACACGCATTTCCACTGCCCGATGGTGTAATGGTAGCACGAACGACTCTGACTCGTTCTGTCTAGGTTCGACTCCTAGTCGGGCAGCCATTCGGTGCGCTTGGAATTTCATGCCCCCTGAAATTCCGGTAATTAAGCCCGGCGTTTGCAACAAAGTGGATTGACACTCACTTTGTCCTCGCGCCAATTTCGACATCCCGCGCCTTTTCCCCTCCCCTTCCCGCTTTCAGGCGACATGCCGTCCCCAGCCCCTCGTTCAAGCCACCCGTTTAGGGGCACGTTTCCTGTATCCAGCCGCGCCTGCAATAGCGCTTCCATTGTAGAACGCCCCGGCTTCTTTTGCGTCTATCGTCACTTCGATCCCCATTTCATTACCCTTAATTAAACTCAACTGCGTCTCCTCATAATGATCATCCATACCCTCCCCCTCGCGATCCTCCTCAGAAACCCGGACGGCAGCGAAATGACCCTGATGGATCTTTTCCGCCAGGGACATGAAATCATGTGGCCGATCCTGTTTCTCTTCTTCGTCGCCCTCACCGTGATCGTCGAACGCGTGCTGTTCCTCGTGCGCGAGAACAGCCATCGTGAGCCCGAGGTCGTCGCGAAGATGCTGGAATCCGTCGAGAAGCGGGACATCGACGGCGCCATGGCGCTCGGCAAGAAGAGCCAGGACACCGTCGCCCGGATCCTGGTCTACAGCCTGACCAACCGCGATTTCTCGCTGTCCAACGCATTCGTGCGCGCCTCGGGCCAGGAGCTGGCCCGCTGCAACCAGGGCATGGCCGTCCTCGACACCGCGATCACGGCCGCCCCGCTGCTCGGGCTCCTCGGAACCGTGACCGGAATGATGCGCACTTTCGGCGCGCTCAACGCGGCAGGCGGCGACATCGCCTCCCAGGCCGGATCGATCACCGGCGGCGTGGCCGAGGCCCTGATCGCGACCTGCTGCGGCCTGGCGATCGCCATCATCTGCCTCATTCCGTACAATATTCTCAATGCGCGCATCGAGCAGACGAAGCAGGAGATCTCCGATGCCTCGCATGCCCTCGAGATCCTGATCAAGAAGTCCGAGGTCAACCACACGGCCTGACCGCCCCCGGGCGGCCTCCCTCAATCCAACCCCCCATTAACCATGGCTGGCGGCGGAAGCACACGTGACGCAAGCGGCAAGAAGCGGGCGCGCATCGAGATCATACCCCTGATCGATGTCATCTTCTTCCTGCTCGCAACCTTCGTCCTGTTCACCCTCTCCCTGAACAGTTCCGGGGGGCTGGCCGTTTCGCTTCCCTTGTCGGAGACGGGCGAGCCCCGCGATCCCGCCGGAATCGCCACGGTCACCGTCAAGGAGGATGGCAGCTTCGCCTGGGACAAGGAATTGGTCACCGTCGATGAGATGGAAAAGCGGATGCAATCCTTCCATCTCCTGCATCCCGAGCCGGACTCCCACATAATCATCAACGGGGACCAGAACGCCTTTTTCTTCCAGGCGATCTTCGCCTTCGACGAGGCCCGCAAGGCGGGAATCCAGAAGGTGCTGATCGAGACCCTGGTCAAGCCGCCGAGTTGATCCGTTCCGCACCCCTTATATAATATCACCATGGCAGGCTCAGGTCCCATACCGGAGGAATTCAAGAAGAAGGCGCGCATCGAGATCATACCCCTGATCGATGTCATCTTTTTCCTTCTGGCCACGTTCGTTTTGTTCACCCTCTCGCTGAACAAGATAAAGTCCCTGCCCGTCCAGCTTCCCGTGGCCAGCGACGCTTCCGCGGCCAAGCCCGACGATGAGATGGTGAACCTCCAGATTTCCGACGCCGGGACGTGCTACTGGAATAAGGATCCGATCACCGTGGCGGACATCGGCCCCCGCCTCGAGCACTACAAGACGACAACGTCCAATCCGCGCGTGCTCATATCCGGCGACGACAAAGCCAAGTTCGGCATCGCCGTCCTCGCCCTCGACGAGGTGCGCAAGGCCGGCATCCAGCAGGTATCGGTGGACACCCGCCCGCCGCGGGCGAGCGGAAGATAGCAACCCATGGCCGCCTCCGTCTATCCCCTCCCCGTCCAGCAGGCCCGCCGCGACCTGGCGATCGGGGTCATTTTTTCCCTCTGCGTCATTCTGGGCGGCGCCTGGGGCGGACAGATCTTCAAGTCCGGCCCGCCGAAGCCGAAGGTCCGGGAGGTCATCCCCCACATCCAGCTCGTGATGCCCAAGATCGAGCCCGAGGAGGAGGTGGTGGACGACACACAGCAGGTCACCCAGCCCGCCGACATCGCTCCCCCGATGCAGACGGACGTGCCGCAGATCGTCACGGACACTTCCTTTGTGCAGAAGCTCGAGCCGCCGCCGCCCGAGGGCATGATGGTCAACCGGGGGGCGATCACCGTGCCCGTGAACGCCGGCGGTTTTGGCAAGGGCGGCCAGATCTTCGATGTGTCGATGCTGGACAAGGTGCCTGAGCCGACCTACCAGCCGCAGCCCAAGTACCCCTACGAGATGAAGAAGCAGGGCCTCTCCGGCCAGGTGACGGTGGAATTCATCCTCGATACGGCGGGCGCCGTCCACAATGCCTTCGCCGTCAGCTCCACCCAGCGCGAGTTCGAATCGGCCGCGGTGTCCGCGGTCTCCAAGTGGCGCTTCAAGCCGGGCATGAGGGGCGGCCGCGCCGTCCTCACCCGCATGCAGGTGCCCATAGTGTTTTCGCTCGAGGATTGATCACCGTGACCCGAAAATTTCCAAGCCTCCTCCTGCTCGCCTGCCGCGCCCTTCTGGTGGCCGGGGTCTTCTCGTGCGCCCTGCCGGCCGCGATCGGCGCCGAGGATTCCGAACCGGACGCCCCCCAGCTCGCGGACAAGACGATCGATTCCTTCCAGAAGCTCCAGCCGCTCCTCGACGCAAAGGACTGGGACGGCGCGATTGCGCTTCTCAGGGGAGTTTTGTCGGGCGTCGATCCCGAAAGCCGGGACACGGCACTCATCCTCGACACCGTCGCCAAGCTCGAGATCCAGAAGGACGACGCCCCGAAGGCGATCGAGGCGTGGGAGACCGCGCTTCGCCTGAGCGACGCTCATCCAAATTACTTCAAGCAGAAGGATAAGCTCGAACTGGTCCTGTCCCTCGCCCAGAACTACAGCCAGCTGGGATCGACCACGAAGGACACCGTGCTCGCCCGGGAGTCGTTCTCGAAGGCGGCGGATTACATTCACCGCTGGCTCGGAGCCACGACAAGCCCCACCTTCGAGGCGCAGTATTTTTATGCCCAGGTCCTCTACAGCCAGGCCACGGCAAACGAGAAGAAGATAGACAAGGATCTCCTGCGGCAAGCGGAGCAGGCCGCGCAAAAGGCCCTCCACATGCAGACGTTTCCCAAGGAGGGGCTCTACATCCTCGTCAAGGCGATCTACCAGCAGCTCGACGATATGGAGGCTTCGGCCAAGTATCTTGAGCTGCTTGTCCGCCAATCCCCGGACAAGGACTCGTCCTGGCAGGAACTTTGGGCAGTCTACATGAACCTGGCCGCCGCCAACGACAAGGACGAGGACAGGTCCCGGCAGTACTACGTCCGGGCGATCAACGCGATGGAGCGGGCGCAGAGCTACGGGAAGATGAAGGCGAACAAGGACAACTACAACCTGGTGACGATGTATTACACCCTGGGCCAGTTTGCCGAGGTAACCGACCTCCTCCATGCAGGCCTTACGAGCGGCCACATCGATTCCACGATCAAGAACTGGCAGCTGCTCTCCTATTCCTACCAGCAGATGGACGCCCCGCTCCGGGCCGCGAGCGCCCTCAAGGAGGCGGAGGCGCTCTTCCCGGACTCCGGCGAGATCGACTTCGACATCGCGCAGATCTACCTGCAGCTCGAGAATTCCGAGGACGCCTACAAGTACGCCGCGGCGGCAACCGCCAAGGGCAACGTGGAAAAGCCCTTCAACCTGTACCAGATGCTCGCCTACTCGGCCTATGAGCTCGAGAAATATCCCGAGGCCCTGGTTGCCGTGAACAAGGCCTTCGAATTTCCCCAGGGAAAGAACAACAGGCAGCTGACCGCCCTGAAGCGGATCGTGCTCCGGTCCCTGAAGGTCCAGCAGGACGCCGCAGCCCCGGCGTCGAATGCCACGCAGTGACCCCCTTCTCCCAATGAAAAAAAAGAACGCCCGTTTTTACTTTCTGATCCCGATCGTCGCCCTGGCCGCCTTCATCCCGTTCGAATGGCACTTCAGCGCGAACTATGAGCAGATCCAGGAGCAGCGAGCCGCCCAGACACGGCAGGATAAGATCGCCAAGATAGCCGAACAGGACCGCCAGCGGCAGAAGGCCATCGAGGAGGCGGTTGCCACCCAGGCAAAGCGCGCCAAGGAAAAGAAGGAGCGCGAGGCCCGGCTGCAGAAGGAAAAGGACGACCGCGAGGCGGCGATGCAGGCCAGGAACAAGGCCATCAACGAGACCTCCCGCCTGAAGGATCAGCTGGACCACATTCAGAAGGATGTTGCGACGGTGAAGGAGGATATCGCGAAGATCCAGGCCGACGAGCGCAAGCAGCGGCAGGAGTCCGTGTTTGCCCAGAAGTACGTCCTCCAGGCCGAGGCCAACGTCAAGAAGCTCAGCCAGGTGCTCGACCAGATCGCGGCAGCGGACGCCGCAGCTGAGGCCGCCCGCGCCGCCGCGGCCGCCAAGAAATCCTGATCAACGACGCCGATACCAAGCCCCTCCTTTCTATGAAAAAGTGGATGTACGTCATTTTCCCCGGGATCGGCATCGCGGTCTTCCTCGGGCTTTATTTCCCGGCAAAGTCCCATTTCGAGGCCGTGGAAGCGAGCCGCGCCGAAGCCGTCGCCCGCCAGAAGACGGCCGACGACGCGCACAAGAAGGAGCTCGAGGATCTTGCGAGGCAGGACAGCGAGAAGCGCGCCGCGCAGAACGCAAAGGACGAGGCCGCACGGGAGGCCGCGCGCCTGGAGAAATGGAACCAGCAGGGCCGGGACATCCAGGCGGAGACGGACGCCGCGACGGCCGACGGCGACCGCTACTCGAAGCAGATCGCGGATCTGCAGATCCAGCTCGACACTCTCCACAAGCAGAAGGACGACCTGAGCCGCGAGGATTTCGACCTCACGAAGCAGGTGGAGCTGGCCCGCGTGAACGAATCCACCGCGGATCTCGAGATCCAGCGCATGGTCGAGATGATCGCCAACCGCGCGGGAGCGAGCTCGATGACCGTCCAGATCGCCCCGACGGCTGATCAGACGTCGGGCAGCCAAAAGAACGGCGCCGAAAACGCGTTCAAGTAAGCGGTCGGTTAGCCCTCCAGCGGCTTGAGCCCCTTCTCGATCTCCGCGCGGCGATGCTCGAGAAAGGGGGGCAGCGCCAAGGTCCTGCCCAGGCTGTCCAGCGGCTCGTCCGCGGCAAACCCCGGCTCGTCCGTCGCGATCTCGAACAGGATCCCGCTCGGCTCCCGGAAGTAGAGGCTTCGGAAATAGTACCGGTCGACCGGCCCGCTGGAGGAGATCCCCGACAGGGCGAGCCTCTCGACCCAGGCATCGTACTCGAGCGAGGTTGGAGTCCGAAACGCGACATGGTGCACGCCGCCCGCCCCCAGGCGGGCCGGAGGCGCGTTGGCCTCCACCCCGACGTGGAGTTCGCGGGCCGGGCCGCCGTCGGCCATCTCGAAGACCTGGACGGCGGCTGCGCCCGACGCGTAGTTCCGCCCGCGGCGCATGCCCATGACCTCGGTCAGGACCCTCTCGGTGGGGCCGAGGTTGGGGACGCTGAGGGCAATCGGGCCGAGCCCGCGTATCTGGTGCTCCACAGGAACCGGGCTTTTCTCCCACGGATGGGCGTCGGCGGCGGCCTTGTCCGCGACGAGGCTCAGCCGCTGCCCCTCAAAGTCCTCGAAGTCGAGGACCTGCCTTCCGTCGCGCGCGCCGATCGCGCCAGCCTTTACGCCGAGCTTTGCGAAGCGCCCGGCCCACCACGCGAGGCTGGCCTCGCCGTCCACCCGCATCCCTGTCCGGACGATGCTCCGCGTGCCGCGGCGTTCCGGCGCCGAAGGCCAGTCAAAGAACGTGATGTCTGTGCCCGGCGTGCCGGCCCCGTCGGCGTAAAAGAGGTGGTAGGAGGACACGTCGTCCTGGTTGACGCTTTTTTTCACGAGCCGAAGACCAAGTGTCTCCGTATAGAAGCGGAAGTTGCGGCGCGCGTCCGCAGTTACGGCGGTGAGGTGATGGAATCCGTGGAGCTGCATATTCATCTTTGTTCGAAATTTCCGGCGAGCCAGCGGGATGCCTCGCCGAATTCGGCCTGGGTCAGCTGGTGGCCGCCCGGACTACAGTGAAGCGTGACGGCGGCCCCGGCGGCCTCGAGCATCCGGGCCAGCCTCTCGGTGCCCTCGGGTGGGATCATCTGGTCGCTGCGCCCCCCGGCAAGGAATACGGGAACGCCCGACAGGTCGGGCTTCTCCTCGGGCACAAGGGGAACCATCGCCCGGAACAGGACGGCGCCGCGCAGGACCCTTGGCTTCAGGAGAAGCAGGCTTGCGGCGACGTTCGCCCCGTTTGAATACCCCACGGCGACGACGGGCCGGGATCCGAATCCGTGGCTTACCCGGGCGCCTTCGATGAAGTCCGCCAGCTCGTCCGTTCGCCGGACGAGATCCTCCTCGTCGAATACGCCCTCGGCCAGCCGCCGGAAGAAGCGCGGCATTCCGTTCTCCAGCACCTTTCCCCGCGGGGAAAGCCGAGGCGCGCCGGGCAGGAGCATGGCCCCCAATTCGAGCAGATCGTCCTCCGTGCCCCCGGTCCCGTGCAGGAGCAGGAGGACGGGGGCGGAAGCGTTGCTTCCCGCCACGTACCTGTGGATGAAATCAACCGACGGGGACATCGCTGGGCATAGTATTCCTTTTCGCTAAAAATGCCACCCGCCTGCCGCCGTCTCCCTGCCGCGCTTTTCGCTTGCGACCGGCCTCCGCCTGCAGCTTCCTGATCCCTCACGCAATTCAGTCGGGGCGTAGCTTAGCCTGGTAGAGCGCTACGTTCGGGACGTGGGACTCCTCCATTGAGGATCAATGAGTTAGAGGGGCATTTCACAGTTTCAGGATCAAAAAATGTGAAATATCGGCGATTTCGAAAATCGCGCATTCGCGGTTTTTCATCCGAAAAAACGCTCGCTTCTGACGCGTTCGGAAGGTCTCTCAACAGCCGCCGGTGAGGCCTTTCCGAGTTGGCAATACGCAACATTGTTTACCTGCGAGCATGGCCAGTGAAGATCCTGCAATGATGACAACGAATGAAATCATTACGCTCGTCGAAGACCACATCGGAAGCACCCTTGACGGGCACCTGAATTACTTCGGCTAACGGAAGCCCCCGACCATTGAACAAAGTTTCATCCGCCCGCGTGGTGTCGATTTTGGCGCATCCGTTTATTTTGACCACGTTGTTCAGCGCAATTCCCTTTTGGGGGCAGAATCCAATGAACGCCCTTCGTAGTGCCGGTTTGGTCGCGGCAGTGGTGTTGGCCCCGATTGGCCTCTTAACCTGGCTATGCGTCAGAACCGGACGATGGAAGACCGTAGATGCGTCTGAACGCAGCGAACGGCCAACCCTCTACATGACTGTGCTCGGGGCGCTCTTGGTGCTGGCCGCATATTATGAATATAGCGGAAATCCTGCGGTTACGCTCATCGTGTTTATAATCCTTATGTTCGGGGTAGCGTTGGCATTGAACCGATGGATTAAATTTTCCCTGCATCTTGCTTTTGTCGGCTTCTACGGACTTGTCCTCGTGAGGATTCAGCTCGGTTATGGACTTCCTCTCCTTTTGCTAATTCCATTTGTGGCTTGGTCACGTTTGGTGCTTTTGCGCCACAATGTCCGCGAAGTCCTAAGCGGCCTCATCCTGGGCCTATCTGCCGCGATCCTCTTCCTGACGGTTGGATGCGCTTCGATTGAGAAAAGGTTTCTTTTCCATCCCTCCCACCGACCGACCCACTCGGAGTTGGCGCCTTGGGAAGAAAATGGGGCCCTTATCGGCTACTCTCGAATTGTTGAATCGCCAAAGAATATTTGGCTCATGCTCCACGGCAATGCCGGCCAAGCGTCGGACCGCATGTATCCCATTCCCTGTTTTTCGGCCCAAGACTCTGTCTTTATTATGGAATACCCGGGATTTGGTGGCCGCGATGGGTCTCCTTCCAGGGATTCATTCAATCGCGCGGCGATGGATGCGTATCTCTTTCTTCGACGGAGTTTCCCTCATCACCCGATTTGCGTAGTCGGAGAGTCGATTGGAAGCGGTCCCGCAGCATTTCTGGCTTCTCTAGCGCAGCCGCCAGACAAGTTCGTTTTTATAGTTCCGTTCGATAGACTCAGGCTAGTGGCTCGCGACTACGCTCCTGCTTTTCTGGTGAAGCTAATTTTAAAGACCGACTGGGACAACGTGGAGGCGCTCTCACACTACCGCGGGCCGGTAGACGTATTTGGGGCCAAAGATGATCGGGTTATCCCGGTCCGGCATGCCAAGGCTCTCGCAACAACTATTCCAACTTCGAAGTTTGTTTTGATCCCAGGAGGGCACAACGATTGGTCTTTCTCCAATCGCGTTCAGATAAGAAACCCCTAAATAAACCAACGCGCAAACCATCCTTCGCGTTCGCGATGCGCTGGTGTTCGTCCTGGGCGGCAATCGTGGCGAAGCACAGGCTTATGTGAAGAATACGAGATGATCAGCCCGGGGATCTCTAGTACCTCCCCGATCGGGATTTCACAGAATATTTCACAATTCACTGGGAATTCTCTCACTTCGGAGCTTTCAACGAGACGCGGAAGACGCCGCCTTTTCTGCTTGCGGCCCCGCTTTCTCCGAGGGATTCTGGCCCCTCACGTGATTTGTCGGGGCGTAGCTTAGCCTGGTAGAGCGCTACGTTCGGGACGTAGAGGTCGCGAGTTCGAATCTCGCCGCCCCGACCATTTTCGGAATCCTTTATTGCGGATTCCGCGGCTTGAAAGCCGAGGCGGCGGCCAGCTTTTCCCAGAGGCCGCGTTCCTCGGCGGAAACCGTGGGAGGAACCTGGATCCGAACCGTGGCATAGAGGTCCCCGCGAGTCTTATCCTCCCTTGGGAGGCCCAATCCGCGCAGCCGGAGCCGGCTTCCCGAAGCGGTCCCCGGGGGCACCTTCAGGGATGTCGTCCCATCGAGCGTCGGGATCCTGGCCTGCACGCCGAGCACCGCCTCCCAGGGCGCGAGGTCGAGGTCGAAGTGGAGATCCGCTCCCTCGACGCTGAGGTCGGGATGGCGCGCGAGGCGCACGCGCAGATAGAGGTCCCCGGCCGGGCCGCCCCCCGTCCCGGCGCTGCCCTGACCGGCGAGGCGAATGCGCTGTCCCTCCCGGACCCCCGGAGGTATGCGCACCTGGTAGGTGTCCATTCGCTCGGCTCCGCCATCGGCTCCAGGCCGGCGGAGCGTCACCTTCCGCTTTGAGCCACGAAGTGCCTCTTCCAGGGCGACAAGAATGTCGGCTTCGACGTCCCGGCCGGGCTGCGTGAAGGACTCGCCGTCCTCGTCATAGGCCGGGGCGCCGCCCGATCGGCGGAAGGTATCGGAACCGCCTCCGCCGCGGCCGAAGAAGGACTCGAAGAAATCGCTGAAGCCCGTGCCGCCGAATTCGAAGTCGGATCCGGCCTGCGGGGCCCGCGCCCTGCCCCTCGGGACGCCTCCGGATGCGAACGGGCCGCTCCCGCCATCCTGCCAGTTCGCCCCGAGTTCGTCGTAGCGTCGCCGCTTTTCCGGGTCGCCGAGCACCTCGTACGCCTCGTTGATTTCCTTGAACTTCTCCTCCCCCTTTGCCTTGTTCTTCGCGACGTCGGGATGATGGAGCCGCGCGAGGGCCCTGAACGCCTTCTTGATTTCCTCGGGCGATGCCGCTCGCGCGACGCCCAGCGTCTCGTAGTAGTCCTTGAACTTTACGGCCATGAGCAACCGTGGCCGCGTCCGGCTCCGGCGTCAAACCAGCCCGGCCGCACACTCAGCGCGCGCGCGGCAGTTCCGCGGGAGCGAGCGCCACCCGGTAAAACCGAATCTCCCTGATCAGCCCCTTGAACCAGCAGATCCGGTTCAAGCGTACTCCGATGGAGGTCCTTCCATCCGTCATCGGGGGGAAGGCGATCTCTCCGGCAAGTTCCTGAATCCCGTCAACATAGGCGGTCATCCTGCGGCCATCATAGACCAGTTCAGCCCAGGCCCATTGGCCCAGCGGATGCAATTTCGCCGGGTCGATCAGCGCGCGCCGGCTGGCGGCTGGGCCGGAACCGGAGAGAAGAAAGGTGTCCATGTACCACCCCTTGCCCGGCACGAGGCGATCCTCGACGGTCAGCCGGGCGCCGTGGGTGTCCTCGATGTGCACGAAGCGCTGGGCATCCGGTCCGCCGGCCTCGGGAAGGAAGAGCACGGCCACCGTGAAATTCCCCCAGCCTGAGATCGGATTGACCGGCAGGACGAGCCCGTCGGCCGCGCCATCGAAGCGCAGGGAGCCGTCCGCCGCGGATTGGGGTGCGCCCCAGACCGTGGGCGCATGGCCGCCTACCTGCCGGGGGTCCGCAAGGGTCCATACGGTCGTGGGGTCGGCCGCCGCGATCGCGGCAAGCCCCAGGAACGCGCAGGCGAGGACCCTACGGACAATTTTCACAATCTCACTTCGTTGTTGAACTTCGTGATCTCCTCCAACCGGTTATCGGGATCGATCTCAATGCTTCCGCCTTCAGCGGTGGCGCCGGCTGCGAGCGTCATGCGTATATTGATCGATTTCGGGTAGAGGTCGATTGGCGCCGGAATCGAGGGGACCCGCTCCGTCGCGAGAATGCTGCCGTCGGCGGCTCTCAGCGTGACAATCGTTTCGGGCGATGCCGCGGAGCCGACATTGTGGATTGTCACGCGGACTTCGCGGCCATGCACCTGGACGTCCTCGCGGTCGAGGCCGAGGTCGGGGCGCTGCCAGTAGGGCGTGCCCGGGGTCTTCAGCTTGAAGGTGAGGACCGTCTCGGCCCGGGGTGCCAGCGTCAGTTCCACCGACTGGCTGCGGCCAAAGGGGATCGTCGTGGCGGCAAGGTCGCGATCCGCCACATCCATGGCGTCGTCGGCATGGCTGTCTATCCCCTGCGTCATCTCCCAGATGCCCGGGTCGATGTTCCATCCGGTCATCGAGGCCCGCACTGGCACCGTCGCCAGGTTGTACGCCACCACCTTGAATTCGGTCGCCGTGGACGACGGCACGAGGATGGCGGCGCTCAACTCGGTGGCGGGCGCATGAAATCTCCAGCTGACAACATGGCCCGGGAAGCAGCCGTTGCGGACGAGCGCGATGCCGCCCAGGCGGGCGCGCTGCAGCTCCGCGTAGGGCACGCCGACCCGGTCTATCCAGAGGCTGCCCTGGGTATTGATGTATTCGCCGAGGGCCATCTCCTCGATCTGGCTGCCGTAGAGCGCTTCAAGTCGCTTCTTGTCGCCGGTCAGCTGCCAGATGAATTGTTCGTTGCCCGTGACGCGATCCGAGTGATTTCCCGGCCCGCGGGCGTCGAAATTGCGCTTTTCGATCAGCCCGCCCCGCTCGTTGCGGAGAAACTTGGCCCCCCAAGTCTGGCGGATGTCCAGGAGGTCGAGCAGGTTCGCGTTCACCTCCGCTATATAGGTCGTGCCGCCGTCGAGGATCGGAGCCAGGTATTTGCGGTCGTTCGTCCACTTGTAGGCGGACCAGAAGAGCGGCCATGGAAAGTAGGTGCGGGTGGCGACCGCTTCCTTGTCATCCACGAAATGGATCGCCGAGGGCAGCGTATAGCGGCCGTTCTCATCCTTGTGCCGATGCGCCAGCAGCCCGTCTGCGAGTTCGAGGAGGACCCGCCTCGCCTCCGGATTGCCGTTGTATTCCACCAGCAGTTGCGCGGGCTGCAGCGAGAGGTAGGAATAGGATTTCGCATAGCCCCAGGGGTCGTCGGTCGCCATTTTCAGCCCGTTGTAATAGGAGGTCATGATGTGGCGGTGGCCGGCGACGTTGACCCCGCTGATCCGTTCTATCCCGTGCGCGTTCTCCATGGCGCGCTCGATCATCCTCGGGCTGCCGTAGTTCAGTATCATGTTCTGCCCAAGGCTGTTGAGGCCCTCCTCGTAGCTGTGCAATTCGTCGGCCTGGATGGTGCAGAGCCCGTTGGTGATCATGCCCTGCCGGTAACAGGCATCCACCTCCAGGCGCAGGGATTCGCCCAGCTTGTCGGGATCGCATCCCATCAGGCCCACGCCGGGCCACGTATTCGTCAGGTCCGTGTCGTCGGAAAGGCCGCCGCCGAATTCGCCATTCTCGACCTGGCGGTTGTCGATCCACCAGTTGACAAAATACTTCACGCGGCGGAGCGCATCCACCTGGCGGAAGGCCCAGAGCGGAACGCCGGCCGGGGGCGTCGCCTGGGTGAAGGCCGGCCGGGGGGAGCCCGGCATCGCCACGGCCCAGTAGTTGCGGCCCGGGTAATGGTTGGGATTGACCCGCAGGAGATCGTTGATGTCGGTTTTGAACCGGGTCCATAGATGCACCTTGTCGCTGAACGGATGCTCCTCGACGAGCATGGCGTAGGAATCGCGCGCCTGGGTGAACCGGTCGAGCTCGTGTTCGGCCCTCGCCGCCTCGCGCGGCTTGAAGACCAGGCGCACTTCGGCGCCCACGAGGGATGCCGCGTTGAAATCCGGGCCGGCGCCGGCGATCGTGAAATACAGGTTCGCGTCCTTCGGCAGGATGCGGTCGCGCAAGTCGAGCCAGAGCGTCTTCGCCTCGCCGGGCTTCACGCTGAAGCTGAAGTCGAACATGTTGCGCAGCGGCCAGATCGGATCCTTCACCTGGATATTGAGCGGGAAGAGGCCGCCGTGCGTGGGCTGCACGCGCAGAGCGGGCAGGTCGATCGCGATCCCATCGAGGCCGCCATCCACGGCGTCGAGCTGATACGCCGGGAGGACCGCGCTGCCCGGAATCAGCACATGCACGACCGGCAGCATGCCGGGGGCGGCGCCCCCGGCCGCGATGGCGCCCTCGGACACCGGCTGCGCGACCAGGATCGCCCGCTCGTCCGGCGCGTTCCGGCCGTTGATAAAGGTGACGAGCGAGGCAAGGCCGGGATCGGCGGGCGCAATGGCGGCGAGGCGGTAGCGGAGCTTGACTGAGCCGGCCGGTTCGCGGCCGGCGGCGACGTAATAGGCGGAGAGTTCACCGATTGGCTGTTCCTGCTCGACGTTGTCAAAGCGGATCATCCGACCGGTGATCGGCGCCGCGAGGACGTGCACGGTCTTTTCCTGCCCCTGGGGACGGTGGAAGAGCACGGACTCGGCCGGACCGGATCCGTCCGCGGCCGCCGCGGGGAGGAGGCTCATCGTTCCCCACGCGGCTCCGGAAATCTCCAGGTGATTCCAGGGCTCGTCAGGCAGGGTGAAAGTAATCGATTTTCCCGAGAGCGAATAGCAGTCCCAATCGGGCAATTGGAAATAGTCGTTGCGGCCCGGCAGGCGCGATCGGTTGTAGACCCCCGGCCACGTGGTCTCCCGGATGCCGTCGAGTGCCTTCCAGTACCACCGCTTCAGGTCGTAGGCATCGTGGATCTCGACCTTGCGGACGCCGATGGCCGGTCCGTCGAGGTACGGCGGGGGATCGTCCGGCCGGTTCCAGCCATAGCGGAAAAGCCATTCGTCGCGCCAGCGCGCGTCGACGAGATCCCGGGTCACAACCGGCGGAAGGTCGGAGGGGGCGTCCCCACCGGCCAGCGTGGCGACGTTTCCGTCGCTAAGCATCCGATCGTAGATGCGCACCTCGTCGATGTCGCCACCGCGCACGAAGTTGTAGTCGCTCTGCACCTGCCAGGGAGCGATGATCCGCGAATGCGGGCCGAATTGGTCGAGCCCGGCATTGTAGACGGCTTTTGTCTCATTTTTTGCGGCGAGCCGGCCGTTGATGTAAAATCGGATCCCGCGAGTCTCATCCCAGGAGAGCGTCAGATGGGTCCATGCCTTGGGCCCCGGAAAAGCAGGCAGCGGAACGGACACGCGCGTGCGGGAAAGGCTGGCGTCCGTGACGAAGGCGTCGAAGCCGTGGCCATTGTAGTCTATTCGAAGAAAGACCATGTCCCAGCTCGAGTGGTCGGCGTAGCCGACCCGGAAGATCGGAAAGGGCGTCGGCCCCACCGGATAGCGCGAGCGCCAGAAGAAGGACAGCGTGCCCCGCTGGGCATAGATGTTGCCGGGAGCCCAATAGGCGAGGCGCTCGACGTCGCCGCAGCTCAGGGCCGCGCCCTTCGCCCCATCGGGAATCTTCGTGACCTCAAACTCAAAATTCGGATCGGGAGTTCCGCCGGCCGAAAAGTCGGCCGTCGTTCCCTTCTCGCCGGACAGGTAGAAAAGCAATCCGGGCTCGGGATTTCCGGCCGCGAACATTCGGATGGAAAGGCAGACTATGGCGAGCGCCAGCGCAGGAGCCGGGCGCAAGCGCGTGAGCGGGTGTTTCATGGGGCCGGGGCAATACTGGGACACGAGTCCCAACAATCACAGCCAGACGTCGCGGGCAGGACTCCGTTTCAAAAAATATGGGGTTGTTGAAATTGGCATTCCCTGCTTCCGATTCCGCTCAAGGCTCTTGCCCAATCGATTGGGAAGGAGTACTATAAGAATAATCGAATTTTGAAACAAACGAAGAATCACGACGTCTCAGTTTCCAGCTCTAACTTTACCATGAAAAAGCATACTTCCCTGAGTCTCGCGCTCATTCTCTCGGCGGGCCTTCTCGCCGGCTGCGAGGGCAATGGACCCAACACCCAGAACGGCGCCGTTACGGGCGGCGCGATCGGTGCCCTCGCCGGCGCCATCATCGGCAACAATAGCGGCGGACACAATGGCCTGGCGGGAGCGCTCATCGGCGGCGCGGTCGGCGCGATCGCCGGAGGCACGATCGGCAACACGATCGACCACGAAAACGGAACCGTCTACGGTTCCGAGCAGGAAGCCTCGACCACGGTCATCGTCCAGAGCCCACCCGCTCCTCCCTCGCAGCCCGATGAGGCCTACATGCCCCAGCCTCCGACACCGGACGCGGTGTGGATCAATGGCTATTGGGCCTGGGACGGCAGCCGCTACATCTGGGCGGCCGGGCACTGGATCATTCCGCCGCCCCAATATCACGCGTACATCCCTCCGCATTGGGCCTATCGCCCGGACGGCTCCTACGTTTATATTCGCGGCTACTGGCGCCGCTGAGTCGCTAAGGGGCGAACGGGTTGAATTTCAGCTCGTTCCCCACGGTGGTCAGAGGGCCGTGGCCGGGCGCAATGACCGTCTCAACGGGCAGAGAGCCCAGGATCCGGCTCAGCTGGGCCTTGAGCTGCCGTGGCGAAAAGTACCCGCCGCCGGCCGATCCCGCGAAGACCAGGTCCCCTGAGACCAGGAGGCCGCACCCGCCCGGGCTCGCAGGCGCCCGAACGAGGTAGCAGTTGTGGGCCGCGGCGTGCCCGGGCGTGCTGAACGCCACGACCTCGAGCGATCCAAATACCATCGCCTCCCCCTCGCCTGCCGCGCGCCCTCCCGGGGCGCATGCCCCGCGGGGAATATAGGCCGCCGGCGTCCCGAACCGGGCCAGGACCTCGCGCAGCCCACCCGTGTGCTCGGCCTCCACGTGGGTAAGAAAGATCGCATCCACCTGCCGGATCTGTCGGGGCCACACGGCGTCCAGGGCCGGCAGTCCGCCGCCCGTGTCGAAAAGCAGCCCGTGAGTCGCTCCGCGCTCGGCAACGACGTAGGCGTTCGCCACCCCGATGCCGTGACGCATCCTCAGCGGCCACGCGCTGAACGCAAGCGGGCCGATCTCGGGAACGGGATACCGGCCGGCGCCGAGAGCGCATAGGCCGACTTCGTTGAGGCCGAGGACTCCGGCGATCCGCCGGAGCTCGTCGGCCCGAAGCTCGGGGCGGTAGTCGACGGCGTCGCGAATCCTCGCCGCAGGGACGGCCGCCCCCGCGGCAAGCTCCTCGAGGTTGACGCCGGCTCCGCGCATAGCCTTCTCGAGCACGTCTCCCAACTCGTCCTCAAGGGGAGCATCTTTTTGGTTCGGCATATCGTCCCCGTTGGGTGAACTTCTAGCTCCATGGAACAGGATCAACAAGAGATTCTCGACATATTCACGCGGACCCGCGCCCTGCTGCGCGGACATTTCGTCCTGCGCTCAGGCCTCCACAGCGGCCACTACTTCCAGTGCGCGCAGGTGTGCCAGAGGATGGACGCCGTGGAACGGCTCGCCGAGCTCCTGCTGGCCAAGGTTCGCAGCCGGGGCCTCGCCTTCGTCACCGTGCTGGCGCCCGCGATGGGGGGCCTCGTGATCGGGCAGGAGCTCGCAAGGCGAGCCGGAGCGCGCTACATCTTCGCCGAGAAGGATAACAATGTCCTCGTCCTGCGGCGCGGCTTCACGCTTGCGGCCGGCGAGCCCGTTCTGATCGCCGAGGATGTCGTCACCCGGGGCGGGCGCGTCCTCGAGTGCCTCGACATCGTGCGCAAGGCCGGCGGCCTGCCGGCCGGCATCGCCATGCTGGTGGACCGGAGCGCCGGCGCCGCCCGTTTCGATGTCCCGGCGGTTTCGCTCCTCGAGCTCAGCTTTCCGACGTATCCCGCCGACGCGGTGCCCGAGGACCTGGCGAGGATTCCGATCGAAAAGCCGGGCAGCTAGGAATCACGGTCCCGCGGAAGCGCGGTCATTCCCGCACGGAGATCGCCACGAAGCCCTGCGAGCCGTGGTCGTACACGAAAAGGAGATGGCGCCCGGGGCGGAGCAGCGAGCGGGCCGTGGGAAGGTCCGTCACCTGGCTGCGGTCGATCTCGACGATGACCATGTTCGGCTCCAGCCGCTCCCCATAGGCCGAGTCCTTGGCCACGCTCGTTACGACGAGCCCCTCGACATTGGATTCGAGCTCGAGCTTGCGCCGGAGCTCGTCCGTAAGCCGCACCGCGTCGACGCCCTTGATCAGCTCGTTGGGATCGTCGGCCAGGTAGCCCAGAAGGAGGCTGATCTTCCGCGGCGTCCGGTCCCGCATGATCTTCAGCTCGACCTTCGCCCCGGGAAGCATCTGCCCGATCATGAAGTGGAGGTCGTCCTGGCTCGCAATCGGCTTGTCGTTGACCGCGAGGATGACGTCGGAGCGCAGCAGGCCGGCCTTTCCCGCAGGGCTGTCCGGATCCACATGGGAAATGATTGCGCCGGTCGCGTCCTTGGGGAGGCCGAGTTGGTCGGCGACGTCGGGATCGAGGTCGGCCGTCTTTACCCCGAGGAAGCCGCGCCTCACCGTGCCGGTCTCGATCAGGCTTCGCATCACGCTGGCAGCTAGGTTGACAGGGACGGCAAAGCCGATTCCGACGCTTCCGCGGGAAGGCGAGATGATGGCGCTGTTGATGCCGACGAGCCGGCCCTTGGCGTCGAGGAGGGCGCCGCCGGAATTGCCGAGATTGATCGCCGCGTCGGTCTGGATGAAGCTCTCGTAGCCGTTCTCGAGGATCCCGACCTGCCGGCCCTTCGCGGAGACGATGCCCATGGTCACCGTCTCCCCGACCCCGAGCGGGTTGCCCACCGCGAACACGATGTCGCCGACGCGCAGCTTTTCGCTGTCGGCCAGCGTGACGACCGGCAGGGAGGTCGCATCGATCTTGACGACCGCGACGTCCGTCTTGGGATCGGCGCCGACCACCTTGGCCGTGAACTTCCTGTCGTCCTTGAGGGTGACCTCGAAGGATTCGAAGCCCTCGACGACGTGGTTGTTGGTCAGGATGTATCCGTCGGGAGTCACGATCACCCCGGATCCCAGCCCGGTCTCCTTGCCCTGCCTCTCCTCATCCGGCACGTCGCCGAAGAACTGGCGGAGCATCGGATTGATCGCAACGTGCTCGTTCACGATCTTCGTCGAATGGATTGAGACGACGGCCCTCTCGACGGGCTCGACCACGTCGGCGTAGCTCGTCACCAGGCCGGACTTGCCGTCCGACACCGGCGAGGGATCGACCCGCAGCACGGGCCGAACCGGCGGGGCGGCGCCCGTGTCGCCGGCCGCAAGCGCGGGTCCGAAGATCGCGAGGGCGGCGGCTAGGACTAGCGGAATTGGCCTGCTGTTCATTGGTATGTGTAGAGACGCGGACCCCGGCCGAAGGTTCCGGGAGGCTTGCCGCCCGTCAAAAACCCTTGATCCGAAATAGCCCCGTCACGCTTTCGTTGCTGTTGATCCGCTGGATGGCCTGCCCGAGGAGGGGCGCGATGCTGAGGACCGTCACCGGCAGGCCCCGGGTGTCGAGGGGGACGGAGTTCGTGGTGATCAGCTCGTCGATCATGCCCGATTTGAGGCGCTCGATCGCAAGGTCGTTGAAGATGCAATGGCTCACGGCGGCGCGCACCTTGCGCGCGCCGTGCTCGCGAAGAATCTTCGCGGCCGCCATGAGCGTGCCGGCCGTCTCCGTGATGTCGTCCACGAGAAGGACATCGCAGCCCTCGACCTCGCCGACGACGTTGATCGCCTCGACATTGGTCGCGCTCTTGCGCTTCTTCGCCACGAGCCCGAGTCCGGCTCCGAGCATGTCCGCGTAGGCCGCCGCCATCTTCATGCCGCCGACGTCGGGCGAGCACACGACGAACTTCTCCGGGCGCGTCTTGTTCAGGAAATCGTAGAAGACCGGCGAGGCGTAGAGGTGGTCGACGGGGATGTCGAAGAAGCCCTGGATCTGCTGGCTGTGCAGGTCGACGGCCAGGATCCGGTTCGCCCCGGCCGAGACGAGGAGATTGGCCACGAGCTTGGCGGTGATCGGCACCCGGGGCTGGTCCTTGCGATCCTGGCGGGCATAGCCGTAGAAGGGCAGGACGGCCGTGATGCGCTGGGCCGAGGCCCGCCGCGCCGCGTCGATCATGATCAGGAGCTCCATCAGGTGATGGTTCGTCGGCGGGCACGTGGACTGGATGATGAAGACATCGTGCCCCCGGACGTTCTCGTTGATCTTAACGAAGGTCTCCCCGTCGGGAAAGCTTGTGACGGCGGCCTCGCCCAGCGGTTCGCCGATGGACTTGCAAATTTCCTCGGCCAGGGGCCGGTTGGAGTTTCCCGAGAAGATCTTCAGCCGTGACTCGCTCATGCGCCGGCATCTTGCCCGATGCCGGGCCGGGGGAAAGAGAAAAGGAACGGACCCCGGAAGGCCGCCCCGCCCGCGGATAATTTCCGGTCGACAAGACGTCGGTTCTGGCTCTCCTTTGGCGGCATGGCCCAGTCCGAATCCAAGCTCGTCACTCCCGTCAGCCTGATGGTCGACGCCGTGCTCGTCGTCGCCTTCTTCGTCTACATGTACTCGGTCATGTCGACGCACGTTCCCTCCAGCGATCCGAAGATGATCCTGATCTGGGGCCTGTACACGGCTTCCTGCCTGACGGCCGTTTTCTGGCTGTCGCTGCAGATGTTCCGCGTGACGCTCAGCGCGCAGCGCGCGGCGCGGAAAAACAAGTAGCAGCCCTCCGGCTGCCTCCCGGGGACGCCCGCGCCACGGGCGTTGACAGCCCGTCCTCGGGCACTATCCCCTTGCAGGCTATGCCCTAGCCCGGGGCGCCCCCGGCAACAGATCGAACCACCCTTTTTAAACCATGGCTGCAAAATCGAAAGCGAAGAAAATCTCCAAGCCGGGCAAGGTGTCCCGCGCAAAATCGTCCAAGTACGTCTATCTCTTCGGTGCGAAGACCGATGGCGACGGCTCGAAAAAGGCCCTCCTCGGCGGAAAGGGAGCCAACCTCGCCGAGATGTGCCGCATAGGCCTCCCGGTCCCCCCCGGATTCACGATCACGACGGATGTCTGCACCTACTACTACGACAACCGGCGGACCTATCCCCAGGCGCTCCAGTCCCAGATCGAGGCCGGCATTGCGGCGATCGAACGCCAGGTCGGAGCCCGCCTCGGCGACCTCGAGAACCCCCTTCTCGTATCCGTCCGATCGGGCGCTCGGGACTCCATGCCGGGCATGATGGACACGATCCTCAATCTCGGCCTGAACGATGACACGGTGGCCGCCCTGGCCCGCCGCACCCGGAACGAGCGGTTCGCCTGGGACTGCTACCGGCGGTTCGTCCAGATGTACGGCGACGTGGTCATGGGCGTGCAGAAGCGGCCGGGCGAGGACCACGAGCCCTTCGAGACGGTCATCGAGGGCCTGAAGCACGAGCGGCACGGCAGCCACAGCATCGAGGACACCAAGCTCGGCGTCGACGAATTGAAGGAGCTGGTGAAGCGGTTCAAGGCGCTCGTTCGGGAGCGCACCGGCCACGAATTTCCCTCCAACCCGTGGGACCAGCTCAAGGGATCGGTCGGGGCCGTGTTCGGCTCGTGGATGAACGATCGGGCGATCGTCTACCG